>Ga0316204_10002142_pt1 | contig 46893 bp, 44 predicted proteins | sample 6monrhotite_MG_2_FD_205661 | JGI IMG/M metagenome (GOLD analysis project Ga0316204, IMG submission 205661) | Microbial mat bacterial communities from mineral coupon in-situ incubated in ocean water Damariscotta River, Maine, United States -... | ecosystem: Environmental > Aquatic > Marine >... | reverse complement strand
ATTATGAAATAAGTCACCGGATATCAAAAAATAATCCACATGATGATATCGCCACACTGGAAGGTATAGCACAAATTGCGGCAGCTTCTTTAGCGCCGTTTATTACATCACCTTCCAGCGATATGTTCGGCATGGAAGATTTTTCAGCATTAGGTCTCCCATTTGAATTAAAAGAAATTTTCAAACACAAAGAATATATAAAATGGCACGCCTTAAGGGAAAAAACAGATTCACGTTTTATAGGATTAACACTACCACGGGTTTTAATCAGGCAGCCCTACAGAAAAACACCGGGAAGTTACAAAGGCATTTATTTCTACGAAAAACCCGATAAAAATGGCGAAAACCACCTATGGGGTAATGCCTGCTACGCATTTGCAATAATGCTTATTCGTGAATTTTCAAATATTGGCTGGTTTGGTCATATACGTGGAGTACCGCGCAATTATACTTCTGGTGGCCTTCTTACGGAGCTGCCTGTTGATCATTTTGAAACAGATACGCAATCAATTGCCCATAAACCAATTACCGATGTCATTGTGACTGACGCGGCTGAAAAAGAAATCAGCGAACTCGGGTTTATACCCTTGTGCCAGGGTTATTTATCTCCACATGCTACCTACTATAACAATCAGTCTATTTATAAAATGACGGCACACAAGCAAACCTCTGCGAATTCCAATGCACAACTCTCCGGTATGCTACAGCATGTATTATGTGGCTCACGTATTGCGCATTATATAAAGGTAATGATTCGAGATAAGGTTGGGTCTTTTTCAACCGCCGATCGCTGTGAGCGATTTTTGAGAGACTGGCTGCTTGAATATACCACGGGCCGGGAAGATCTTGACTGGGAAGAGCAGGCAAGATATCCCTTAAAAGAGGCTTCGGTCCGAGTAAAAGAACACCCTGCAAGACCTGGGGAGTATTTATGTGTCATTCATTTGCAACCGCACTATCAGCTTGATCAGATGGTATCTGAATTAGAGCTTGTTACAGAACTTGCATCCCTGGGAAACTAAATAATGGCACGAGTGGATAAAACAAAAAAATTGCGTCCATCCGTTTTGGACCGACTTTTTGACAATGAAACACATAACCAAACAGATCATGATCCTGATCACCATCAACTATTAAAACAATTACGTAACAGCATTCGCCGAGATCTTGAGTTTTTGCTTAACACACGTTTTTATATTTCAGAGCCACCTGATAGTTTTCCGGAACTCAACAAGTCTCTATTAAATTATGGCCTTCCCGACCTGGCCACCGTCAATATTATAGATATCGATAAACGGAATGAGTTTTCCCGAAAACTGGAGCAGACATTGAATTATTTCGAGCCCAGATTTAAATCCGTAAAAGTATCTTTTTTAAAAAATTTCGACAAAACTGACCGAACATTACGATTTAGAATTGATGCGGTTATTTATGCGGACCCATTGCCGGAAGTTGTCGTATTTGATTCCATTCTTGAATCCGCAACTAGAACGGTCAGCGTTAAGGAAATAAGTCATGGCTGACGAATTACTGCCCTATTATGAAAAAGAACTCGCTTATTTGCGTCAATTAGGTGCTGAATTTGCAAAAGAACACCCTAAAATTGCCGGTCGCTTAGGTATTAACAACGATACAATTGAAGACCCTCATGTCTCGCGACTCATTGAAGGATTTGCCTTTTTAAATGCAAGAATTCAACATAAACTCGACGATGACTTTCCTGAGTTAAGCGATGCTTTACTCGGTATCCTGTATCCGCATTACCAACGTCCCATCCCCTCAATGTCCATCGTGCAATTTGAGGAAAATGTAGACTTGCTCGACTCAAAATATACAATCCCTCGAAAATCCTTGCTTGAAACCGCTCAATTTCAAGGTGAAAACTGTCGTTTTTCAACAATATACGATACAGAGCTGTGGCCAATTACTGTTACTTCTGCAACACTGATGGGGCAACCTTTTTCCACCCCAGGGTCTTCAAAAGTATCAGGTGCTGAAAGCGTATTAAAACTGTCACTGTCGACATTCACTGAAGAAATGTCTTTTTCAGAATTACGCCCAGAGCAATTACGGTTTTATCTAAAAGGCCAGGCTCAGCACGTCAATCCGCTTTACCAAATGCTACTGAATAGTTGCAATAACATTGTTCTCGCTTTATCGGAAACCGATACTACACCTGTTTTTCTGGACTGTGATAGCATTAGGCCCGTTGGCTTTGATATTAAAGAGGGCTTACTCCCCTACCCGGCTTCATCTTTTATCGGATATCGCTTATTGACAGAATATTTCACTTTCCCTGAGAAATTTATGTTTGTTGATATAGCAGGGCTCGCTGATAAAATCCCACACAATGCGGGTAATACTCTCGATGTGTATATTTATCTAAACTCTTCTGATATTGAATTAGAACACAATGTTTCCGCCGAAAGTTTTGTACTGGGCTGCACACCCATTATAAACCTGTTTGAGCACACAGCAGACCCAATCAAGCTGGATCATACTCAGCATGAGTATCAAATTATTCCGGACTCCCGCCGTCCTACAGGCTATGAGGTCTATTCTGTTGATGACGTGACAGCCACTTCCTCTGCTGGAATAGAAGAACGTTACACTCCTTTTTATGGTATGAATCACAGCCAAAACAATGTCAATACACATTCATTCTGGTTCGCCTCACGAAAAGACTCAAAGTCAGGTTTATTTTCTCGCGATGAAGGAACAGACATGTACCTATCGCTGGTCGATCTGGAATTTAATCCCAATGTACCTGATGACCATACCATTACGCTCAGGACAACGTGCAGCAATCGCGACTTACCTGCAAAACTCCCATTTTCGGTAGACCAGCCAAAGCTACAATGTGTTGACAGTGCGCCACCGTGCTCAAATATCCGCTGCCTGATACAGCCAACCCAGGTAATCAGAGCCCCATTGCGAGACCATGCACGCTGGAGATTAATATCTCACCTTAATTTAAACCACCTGTCATTAACGGGCGGTAACGATGCGGCAATGGCGCTAAAAGAGATACTCCGCTTATATGACTTTAAAGAATCTTTCGTCACCCGCGCACTTATTGAATCCATAATCAAAGTTCAAGCTAAACAAATAAGTGCTCCCTTAAATATCGATGGACATGCAACCATGTGCCGGGGAATGGAAATTGAAGTGGAACTGGATGACTCACTTCTCACAGGTAGCAGCGCTTATCTTTTTTCTACCCTATTAGAACATTTTTTTGCGTTGTACTGTTCAATCAACTCATTTACCCGGTTACTCGTAAAAATCAAAAGCAAAGAAGGCTATTTTAAAAAATGTCCACCAAGATCCGGCGAAAAAACATTTCTGTAATAAAACATCTTACCGAACGCCCTTTTGACTTCGGTTTTAGTCAAGCGGTACGTTTATTAGAGCGCTCATCTGTTTTGACAAAAACAAAAAATGAGCGTTTGTCAGATAAACCTGTGGCTAAATACATGCCTCCTTCTTCAGAGTTTGTACGCTTTAATGCTAATTCTTCTCTCTCATTTCCATCATCGGATATTGGAACGATCAAAAAATACAACGTTGACACTAATATCAAACAGTGGAAAGTGGATGTCAATTTTATTGGATTGACTGGCAGTAGTGGCATTCTTCCCTTTCATTATACGGAGACGGTTTTACAGCGATTAAAACTTAAAGACAGATCCATGGCGAGTTTCTTTAATATATTTAATCATCGCACCACATCGTTATTTTATCAGGCATCCTGTAAATACAATTTCCCGGAAAATTACGAAAAAAAACGACTCACCCCTAATGGAAGCGACATATCAGATAATTATACTCAGGCTATCCTTTCTTTGATTGGTTTTGGCACAAAATATTTAGCAAATCGATTATATACAAAAGATGAATCGCTCATATTTTATTCCGGTTTATTGACAGAAAAAATACGTACGGCATCCGGATTACAACAGATACTGCAAAACCATTTTGGCATTCCTGTCAAAGTAAAAGAGTTCATAGGACAGTGGCAGGATTTGATTCCTGATGTAAGAACCCGGTTATCCGGCAAGCGTATTGGATTTAACAATTGCCTTGGAAAATCGGTCATGCTCGGCAAAAAGGGCTGGTTTTCCCAAGGAAAAATAAGAATAATTTTGGGGCCACTGAATAAATCACAACTCAATCAGTTTGCACCCAGCACAGACACCTTGAAAGCACTTGATGAGATCGTTCGCCTGTACATTGGCATTGAATATGATTACGACCTTATTATGAAAATAAAGAAAAAACATATTCCTGAACAAACTTATCTCACAGCAAAAAAACCTATCATAATGGGATGGAATACCTGGCTGTCCAGTAAAAAAAATAGCGGTACAGACATAAATGAAACCGTAGATATCCCTATATCCTCTAGACGGTTTTATTAAGCCAACATTCCCCCGGTTTAAAATGTGTCTGCTATTGGCACTTCTATAAAACAAAAGAGAGTCATCATGATAACAATTGATCTAAAATCATTAGTTGGCAGATTAAACGAACCCACCCGCAATGCGCTTGAAGATGCCGCAGGTTTATGTTTATCACGCTCACATTATAATGTTGAAATTGAACACTGGCTTTTAAAATTATTAGAAATCCCGGATAGCGATATATTGTCTATTATCGATAAATTTGAAATAGACCGAGGAAAATTGACGCAGGATTTAAACCGGGAGCTGGATCGAATTAAAGCAGGAAATACCCGAGCGCCTGCGCTTTCTCCTACTATCGTTGATATTGCCAAAAATGCCTGGATGTTGGCTTCGGTTGAATATGCTCACCCGGTCGCCACTTCAGCCCATATTCTTGCCGCTTTGATGCTGGATGACAATCTTCGCAGATCCACAGAAGCAACTTCCGGCGAATTGAAGAAAATTCAGCCCGAATCCCTGCGTGAAATAGTGCGTGCCATTGTGGGAACGACAACAGAATCAAAAAGTACTGCAACGGGTGATACCACAAATTCCTCTGGAACACCTGCCTCCGGCATACCGAGTAAAACACCCGCCTTGGATAAATTCACAGTCAATTTAACAGAGGACGCAAAACAAGGAAAAATTGATGCCGTGCTTGGTCGGGATGAAGAAATCCGGCAAATTATTGATATATTGATTCGCAGGCGTCAAAACAACCCTATTCTTACAGGAGAAGCTGGTGTTGGTAAAACAGCAGTCGTAGAGGGTTTTGCACTCAGAGTGGCATCAGGTGACGTACCCGAGCCATTACGAGGAATAGCAGTACGCTCTTTGGATCTTGGCTTGCTACAAGCTGGAGCAAGCGTCAAAGGTGAATTCGAGAACCGGCTAAAATCTGTCATCGCAGAAGTCAAAGCCTCCCCACAACCGATCATTATGTTTATTGATGAGGCCCATACATTAATCGGTGCAGGTGGAAAAGAGGGACAGGGTGATGCTGCAAATTTGTTAAAACCTGCATTGGCAAGGGGAGAACTACGCACTATTGCGGCAACGACCTGGGCAGAATATAAAAAATATTTTGAAAAAGACCCAGCCCTCACCCGCCGTTTCCAGATCGTGAAAATAGAAGAACCCAATGAAGAAAAAGCCATCAATATGATGCGTGCGATTTCTGTAGTGTTACAGAACCATCATGGTGTACAAATTATGGATGACGCCATTGTTGACTCTGTTCGTTTATCAAGTCGTTACATCACTGCTAGACAATTGCCTGACAAATCCGTCAGCCTATTAGACACTGCCTGCGCACGAGTCTCACTCAGCCAAAGCGCTACTCCGGCGGCAGTAGAAGATACACGACGAAATATTACGCAGCATCAAACCAATATAAATTCACTTGAGCGTGAAAATGCGACCTTGGGAAATTGTGAAGAAAGGATTAATGAATTAAAGGCAGACGTTAAGAAAAATAAACTGCACCTGAAAGAGCAAGAAGAACAATGGGATAAAGAAAGATATAAAGTTGAAAAAATACATCAATTACAAAAACAAATTGAAGATGACTACCATGCACAATCATTGTCAGAGAATGAACCCAAAAGTGAAGATGCTCCAACATTACTTAATGACAATGACTTAAAAAATATCAAAACTGAATTACATGATTTAATGGAAGAACTGGAAAGTATCCAGGGTGACAACCCAATGATTCAGGTGAATGTAGGTAGCCAGGCGATTGCAGAAGTCGTAGCCAACTGGACCGGAATTCCGGTCGGTAAAATGGTTGCAGATGAAATTGACTCAATATTGAAACTTTCCGATACATTGAGTCATCGCGTAATCGGTCAACAGCACGCATTAAATGCTCTTGCTGAAAACATTCGCACATCACGAGCAGGCTTAACTGACCCACGTAAACCTATCGGCGTCTTTCTTATGGTTGGCCCCAGCGGAGTCGGTAAAACTGAGTCCGCGCTGGCATTGGCAGATACTCTATATGGTGGGGAACACAATATTTCCACCATCAACATGTCGGAGTTTAAAGAAGAACATAAAATATCAATGTTATTAGGCTCACCACCCGGATATGTTGGTTATGGTGAGGGAGGCGTACTCACTGAGGCGGTGCGCAGAAAACCCTACAGTGTATTGTTATTGGATGAAATGGAAAAAGCGCATCCTGGTGTACAGGATATATTTTATAATTTGTTTGACAAAGGTACCATTAAAGATGGTGAAGGTCGGGATATCGACTTTCGTAACACCATTATCATCATGACTTCCAATGCTGGCGAAGAACATATCCGAGCGATATGTGCGCAAAGCGAAGAATTACCCGATCCAGAGGTGTTGCTGGATAATTTCAGGCCGCAATTATTAAACTTTTTTAAACCTGCATTTTTAGGCCGAACCACCATAATTCCCTATTATCCACTTGATGATGAAAACCTGCTCAAAATATGTAAAATTAATATGCAGAGAATAGAAAAAAGAATCAACACTCACTATAACGCAACGTTTAGCTATCAGGATGATATTATGCTGCATATCGTAGCACGCAGCCAAGAAGTCGATACTGGCGCCCGAAATATCGAAAATATCCTAAGCCGCACCTTATTACCTGAAATGGCCACAGAATGTCTCGCAAGGCTGGCTGACGGAAAAGAAATATCAAATATTGATGTGAGCGTAAATGATGACGGCCAGTTTATTTACAACATATCATAATATTTTTATACCGGGCAGTTAAAACACAGCGGCGATAAGTCTACTTTTAAAAAATAAAAAACATGCTGTATAGACTAATGAGTAAACTGAAAAAGTATGTAGCAGCAATATTCACTGCATCTACACTGCTATATTCCATAGCATCGTATGCTACACCAGCCGATGCACAGGATGATATAAATGTATTAATTGAATCAGCAGATCAGCAATACCAATTATTTTCTTCTCATTTTCAAAAGTTTTTATTAACTCAACCACAATTATCGCCACCAAAATACAAAAAAATAAGTTCTTTATTATTACAGGTAAAAAAACATACTCGCAAAAACGAAAATATCCTTGCAGCAAATATTATATTTTACAACATTACAACGCTGAATGAGAATTATGACAACAACAACATTTTTTACATTATCAGCGTTTTGTTAAATCAAAATGATACTAAAACAGCGAATGCGATTTTTGATTTAATTAAGAATGAAGGAGACCAAACACTAATATCAAACACAGCCTACATATTTGCAATATTTTCATTTAAACGAAACCAGTGGGATAAAACACTACAACTTCTTAATGGAACAATCAATAATCTACCTGATGAAAACCACTATCATGCTTTATTGATGCAGGGAATATCGCTACAAAAACTGAAAAAGCATCGAGAGTCAATAAAGCATTATGAAAAAATAAAACCTGCTTCAAAGTATTATCTTTCAGCCAGGTTAAACATGGCCATCGCGAATATCAGACAAGGCTGGTGGACTGATGCACACATTATCATACGAGAGACGTTGAAATCAGCCGAAGCATTGAATCAAGAAGAAGCACTCAACCGGTTATACTTGACATTAGGCTATTCGTTAATGAATCAGGAGTATTACCGAGACTCAAGAAATTATTTTCGTAATATAAGTATCGATAGTATATTCACCAACCGGGCACTGCTGGGAATCACTCTTACCGCAGCTAGTCAAAATGACTTTGTTGGCGCATTAAGCACCGCGCACATCTTAAAAGATAAACAAACATATGAACTTCCCGTTGAAGAGTCTTATTTACTTATGCCTTATTTTTATGAAAAACTGAAACAATCCACTACAGCGTCCGCCGGATACCTGGAAGCCATTAATTATTATCAAAAAAGAATTGCGGATATACAATCCATTATCGATTCTGAAATAAACCTGGAAAAATACCCAATCAATATAAACATCAACACTACACTTAAAATAAATAATACTCCCATTAATCTTTCCCGTGAATATCCGAATTATTTTTTTGAAAATTATTTAAAGCTTAAGCCCTACGAAAAATACTTCAAAAGTAATGGTAATGAAAAAATTCGAACTGAATATGATCAGCTAAACAATGAATATCAAACTATCATTGTAAAAATAATCCGAAAAATGCTTAAAAAAAGAATTAAGCACCTTAATAGTTATATGAGCCAATCAAAGTTTGGGTTGGCCGGGCTTTATGACACCAGCCTGACTGATGATTAGCCATCATGCGCAAAACAACAACCTTAATTACCTTAATTACGCTCTTAAGCGCATGTGGAACCTCGTCCGTTAAACGTTCAACATTGGGTGAACTTGACATCAGAACAACACTAGAACCCACTAGCAGTACACATTCCACCCCCAAAACAGGGGATGATATCCGCAAAGCTTATGCCACTTATCTAGAACATGCTTCGAAAAATGACAAATCCAGAGTCGATGCACTCAGCAGACTCGCAACACTGGAGTTCAAATTATCGGAACAAATACTAAAAAATAAAAACGACCAAAATAATGATGCGGTCGAGATGGCAGATGACAAGCTTTACAATGCAAAACTGGATAGAACTATCGAGCTTCTTAGCACTGCATTGCGTGATTACCCCGATGATAAAAATAATGATAAAACACTATACCAGCTCGCCAAAGCCTATGACCAGAGGGGTGACTTTGAAAACACACTCGCCACTTTAAAAAAACTGACTCAAAAATATCAAAAATCAATATATTATATTGAAAGTCAGTTTCGACTTGCCGAAAATGCTTTTAGCGAAAAAAAATATGCGCTTGCCGAAGATAAGTATACTGAAGTTGTTGGGTCAAAAGAAAACAGTATTTTTTACGAAAAATCACTCTATAAACGTGGATGGTCCCGCTTTAAACAGGAATTTTATTTTGAAGCCATTGACGATTTTTTACACGCTGTAAAACTTAATAAATTTGATGAATTCCAGAAACTCAGCGATGCAAAAAAAGAGCTGTTTAACGAATATTTTCGTGCTATCGGCCTTTCGTTTTCGTATATGAAAGGCGCGGAATCACTTAACTATTATTTTAAAGATAACCCTGACTTTAAACATTTATATTATATATATGCGCACTTAAGTTATATTTATATAAAAGAAGAGAGAACAAATGATGCTGTAACCACTTTACAACTTTTTACAAAGCACAACCCAACATCTGATTATGTGCCAGAGGCACTATTAAAAGTTATTGATATCTGGCAGTCTGGCGGATTTTCTTCCAGAATGAATGCCGCATTAGAAGCATTTTACGCCACCTACCAACCTGGCAGTCAATATTGGAAAAAAAGAAAAAATAAAGACCAGCGAATTTTTCGTTTAGTAAACAATGCCCTTCGGGAATATATTTTAACGATAACAGCGAATTACCATAAAAATTATTTACAAACACGTAAATCAAGTGATTATTCTAATGCTGCAAGATGGTATGAAAATTATCTTAAGCATTATTTATCTTATTCGAAAAAGGATAATATTCATTACTTATATGCATCTTTGCTCTCCGAAAACAAAAACTATACCGGCGCTTTAAAGTATTATGAATTAGCCGCCTATGATTCCGATATCATTATTAATAAGAATTCGGCATATGAAGCTATTTTACTCGTCTCGAAATTATTAGATTCAGATGAAAACACGTTCTCATGGATAAACAAACTTATCCATTTCTCTACACTTTATGGGCAGCAATACCCTAATGATAAACAAACAGCCAATATAATTGCCCATGCCAGTGAAATTGCTTATAAAAACAACATGTTCAAAGAAACCATTCTACTCACTGAACTCACAACGAACAGCATTAGCCATACAATGGCAATAAAAATCAATACTATAAAGGCGCATTCATACTTTCACCTAAAGCAATATGCGGATTCTGAAAACATATATCGCAGCATATTAAGAGACTATGATTTAGTTAAAAAAAATGACTCATCCATTGTCGATAACTTAGCCTTAGCAATTTATTCTCAAGGGAAATCAGCTCACGAAAAAAATGAGGTCAATGCTGCCATTCAACACTATGTGCGCATCGCACAAGTCGCACCAACTTCACCCATTGCCGCTACAGGAATGTACGATGCGATTTCATTAGCGATGAAAAAAAACCTTTGGGATAAATCAATAAAACATATCAAAGAATTTCAACGCTTATTCCCTCATCACAAAAAATCGTATGATGTTGCCAAGAGTTTGACAGTAGCCTATCTGAACTCGAAACAAGATATTGCAGCAGCAAAAGAACTGGAAAAACTGGCGGACAATCAACAAGATAAAGAATATCGTCTTGCTGCCTTGTGGAAAGCCGGTGAGCTCTATGAGTCAAATGAAGATTATCCTTCAGCGATACGCTCATTTGAAAAATACGCAAAAAACTTTCGTCGCCCTTTTCCACAATATATGGAGTCTATGTTTAAGCTTGTCACGCTATATACATTAAATAATAACCCTACAAAAATTAATTTATGGCAAAACACCATTATCCAGGAAGATAAAAAATCATCACATTCACTCGGAACTGATCGAACCCAGTTTATCGCTTCCTCTGCTGCTTTACATCTGGCAAGAAATAGCCACATTAATTTTACAAAAATCAAATTAATTCTGCCGTTAAAGAAAAGCTTGGGAAAGAAAAAAATCGCCATGCAACGAGCAGTAAACCTATATGGTCAGACATCATCCTATAATGTGGCTGAAACTGCCACAGAAGCAACTCATTCAATTGCAGACATATACAATGCATTCAGCATCGCCTTGCTTAAGTCTGAACGTCCCAAAAATCTGAATGATGATGAATTAGAGCAATATCAAATATTACTTGAAGATCAGGCTTTTCCATTTGAAGAAAAGGCGATTGAATTCTATGAAGTCAACCTGACTTACGTTAAAAATGATATTTATGACCAATGGATTAAAAAAAGTCACTCGCAACTTAAAAAGTTATTTCCAGCAAGATACCAACGAAACTCAAAACTGGATGGATATATCAATGTATTACATTAAATATTTATTTTTAATGCTGACATTAATAGTTTTACTTGGAGGATGTGCCTCAGTCCCCTCTAACATACCCTCTGCGGCCTCAGAAATTAAAGCTCAAGACTCAAATATTCAGGAACCGTCTATAGAAAGTCTTGTTACTCTTTATCAGGATGCGCTCACTGAGCTTAATAACAATAACTTTAAAACCGCTGAGAAATATTTTTTGGAAGTCACTAAAACACATCCTGATCTCGCTGGGCCATGGGCAAATCTTGCATTGATATATATCAAACAGGAACACTACGAAAAAGCTGAAAACTATATACAAAAATCTCTCGAAAAAAACCCTGAAATGGCACAAGCATTAAATATGGCTGGATTTATCGAAGAACGAAACGGTAACATTAATAAAGCAAAAAATTATTATGAAAAAGCCATAGAAAAAAAACCGGATTATACTCTGGCTCATTATAATCTTGCCTTACTCTATGACGTGTATTTACAAGATATTGTAGAAGCTATAAAACACTATCAGCAATACCTATCATTATTGGATAGTGAAGATGAAAAGACCGAAAATTGGGTGGAAGAACTCAAGTATAATCTAACAAGTAATGACACATGAAACCCATAATAATAAATCTTATTACGATTTTTTTAATTTCGATGACAAGCTACATCATCGCTGACGATGAGACAGAAGATGAAGTAGAGTTAAAAACAACCTTTATTAAAGGAAACAAAGAACTCCCCCAGGTTCTTTACATAGTGCCCTGGAAAGAGGTGAAAAAGGAAAAAGGGAAAAATAAAATACTTGTTTTACATAGTTTGTTTGGCGATGCATTTGACCCTGTGATACCTAGAAATTTGGGACAATAAGAAGTGGGAAGATACCGTCCTCCACAAAAACTGGGCTCCAAATACATTACACCTGAAGGGTTCCAGCGTCTTAATACTGAATTGTCATATTTGTGGAAAAACAAGCGGCCTCAGGTAACGCAAGCAGTACGTGAGGCTGCAGCACAAGGCGACCGTTCTGAAAATGCGGAATATATTTACGGTAAAAAGCAATTACGGGAAATTGATCACCGGGTACGTTTTTTGCGTAAACGGCTGGATAATATTACCGTGGTCGATACACTACCCAGCGATACGAAGCGGGTTTTTTTCGGCGCGTGGGTTGAGCTGGAAAATCAACATGGGGAAATTTTGCGTTATCGAATTGTCGGCCCGGATGAAATCGATCCACAACGCAGTTTTATCAGCATGGACTCCCCCGTTGCGCAGGCATTAATGAAAAAATCCGTGAATGATGTCATTGTTGTAAGCACACCAGAGGGGGACAACGAATTTCGTGTTGCCGCAGTGTATTACGATGCTAAAAAAGACCATGACGAATAAATACGACAAACCTGCCGGGGTCAATGGATTGATTCTAGCAGGCGGGCGGGCCCGCCGCATGGGCGGGCAAGATAAGGGACTGATTCTCTTGGCAGGTATTAGTCTGATTGAGCGTTGTATAAACGCCCTTTCACCTCAGGTGAATCAACTATTCATTAGTGCCAATCGCAATATCACGCAATATCAAAAGCTGGCTTTCCCGGTTTTACAAGACTCCCTCGGTCAGTATGAAGGGCCGCTGGCAGGATTACAGCGTGCATTGGAGGCCTCACCCGATATGCCTGTGTTCGTGGTACCTTGTGATGCACCTCTGTTTCCCGATCAACTGGTTGTCCGATTATTAAGGGCATACCAAGAAGATGCTTATCTCGCCGTTATTCCGCATGATGGTACACGCTTGCAGCCACTTTTTGGCTTATTTTCACCCTCTTCTCTGAAATCACTCAATCAATATTTTGCGACAGGTCAGCGAAAAGTTGGAACCTGGGTTAACTCATTACCGCATAAAGTTGTGGACTTTTCTGACCAATCAGCGCATTTTTTGAATATCAATACTGCCGATGATTTACGCTGTGCAGAATTTTTTTTGGAGAAGCACAAGACATGTTAAGCAATGTTACAGTGCCTATTGTTGGGTTTGTTGCGCCCAGCGGTACAGGGAAGACTCAATTATTAAAGGCACTCATTTCCCGACTGAAATCGGAGGGCTTTAGGGTGGCGGTTGTCAAACATTCACATCATGACTTTGAGATCGACAAACCCGGTAAAGACAGTTATGAGTTACACAAGTCAGGTGCAGCACAAACGCTTATAGCATCAAAATACCGCTGGGCAATGATCAGTGAAAATAAAAACCCGGAGCATGAGATAACATTAAATACATTGATTAAACAGCTTGACCAGAGCATCGTAGATATTATCCTGGTGGAAGGGTACAAATTTGAGTGTTTTCCAAAAATCGAAGTTTACCGTGTAAATATAACCTCATCAAAATCTGCTCAACCTCCTTTGTTTTTGTCAGACCCGGACATTGTTGCGGTTGCAACCGATAAGTCATTTGTGCCCAAAAACGGTATCGCTCTGCTCGACATCAACGATATTAAACAGATATCACAATTCATTATTCAGCATTTTTCTTTAAAAATGCCCCAGTAAATATTGAGAAACCTCATGCCCGATAACAGCTCACCCTCCCTTCCCGACTGCGACGATTTTGACCCTAATGCACTACAGGTTGAACAGGCACGAAATAAAATACTGGAATCAATCAGCCCGCCAGGTGCTATCGAACAATTGGCTATTCGCGAAGCACTAAACCGTGTATTGGTAGACTCAATAAAGTCTACTATCGATGTCCCCTCACACACAAATTCCGCCATGGATGGTTACGCTATTTCAGGAGTGGACATACCAACAACCGAAACAAAAAAATTCACGATTGTGGGTACTGTGATGGCGGGCAGACCATTGGATATTCGTATTACTACAGGAGAATGCGTGCGCATTATGACCGGCGGAAAAATACCTGCTGGCGCTGACACAGTGATTATGCAGGAACATGTGCAACGAGATGATAACGAAAAAACCATCAGTATTTCTCCAGGACATAAAATGGGACAAAATGTTCGTCAGGCTGGAGAAGACCTCTCCAGAGGTGATGTGGTCTTTCAGTCAGGCAAACGGTTAACACCCGCCGACATAGGTATGCTGGCATCAATGGGGATCGCCGAGGTTTCCGTTTTTAAGCGAATAAAAGTTATTTTCTTTTCCACGGGAGATGAGTTGTGCAATGTGGGACAAGCGCTGAAAGATGGACAGATTTATGACAGCAACCGCTACACTTTGTATGGCATGTTACGGCGTCTGGACGTCGATTTTATTGATATGGGTGTTATACCCGATAACCGTGAATGTATAGAGAATGCTTTTCAGCGCGCAACCGCGGAAGCCGATGTGTTGGTGACAACCGGTGGAGTATCGGTCGGTGAAGCCGATTTTGTAAAAGACACACTAGAAAAACTGGGACAAATCGGATTCTGGAAGATCGCCATGAAACCTGGTCGCCCATTGGCATTTGGCCGCATTGGTCATTGTCAATTTTTTGGTTTACCCGGTAATCCGGTATCAGCTATGGTCACCTTCTACCAGTTTGTACAACCCGCATTATTACGCATGATGGGCAACAAAGATGTCGCTCTCAAGTATCTGTATTTACGTAGCGAAACGCCTCTGAAAAAACGTGCTGGCCGACTGGAGTTTCAGCGCGGCATTATCAGTAATGCCAACGGTGAAACGGTAGTACGCTCCACTGGCGCACAGGGCTCCGGTATTCTGAGGTCCATGGGTGAAGCAAACTGTTTTATTGAACTGCCTGCTGAAACAGAAAACGTTGAGGCCGGCGAATGGGTAAAGGTGCAACCTTTTGCTGGGATGATTTAATCTCCTGGGGCGTAATCCGATATGTTTTTATCTGGGATTCCGGAAATTTAAACCCCTAGTATGAACAAAGCAAAAAGGGACAAAAAAAGATTCCTCGTTTGTATAACTCCTAAAAAGTGCTTTGAAGGTGTATTGTACTGTTAACATGGAAAGAAACGAGGAACGTTAACTCAAACCTCAGAGCTGTTGAGTTACCGAAAAACTAAGATTTAATGCACTGAAAAATGCCCTAACGCATTTATCCGATAGCTGCTGTACACAGCGCAAGCAAACTACCCGGTGCCAGACCAAGCAACAAAATGCCCAAGCCGTTGGCAGACAGCACCACTTTCATATCCGTAGTGGTTTCAATGGGCTGTGTATCTTCTGCCTTGTCAAAGTACATGAGCTTGATGATACGAAGGTAGTAAAAAGCACCGATGATTGAGAATATCACCGCTACCACGGCCAGCCATGTCAGCCCGGCACCGATAACCGCTTGCAGTACTGCAAATTTTGCGTAGAAACCCAATGCAGGTGGCACACCGGCCATGGAAAACATCAAAATCATCATCATAAAGGCAAACCATGGGCTGCGATCACTCAAACCTTTGAAGTCATCCAGTTTATCTGCTTCAAACCCGGCACGGCTTAACAGGATGATCATGCCAAACCCACCCATGCCCATCAGTGCATACACAATAACGTAGAACATTGAGGCGGAATAACCGGCCTGGGTACCCGCCAGTATGCCTAACAATAAAAAACCAACATGCGAAATTGTCGAGTAGGCCAGCATCCGTTTGATATTGGCCTGGGCGATGGCGATCACATTACCCACTGCCATTGATAACACGGCCATGATAATCAGAATATCCTGCCACTGTGCATGCAGATCACCCAGCCCTTCAACCAGCAGACGCATCACCATAGCAAATGCAGCAAGTTTGGGTGCAGTACTGATGAACAGAGTGACTGCGGTGGGTGCGCCATGATAAACATCGGGCACCCACATATGGAATGGCACCGCACCGAGTTTAAAGGCCATGCCAACAATCACCAGCACCAGGCCAAGGCTCAGCACCAGTTGTTTGGAATCTTCCAGTCCTGCGACGGCAGTATGCACAGCACTAATATCCAGTGTGCCAGTAATGCCATAGATCAAAGACATACCATATAACAACATGCCAGAAGCGAGGGCCCCCAAGACAAAGTACTTCATCGCAGCTTCTGTGGCATCAGAAGAATCCCGCTGAAATGCCACCATGGCATACAGTGCCAATGACAATAATTCGAGACCCAGATAAATCGTGAGCATGTTGTGTGCAGATATCAGCACCATCATGCCCAATACTGCAAACAGTCCCAGGACAAAATATTCACCCTGGAAGATCTTCCGGTTCAACAGATAGTCACGGGAATAGATGAAGGCAACCGCAGTAACAAGATATACAAAGACCTTTAATACATCACCCATGCTATCACTGACGAATGAACCATCAAATGTATAGACGGGCTCGGGTGTATGCAGCGCTACGGTGAGTGCAGCGGTAACAGCGAGCGTCGCCAATGACAGCAAATAGGTAAATACACGATTCTTATCACTGATAAACAAATCTGCAAGCAAAATAATGCACGCCATCGACAGCAGGAAAATCTCCGGCAAAGCGGGCATTAAATCAGGCATTTGAAAATTATTTGGCATGGTTGTTTTTATAACTTTTGTATAACTTAAGGTAACTTCGACTGTGTAATTTGCTGTACGAGATGATCAACAGTGCTGTGCATAACATCAAGCAAAGGTGCTGGCCAGAGACCTAATAACAGGACGGCCACTGCGAGCGTGCCAAGAATGAAAAATTCCCGGTTATTGACGTCTTTGAGTGCCGCAACTTTTTCGTTGGCAACTTCGCCAAAGATAACCCGTTTGACCATCCATAGGGTATAGGCTGCACCGAATATCAATGTGGTTGCGGCAAGGAAGGCAATCCAGAAGTTTGCCTTAAAGGCAGCCAGAATCACCAAGAACTCACCCACAAAACCTGATGTTCCCGGCAACCCGGCATTGGCCATGGCGAAAAACACCATAAACCCGGCAAAAATCGGCATGGTATTCGCCACACCACCATAATCGCTGATTAAACGGCTATGCATACGGTCATACATTACACCGATACAAAGGAACATGGCGCCAGAAATAAAGCCGTGTGAAATCATCTGCACCAGAGCACCCTCTATACCCATCGCAGCACCCTGTACACTACCGGTATTGTCGATGATGGCATAGATAATAAAAAAACCAAGAGTGACAAAACCCATGTGCGAAATCGATGAATAAGCAATGAGCTTTTTCATATCTTTTTGCACCAATGCCACAAAAGCAATATATACGATAGCAATGAGTGACAAGGTGATCATCAACCAGTCAAGATTCTGTGCTGCATCCGGTGTGATCGGCATGCTGAAACGGACAAACCCATAGGTACCCATTTTCAGCATGATCGCCGCCAGAATCACCGAACCTCCGGTTGGCGCTTCAACGTGGGCATCCGGCAACCATGTGTGTACCGGCCACATAGGCACTTTAACCGCAAAGGCCAGCAGGAAGGCAAGGAAGATCAATATTTGCTCTGTCATCCCCAACTTGATGCCATGGAAATCCAGAATGCCAAAGGTACCCGACTGTGCGTACATATAAATTAGCGCAACCAGCATAAATACTGAGCCAAGGAAGGTGTACAAAAAGAATTTGATGGTCGCATAAACACGCCGCTCACCACCCCAGATACCGATAATCAGGAACATCGGTATCAACATCGCTTCCCAAAACACATAAAACAGAATCGAGTCCAGTGCAGCGAAGACACCGATCATCAAACCATCCATGATCAGAAATGCGGCCATGTATTGCGCCGTTTTATGTTTGATGTTGTCCCAACCTGCGATAACAACCAAGATCGTTGTAAAGGCCGTCAGCAAGATCAGCGGCATTGAAATGCCATCAACACCAAGGTGGTAATTGATATTAAAGGCAGAAATCCACGACATATTTTCCACAAACTGCATTTGATGCGTGTTGAGATCAAACCCAGTGTACAGTGGAATGGCGAGCAAAAAGGTAATCACAGACGCAGTAAGCGCAATGATTTTTGCGATTGGTGCTTGCTCTTCCTTGCTCGCAAACAGCACTAACACGCCGCCCAAAATGGGTGCCCAAATTACTAAACTTAAAAGAGGCAGATCAGCCAACATGCAAAATAACCTTTAATTCTACTTACGTATTTTTATTAAGTGTTTTATTAATTGTGTGTTTATTGTTGGCTGTTATCGTCAACAGCACTCAGCTCAGGCAAACGAAATCCAGCTCACCATGACAACCAGCCCAATAATCATCACAAAGGCATAATGGTATAAGTAACCCGTCTGTGAAAAACGGAACTTGCTGGACAACCAACCAACGCCCTTCGCAGTACCGTTCACCATTATTCCATCAATCAATTTGATGTCACCAATATTCCACAACAGTCGACCCAGTCCGCGTGAACCACCCGCAAAAAATGTGTCATTAAAATCATCACAACCATACTTTTTATCGAGAACAGTGTAGATCAATGAGCATTTCACTTTGATCATCGCGGGAATATCCGGGCGTTTCAAATAAAAGAACGCCGCCGTCCCGACACCGGCCAGTGCCAGCCAAAATGGCAAAGTCATCATGCCATGCACCATAAACCCACCAATTCCCGTATACGTTTCACCCACCTTGGCCAGTACATCGTGTTCAGGTTTTACATAGATGGCATCTGCAAATAAATCACCAAACAACATAGGTTCGATATAAAAAGCACCAACCAAAACTGAAGGGATTGCCAGCAGTATTAATGGCACAGTGATCACTTTGGGACTTTCATGCAGGTGTTCTTTCGTATGCTGGTCCATCCGCTCTTCTCCATGGAATACCAAAAAGAACATGCGGAAACTGTAAAAGGCCGTGATGAAAACACCTACGACAACCGCAAAATAGGCAAAACCCGCACCGGGGATAGCTGAAGCACGCACGGCTTCGATAATCGCATCTTTTGAGAAGAAACCTGCAAAACCTGGGAAGCCAATCAAAGCTAACGAACCTATTAACATACAGATATAGGTAATCGGCATATATTTTCTGAGGCCACCCATTTCCCGTATATCTTGTTTATGATGCATGGCAATAATGACCGAGCCCGCGCCAAGAAACAGCAGTGCTTTGAATGCAGCATGTGTCATCAGATGAAATACGCCAGCCGCATAAGCCGAGACCCCCAATGCCACCGTCATATAACCCAACTGTGACAATGTCGAATAAGCAATAACCCGCTTGATATCATTTTGAATGATGCCCAGCAAACCCATAAACAAGGCTGTAATTGCACCAATAACCAGCACAAAACTCAATGCCGTTTCAGATAACTCAAACAAGGGCGACATGCGTGCCACCATAAAGATACCCGCTGTCACCATTGTTGCCGCATGAATCAATGCCGAAATCGGTGTCGGACCTTCCATGGAATCCGGCAACCACACATGCAGTGGCACCTGGGCGGATTTACCCATGGCACCAATAAATAACAAAATACAGATCACCGTCAACAGTGACCATTCAAGGCCAGGAAACACTTCGATGGTCAAACCTGCCATTGCCGGTGCGGCAGCGAATACGTCAGCATAATCAAGGCTGTTGAAATACATCAAAATAGCGGCGATACCCAGCAGAAAACCAAAATCCCCTACCCGGTTCACCAAAAAAGCTTTCAAGTTTGCATAAATTGCCGTCTCGCGTTTGAACCAGAAGCCAATGAGCAAATAAGAAACCAGCCCTACTGCCTCCCAGCCAAAAAACAACTGCATGAAGTTGTTCGCCATCACCAACATCAACATGGAGAACGTAAAGAGAGAAATGTAGCAGAAGAAGCGCTGATAACACTCGTCGTCACGCATATAGCCAATGGTATAAATATGTACCATTAACGAGACGAAGGTCACAACCACCAGCATCACTGCGGTGAGCGAATCAATCAAAAAGCCTACTTCAAATTGTATACCGTCACTCACCGCCCAGGTATACACCGTACCATTAAATACCGCTGCGCCTTCAACAATGACATCGTTGAACACAAATACCGACAGTGCAAAGGAGATAGCGACACCAATAGTCGTTACCCAATGTGCGCCTGCACGACCGATTTTTTTTCCAAACAAGCCTGCAATCACGGCACCCAGTAATGGTGCTAAAGCCAGGGTTAAATACAGGTTTTCCATTCTCGATAAACTCCGCGTTAACCCTTCAGGGAATCCAGTTCTTCAACATTAATCGTTCTACGATTTCTGAACAGAACAACCAGAATCGCCAAACCAATAGCCGCTTCTGCTGCTGCCACCGTTAAAATGAAGAAGACAAAAACCTGCCCGGCAATATCCCCAAGATAATGAGAAAAGGCGACAAAATTCATATTAACCGCCAACAGCATGAGTTCTATTGCCATCAATATAATGATGACATTTTTTCGATTCAAAAATATACCGGCGATGCTGATGCAAAATAAAATCGCACCCAGAACCAAAAAATGTGAAATTGAAATCATGCTCCCCCCGGAGACTCTTTTCGTTAAACTAAATCGATTTATTCATCTTTGTTGCTGGACGCCATCTTGACCAGTCGCACACGATCATTCCGGCGTACTTTGACCTGATCATCCACTGACATTGTCTGCTTTTTACGCCGACGACGTAGCGTCAATGATATCGCCGCGACAATGGCGACGACTAAAATGACCGCTGCAAGCTCAAACGGATAAAGATAAACCGTATATAAAACCCGGCCGATTTCTTTTGTATTGCTGTAACCCGCCGCATGCGGCTCCGGTTTTGGCATGGCTTCCAGGCCAAACTGCTCCGGCCCAACAATCAGCACCAACTGGGCGACCAATACTATAGCAACACCTAAACCAAAGGGCAGATAGCGCGCAAAACCTTCGCGCAATACCGTAAGATTAATATCCAGCATCATCACTACAAACAGGAACAACACCATGACCGCACCGACATAAACAAGAATCAAGGTTAATGCGAGAAACTCTGCTTCCAGCAATATCCAGATACCGGCACTGGTGAAAAAAGCCAACACCAAAGCCAATGCACAAAACACTGGATTGCGTAACGATACAACCAGCACGGCCGAGCCCACCAGTATCGTGGAAAGAATATAAAAAGTGATTAACTCTACGCCCATATTATTTTCTTACTTTTCATTTTTTCAGTATCAGTTTATTAACGAAACGGGGCGTCTACTGCCCGATCCGCCGCTATTTGTTTTTCCATTTTGTCGCCAATGGCAAGCAGCTTTTCCTTGGTCATATACAAGTCACTTCGTTCCTCACCATGATATTCAAAATGCCGTGTTTCAACGATGGCATCCACCGGACATGACTCTTCGCAAAAACCGCAAAATATACACTTCGTCAGATCAATATCATAACGAGTGGTACGCCGTGTGCCATCATCCCGTTCTTCTGAATCAATACTAATCGCCAACGCCGGACATACTGCTTCACACAGTTTGCAGGCGATACAACGCTCTTCGCCATTGGGGTAGCGCCGTTGCGCATGCAGCCCGCGAAAACGCGGAGACATGGGTGTTTTTTCTTCCGGATATTGCACCGTAATTTTTTTACGGAAAAAATATTTTCCCGTCAGCAGTAATCCTCGAAAAAGCTCAGCGAGAATAAGGCTTTTAAAATAGTTTGTTATCGCAGTCATTCATTATTTATCCAATCAGTAAACTTAAAGTTTATTTAGATCAATTGAACCAAGGTCCCACTTTCCAAACGACCATTGCAGCAGCAACCAGCAGCCAGACGATGGTGATAGGAATAAATATTTTCCATCCCAAACGCATGATCTGATCATAACGGTAACGTGGAAACGTTGCCCGAAACCATAAAAACAAAAACAGGAAAAAAGAAGTCTTCGCTAACAGCCAATGAATACCGTCACCCAAAATTACCGCCAACAAACCATCGCCTTCCAGCAAGCTTGCCGGTAACACACCATGCAGGGGTGACAACCAGCCGCCAAGAAACATGAGTGCGGTCAGCAGCGCAATCAAGATCATATTCGCATATTCCGCGAGGAAAAATACGGAAAACGTCATGCTGGAATATTCAACATGAAAACCGGCAACAATTTCCGATTCGCCTTCGGCCACATCAAATGGTGCCCGGTTGGTTTCTGCAACACCCGCAATAAAATAAACAATGAATAACGGTAACAACGGAATCATGTACCAGTTAATGATACCCAGACTCCCACGTTGTGCCTCAACGATTTCGCCTAAATTAAGGCTGCCCGCTGCAACCAGCACACCTACCAAAGCGAAACCCATGGCAATTTCATATGAAACAATTTGCGCTGCCGAACGCAATGCGCCTAAAAATGCGTATTTTGAATTGGATGCCCAACCCGCGATAATCACGCCATAAACACCTAACGATGTCATCGCAAGAATATAAAGCAGGCTGGCATCGATATTGGAAATCACCAGCCCATCATCAAACGGTACAACAGCCCATGCGGCAAGTGCCGGTGCCAGGGTAAGAATAGGTGCCGAAATAAATAGAAAACGGTTTGCTTTTGCCGGAAAAATAGTTTCCTTGAACATTAGTTTCACAGCATCTGCAATGGGTTGCAATAAACCTTTCGGACCCACCCGATTCGGCCCGATACGTACCTGCATATAACCAATAACTTTACGTTCAGCCAGAGTCAGATAGGCAACAGCGCCCATCAATGGCAACACCAACAGCATAATCTTTCCAACGATGATAATCAGCGTCACAAGCCCGGCAGGCAAAAAACTCAGCGCTGATTCAATGGCTTCAATCATTCACTTTTCTCATGACTTATTATTTTCATTATTTTCGGTAGTGTTGTCGGGATAAACAGATCAGGCTCGGGACAACGTTACCTCACCTGTTGTTGAACCGTGTGGTAAAAACGATACCAGCACCCCGTCATCAGGCACACGCTCATCGATCACCACGGGCAACATTAGCTCCATATCATTTTTTCTCGCCAGTGCCTGCTCACCATCCGCAAGCCCCACATGGGAAGCGACATTTTGATTGACACGAATAGCAAACTGGCGTTGCTGCGCTACATTTTGCAAACTGGTCGCCCTGCGCACCAGAGCATCACCTGCATACATCGGGTGATCGACAATGCTTTCAAATCCCTGCGCATCAATCACTAATGATGCTGGGCAATTCCAAGACATGCCATTGCTTAACGAGGTGTTAGCCGTTAATGCTTGCACTTCGTTCAAAACCTCTCGACTGGTGACATATTCAAAACCTGCACATTCAAACAAATTGCCCAATACGCGCAACACTTTCCAACCAGGCCGTACTTCGCCCAAAGGTGCAACGGCACCTTCAAAGCTTTGCCAGCGACCTTCAGCATTCACAAAAGTGCCGGAAGTTTCGGAAAACGGTGCAATAGGCAACAACACGTCAGCGTATTCTTTCATTTGCTCATTACAAAATGCATTCATCGACACAACAAATTGTGCCTGTTTCAGCGCTTCGGTAGCTGCAGCCGAAGCAGTGCAATCCAATTCGGCTTCTACACCTAACAAGATATAGCCTGCCAGTTTGCTGGCAAACATATCTGTCACTGATTTTCCTTTTAGTGGCGTAGAGTCACCGGCAGGTCCACGATGCGGTACTGCGCCAGACAAAGCAGCACCTGCACTGTTACTGCCGTTTGATAAATAACAGAGTTTACTGGACGACAATATTGCAATCTGATTGGCAATTGCACGTAGGCTTGCAAAGTGTGGATGAGCGAAGGCATCCAGCCCTAAAATCACCGAAGCATTATTTGCTTCATTTAATTCCTTGGCAATTTTTTCGTGCGTACTATCGACCTCCATGTTAATGACCAACGCAACGAGCCCCGTGGGCAATGTGGTATTTGATGCGGCAGCCAGGGCTTTAAGAATAGCGCCCAACTCCTGTAATAATTTTGCGGGACTGATGATCTTTTTTGCCGACAGAGAAAAATTAAAATCATAATCCACCGAGTTGACAGCCATGATGTGCGCGCCGGCAAGTGCTGCCTTGCGAACTCTATGGCCAGCAATGGGCTGGTCATTACGGACATTGGAACCCACCAGCAAAATAGCATCGTTGGTTTCCAAGTCCGCTATCGATTGCCCCAGCCAAGGGAAAACAGGTTCATCATCCTGGTCGGTAAAATCAACCTGTCCAATACGGTGATCAACATTACCTGAGCCCACACTGCGCATCATCTTTTGCAGTAAAAATAATTCTTCGACTGTCATACTCGGCGAGGCAATCGCACCCAGTTGCTCTCCGCCCTGCTCACTAAGTAGCTTGGTAATGCCACCTACGGCCTTGTGTAACGCTGTATCCCAATCAACTTCCTGCCACTGCCCGTCGGTTTTCACCATCGGCACAGTAAGACGTTCATCGCTGCTCAATCCTTCATAACCAAAGCGATCACGATCCGCTAGCCAGGTTTCATTGATCTCTTCATTTTCTTTAGGCACTACCCGCACAACTTGATTACGGAAAGTATGCAGCAGCACATTCGAGCCCATACAATCGTGTGGCGCAATACTTTCATGCTGCACCATTTCCCAGGCACGTGCGGTAAAGCGGGAAGGTTTTGCCGTTAATGCACCAACAGGACAAAGATCGATCACATTAGCGGACATTTCTGAACTCAGGCTCAATTGAACATAAGTACCAATCTCCATGTGCTCGCCACGGCCTGTTGCGCCCAGCTCTTTTATACCCACCACTTCTTCACCAAAACGCACACAACGTGTGCAATGAATACAGCGCGTCATATCACCCGAAATTAATGGTCCAAAGTTTTTATTTTCAACAACACGTTTTTGCTCGGAATAGACCGAAACATCACCGCCATACCCCATGGCGATATCTTGTAATTCACACTCACCACCTTGATCACAGATCGGGCAATCCAGTGGGTGGTTAATTAACAAAAACTCCATCACACTTTTTTGTGCTTCGATAGCCTTGTCGGAACGGGTATAGATCTTCATTCCATCTGTTACCGGAGTCGCACAAGCGGGCAATGCCTTGCCAACCTTTTCCACATCTATCAGGCACATACGACAATTGGCGGCAATAGATAGTTTTTTGTGGTAGCAGAATCGCGGAATATAAATACCCGCATCATCAGCCGCCTCGATAACCATCGCGCCTTCAGTCACTTCTAATTGTTTGCCGTCTATTTCGATGTTAACCATCGTTTATTGCACCGTTTTGTTTATATGTCGCTTGGGTAGCCGAATTACGACCATGACCGTCAAATGGGTGGTAGCGATACCACACTTATACGCCATAGTTATAGGTTCGACTGCCTCTTTCATTATGCTTTTTTTGGTCTACGCAATTGTTTTAAATCCGAATCGGATAGTATTTTTTCAGTATTCTTGGCCGTGAAACGTAACTGTTCGTCGCTTTGTTGCTTCAAATAAAGCCAATCACTTCGACCTTTTGTTTTTTTGATTTCGGTTTCAGCAACCTGGATTTTTTTGCTCATGGCTTTTTCCTAGGCTTATCTTTACATCCGACTCGTTCAAATTCATTTAACTCTGCTTCTGTTGGGACAGGCGAATCTAAATCACTGATAGCACGCTCAATAATATCTGTGTCCTGCATTTCATCTAAATCTTTCTTTACAGTTCTACCTTTTTGTTTTTTTATATCTTCGTATTTAACACGCTTGATATCCATCATTAAGCCTCTCTGCTAAACGGGAAAAAACTTCCTTTTTCGTACGCTAGTTTTTCACGTTTATACGCTTTTCGTGCTGAAATTAGCCGTACAATATTCCCATCATCACGCTCAGTGTATACGACAAAAATAACACCTTCGCTCGTCATCCCTACAGTCTGCCAGCGTTCCTCACCATATATATACCGTACATCTCTCCGTTCGACTCTATTAATATCAACAAACACGTGCAACGCATCCGCAAAATCAACTCGGTGCTTGGAAAAATTAAGTTGATTTTTATTTTCGTCCCACTCAAATTCCATTTAATATTTCCGCATCATAAATTTCAGCATCATGTTTATCTATGCTTAGTCGAATTCACCATCACTCATTAACTACCCGCACCAACCATGCAAGTTTTGTGGTCAATGTGATATTGAAATTCATTCCTGAATTTTTTCACGAAACTACTCACCGGCATTGCCGCAGCATCACCTAGCGCACAAATAGTACGACCTTGAATTTTATCCGCTACGTCCAGCAATAAATCCAAATCTTCCGGTTTACCCTGGCCGTGTTCAATGCGATGTACCACTCGTGACAACCAGCCGGTTCCTTCACGACAAGGCGTGCATTGACCACAGGATTCTTCGTAATAAAAATGTGAGATACGACTCAGTGCGCGCACCATACAAGTAGTCTCATCCATAATGATGACTGAACCCGCACCCAGCATCGAACCTGCCTTGGCAATAGAATCATAATCCATGGTGACATCCATCATTTCTTCGCCCGTTAATACCGGTGTCGAGGAGCCACCCGGGATCACCGCCTTAAGTGTGTTGCCGTCGCGCACACCGCCAGCCATTTCCAGCAATTTCGGGAAAGGTGTACCCATGGGGACTTCAAAATTCCCGGGTTTATTCACATGACCACTCACACTAAACAGTTTTGAGCCACCATTGTTAGGTTTACCAAGATCAAGAAACCATTGCCCGCCATTCTTCAATATCAAGGGCACAGATGCCAGCGTTTCGGTGTTATTAATCGTGGTCGGTCTACCATACAGACCAAAACTCGCAGGGAATGGTGGCTTGAAACGGGGTTGTCCTTTTTTGCCTTCGATGGATTCCAGCAAAGCTGTTTCTTCACCGCAAATATACGCACCACCACCCAGGTGTGTATGCAGGTCAAAATCCACACCGGAGCCCAGGATGTTTTTACCCAGCAAGCCCATAGCATAAGCGTCATCAACAGCTTGCTGGAAACGTTCATAAGGCTCCCAGAATTCACCACGAATATAATTGTAACCCGCTGTCGCGCCAATACTATAAGCAGCAATGGCCATGCCTTCTACCAGCGCATGCGGGTTAAATCGCAAAATATCCCGGTCTTTACACGTACCCGGTTCACCTTCGTCAGAATTACACACAATATACTTCTGGCCCGGCGTATTGCGTGGCATGAAACTCCATTTCAGGCCGGTAGGGAAACCCGCGCCGCCACGACCACGCAGAGCAGAGGTCTTTAATTCTGCAATAATATCTTCCGGCGAGGTTTTTTCTGCCAGAATTTTTCTCCACACCTCATAACCACCCTCACTTTGATAAACCCCCAAAGTCCAGGGCTTGTCCAAGTGTAGATTTTTAAAACAGACTTCATTCGCCATTGCTTTTGGTTTCCAATCTAATCCAGACTATCCAGAATTTTATCAATGGTTTCGGGGGTCAGGTGTTCAAAATATTGCTTGTCAATCTGCAACATAGGTGCACCGACACAGGCACCCAAACACTCAACTTCTTTTAAGGTAATGCGGCCATCTGCAGTCGTCTCTCCCAGACCAATACCCAATCGTTTTTTGAAATGGGCAACGACATCATCCGAACCACATAACATGCAGGAAATATTCGTGCATACACAAATTTTGTGTTGGCCAACCGGTGTCAATTCATACATGGAATAAAATGTCGCGACTTCATAAGCCGAGACGCGTGGCATGTCGAGATAATCTGCCACGGCATCCATTAATTCTGTGGTGAGATAACCACCATTCGCTTCCTGGGCAATACGTAACGCTGCCATCACCGCAGACTGCTTTTGTTCAGCGGGATATTTCGCAACCCATTTATCAATTTCAGCGAGAGACTCTGTAGAAAGCACGTTGTTATCACTCGGGTTCATTACAGCTGCCATTAGCGATCCACCTCACCAAATACAATATCCTGTGTGCCGATAATCGCTACCACGTCCGCCAACATATGGCCTTTGGTCATTTCATTCAACGAAGAAATATGCGCAAAACCCGGCGCACGAATTTTCAGACGATACGGTTTGTTTGAGCCATCGGAAACAAGATACACACCAAATTCACCCTTGGGATGTTCTACCGCGCTATATACTTCGCCCTCAGGCAAGGCATAGCCTTCGGTAAATAACTTGAAGTGGTGAATCAATGATTCCATGTCACCTTTCATATGTTCACGATTAGGCGGCGTCAGTTTGTGGTTATCCAGCATGACCGGGCCAGGGTTTTCACGCAGCCACTTAATGCACTGTTTAATAATACTGTTGGACTGGCGCATTTCTTCGATACGCACCAGATAGCGATCATAACTGTCGCCCGTAAGACCCACCGGAATATCAAAATCGAGTTTGTCGTAAACCGCATATGGTTGCTTCTTGCGCAGATCCCACTCAATACCGGAGCCACGCAGCATCGGCCCGGTAAAACCCAGTTGCAGAGCACGTTCGGGACTCACCACACCAATATCTACCGTACGTTGTTTCCAGATGCGGTTATCGGTTAACAGGGTTTCATATTCATCAACGCACTTCGGAAAACGACGGACAAAGTCTTCGACAAAATCAAGCAGGCCACCCTGCCGATTGCTGTTTTTGACATCAACTTCTTTTTGACTGTGCCACTTTGAAGCCTCGTATTGAGGCATGCGACCCGGTAGATCACGATACACGCCACCCGGACGATAATACGCAGCATGCATGCGCGCACCGGAAACGGCTTCGTACATATCCATCAAGTCTTCACGCTCACGGAAAGCATAGAGGAAAATAGTCATCGCACCGATATCCAGCGCATGCGCGCCCAACCACATCAAGTGATTCAGAATGCGCGTAATTTCATCAAACATGACACGAATGTATTGCGCACGTTCAGGTGCTTTGACACCTAGCATTTTTTCCAATGCCAGCACATAACCATGCTCATTGCACATCATGGAAACGTAGTCGAGGCGATCCATATAAGGGATGCTTTGATTGTACGGCTTGGATTCCGCCAGCTTCTCAGTGGCTCGATGCAACAGACCGATATGCGGATCAGCACGCACAATGGTTTCGCCGTCCATTTCCAGCACCAAACGCAACACACCATGCGCAGACGGATGCTGAGGTCCAAAATTCAGGGTATAATTTTTAATTTCAGGCATCTTGACTGCCACCTTGCCCGCTAGTCGGATGATCCATTTGATCTTTACGAATCACTTTGGGTACCAGGGTACGTGGTGTAATGCTGACAGGTTCATAAACAACACGGCGTTTTTCTGCGTCGTAGCGCATTTCAACATTGCCAATCAATGGGAAATCTTTGCGGAAGGGGTGTCCGATAAAACCGTAATCGGTCAGTAGTCGGCGTAAATCCGGGTGCCCCGTAAATATGACACCATAAAGGTCAAAGGCTTCACGCTCAAACCAGTCCGCACCGGTCCATATGGCGACAACAGAATCTACAATGGGCTCATCTTCATTCAGATAAACTTTGAGACGTAAGCGGACATTATTGCTGATGGATAACAGGTGATACACCACAGCAAAGCGGCGCTCATTCCCGCCAGTGGAAACCACTTTGCGATCATCAACACCACGACTAAAACCACCACCGGTTGCGCCTGTAGTCTCCCATTCGGCCTGACCAAAGGTAAGATAATCAACGACACAAAGATCGGATAGTTGCACAAAGGCAAAATCAGCTTCGTCACGCAAGGCGGTGCATGTTGTCAGAACATCTTTGACGGCAATCTCAGCGGTCACTTCAGAAAAAGCAACATCAACAGAAATTGCACGACCAAAACGGTCTTGCAGGCACGCAACGAGTTTGTCGACAGCATTACTCATCAGCAAAAATACCCCTCACCCTCTCCACTTCTTTCTTAACTTTCACAAACACGCATTTTTCTACCGCGCACATCCCTCAGCTCCAAATCAAGAGCGTTATCGGGCGATCGTGTTTGTGCGTCTTATTTTATTTTGTAATTGTAAGATGCCGTACAGTAATGCTTCTGCTGTGGGCGGACAACCTGGCACATAAATATCCACGGGTACAATACGATCACAACCGCGCACCACTGAATAAGAATAATGATAATAACCACCACCATTGGCGCATGAGCCCATGGAAATAACCCAACGTGGCTCTGACATCTGGTCATAAACCTTGCGCAGTGCAGGTGCCATTTTGTTCACCAGTGTACCAGCCACAATCATCACATCCGATTGACGAGGACTGGGACGGAAGAGGATACCGAAACGGTCAAGATCATACCGTGCAGCACCCGCGTGCATCATTTCCACCGCACAACAGGCTAAACCAAAGGTCATTGGCCACAATGAACCAGTGCGCGCCCAGTTGATAAGTTTATCGGCGGAGGTGGTAACAACCCCTTTTTCGAGTACACCTTCTATTCCCATTCCATAGCTCCTCTTTTCCACTCGTAGGCAAAACCCACAACCAGAATCGCCAGGAAGACAAACATGACCCAAAATCCATACACACCTAGTTCTTCCAACACCACAGCCCACGGGAACATGAAAGCAATTTCCAGATCGAAAATAATAAACAGAATCGCCACAAGATAAAAACGCACATCAAACTTCATGCGCGAATCCTCGAAAGCTTCGAAGCCACACTCATAGGGTGACAGTTTGGCGCTATCAGGACGCTGCGGTGCCAGCATGTAGGCCATGGCAATTGGTGCTATGCCAAAAATCAAGCCTAGTAGTAGAAACACTAGTATTGGTAGATAATTTTCTAGCATGAAGATTCGATTCCCACCCGTAAAGTATTATTCTTATTATGTTGTGGTTTAACCCAGTTAACATCCAGCCAACGGTAATACAAGAAAAAAACACTTTAACTACTACGCAAAAATTGTGGCTTCTTTCTTTTATCTGCTGGTACGTCTGTTATATTGTCAGTCCAGTCCGGCGCCAAATTTATAGCGCTATAATCTTTCCGTAAATCTCTAACTCAAAAGCACTTCCTTCCTCGTTTAATGGGTCACCCGGAACAGGGTCGTCAACACCATTAATGACAGAATTACTGCCCCATTTTACATAATTGTGAAATTTTGGATATCGTGCGATGTCACCTGCGCTCATTTTCATCTTGCTTGCCTCTCCTTTTCGATATAGGTGACTAATTCATCCATTAAGAGGCCGCGAACCTTTATTGGGTTTTTATTGCTCGGAACACCATTGATATATGTGAACTGCTCACTAAGTAATGATGAATCAAATTCAAGCATGCCGACTTGTTGCCGTAACACCACAAATTGTGAACAACACTCTTTATCTTTTATCTCTGCATACTCGATTTTCCAAAAAGACCTTGCGCCATAAGTGGGTCTGTAATGACCTTCGCCACTATCTGAATCTTTAGTCAAAAAAACAATCCATTCATCTAGCTCAGTTATCGCAATCCCGTTCCATCGTATCTTTAATAATTCATTTTCTGAGTGGCCAGTTATTATTTTATTAACTGTTGCAGACGCCATGCCCGGCATCGATTTCCCTTGGGATTTAATCTCAAATACATTGGCAATAACAATTAAATCACTATTCTTTACAAGATCAGAAAACCCGGAAGGCATAGTCTTTGCGTAAGACAGGGGTGAGAAACACACAATGCCAATTATCGCAATAACCACATTTAGTGCCATGCATTGCCTTTTCATCGTTCTCCTACAAGCCTACGTAGCTCTTTTCAGACAAAACAAACCACTAAATACCAACACCCATCCACTTTTATTTGCAGGTAAAGTCCACCTTGAACGATACGATACAAACCGCTTACGCGAACCACCGAGTCTAGGCTAGTTTAAAAGAGCTTGTCAAGACTGGATAATTTGCTAATAACACATAAAAATCAATGTGTTATTTATCGTTACCCGTTGATGATTGCACCAAAGCTCGGGCATACCCTTATGCAAGCAACAAGCAACAAGCAACAAGCAATAAAATGGTGCCGATGGCCGGAGTCGAACCGGCACGGCTTTCGCCACTGCCCCCTCAAGACAGCGTGTCTACCAATTCCACCACATCGGCAATATATTTTCAGCGCACATATTTTATGCGCATTAGTCCTTATACTTATTCAAACTTGAGGTACAAATATTGTAACAACTCAGCTCACCTTCAGGCTTGCCTGATAAGGGACAGCCTGATTAGATTGAGTGGCCGTTATAAATAATTATGGACTTTCAGGTGCGTCGCTGGTCTCAGCAGATTTCGCAGCTTCAGAACCAGGAATGACCGGCGCATCGGTATTATTATCCACAGATGGTAACGCATCTTGCGTCATCGGTATCTCAGTACCCTGCTCCATAAGACTGGTAGGCACATTCACCGTCCGAAACATATAGGCCATAGATAGACTGGTCAGAAAAAAAATGGTGGCTAAAATCGCGGTGGTGCGTGAAAGAAAGTTGCCTGCACCTTGCGCACCAAATACCGAACCTGACGCGCCACCCGCAGCACCAGCACCGAAGGCTGCGCCTGCATCCGCCCCTTTCCCGTGTTGAATTAACACTAGCCCGATAACGGCTATGGCTACTAAAATATGTACTGCCAATAATGCTGTTTGCATAATTTTCTGCTCTACATTCTTAAAATAAAATAAATCGTACGTTATTCGATGAATCGACGGCCAGGGACGTATCAACCTGCCCGACAGATTGCCAGGAAACCCTCCGCATCCAAGGATGCACCACCAATCAGTCCACCATCAATATCTGTCATGGCAAACAATTCAGCGGCATTGTCAGGTTTCACGCTGCCACCATAAAGGATCTGCACTTTTTCCGCGACATCGGCATCTTTTTCTGCCACGCGCTGACGAATAAAAGCATGCACCTCCTGCGCCTGTTGCGGTGAAGCAGTTTTACCGGTACCAATAGCCCAAACCGGTTCGTAAGCAATAATACCCATGCCAATGGCTGCGATGCCGACTTTATCGATAACAGCATCCAGTTGACGCGCAACCACCGACTCCGTATCACCAGCTTCGCGCTCTTCCAGCAGCTCGCCGACACACAGAAGAGGAATCAACCCGGCGGCCTGCGCTGCACTGTATTTTTGTGCAACCAACTCATCACTCTCACCATATAATGCACGCCGTTCGGAATGTCCGACAATCACGTATTCACACTGGTGATCCAGCAACATGTCAGCAGAAACTTCACCCGTAAATGCGCCGGATTTTTCCTGGCTCACGTTTTGCCCACCCCAGGAAACGTTACTACCATTAAGCAAACTGGCAACCTGCGGGATGTAAATGGCTGGTGGACATACCACCACTTTGGCACTAATGCCTTCGGCAACACCGGCCTTGATGCCATTCAGCAATTGCTGGTTAACTTCCAGCGAGCCATTCATTTTCCAATTACCCGCTACCAGTGTTTGACGCATACGCTTTATTTCCTTTTTATTACTTTTTTGACTACGCCGCAACGACGGACAGACCAGCACGGCTGAAAATCAGGGCGCAAATGTTAACTGTACGGAGACCAAAAGACAAACGGGAATGACCACCTGGATGTTTGAAACCCAATGAATTCAGTCAGAAAAGGTCTGTTCCACTATCTGCGCAAGCCCCTTGGTCAATTGTGTCACCTGGCTAGCATCTTCACCCTCTACCATCACTCGCACCAACGGCTCAGTGCCGGATGGGCGCAGCAATACCCTGCCCCGACTACCCAGCTCATTTTCTGCCGCACGCACCGCTTGCTGAATGCTGTCCGAACCGGCAATGTCCACTTTACCGCTAACCCGCACATTCTCCATGCATTGTGGAAATTTGGTCATACCGGACTTCAGCTTGTGCAAGCTCAACCCGCTACGATTCACTGCACACAACACCTGTAAGGCTGCCACAATACCATCACCTGTGGAGGTGCGATCCAGACAAATAATGTGTCCCGACGACTCGCCGCCCAGATTCCAACCGCCATTGGTAAGCACTTCCATGACATAACGATCACCAACTTTCGCGCGTTTAAAATCGATATCATCCCGCTTCAACGCCACTTCCAGACCCAGATTGCTCATCAAGGTGCCTACTACGGTTCCCTGTAAACAACCTTCATTGCGTCGCGAGCAGGCGATGATGTACAGCAGCTCATCACCATCGACAATCTCGCCTTTGTGGTCAACCATAATGACTCGATCACCATCACCATCCAACGCAATGCCCAAATCAGCGCCATGCGCTAATACTGTGCGCTGTAACTCCGCCGGATTAGTAGAACCCACTTCGTCATTGATATTCAGGCCATCAGGCTCAACACCAATCGGAATAACTTCGGCACCTAGTTCAGACAACACACTGGGACCAATATGGTATGTCGCACCATGCGCACAATCCACTACAATAGTCATCCCTTTCAAGTTTAACGTCGATGGCACTGTACTTTTACAGAATTCGATATAACGTCCGGCGGCGTCACCCATACGCTCAGCCTTACCTAATTTTGCAGAATCCACGCATTGCATGTCTTTTTCCATCTCTGCCTCGATCGCCAGCTCAATCTCATCGGACAATTTCGTACCCTGTGAAGAAAAAAACTTCAGACCATTATCCTGATAAGGATTGTGCGACGCACTGATCACAATGCCCGCATCCGCATGAAAGGTACGCGTCAAATAAGCAATGGCGGGTGTGGGCATTGGCCCCAGCAAAAAACTGTCAATACCTGCCGCCGCCAACCCCGCTTCCAACGCACTTTCAAACATATAACCGGAAATACGTGTATCTTTACCGATCAACACCTTGCCGGAACCATCCTGTGCCAGCACCCGCCCAACCGCCCAGCCCAGTTTCAGAATAAACGCCGGGTTGATTACCCCCTCACCAACGGTGCCGCGTATACCGTCAGTACCAAAATATTTTTTATCCATTTCCCGCTTCCTTACAACTACAAGTTGTACGCATCAATGATGCTGTTTATCGACAATATTACCGGCATGCGTCACTGCGTGATAAATTTTTACTGCATCAACCGTCGCAGCGACATCGTGTGCGCGAATAATGCGCGCTCCGTATTGGCAACACAAGGTCGCCATTGCAATACTGCCCGCCAGACGTTCATTTGCAGGCTTACCCAACAATCCACCAATACTGGACTTGCGGGATACCCCCATCAACACAGGTTTGCCCAAACCCATAAACTCATACACGTTTTTTACCAGCTGTAAATTATGATCAATCGTTTTACCAAAACCGAATCCCGGATCAATTAACAAAGCATCGCTTGAAATACCCGCTGCTTCGCAGCAAGCAATGCGCTCCTGTAAAAATAATTTCACCGTTTGCACTACATCGGTATATTCCGGTTTTTCCTGCATGGTACGGGGCTCACCTAACATGTGCATCAGACACACCGGCACACCTGCTTCAGTTGCTACTCTCAATGCCCCTGGCTCACGCAATGCACGCACATCGTTAATCATGCCTGCACCCGCCTTTACCGCTTCACGCATAACGTCTGGCTTGCTGGTGTCGATAGAGATAATGACAGCACATTCCCGATGAATCGATTCAATAACCGGGATAACTCTATCAAGCTCTTCCTGCACAGTAACTGCCGCCGCACCGGGACGTGTTGACTCACCACCCACGTCAATAATCGCCACGCCTTCCTGTACCATCTGTTGCGCTTGCTGCAATGCATTGTCTGCGGACAAAAAAAGACCCCCGTCCGAAAAGGAATCGGGGGTTACATTAAGAACACCCATCACTTTGGGCGGTGTTGAGCGGGAAACGTCCAGCAGTTTGCCATTACACTCCAACACGCTGAACATCGGCAGACAGGATTAATTAATGCTCGCCTGCCGGACCACCAATAGTGTTGTCATTAGGCTTTTCCTTGCTATCATCATTGCTGCTGCTGTCGGCTTTGGCGCTGGTATCCGTCGGCCTGTTGTCATCACTGCCTTCGTCTTCCCAATCAGCAGGCAGACGTGGAGCTTTGCCCGCCATGATGTCCGCAATCTGATCCTGATCAATGGTTTCAAATTTCATCAGCGCGTCGGCCATCTTGTCCAGCTTGTCACGATATTTGGTCAGAATATTTTCAGCCCGCTGATAATTTTTGTCGATGATCACACGAATCTCTTCATCAATAATGTGCGCTGTCTCATCGGAAATATGCTTGTTTTGTGACACAGAATGCCCGAGAAAAACTTCGCCTTCTTCTTCCATGTAAGTTAACGGGCCCAGTTTTTCAGAAAGCCCCCATTTGGTGACCATATTGCGTGCAATTTCCGTAGCACGCTGAATGTCATTGGAAGCACCCGTGGTCACTGAATCCGCACCAAAAACCTGTTCTTCCGCAATACGCCCGCCGAACATACTGGCAATTTGGCTTTCCAGTCGCTCTTTGCTGTAGCTGTAACGATCCGCCTCGGGCAGGAACATAGTCACACCCAGGGCGCGTCCACGCGGAATAATAGTGACTTTGTAAACCGGATCATGTGAAGGCACACTCAAACCCACGATGGCATGCCCCGCTTCGTGATAGGCCGTCAGCCGCTTTTCAGCGTCATCCATCACCATGGATTTACGCTCGGCACCCATCATGATTTTGTCTTTGGCTTTTTCAAAGTTGGCCATGGAAACCAACTTGCTATTAGCGCGCGCCGCAAACAATGCTGCCTCGTTCACCAAGTTTGCCAAATCAGCACCGGAAAACCCAGGCGTGCCACGCGCGATAATACCGGGCCTCACGTCATCAGAAATAGGCACTTTACGCATGTGTACTTTAAGAATTTGTTCACGACCACGCACATCAGGCAGACCGACAACTACCTGACGATCAAAACGACCAGGGCGCAGCAAGGCCGGATCCAATACATCAGGACGGTTAGTAGCGGCAATAACAATAACGCCTTCATTGCCTTCAAAGCCGTCCATTTCTACCAGTAACTGGTTGAGCGTTTGCTCACGCTCGTCATGTCCACCCCCCAGACCGGCACCGCGGTGACGGCCAACGGCATCAATTTCATCGATGAAAATAATGCATGGCGCATGTTTTTTGGCTTGCTCGAACATATCGCGCACACGGGATGCACCCACGCCCACAAACATTTCCACAAAGTCCGAACCGGAAATAGTAAAAAATGGTACCTTGGCTTCACCGGCAATGGCCTTGGCCAGCAGCGTTTTGCCCGTACCCGGTGACCCCACTAGCAATACGCCACGCGGAATCTTGCCACCCAGTTTTTGGAACTTGCCGGGATCACTGAGGAACTCCACCAATTCGGCGACTTCCTCTTTGGCCTCTTCCACACCTGCCACATCGGCAAAGCTGACTTTCACTTGGTCTTCACCCAGCAAACGCGCTTTACTCTTGCCGAAAGACATGGCTCCACGACCACCACCACCACCCTGCATTTGGCGCATGAAGAAAATCCACACAGCAATCAGCAACAGCATGGGGAACCAGGAAATAAAGATCTGCATCAACATACCCTGTTGTTCCGGCGGCTTGGCATTGATGATCACACCGCTGTTTAGCAGATCGGCGACCAAACCAGGATCCTCAGGACTATAAGTCGTAAAATGCTCGCCACTCGCCATTAAACCACGGATGGTACGACCAGCAATTTCCACTTTGGAAACTGAACCCTGTTTTACCGCTGTTATAAATTCAGAATAGTCCATGGGTTTGGCTGAAGTGGGTTTTGGCCCAAAATTGTTAAATACCGACACCAGGACGATGGCGATAACAATCCATAAAACAAGGTTTTTTGCTAAGTCACTCAAGTGGATAACCTCAATGTGTCCGTATTACGTGTCAGCACAACTCAAAGAATTACTGCACGTTTTAAAGTAAGTTAATCGGTACTACTACCCTAAACAACGCTGGATTTCAAACACCAGTGTCATCATTCCATACCACCACACGCAGATCTATGCCTTAAAACCCCGCGCCAGTATGTATACTTCACGCGATTTAGGCCGTGACGCTTTTGGCTTGCGGATCACCACTTTGCCAAATGATTTGCGCAGGGCCAATAGATAAGGATCAAATCCCTCGCCCTGAAATATCTTGGTGAGAAAATCACCACCAGGTTTCAGTGTGCCCTGCGCAAATTCCAAAGCCAATTCAGCAAGATACATCGCTTTTGGTTGATCTACCGCGCGCATACCACTAATGTTGGGGGCAATATCTGACATTACAAGGTCTACCGGGCGTCCATTTAACGTCGCCACCAACTGGTCGTACACATTCTGTTCCGTAAAATCACCTTCAATCATGGTTACCCCGGAAAACGGCTCCATCGGCAGGATATCCACGGCAATAACGTCACCTTTGCTACCAACAACAGGTGCAGCAATTTGTGACCAGCCGCCAGGGGCTGCCCCTAGGTCAACGACTACTTGCCCTGGTCGAAGTACCCGGTCTTTCTCCTGGATTTCCAACAGCTTGAACACCGCCCGCGAGCGATAACCTGCCTTCTGCGCTTCTTTGACATAATGGTCATTAAAATGACGTCGCAACCAGTTTTGACTACTGTTGGTGCGCTTCATGACCTTGCCTGTTCCGCCACACAACGACGCAACACCACACGGGTACGCACCACCAGCCAGATTGTGCCCAACAAACTGTATGCCAGCAAGATCAGTAGCTGTGTGTCCTTATTGATTGTGATAGAATCCGCGCCCAGCCACAACAGTATACCCAGAATAATGCAGATACCCAGTTCCAGCTTGACGCCATTAAACGGACTGGCAGCCACACCAAATCCTCGGGATGAACGCGTGTCAGCAGAGACAGGATCTGTCACATTTTTCTCAACTGTCACGGTTTGTTTCACACTTTCCATTTTTTAATCTAATTTCAAGAAAAATTAACTATGCCATTGACCAATAAGCAAAATAAATATCTTCGCGGCCTCTCGCACGATCTCAAACCCGTGGTAATGATTGGCAATAGCGGCGTCACCGAAGGTGTTCTCAACGAGCTTGAAACATGTCTGGCCCATCATGAACTCATCAAGATACGCATCAGCGGCGTGGATCGGGATGAGCGTCAGCAAATGGCAGAAAACCTGTGCAAAAAATCAAGCAGCGAACTGGTTAATAGCATCGGCCACATTGCCATACTTTACCGTCGCGCCAAAGAACCGGTTATTAAACTACCCAGATAATTCTTGCTTCTGTTCTTTTACCGCGCCACGAAAACCCGTTGCCACCAGCCACAAACCCAACAGGCTGTTGATTAAATGCAAAATCGAAGCAGCACCATGCAAACGGGCAAATTGTGCTGCCTGTTCACTACCCGGCGTAATGCCGATAAGTTTCAATTCCTGCATCATCGGCACCAATACGCCAACACCCAATGCAACAAATACCAGCATCAGCATCACAATGCGCGCGCGATTATCTCGCAGCCAGCTACCGCCTTTTTGCACGATCACCGAAAGCAACAGACTCGCGCCAACCACCAGCCCGATATAGCTGACCAGCTGAAATATCTGCCCTGCCAAACGACCTGCCAACTGGCGGTCATCCAAGGTGGCAAACAGGCTAGGCGCAACCACATATCCGGCAACCCACAACCCGCCCACCCAGAAGGTCAGAACGACTCGTTCAGCACCCGCCCACCAGCAAGCCCGGGAAATGCCAAACATGTTAGAGGTGCCTCACTTCTAGCACTTCATATTCTTTAATACCGCCGGGTGCCTGCACCTCAGCAATATCACCCTCTTCTTTGCCGATGAGCGCACGGGCAATGGGGGAAGTAACCGAAATTTTACCCACCTTGATATCGGCTTCATCTTCGCCAACAATCTGGTAAGTCACCTCTTTGCCCGTTTCTTCTTCCACCAAATCAACCGTCACACCAAAAATAATCTTGCCGGTGGGTTTAATTTCGGTGATATCAATGACCTGGGCATTGCTCAGCTTGCCATTAAGGTCGGCAATGCGACCCTCTGCAAAACTTTGTTGCTCGCGTGCTGCATGGTATTCCGCATTTTCCTTGAGATCACCGTGCTCACGTGCTGTAGCAATCGCGGCAATGATGCGTGGTCGCACCACATTTTTCAGCTCTCGCAATTCCTCGCGAAGTTTTTCTGCGCCTTGCGCTGTTAAAGGTACCTTGCCCGTCATTTTCCCATCTCCTGATGCAAATCCTGTAATCGGTTGACCACTGAACTTTCACCCTGTGCCATAGCTAGACACATGGCCTCCGCGCCAGCCAGAGTTGTGGTGTAAGTGACTTTGCGTTGTAACGCATTACTACGAATTGTGCCAGAATCGGCGATAGCTTGTGTACCCTCTGTCGTATTAACGATGAGGCTGATTTCATCATTTTTGATCATATCCACAATGTGTGGGCGACCTTCACCGACTTTATCCACCACCGAGCATTCCACTCCAGCAGCCCGTAAAACCTTGGCGGTGCCATGAGTCGCCACGACACCGAAGCCCAGTGCAACCAATTTTTCAGCCACGGCAATGGCACCCACTTTATCAGCATCACGCACGCTGACAAAGGCCGCGCCTCCTGAAGGGAGGTTCACGCCGGCACCTGACAGGGCTTTGGCAAAAGCTTCAGCAAAATCCTTGCCCACTCCCATCACTTCGCCGGTGGACTTCATTTCCGGCCCCAGAATGGGGTCAATGCCCGGAAATTTCACAAACGGAAACACCGCTTCTTTCACCGAAAAATATTCGGGAATGACTTCGCCAATAATACCTTGTTCCGCGAGCGTTTTGCCTACCATGCATCGCGCAGCAATTTTCGCCAGCGGTAAACTGGTGGCCTTGGACACAAAAGGTACCGTACGCGAACCACGCGGATTTACTTCGATGATATAAATGTCATCACCCTTAATGGCAAATTGCGCATTCATCAACCCCACTACATTCAATGCCAGGGCCAACTCACGCGCCATGTCGCGCATGCGTGCCTGCACGGGTTCGGACAAACTGTAAGGTGGCAGAGAACAGGCGGAATCTCCCGAATGCACACCGGCCTGCTCAATGTGTTGCATAATGGCCCCTACCAGCACCTGCTCACCATCACAAACGGCATCAATATCCACTTCGATGGCATCATCCAGAAAACGATCCAGCAGTACGGGGGAATCATTGGAGACTTTCACTGCTTCGCGCATATAACGCTTAAGCTCAGCCTCTTTGTAAACAATTTCCATTGCACGACCACCGAGCACGTACGATGGCCTAACCACGAGTGGGTAACCAATCTCAGCGGCCAGTCTGACGGCCTGTTCCGCATCGCGCGCGGTGCGGTTTGGCGGCTGCTTGAAACCCAGCTTCTGCACAAGCTGCTGGAAACGCTCGCGGTCTTCAGCAAGATCAATGGCATCAGGTGAGGTACCAATAATCGGCGCACCGGCGGCCTCCAGGGCACGGGCCAATTTCAGCGGTGTTTGTCCACCATATTGCACCACTACGCCCTTGGGTTTTTCCAGATGTACCAACTCCAGTACATCCTCGAGCGTAAGTGATTCAAAATAGAGTCGATCCGAGGTGTCATAATCTGTCGATACTGTTTCCGGGTTGCAGTTGACCATGATGGTTTCGTAGCCATCATCGCGCAATGCAAAAGCGGCATGTACACAGCAATAATCAAACTCAATACCCTGACCAATGCGGTTTGGCCCGCCACCCAGCACCATGATTTTTTCACGATCCGTAGGCTGCGCTTCACATTCCTGTTCGTAAGTGGAATACATATACGCCGTATCAGTAGAAAATTCTGCTGCACAGGTATCAACACGTTTATACACTGGTCGCACATCAAGCAAGTGCCGGTGCGCCCGGAAATCGGTTTCGTCTATGGCCAGCAGACTCGCCAAACGGCTGTCGGAAAAACCTTTACGTTTCAGCGCAAACACACGCGCCTTGTCCATAGCCGCCATACCTTGTTCACGAACTTCTATTTCCAGTTTAATAATCTCTTCAATCTGCGCCAAAAACCAGGGATCAATTTTTGTCAGTGAATTCAATGTATCCAACGACATACCTGCGCGGAAAGCATCTCCCACGTACCACAAACGCTGCTCCCGTGGCGTGCTTAGCTCACGCTTAAGTATTTCCATAGCATCATCGGCGTCGATATCCATGATCGGGCTCAAACCATCAACGCCAACCTCCAGGCCACGCAAGGCCTTCTGCAAAGACTCCTGAAATGTGCGGCCAATGGCCATCACTTCACCCACGGATTTCATTTGCGTGGTAAGGCGTGAATCGGCTTTGGGAAATTTTTCAAAGGTAAACCGTGGCACCTTGGTGACCACGTAATCGATGCTCGGTTCAAACGAGGCGGGTGTAGCTCCATTGGTAATATCGTTTTGCAACTCATCCAGCGTGTAACCCACCGCCAGTTTGGCGGCGACTTTGGCAATGGGAAAACCTGTGGCCTTGGAAGCCAGTGCCGATGAGCGCGATACCCGCGGATTCATTTCGATGATGATCATGCGACCGCTTTCAGGATCGATGGCAAACTGCACATTGGAGCCACCGGTATCCACACCGATTTCGCGCAGTACCGCCAGCGAGGCATTGCGCATGATCTGGTATTCTTTATCGGTCAGTGTTTGCGCTGGAGCTACAGTGATGGAATCACCAGTATGAATCCCCATAGGGTCAAGATTTTCAATGGAGCAAATAATGATGCAGTTGTCCTTATGGTCACGCACCACTTCCATTTCATATTCTTTCCAACCCAAGATTGATTCTTCGATCAACAGTTCTTTAGTGGGCGAAAGATCCAGTCCCCGCTCACAAATCTCAACAAACTCTTCTTTGTTGTACGCAATACCCCCACCACTGCCCCCCATGGTAAACGAAGGGCGAATCACCGTGGGATAACCTACTTGCGCCTGTACCTGCCAAGCTTCTTCCAGACTGTGTGCCACTGCTGCGCGCGGCATATCCAGACCAATTTTTTCCATGGCCTGTTTAAAGCGGTCACGGTCTTCGGCTTTATCAATGGCATCCCGATCTGCGCCAATCATTTCCACATTGAATTTTTCCAGCACGCCTTCGCGCACCAGATCCAGCGCGCAGTTCAGCGAGGTTTGCCCTCCCATGGTGGGTAACACCGCATCCGGCCGTTCGCGTTCGATGATGTTGGCCACCGTTTTCCAAGTGATGGGTTCGATGTAAGTCGCATCGGCCATTTCGGGATCAGTCATGATCGTCGCCGGATTGGAGTTCACCAAAATGACGCGATAGCCCTCTTCACGCAACGCCTTGCAAGCCTGTGCACCGGAATAATCAAATTCGCAAGCCTGACCGATAACGATGGGGCCAGCACCGATGATGAGGATACTTTTTAGGTCTGTTCTTTTTGGCATTAATTCAGAGCCCGATATTTAAATGTCTGTTATCCAATGAGAAGTAACGAATAAAAATCGACTCCCTCATCATTTGTCACCCGTCCCTCGGTACTGTTCGATCGATTCAACGAAGCGATCAAACAATGACGCCATATCATGTGGCCCAGGGCTGGCCTCAGGGTGTCCTTGAAAGCTGAAAGCGGGCAGGTCGGTACGTTCCACGCCTTGCAACGAACTATCAAACAATGAACGATGAGTTGCCTGTAGATTATCAGGCAACGATGTTTCATCCACTGCAAAACCGTGATTTTGACTGGTAATCATCACTGTGCCACTGGCCAGATCCTGTACTGGGTGATTCGCACCGTGATGACCAAATTTCATTTTCAGGGTCTTCGCACCACTGGCCAGCGATAACAGCTGGTGGCCAAGGCAAATGCCAAATACGGGAACACCACTGGTCAAAATCTCCGGAATTGCGGTCAGCGCATAATCGCAGGGCTCCGGGTCGCCAGGGCCGTTAGATAAAAATACACCATCGGGATTCAGAGCCAGCACCACAGCAGCGGGTGTCTGGGCTGGCATCACGGTCAGGCGACAGCCACGATCGACCAGCATGCGCAGAATATTGCGCTTCACACCGTAATCGTAGGCCACTACATGATGCGGCAATTTTTCCTCAATGGAATGCGCTGCCCCAGGCAGGCCATCAGCCAGCGTCCAGGAACCCTGTGCCCATTCGTAGGGAGTATGGGTGGTGACTTCCTTGGCGAGATCCATGCCCTGCAAACCGGGAAATGCTTGCGCAGCGGTAATGGCGGCCTGCTCGTCGATATCGTCACCAGTGACAATGCAACCGGCCTGTGCGCCTTTTTCGCGCAATATGCGGGTAAGTTGGCGAGTATCGATATCGGCAATAGCGACCACCTTTTTTTCGGACAGATAATCCTCAAGGCTGGATTCGCTACGCCAGTTGCTGGCCAGCAACGGCAGATCGCGCACCACCAGTCCGCTGCAATGCACATATGACGATTCCTCGTCTTCGACATTCACACCCACATTGCCGATATGTGGGTAAGTCAAAGTCACGATCTGTCGTGCATACGACGGATCAGTAAGGATCTCCTGATATCCCGTCATTGCGGTGTTAAACACCACTTCCCCTATTGTTTGGCCTGCAATACCAATGGATTCCCCCCAAAAGAGTGAGCCGTCTGCCAGGGCCAGTAATGCCGGTTTTCTCAATCTATTTCCCCTGTTACTAAGCCACCGCCATTCACAAACATCCGCGCGTACGCAAAGTGTAGATGCACAAAACGGGAGGGACGAAACCTCGCCCTTCCCGCCTGTAATCAATCATATCGTGTTCGTAAATCGCTAGAACCTGGGTAGTTTACTCGATTGGGCTCATGACCGTCTATATCGGGCACAACATCTAGCAGCAATTATTCAGCCACAAGTCCGGGATATCGCTGCTCAGCAAAATTAAAAAACCATCGCTCATTTAGCAGGCTCTCCTGCTGCACGAAAACCTGAAGTATGGCCGCATTAATTGCCCTCTGTCAGATTGGTGGAAAACTCGTACCTGCTCCGTGGCCACGTTAAAACTCTTCGCATGAGATCTTAATATGTTTTTTTTGATATCACACTATGACAAGACATCGAAGAGTAAAATCAATCCTCATCATCCTCATCCTCCCAATCAAACTCCTTCACAACTTTAAATAACGCATCACCAATAAGCACGTTCGCCTTAGCTGAAGTATGTTTTTCATCAAAGAATAAAAATTCTCCAGCATTTTCACCAAAATCACAATCAGGATGAAAAGCTAGTGTAGAGTAAAAAAAGCAAGGCTCACGGGTATTACTAAAACCAAATGAGTCTGCTCTATAAATAACTCTACGTAGAAATTTAAAACTATTGAATTCAGCAATGTCTATATTCAATTCATCTTCAATATCACGCATATTTTTCATAAGCAAACGATTAAAAAGCTCGGTTATTTTTGTGGTTCGATTACTCAATGTTGAATTATTTAATTGCGAGGCCGACAGCAACGCTTCAGGAATACGACCCATATCAATTGAATTCATCACTACAAAAAATCTTGCTCCAGAGGCAATCAATCTATTTATATTTTGCTTAATATTATCAGTTGCATTTTTCAGTGCGATTTTCACTGACTCAGGATCCTTTATGTCACGCGCACTACGCACATCATTACCGCCGATAAATACAACATACAACGCATCTTCAGGAGCAGAAGACCCATACGCTGCCAGAAAAGCATTGACCTGGGTGTTTAAATCAAAGGCCTCATTCCCTCCAGCTGTTGCAGATGCAACTGCGTAATTTGTCCCCGCGTTTTGGCTGATAAGGTGTAGAGAAGCATCTGTTGACAACCCCAACCTTTCCCCCAATATTTCCACCGAGACAGGCCCATTGGACACACGATTATTGTAATAAGCTGGCGGGAAGTCACCAACGACAGATGCAAGATTTCCGGTATCTGACATACTGTCACCAAATATAAACAGATTAGAAAGAGATTGACTTGCGCCAACCGGGAGCACAAAAACCAGACAAAAAAACAAAATCACAGACTGTAAAAATTGCTTAGGTATTAATTTAATCATCGACATCATCCTTGTTGTTAGCATATAAAATATTACTGGGTAAAGATTGGCATAACATAAACAAATCATCCTACCACCCTAGGAGATGTTAACAAAGGGTTACAAATTTTTGTTATGTATTCACGAATAATTCACTAGGTAATTTCCTGAGCATATCGAGGAAGCTCCCAGGGATTTATCTCATTAACAGCTATTGATACATCTATACAATTAAAGTTTATAGGCTAGGTATACGTTTTATTCATTTCAACACATAGTGTTAACAATGATAGTGAAGGTATTTTTACTTAATCAAAGTGTGATATACAAAGAGAATGGATCTATGAAAACCATATTCTACGCCTGTGGCATTATGAATTTAGGTTTTTTAAGCATTTGAAATTTGTGCATATTTTGATTAGTGTATTGACGCATGAAGACTTTTATTACCCGGATAGCTGGAAACAATACCATTGCTATTCAATAGCCCCTCATATAAAGGCATATATCTACACAGATGGTACTGATTAATAGTGACTTGTTAGTATGTGGTGGTCTTTAAGATAATGATACC
>Ga0316204_10002139_pt1 | contig 46920 bp, 43 predicted proteins | sample 6monrhotite_MG_2_FD_205661 | JGI IMG/M metagenome (GOLD analysis project Ga0316204, IMG submission 205661) | Microbial mat bacterial communities from mineral coupon in-situ incubated in ocean water Damariscotta River, Maine, United States -... | ecosystem: Environmental > Aquatic > Marine >... | reverse complement strand
ATCATCTTTATGTATTGGGGAAAATCCAACATGGCCTTAATGTCGCAGATGAGCAAGGTGCCATCTCGTAAGAAGATGCGCAGTCAAGATTAGGTAAATGGACTACACAATAACCTGGTCGACAGAAGTGCTTGACGATGTTGAGTCTATCGCAGCCTATATAGAGAGAAACTTAAGGTCTGGCGAGAATTGTGCAGTTTCTAATTTAAAGCATAAATCAACTACGTTTAATAATTCCACCTTTCGTCGTTAACGCCACGATAGGCGATCAACACCGGGTTTAGAGTTTTTTATGAATAAACGGTTAGGGACTGAAATGAATGGTTTGGTCTGCAATTTACGCAATGGTTGTCGTATTTTGTTTTTTCAACGAACGGATCTGGATGAATATCACCTATCGCATGACCAGGTATTTTTACTTGCCAGTTTATATTCGGTTTTTACATTTGTTGGTAGTTACTTCCTGAGTTTACCGAAACCTGAAATTAATATTATTGGCTTGGCAACCGTTGCCACGCAACTATTCGCCATTGCGTTGACTGCCTATGTAATTTCCCGGTTATCAAAAACACCCAACGCTGCTTTCCCCCTCTATATTGTATTGTTGAGTGTCTGGCCTTTGTTTTATTTGGTCTGGCTAATGCTGGGGGTGGGTACTAATTTTTCACTGTGGGAGTTTTATGGCGATCAGAAGTATTTTTACATCCTATATAATATTTGGTTATTGGCCGTCGTCGCGTGCGCTGCTGCTCATGTGGTTGGTTTTAATGCAAAAAATATTGCTAAATGTATTGCCGCATACGTTCTAGTCCTTGCAATTCCGCTTCACTATTTGGTAGTTGGCCAGTTTTGGCATTTGGCCTATGACTATGATGCTTTTTTTGATAAATATGCCAGTGTTAATCAGGAAAATACATACTATAGGCAATTTGATTTCATTGATGATTTTAAAATAAGCACATTACCGGAAAGGCCGGGTATCTCTGATATTTATTTTGCGGGTTTTGGAAGTTATGGTGAACAAGATGTGTTTATGAAAGAAGTTAAATACGTGAAGCATCTTTTTGATGAGCGATATGACACAAAAGGAAGATCCGTTGCGTTAATTAATAATCTAAAAACAATTGATCAATACCCGTTGGCATCAAAAAATAACCTGTCAATGGTGCTGGATCATTTCGGGACATTACTGAACCCGGATGAAGATGTCTTATTTCTCTATTTGACAAGTCATGGATCTAAAAAGCATGAGTTATCCGTTGATCTTATGCCGTTGACGTTGAACACAATCGACCCTGATAATTTAAAACAAATGCTTGATAATTCGGGTATAAAATACCGGGTATTGCTCGTTTCAGCCTGTTACTCGGGGGGCTTTATAGCGCCATTGAAAAACGAATATACCTTAATAATGACAGCTTCAGCACCGGATAAACAATCGTTTGGTTGTGGAAACAAGAGTGAATTTACCTATTTCGGTAAAGCCGTTTTCGAGGAACAGCTGCGCACAAATTACAATTTCATTGATGCCTTTGGTAAATCAATCGAATCCATTAGCGCACGGGAAAAAAATGAGAAGCATGAGCCTTCCAATCCGCAGCTGTTTGTAGGAGAAAAAATTAAGGAAAAGCTCGAGAAACTTAGCCATGAGCTGGAAAAATTCAATCGTAATAAGTCGGTTCATTTAGGTGCGAATCAATGAAAATCCCAAACCATTAAAGCCTGGTAAGGCAGAATTATTACTTGAATTCAGGATGGAAGATTTATGCGTATAATTTTATTACCGGGTTTGGATGGTACGGGCGATTTATTTAAACCACTGCTGGCGCAGTTATCGAACGATATCAAATCAAATATTATGGTTGTTTCTTATCCTACGGATTTGGAATTGAGCTACCCGGCGCTTGTGGAGTATGTACGCGGAAAACTTCCATTAAACCTAAATTCATCAGTTGATCGCTTAGAAACAAGGTTAAGCCTTTGGTATTATTAAATTATCACGTAACACCCATCTTCACACAAAGAGTGAACACGCTACGACATGTAAAGCACGTTTTTTATCGCGCCTGGCGTCGTTACGAATCGTTGCAATAGCCTGCTATTACGCCTCATCGTGCCTAGCCAGTCACGATAAAAAACGCACTCTACATGCCGTCCAACTGATGATTTTAGGTTAAACGAAACCTACTTTCTTGTGGCGGAATCTTTTTCTACTCCAATCGCATTTGCAATAGCCAAAAATCCACCTTCAAATCTTAAATCCGTACTATTCGTCGCTGGCTTTCTTAGGCGGCCAAAAAGGCTATTAATGTTATCAAGATGGTTTCCTCTATCATTATTTTTTAAGCTCCCCGTGCCGCAATTAATTATCAGGCGATATTTGCTGGGGCAAGAAATAGAGGATGCAATTATTATTCTTTTTAAAAAATCATTGAATACGGTAAATAACAATGTATTGGCCTTCAGAGTTCGTGAAATAGCGAATCTAAAAATAGCTTCGGGTGTTGTGGGGTTACGTTGTGTATACATTCAAGCAGGTGATGATCGATTAGTTCCTGCAACTAACGTTGCCGTGTTTAATGAGTTAGTTACAGATATAACTGTGGTCAATGTGCCCGGCCCGCACTTTATTCTTCAGGCACAGCCTGCGGAATGTGCAAAAATAATTGAAAATGAGTTTTATCATAGGGCTTAATCGCACTCAACGCGGGAAACACGATGCTAATGTGTTTTTAGTCATTCAGTTTAATTGCTTCATTCAAATAGAATTGCAATGCTTCGTTTAACATGATCGGTAACGATAGCACACGCATTCGTTTAGTGTGGCCGTGAAGCAGGCCATATTGGTCATTAATATAGGCGCCCTTTAAAAAGCCGACATCGACACCATGTGGCATTGTTCTAATATGGCATAATCCCGCACCATTGTAGGTATACGTGGTTATTTTGTCTTTTTTGGTTTCAGTAACCTTGTTATAGGTCAGAATTAACTTTCGCGTGGAGAGGAATAATGCCTTAAAAGGCGATTGCATGTCCTTGTCAAATTGCATAGAGGGCTCTGTTTGCTGTAGCGTATCACCAGCCGGGAAAATGCCGCAATGCGTTGTTTATTGGCAGTTGACCGGCTGGCGGGATAAGCGTTAGTCGAATTAGGGTTTATAGCTTTTTATATGCTCAAAATGAAGCACACCGGCGCCTGGGTCATTGGGGGCTGCGGCTTTCATTATCTGGAAAAATGCGCGGCAGGCATCGCTGCTTTCCACGTTTTCCATTACTTTTTCTGCGTCTTCCTTGCTTTCCCAAAAGATGAGGTCGACCCACTGACCATCTTTTCCCTTTAGGAGTTCTCGCCGTATAAACCCTTTTTGCGCATTGACAAATTCATTTTGAAACGTGTTTGATGCTTTTAGTAGTGTCTCATCACTAACCCCCTCGGCTAATTCGAAGGGTGCCCATTCAATTATGTTTTTAGAGGACGTTGTTTTAGCGGTAGCCATGTTATCTCCTGCGATTAAGTTGGTAACGGAACCGTACTATAACTGATCACTACTGACAGCATCCTGTCAGTAGTGATTATGCTGTGGCACATTTAGATGTGGGTGGTTTTTAAAAATTAACTGGTCTGGTTGCAAGAACGGGAGACGATATACCCAAAGCGTTTGAGATTCAGGTGTTTAGAGTGCGATCATTTTTGTTTACAGCTAGACGCGACGACGCAGCATAGCCATTCTATGTAAGGAGAAGCAACGACGCTGTGGGCAAAAAGGGGCGTGCTATAACACCTAAATCTCAAACGCTTTGGGTATATTAGCAGTATCTGCTGTTATTGTTGGATTTACAGAGACACAAAAGCCCTCAAAATGAGGGCTTTTGTCGGTCATGTATAATAATAGTGGATGGTTATGCGGAAAGTATTGCGCGCTCTACTTCGGCGAATGTGTTGGCACGTGGCACTTGTTCAATGGTTATGTTTAATTGTCGGCTTATTTGGGCGGTGGAAAAAATGCCCCGAATAATTTCTTCATTGGCTTCATTATTTTCAACGACGAGTGAATGTTGTCGTTCGAGTTCTTTCATGGTTTCAACAATATTACCGACGGTGGCTTTTTCCACATCCTGTAAGTATAAAACGTCAAGTTCATTTTTTAACGTCATGATATCCTGAGCCATTATATCTTCATATTGACCACCGTGCTCTTTCATATATTGCACGGGTTTTTCACCTAAAACATCGGTGGCGGTGACCAGGCCTAACAAATTATCGTTATTGTCCGTCACAAATAATAGTCGTACCCCACAGGCGATCATTTTTTCATTGGTGGCGGTTATGGACGCGGTTGCTTCAATGCTAAAGGGGGTTGTGTCATTGAAGTCGGTCATTACCAGCATTGCGGGATGATCGGATGTGATGTCTGTGGCTCGATTGATGGTGCGTCGATCCACCTTGGCTGTGGCTTCTATTTTATAATATGGGATTGCTTTATATTCCTGGTACATAAAAACCTCCGTACTTATCGCTCGCAAACGAAGTTGTCTTTAAAAACCATATACCAATATTGTGTGTAATAACAGCAAATGGGCATAAAACTTTTTAATGCTATACAATGCTTTAATCGCATGGATGTGTTTATTTATAGGATAAACAGCTGATTAGCGTTTATTTATGCCAATATAATTTGATTTTCTTCATTTAGTATAAGAGATGCGTTATCGTAGCCGAAAATTATTCACGGCTTATTTATCAGGGCGGGTATTAAAAAATATGTGTGGAATCACGTTTCTATATAACAACGACAACCAAGACAACAGCACGATCGTCAGCGAACCCAGAATACGGCGTATGGTCAATGCGATACTGCATCGTGGACCAGATGAAAAAAATGTACTGCTGCGCGGAAATGTAGCGCTTGGTCACTCCCGGTTGAGTATTGTGGATGTTAAGGGGGGCAGTCAGCCAATGCAGTTGGAGAATGGTCGCTTTGCCATTGTGTATAACGGGGAAATTTATAACTACCAGGCTTTGCGCCGACAGTTGGAGCAACAGGGTATTCGCTTTAAATCCCAATCTGACACTGAAGTGGTTTTGCAATTATTCATTCGTGATGGTGAAGCCTGCGTTAATCAATTACGTGGCATGTTTGGGTTTGCCATTCATGATAAGGATACGGGAAAATTATTTGTTGCCCGTGACCGATTAGGCATAAAACCCGTATTTTATTATTGGGATGGAAAAGTGTTATTGGGAGCCTCTGAAATAAAGGCTATTTTTGCGTCAGGTCTTGTTGAGCCGGCCTTTAATTATCAGTCTATTGTCAATTATTTGAAGTATCAGTTTTCGGTGGCACCGTATACGCCGTTTGAATCCATTTATGAGTTAGAGCCAGGACATACCTTGAGTCTAGATGCTGACGCTGCACCGGTAATAAAGCCTTATTGGGATCTGCAGTTTCCCGAGACAGATGATTACGAGAGCATGGATGAGGCATTTTGGTTGCAACGATTTGAAGCGGCGTTGGATGATTCATCCATAAGTCATATGATTGGCGAGGTGCCAATCGGTGCTTATTTGTCCGGTGGCATTGATTCGGCAACCACAACGTATTTATTAGATAAGCATTATAATAATGATGTTCAGACATATACCATTCGGTTTACGAATCTGGATAACGATGAATCGGACATTTCGTCAGCGATAGCGCGTCATCTCGATGTACCCAACACGGAACTAATTATTGATGATGACCGTCCGGATGGGTTTTTGCAAACACTGGAACAGGTTATTTATCACCTGGAGCAGCCACAGCGTGTCGCGGTGGATATCCCGCATTTTATGCTGTCAGAATTGGTGCAATCCAACCACTATAAAGTGGTTTATACCGGGGATGGCGCGGATGAAATTCTGGCAGGGTATGATTGTTATCGTCAGGATGCGATTCGCCGGTGGGGCAACGACCTGGACGATCCGAGTCAGCGACGTTCTTATTATTACAATCAATTTTCAGCTGATTTTTCCCACCCCTATTTGCGTATGCTGTCTGGATTGCACCAGGCTGAACACCAGGCCGGGGTGGTAGACAAGTTTGGTTGTTACCCTTCCTGGTTTGATAACTGGCAAGTGTTGGGGCCTGTAGGCCGATCGTTATTAAACAAGGCGATGCTGCCGTTAATGCAGCAGGATCCTCAAATGGATGCGCTTGCTGAAAAAATGAAACCGCAGTTGGAAAATCGTCACTCGTTAAATCAATCACTTTATATTGAAACCAAAACCCGGTTGCCTGGATGGATTCTGTGGAAAAGTGATCGCTTGAGTATGGCGCACAGTGTAGAGGCAAGAGTTCCGTTTATGGATCATCCGTTGGTGGAGTTAGCTGCCCAATTACCGCCAAGGTTAAAGTTAAATGGCATGGACGAAAAGTATATATTAAGAAAAATGATGATGCCTCACATGCCCGAGCATCCTTATCATTTTAAGAAACGGGCGTTTTATACACCGATACGGGAATGGTTTTTTACGAAAGAGAAAGTGGCGCAGCTGTCGCGCTATATGGATAAACCGGCCATTAATGAAGTTGGTTTGTTTGACGCGGAGCAAGTGCAAAAGTATATGAACAGGATTGCGGCTATGTCCAAGCCCAAAAACAACAATGAATATTACCGCATGATGCAAATTGAGTGGGGCTTGATGGTGGTGCTAACCGTCCAGATTATGCATCATCTTTTTATTAAAAAAACGGCGGCTTGTTTTCAGGGTACGTAATACGCTAAAGAATTAGTTTTGATAACTACACGGGGGCTTATAATGAATAATTGCCAGATTAAGTATCAAGCTGGTGGGATAATTAATCTGTATAGCATCTTATTTGAAGTCCGACTATAATTTAAACTGCTGCGTTTTAGGACTGATGGTGCAATGTATTCTAAATACTAGTTAGTATATATATTCAGTAAGTATATTCGGTAGGTATTTCCTCAGTTGTTCTTAAATAGAAAACATAAGTAGCACACCGAAGTAGCACACAAGCACATAATAATAGCGGTGTTTGGCACGGGCATTTGGGCGGCCGTGATATTCACATAACGCATTCATTCATAAGTTGATTTTAAGATCGTTCATTAATTAGATTACAAATACAATAATCTAAATGGGGGGTAAGGCAATGGCTGAAGGTAAAGTCAAATGGTTTAATGAAGCCAAAGGGTTTGGGTTTATTGCACCGCAGGATGGTTCTGATGATGTTTTTGTGCATTACTCGGCTATTCTTGGTACGGGCTTCAAAACGTTAGAGGAAGGTCAACCCGTTTCTTATGAACCGGTTAGCGGACCCAAAGGTTGGTCTGCCAAGGATGTTTCCCTGCTGATTTCCTGAGTGGTGGCTTCCTAAGTGTTGGTTTTCTGAATGCAGAATTCCTAAGTTCATGTAAGGATTTTCTGAGCTGGCACGTTTATGTCTGGCAGTGTCGGCAATAATAACTGGCGCGTTGGTTTTGTTGACGCATTATTATCGTGCTACCACACTGATAACATGGTTCGTTATTACGATTGTATACATTGAGTTGTTGCTGAAAATAGCCCGGCTTGCCATCACTGGCGGTAAAATCCCTTAATGTGGTGCCCCCTGCTTTAATTGCTTTGCTCAATACATTTTTGATTGTTGTTACCAAGTTATCAATGCGTTGACGGTTGATGCGCCCCGCAGCGATTGTCGGGCGTATACCGGCAAGAAATAATGCCTCATTGGCATAAATGTTTCCAACCCCCACCACGATATGACTGTTCATTATAAACTGCTTAATGGCGATTTTTCGTTGTCGCGATGCGTTAAATAGGTATTCACCATTAAATTCATGCTCAAGGGGTTCTACGCCCAGTTTAGCCAGTAGCTTGTGCTGCAGAGGATTATTCTGTTGCCAAAGTACCGCGCCAAACCGGCGCGGGTCACGTAATCGCAAGCAGCTGTCATTGGCTAACACGATGTCGACATGGTCGTGTTTTCCCGATTCGGTTGCGGCGGGCACGATGCGGAGACTGCCCGACATGCCCAAATGCATGATCATCGTGCCGTTGGTGGTGCTGATGAGTAAATATTTGCCACGCCGGTCAATGGCTGTGATTGTTTGCCCAATTAATTTTGCAGCCAACGAGGCAGGAATCGTCCAGCGTAGCTTGGCCTGACGCACGATGACATTGGCGATGGATTGGTTGAGTAGATGAGGGGTTATGCCCAGGCGGGTGGTTTCTACTTCAGGTAATTCTGGCATGGTGTGTTTGGCTGGCTGTTTAGGTTGGTGGTCTTGGGTTGTTTTCCGGTTTAGTTACTGTCAGTGCATTGGCTTGGTTTTTTGGAGAAAATGCCATTTGAAAAATACAATAGTTGCTTTCGCAGTGGTTATTTAATTTATTGTGGCAGATTAAGTAATCGTTCTTTGGCACTGTTTGATAGATGATAGACGATACCCAATTCCTCGTGGAGCAAGCTAAAGTCATCGCTATTGTCCATGATGACAAAGTGAGTTATATCCGGTTTATTGCCTGTTTGTATAATGATACGCGTACGGTTATCGGCGTCAGGCTGTTGGATGGTTTCCGCGGCGCTGGTTTTTTGATGTAACGTTTGCTGTTGGTATGAAAGGCGAAGTGCCTGGGCATAACGCCACTCGTCGATAAAGGTGTTTACATTATCCTGTGATGTAATGGTTGTATCGGTTGGTTGCCCTGGGTGCTCTGGGCTTAGCTGCCAGCTGCCATCATTGTTAACGAGGTGCATTGAGGGCGTTTGGATGCTCCGTATGTCTTTACTGTCGGGAAGTAACGCCAGGCTTGCCAGCGATAATGGTAGATCAGCAATCTGATGGCTATAGCGATCGGTAATTAAATGTATATTGTCGCCTACCTGTACATAACGGTTTTGGTTAATGGCATCGGTGTTGCCAAACCGGATGGTTTGCTGGTTAAACTGAATTTCCCACTGGGCGGGTGCTAAGCCGAATTTGGTGAGTTGCTCTTTTGCAATAGTGTATTGCCGAATGCTATTGGCGGCCAATAGGCCCATCAGACGTTTCATTTTTGGGGTGCTGGCAGCGATGGCCAGGGGGTTAGTGATTTCCCAGTGTCCATTGCCATCCGCCGTTTGTTGTTTTTGCAGCGTGATTTTGGATTGATTGTGCTGCCTTATTTCTATTGTATCAATAGTGGCGGGGTCTATGGTTGTCAGTGATTGGGGCTGTGGGCCGTGCAATTCTGTGGGGTCGTAGATAACAAACGCCACGAGAGCAACAATTGCCAGTAACAGGCCGAAGTTAAGGATAGAGTACTTGGACATAATTATGAGTAATAGTTATTAAATTTAGTTGTTTAGCTATTTTGCGTGGTTATTCGTCATTAGTCGTAATAGTAATTAGTCATAGTGGCAGTTACTAAAAATAGCCATTGGATATACGCAACAGCGCTTTCCTCTACTGAACAATGTATGCTACTCGCTAATACCGTCGACGCCTGAGCCAGATCATAAATCCACTGCCGCCTAACAGCAGCGGTATGATAACCAGGAAACCGAATGCGATGGTGATTTGTGCACTACGTGATAATTCCAGGTTAAGGTCGGTCCGGGTGCTTGAGGGAATACTAATAAAACGGTCATCATGGCTCAACCAGTTAACCATGCTTAAGCCCAGCTGCAAGTTTCCGCCATTGCCCATGTAGGCGTTTGATAGAAAGTCACCATCGCCGATTACCATGATACGTTGTTCTTTAAGATGCTGGTCGTTGGTGTTGATTTCATTTTCAGGTTCACCATCCGGGTTTTTGTTAGTATCAACAGTGCGTGTTATTGCGACACCGACAACCAACGGCCCGGGGATATCGGAATCGGCATCAAAGTTCAGCGAGCCGCTGAGTTGGCCGGTTTCGGACCAACTGCGTGGTTGAGTTTGCAGTACGGCGGCATGTTTCCAGGTATCAGTTTTCGTACGCCGGATACTGAGGCCGCGTGCCTGTGGGTACAGTGTTTGAGCATCCAGCTGTGCGGTAATGGCATGTCGTGGATACTCTGAAACCAGGCTAAAGCGTGGGTCTTGAATTCCCAGTAACAGTGTGTTGGGATCGATAATTGTGCCGCCCTGGAAATCTATTTCCAGGGCTTCGGCCAACGGCGCAAGATTGTGCAATGACCCCGGCTCCGCGAACCAGAGTAGATTGCCGCCATTGGCAATATATTGTTTAAGGATGTCCACTTCGCCAGCAAGAAAATCCAGCTGCGGGCTGGCAATGACCAGGGCTGCGATGTTGTGCGGAATAACGGGGTTGTCTGCAATAGAAAAGGCGCGAAGTTTTATGCCTTTGGCCTGCAATTGTTTGCTCCACTCCCCCAGGTCATGATTGGCGTTGCCTTCGGCCTTACGTTCGCCATGACCTTCTGCAAATAACAGCCAGCGTTCGTCGCTGCGCGCTAATCGCTGTAGGGTATTGGTTATTTCATACTCTGAGGCCTGTTGAATATGCTCTGAGCGTCCGGATAGTTCGACGACGATTTCACCGTTAACCTGAATGCCCAAATCGCGCATTAACGCCGGTTCAAGCTCAGGGTTAATGTACTCAATTGCAATGGAGGGTTTTTCGCGTAGATAGCGCTGCAGCATATCATCTATCGGTTTTCGAATTTCATCGTCTTCGGTAGCATAAACGCTGATTTTTATGGGGTGATCGATGGTTGCCAATAACGCCGTGCTTGCAGCCGTTAAGGTATGTCGCTTGTGTTGTGTCCAATCGGCTTCATAAAAGTGACGTTCACTTAAATAAGCCAATAATCCAATAATCGAGACAAACAACACGATAAAAGTGGTGTTGTGTAACTTAATACGGGTTCGGATTTGCTTCGTAACGTTCATATAAGGTTGAGTGTACTACAATGCTGGATTAGTGAGGTAATCGCTCAGCATCGAGGCGTCGAATGCTAAGTACTAAAAAAACGGTAATAAACAGCAGATAATAAATAATGTCACTGCTGCTAAAGATACCCTGTAGCAAATTTTGATAGTGGTTCATTATGCTGAGATAAGACAGTATGGTTGGATTACTGCCCGTTGCATTTGCAATATCAAGTATCCACAACAATAACAAAATTCCAAAGGTGCTCACTGCCGCCACGATCGGTTGTCTGGTCAGGGTGGACATGTATAAGCCCACTGCGGTAAAACTGGCTAATAATAGCGTGAGTGCGATTAATCCGGCCAAAAATAGCCCCATGTCAATAGAGGTGCCAAACAGCAGCGATAGCGGCATTAGGCAAATCAAGGCTAACAATAATAACAGGAAGGCCATGACACCGATGAATTTGCCAATCACAATGTCACTAATGGATACGGGGGCGCTTATCAGCAGGCTTAAGGTTTTGTTGCGGCGTTCTTCGCTTATCAGGCGCATGGTTAACAGTGGCACTATTAGCAACAATATCACTGAAACCGTGGCAAACAGTGGTGCAACCACGATTGAGCTTATGCCCGGGGCATCAGGAACGGCAGCCAGGCGCGGTTGAAGTTGCAGAAAATTGTCGAGTAATACTAAAAAGAAATAGGCGACAATACCCTGTACCACGGCGAGTATGGCCCATGCCATGGGCGACAGGAACAGAGCGCGCAACTCTTTGGCGGCGATGGTCATTATCATCATGCGGCAACTTCCTGCGTGTTCGGATTGCGCTCTGTATCGAGCTCACTCTCCTTTTCGGAGGTTGTTATATCCACAAAGATTTGTTCCAGCGAGCGTTTTTCCGGAAAAATTTCATACAGCCCCCAGTGATGTTCAACCGCTGCCTGCACGATATGTTCTGCCGGATTGGATTGGGGGTCGTAAACCAACCGAAACCGGCCATCACCCAACGCGGTTACCGTGCTGACGAGAGGGATGCTTTCCAATTCAGCCGTTGCGGGGGCGTGCTTAAGGGCCACTAACAGGCTGGTGGCGCGCATATGTTGTTCGATACCGGCTACGGTGTCACTCAATACCAGTTTTCCTTTATTGATAATGAGCACCCGATCACAAGTGACCTGGATTTCCGGTAGTATATGGGTGGATAAAATCACGCTATGTTCGCCACTCAGTTCACGGATTAGGCGGCGGATTTCGCGGATTTGAATTGGGTCAAGTCCAACGGTTGGCTCATCTAGAATGACCACTGCAGGGGAGTGAACGATTGCTTGAGCGATGCCCACGCGTTGTTGATAACCCTTGGATAAGTTGTCGATAAGTCGCTTTCCCACTTCAGTGAGCCCACAGCGCTGTTTTGCGGCATCAACAGCACTTTTGATTTTGGCTTTGCTGATACGGTTAAGTTTTGCGCAGAAGTGCAAATACTCATCCACGGTTAAGTCGCGATAGAGCGGCGGTTGTTCCGGTAAAAAGCCAATATTCGCTTTTGCTTGTTTGGGGCTATCGAGTATATCAATGCCATTAATTAATATCTGGCCTGCTGACGGCGCTAAGTTCCCAGTAATCATGGCCATGGTGGTTGATTTTCCAGCACCATTAGGGCCTAAAAAGCCCAGCACTTCTCCGCGTTTTACTTCAAAGCTAAGGTTATCGACGACACATTGGGTGCCGTAATAGCGTGATACCTGGTTGACGCTTACATAAATATCATTTTGCATAGTTTTTGCATTGTTCAATCATGGGCTTAATCGCCAATTTTGGCGCTTCAACTAACTCATAGCGTGGTAATCAACCTGCTTTGTAGCACGCAGGGGGCATTTGATAAAGATCAATGATTACCTTATGACACTTTACACTGAATAATAGTGTGCCGCTAAAAGTACAGACGGGTTCTCAGCAGGGTATTGCTGCACTTCCTAAGATAAATGGAGTGGAAATTAGTTCCTTTGCGACCGATTGCCCAATCGGGGTTGGTAGTTCATTGATCAAAAGCGGCCTCAAGTATAGGGAATAGTCCATGGAATTAACATATTTTTCCGCTGGTGGTTTTTGGGAGTGTGCATAGCCATAAACAATGGGTGATGCGCGGCTGTATTTATAAGCGATACGTTTAACGAAAAGGCCCTATGGAATTTCAATATTGTGAAAAGTTTGGGTTCGACCAACACAAGGTTGCGGAACGCCTGGTGATGGTGGGTTTATCGCAACAGGACCATCTGATTGCCGCCCGCTTGCAGCGTGAAATTATTGTGCCTGGGTTTAAACAAATTGTTGGACAGTTTTTCCAACAATTGGTGGATCTGGATGAGGTCCGCAAAGTTTTGAATACTATGGATTTAATGGTGATGGAGCGGGAGAATCAGTCCAAGTATTTATTGAGTTTGGGCGTGGCTTTTGACAGCTTGAATTATTTTGAGCATCGACTCCGCGTCGGCATTAAACACGCACCGGTAGGCTTATCCATTGGTTTATATGTCTGCGCTTACCGCTTAATGACGCAAACGATTATTGATAATATTCCGGACAAAATCCGTAAAAATAGCGATGATTATCAGACGTTTATTGAGTTTTTGTTAAAAATATCAGCATTAGATATGTCGTTAGCCATTGATACTAGTTATATGTGCCAGATAAAGTCATTTGAACAATCGTTGGGTGGTATGCAAGTGTTGGCTGGTCATTTGGAGCAACAGGCGATTACTGATTCATTGACGGGAATGATTAACCATGAGCACGTATTCTCAGAACTGGCAAAATCACTGGAAAGCGCGCGATTACAGGATATGCCATTGTGTATTGTAATGGCGGATTTAGACTATTTTAAGAAAGTTAATGATACCCACGGGCATTTGGCGGGTGATGGTGTGTTAAAGGAAGTGGCCAATCGCATTAAAAATTCATTGCGTGGATTTGATATTGTTGGTCGTTATGGTGGCGAGGAGTTCCTGTTGATACTTAACCGGGCGGATCTGGCGACGGCCCGCATGGTGGCAGAACGAATTCGCTCCCGTATTGTTGCTACCCCCATTGATTTACCGGAAGTGCTGCTGGATGTAACCATCAGCATGGGGGTTGCCATGGCCGGCCCGGATGAAAATGTACCTTCTTTAGTTGAACGTGCGGACCGGGCGCTTTATCATGCGAAGGAGAATGGTCGAAACCAGGTGGCACTGGCCGAATAGTAGTGGCCAACCCTAGTGTAGTGTATTAAACAGAATGCTGAATCACCATTCTGTTTAATACACTACACTAGCTTGTTATAAAAACTCTCCGTAAAAAAAGATAGTGTTTCAAATGAATCTGTTGGGAATCGATACCGGGGGTACTTTTACCGATTTTGTGCTGTTGACCGCCAATGGTTTAAAAATCCATAAAGTGTTATCCACGCCTCAGGCGCCGGAACAAGCCATTCTTCAGGGGATCAACGACCTTGGGCTTCAGCCACAACAGGCCTTGTCCATTGTGCACGGTTCCACGGTTGCCACCAACGCGGTGCTCGAAGGTAAAGGTGTACGCACGGTATACATTACCAATCATGGTATGGGCGATATACTAACCATTGGCCGCCAGGCGCGGCGCGAACTTTATAATTTACAACCCCGACTTGTTGAACCACCCGTACCCAAAGCGCTGTGCCTGGAAACCGCGGGGCGCACGGGTGCAGACGGTGTTTGCATTGAGCCTTTGCAGGAAGATGACTTGCTACAGCTAAAACAGCAATTGCTGGCGTTAAATCCGCAAGCGGTTGCCATCAATTTATTATTTTCTTTCCTAGATGATACCTCAGAGAAACAAATTCAGGCGATGGTGCCCGAAGGGATTTATGTTTCGCGTGCCTCCGCTGTGTTGCCGGAAATAAAGGAGTACGAACGTGGAATTACCACCTGGTTAAATGTCGCCGTTGGTCCCATTGTTAAAGGTTATTTACAGCGCTTATTGCAAGGTATTAATGACCGCCTGGGGGGCGCAAAGGAACCGGGCGTCCGGCTTTCGGTGATGCAAAGCTCAGGTGGCACCATGGATGTGGAACAGGCCGCTGGTATGGCCGTGCACATGTTATTGTCGGGGCCTGCCGGTGGTTTGGCCGGGGCAAGGTTTGTTGCGGCTGGTGCCAGGCGACAACGATTACTAACGTTCGATATGGGCGGTACTTCGACGGATGTTGCCCTGATCGATGGTGATTTACAGCTGACCAATGAGGGGTATATTGGTCACTATCCCGTTGCCGTACCCATGGTGGATATGCACACGATCGGTGCCGGTGGCGGCTCTATCGCCAGCATTGATGATGGTGGATTGCTGCAAGTTGGGCCGGAATCGTCGGGTGCCGCACCGGGTCCGGCCTGCTATGGCCGGGGTGGATTGCATGCGACCGTCACGGATGCCAATTTTGTGCTGGGCCGGTTGCGATCCGATGCATTCCTGGGTGGTGCAATGCCACTGGACCTGGATGCCGCAATGCGTGCGATAGAGCCAATGGCAAAACAGTTTTCGTTAAGCATTGAAGCTACAGCGCAAGGCATTATTCGTCTCGCCAATGAGCACATGGCCAGGGCGCTTCGGGTGATGTCGGTGCAGCGCGGTGTTGATCCGGGTGAACTCACTCTGGTGTCATTCGGGGGCGCAGGCGGGTTGCACGTGTGTGCGTTGGCAGATGCGTTGAACATGCGCCAGGCAATGGTGCCTGCCAATGCTGGCGTTTTATCGGCGTTGGGTATGTTAGTGGCGCCACGAGCCCGTCACCTGTCTCTCAGTATGGCAGGATTGTTATGCGATATTGGCGAGGCACCGTTGCTCGAGGTCTATGAGCAGTTGCAGGCACAAGGTCGTGAAGCCTTACTTGCCGAAGGCTTGCAGGATGGTGATATCCATTATTTGCCCAGTGTGGATGTTCGTTACCTTGGGCAGTCATATACGATTAATATACCCTGGCAGGGCGTGGAGACAACGTCAAAAGCCTTTAATAACGTGCACAAGCAGCGCTACGGACATAGTCTCGAACTGGACATCGAGCTGGTTACCTTACGGGTTAAGGTTTATGGTGAATCCGGTGCGTCGACCGGGCTGGGTAACGTGTTGGTAACCGAAGCAAAGCAGCCGGTATTAACGCCAGGCGAGGCCCGGCTTTATGGTGTGGAACGCCCCGTTGCAATTTTGGCGCGACATCAATTACCGCCAGATTACCAAATAGAGGGGCCGGTGTTAATTACGGAAACGGTTTCAACCACCTTTATTGAGCCCGGTTGGTTATGCCGTGTTGATCAGCAGAATAATCTGCTATTGCAGCGTCTTAGCTAGGGTCTGTTTATAATTGGGGAAACTCAATTGGCCGCAGCAGACCCAGGGTTTGCGAGTAGCTGCTGGGTGACCTCATTGGCCCAATGGATGGATTCGAAAAAGGCATGTTGCAGAATAGTGCTTTGGATACCAAAACTGGCTGCCGCTTCCCAATCGCCTTTTTGAAAGGCTTCAACGGAGGTTAATAACGCGCCCAGTGGGCCTTGGCGCTCTGTTAGTGCCAGGTTGACCTTTTCAGAAAGTGGTAATTTGGCCACAATTTCCGTCATGGGTTTATCAATTAAAGCGTCCAGCAGTGAAAACAGGCCCACGATAAAATCAGAGTCGCTACTGGTTTCAGAGGCTTGTGCAACCAGTTCGCACATTTTTGCACGTACCAACGACGTGACCATGAGTTCGTAAGGTTTGTCATCGAACCGGGTGAGGGAAATAATGGTTACCCACGCTTTTACCGTTTTGACGCCAACCAGGGCAATGGCCTGTTGAATGGAATCGATTTTCTGGCCCAGGCCAAACTGTGCGCTGTTCGTGTAGCGTAATATGCGGTAGCTCAGGGAGACATCATGGGTGATGATTTCATCCAGTTTTTGTAATGTCAGATTTGGGTCCTGTAATTCAGACAATAAGTGCAGCACTGCCATGCGGCTGGAAGGGGTACGTTGGCCGGTGATTATTTTAGGTTTACAGAAAAAGTAACCCTGAAAATAATCAAACCCTAGCGCTTTACAGTGATCATACGAGGCCTGAGTTTCTACTTTTTCTGCAATTAATTTTACGCCATAGGGCTTTAATAAACGCACCTGTTCCTCAACCTGTTGAGGGCTTAATTCCATTACGTCGATTTTTATATAATCGGCTAAATTAATCAGGTCTATTTTGGCGTCTTCAAAGATAAAGTCATCGAGTGCAATTGGGTAGCCCTCATCCTGTCTCAGTGCCCGGACTCCTTCAATTAATTCATTGTCATAGATAATATCTTCAAGTACCTCGAGGGTTACCTTTTTTTTATCCAGCGGAAAAGGTAATTCACCCAACAGGAATTTGCGCGTGACATTAATGAACGCCATTTTGTCGCCCACTAGCTCATCCAGTCCCACTTCAATCAGTGCGCTAAGAATGACCTGTGAGGTGGCGTCATCGCCATTGATAAAATCGGCACGGTTATCCTCGCTATTACGAAATAATAATTCATAGGCGAAGACGGACAGGCCGCGATCGTAAATGGGTTGACGGGCTAAAGAAATATTTTCCATGATAATGCTTAGTATCGGCCAGGTGAGGCGTTAAGTGAAGGGCCCAGGACATATTTACCTGGGAAGGTGGTATGCGATCATGCTCAATACGTTCTATTAAAAGGGGGATAGTCTGGCGTGTCAACGGAGTTGGAAAAAGCGGCTTAGCCCTTGGTTTTGCAATAGATTTGTTGTTGGGGCAGCATTTTTCGGGTTTAATCCGGTCTGCGCGCAGTAAAGCCCATTAAATTAGTAACAGTACTTTGTGCCGGGGATACGGTTCTGGGCATTCTGTTATGAGCAAATAGTGACGCTCCCTTCAGAACGCGTCATTTAGGTCCATGACAGACCCTAGTCAAGCCGGGGAAATTGGTTATTATCAAGAAAATTTAAATAATCAGTGAGAATGCGTTGATGATCAAATGCCAGTGTGGTGGGTAAATCCGTTGGTGCAAACAATTGTACGGCAGCGGCATCATCGGCTGCACAGGGCTCGCCCGTCGATTCGGCGATATAAACGACACTGACCGAATGGCCTCGTGGATCCCGCGCCGGATCGGAATACACACCTAATAAGGCTTTGAGTTTAACCGGTAGCGATGTTTCTTCCATTGCTTCACGGCATGCTGCATGTGCAGTGCTTTCACCAATATCCACAAAACCACCGGGTAGCGCCCAACCAAAGGGCGGGTTTTTACGTTCGATTAATACAATCGGGGTGTGGTGCCTGCCGGTCAGGGGGGCGTTGGTTGCTGGCATTTCGATAATAATATCAACGGTTAATGCCGGGGTTTCAGGTCTGGTATGTTGGTTCATTCTGGTCGTCCAATACGATTGATCTAAAATGGTGCTGGAGAAATCACTGCCTGTTTCACTGCATTAAGTTAGACGATAAATATGGCCGCCAGGCCTAAAAACGCAAGAAATCCAATGACATCTGTTACCGTCGTGAGCACCACGCCGCCTGCCAGCGCGGGGTCAATGTTCATTTTTTTCAATAACAAGGGAATTGTCGCGCCTGCCAGTGCCGCAACCACCAGGTTTACCAGAATTGCCACTGCAATAATGGCGCTAAGTTGCAGATCTTTAAACCAGAGCAATGCAACCAGGGCGACGACAACGGACCATAATATGCCGTTAAGGGCGCCCACCGCCAATTCCTTATTTAATAACTGCTTTGCATTTGCGCTACCCACCTGGCCGGTTGCAATTCCCCTTATTACCAGTGTTAATGTCTGGCTACCCGCAATGCCCCCCATGCTGGCAACAACGGGCATTAGGACAGCCAATGCCACCAGTTTTTCAATCGTTGCTTCAAATTGACCAATCACCCATGATGCGAGTAAGGCCGTGATCAAATTAATGCCTAACCAAACCGTGCGTCGCCGGGAGCTGCGAATGATGGGAGCGAACATATCATCTTCTTCGCTCAACCCAGCCATACTCAGAATGGAGTGATCGGCTTCGTCACGGATGACATCGACCACATCATCGATGGTGATACGGCCGATCAGGTTATTTTCCTCGTCCACCACTGGCGCCGATATTAGGTCGCGTTGTTCAAACAGGCTGGCGACATCACTTGCGGACATGGTGGCTGCGATGGCGTCGGTATCACGCGACATAATTTCCGCTACGGTGTAGGTTGGGTCCTGTGTTAATAAATCGGTAAGCACCATGGTGCCCCGGTATTTGCCGTCGCGATTAACAACAATCAGGTTATCCGTCATTTCAGGGATTTCGCCCAGCACCCGCAAATAGCGAATCACGACATCCAGCGTAATGTCTGCACGTACTGTAATGGTATCGGTATTCATCAGGCCGCCGGCGGTATCATCGGGGTATGACAGCATTGATTCCAGGCGCAAGCGGTGTTGATTATCCAGGGACTGCAGCACTTTCTCAGTGACGTCGTTGGGTAAATCAATAAGAATGTCGGCCAGATCGTCAGTGTCGTAGCCTTGTGCGGCGGCAACCAGCAGGCTGTCTTCGGTGCCCTCAATGAGTTCGGCGCGCACTTCGTCATTGACGTGCAACAGCACATCACCATATTCTTCCAGATCAACCAGCGACCATACTAGCCCCCGTTGTTCTCGGGGTAACGATTCCAACAGATGGGCGAGTTCAGCAGGATGTAATTCTTCGAGCTTTTGTTGTAATTGATCTACATTGCCTTGTTGGATCAATTCATCAATCGCATGTAAGCGCTCGGTAGTTTGGTCTTGTGTGCTAGCACCAGGCATAAACGTGTCCTAAGTTATACTCAGGAAGTGTAACCTATTAATATGACAAAAGAACAGGTCGTTATAAAAAAGCGGCGAATGCCTGGTTTTGCAGGTGCTTTGTAGCTTGGATTTACTCGGCCTCGCCAAAGCGATTGTCGATTAATGTTCTTATTTCCTGTAGCGCCAGCTCTTCGTCTTCGCCTTCGGCGGTTATTATAATAATGGAATTCTGGCTGGCGGCCAGCATCATAACGCCCATAATACTCTTTGCATTAACCTGTTTACCGCCTTTGCTGACGTATACATCACAATCAAACCGTGACGCTAATGAGACTAATTTTGCGGCCGCTCTGGCGTGTAGCCCGAGTTTATTGATTATTGTTAACTGTTCCGTTTTCATCCTGTGCCCGATGTATTATGTTCTATTAATTATTATATAAATTATTATTTTTTAATGGCGCAATACAACGTAATGTTACTTACGTTGTGTTGACGTGGCTGGTAACCACTACGCCTTCGCTGCCACCTCGGGCTGCTTTTTCGACCAGCTGTTCCAGGCTAAGGTTAGGATAGTTTAGTACACGCATCAGCATTGATAAATTCAAACCGGTTACAACGGTAACTCGGTTGTTTTCTACGAGTCGGTGGGCAATGTTGCTGGGTGTTGCGCCGAATAAATCGGTTAATACCAGAGCCCCTTCCCCGCGATCCAGATTTTCCACGTGTTGTTTGGCATATTCGAAGAGTTGATCCGGGTTGGCATCAAACGGCACACTGAGAGATTTTGTGTCTAATGGGCAGACTCCGAGGATGGTTCTGATGGTTTGAAGCATTACATCACCCAGATTTTCATGCGTTATTAGTAAAAGTCCTACCGTCATTTTAAATCTCGATGCCGTACGCTGACATTGTCTCTGGTGGTTTTAAAAGTATCTGCTAATTCGTGGGCCAAATACACGCTGCGATGCTGGCCACCTGTACAACCGATGGCTACTGTTAAATAACTGCGGTTTTCCGCTTCAAACCGGGGAATCCAGGTTTGCATAAAGTGGTGAATGTGATCATACATTTCAGCCACGATGGGCTGTTCATCTAAAAAATCGATTACCGGTTGATCCAGCCCGGTGAGTTCCCGTAGTGATGTCTCCCAATGAGGGTTGGGCAGACACCGAATATCAAACACAAAATCTGCATCGGATGGCAGGCCGTGCTTGAAACCAAAAGATTCGAACAGTAGTGATAAGGACTGGCTGGTACTGCCGCTAATACGCTGTTTTACCAGGTCACGCAGTTGATAGATGTTGGTTAGGCTGGTATCAATGATTAAATCTGCGCGGATGGCGATAGGGTCAAGCAGTTCCCGTTCTTTCTTGATAGCTTCAATCAGCGGTATTTCCTGCTGAGTGAGTGGGTGTTTGCGGCGTGTCTCGCTAAATCGCTTCAATAGAATATTGTCATCGGCATCGATGAAAATAATTTCCACTACCACGCCTTTATTTTTGAGCTGTTCCAGAATATAGGGAAATCGATGTAACTCGGCCGGTAAGTTTCGCGCATCGATACCGATGGCGGCGTAGCGAATCACCTCATTGGTAGGGCCTTGCACTTGTTCAGCAAAGGCTGGTAGTAAGCCGACCGGTAAATTATCGATGCAATAATAATCGAGGTCTTCCAGAACGTGTAGCGCGGTACTCTTTCCTGATCCCGAAACGCCACTTATAACGACTAACTTCATTGTGTATTGGATTCCAGCAGTTTTTGTTGCTTGTGGATGAAATCAAGGGACGCATTATACCCTGACTGAAGCTGAATGTACTGTCTTGTTGCCGCTTCTACTAAGACAGCCAGATTTCGCCCAGGTGCCACTGGAATGATGACGGCCTGGATTTCAACATCCAGTAAATTGTATGAATCATAACTGCCATCCAGGCGATCCAATTGCATAATTTCCTTTTCCCCCATGGCCTTCAAGCGCACAATTAAACGTAAGTTTTTAGAGGGTTTGATGGCGCTTTCGCCAAACATTTTTTGCACATTAAGTACGCCAAGGCCTCTCACTTCAAGAAACCCCCGTAATACTGCCGGGCAATGGCCTCTAATCGTATCCGGGCCAATACGAGAGAACTCTGGCGCATCATCAGCAATGAGTCGATGTCCCCGGTTGATTAATTCCAGGGCCAGCTCGCTTTTACCGATACCACTTTTACCGGTGAGCAGAACGCCGAGGCCATGCACTTCGATAAACACGCCATGCATGATAGAGGACTCGGCTAATTTGTATTCGAGATAATAGTGCAGGCGATTGACGACTTTTTGGCCGCTTACGGCAGAATATAATAACGGCGTCTTGGATTTATCGGCTTTGCGAATAAACTCATCATCGACGGATAGGTCATCGGCAATAATAATAGCGGCAGGGTTGCTTTTAAACAGCTGCTGGAGTACATCGTGATATGAGTTTTTACCCAGGCTTTCCAGGTATTTAAACTCCCATTTTCCCAGTACCTGTACCTGATTCGGGTGAATGGCGTTGAGATAACCCACCAGCGATGTTCTCGCATGGATTGAGTCCTCATGGTTGATGGCCTGTTCTTTTCCTTCCTTGCCAGTGACCCAGGTGAGCGAGAGTTTGCGTTCGTGCAGCTCAAAGAGTGTCTCTGTTGTGACTTTCTCAGACATTGACCTCAGATTTTACCGTTTGGCTTGCGGTTGTTAAGAACCAGCTCGCATATCTATTGATTAATGATAGGCGGGCTAGTTGGTCTTTTTCCAACTGCTGAGTAGCTTGTAGATAGCGTCCTGGTCCTTGGTAGCGCGTAATTGGGTACGGAAACTCTCGTCGCTGAACATTTCAGCCAATTGCGCCAGCAGCTGCAAATGTTCGTCGGTGGATTCTTCCGGCACCAGGAGCGCAAACAGCAAATCCACGGATTGATTATCTGCCGCATCAAAATCAATGCCTTCGTGCAGTTGTACAAATGCGGCAATGGTTTTGTCTGTAGTTTTGACGCGACCATGAGGAATGGCAACACCATAGCCAATGCCTGTGCTGCCAAGGCGTTCACGCGCAGTCAGGCTGTCGACAATGTCCTGTGTTGCCATCGTCGAGGAGGTGTTGGTCACGATCATGTCGCTGATTTTTTCTAAAACTCGTTTTTTACTGGAAGCGTCAAGGTCGCAGACAACGCGTTCGGGAGCAATAATGTCTGAAATGTTCATATATAAGGCGATGATCTACATTCTTATTAGTAATTTATTTTTCATAGGCCCTGCATAAAGCAGGGTTCGCTTTTGTAAAACCAACGTTCTTTAGGGCTGCCAGTATTTTTTATCCTATATATAAGTATCCAATAATAGATATCCAGTAATAGACAGCCGGTACCTGATAGCCAATAACATATTGCTAATAATAACGAATAAACAAGCTACTTGTTAATCATTTAGTTTTATTATTTTTTTATAGCTTCTTGTTTCTAGTTTATGCGGTCAGTATAGCGAATTTTAAAATATTTCGCCGGAAATTAAAGGTAATTTGTCGTATCAGAAATGTGCATTATTACCAAATTCCGATTGCGTGCGCTTTAATTCCCGGCGAAATCACCATCACGGCACAGTTGTCCGTCATATTATCGCTTATTAAACACTGATCATGCTAAACATACTAGAGTTGAGCGCGCTTGTGGGAGCCATCAGTGCGATGGTCAGTGAGCTTTTCCTTGCGTTTGATGATTTGGCGGTCAAGCTTATCCACTAAAGCATCTATGGCGGCGTACATGTCAGGGTCTTCTGCGAAAGCGAAGACATTATTACCGTTAATCGGTACAGTGGCTTCCGCTTTTTGTACTAGTTTTTCCACGCTCAGTATGACATCAATATTAGAGACTTTATCAAAATGTCGCTCTAATCGTTCAAGTTTATTGGTAACATAATCGCGGAGAGCTTTTGTTACTTCGATATGGTGCCCATTGATATTAACCTGCATAAAAGTCTCCCATCGCCTAATGGCTGCTAAGGTAAATAAAAAAACAGTGCGTTAGATTGATCGCACTGGGTACAACACGGTAGAACTGAATATTCTTTGCCATGATATTTCGTGTTAGTAATCGTGGTTAATCACCGTTATTAGTTATATAACTAACCGAATTTTCGTATAAAGTTGATGACGCAAATCAAAATAGTCGATGTTTTTTGTTGTGGCTTTTGCTGTAGCGATAAATTGTCGGTGAATAAAAGCTTGAAGCATTGATAATGTACATTAATTTTTATGTCTTTTTTCAAATTCAGTAGAAACTAGTATTTATTTTAAGCAACTTTTTCTGGCCTGCCGACATAAGTGCCACGGGATGTGCATAAGTGATGGGCTACATCAGGCGCTTGCGCTCATTTGATGGTGGTATCGCCATCGCTTCGCGGTATTTGGCAACGGTTCGGCGCGCTACATTGATACCTTGCTGCTCCAGCATATTGGCTAATTTGTTGTCACTTAATGGTTTGTTGGCTTGCTCCGCGGCAATGAGTTTCTTTAGCATGGCGCGTATGGCCGTTGCCGAGCACTCGCCACCGCTCGAGGTACTTACGTGGCTGGAAAAGAAATACTTCAGCTCATATATACCGCGAGGGGTATGCATGTATTTTTTGGTGGTAACCCGGGATATGGTGGATTCGTGCATACTAACAACTTCTGCTACATCGTGCATTACCAGGGGCTTCATGGCTTCATCGCCGTATTCGAGGAAGGCCCTTTGTCGCTCGACGATACAGCTGGCGACTTTCAACAGGGTTTCGTTGCGGCTTTTCAGGCTTTTCAGAAACCATCTGGCTTCCTGCAAATGATTTTTCAGAAACGAGGTGTCGCTACTGCTCTGGCTGCCTTGCGCCATGCCGGCGTATAATGAGTTGATTGAAAGCCGGGGAGTTACCTCCGGATTCAGCTCAACACGCCAGACGCCTTTTACTTTACGCACAAAAACGTCGGGAATAATGTATTCGGGCTGGCTGTCGGTTATTTGGCTGCCGGGGCGGGGGTTTAGCGACTGGATTAAGTTGATGGCTTGTTGTAACTCATCTTCGTTGAGTTTCAAGCGTCGCATCAGCAAATTATAGTCCCGGTTTGCCAGCAGCTCAAAATGATCGGATATGATGCTTTTGCATTGGGTTAACCAGGGAATTTCCGGGTCACACACATTTAATTGCAATAGCATGCACTCACGAATATCCCGTGCGCCTACCCCGGCTGGGTCAAAGTTTTGTATGCGTCGCAGTACTGACTCAACTTCATCCAGTTCTACGCCTTCATCATCGATGTCGTTGTCTTCGTTTAGGCTCTGCTGGATATCTTCGAGGTTGGTCGCCAGATAGCCATTGTGGTCAATGGCGTCAACAATGGCGGTAGCGATTGCCATATCGGTTTCACTAAACGGAGTCAGTAGCATTTGCCATTCGAGGTGTTGGGCCAGGTTTTGATCGGTGCTGCTGGGTTGCTCAAAGTTACGCATGTCAGAATCAGAGGATGCACGGCTAGGGGGTGAATAACTTTCATAAGTATCCTCCCAGGAGCTGTCCACGGGTAAATCATTGGGCATGTCCATGTCGGAATCAGTGCCAATCTCACGATCAACGGCCGTGTCTTTATCAGCAAACTCTTTTTCCAGCGTTGATGCCTGTGAGGATTCCTTCGATTCGGACTGGGAATTTAATGATTCGTTTTTTGAGGACTGCGCGTCGGCCACATTGGCGTCGCTATTAGCATCATCCTGTACTTCCAACAGGGGGTTGGATTCGAGGATTTCCTGTATTTCGGTTTGTAATTCCAGTGACGATAGCTGTAACAGGCGAATGGCCTGTTGTAACTGAGGCGTCATCGTTAGGGATTGGCCTAACTTTAGTTGCAGCGTCTGTTTCATTTTGGTTTAGCTGTCGTAGTCTTAAAGAGGTTGATGGTTTATATGGTTTACCGCGTAACGTGATCACGGGAATTAACCTGACTTTGCAAGGTTAATGATACTATTTAAATTGCGTTCTCGCTTTAATAATAAAATGATCTCGGCGTTTTAATTGTAGCAAGCTTCTCAAAGTATAGTGTCTCAATTCAGAGCCGAAAGTCCTCTCCGAGGTAAACTTTTTTAACTTCATGATTTTCAAGTATTTCTTGCGGCGTGCCCTGCGCCAGTACGCTACCTTCGCTCATTATATAGGCGCGTTGGCAAACCCCTAGTGTTTCTCTTACATTATGGTCAGTTATTAGAATTCCAATCCCTTTTTTCGTTAACTGGTTGATTATTCGCTGTATATCGATTACGGAAATAGGGTCAACACCGGCAAAAGGTTCGTCCAGCAGAATAAATTTAGGTTCTGTGGCCAATGCACGGGCAATTTCCACACGTCGGCGTTCTCCACCGGATAAGCTCATACCCAGGGAGTTGCTAATGTGAGAAATATTCAACTCAGCGAGTATTAAATCGAGTTTCTCCTGTTGTTGCTGCAAGGTTAAATCCGGCCGCGTTTGGAGAATGGCCAGAATATTGTCCTGAACCGATAGTTTACGAAAGACGGAGGCTTCCTGAGGTAAATAACCGATTCCCATGCGCGCGCGGGCGTGCAGCGGATAAGGGGTTATGTCGTGATCGTCCAGGGTGATTGTGCCTTTATCACAGGGCACAAGCCCTACAATCATATAAAAACTGGTGGTTTTACCGGCGCCATTAGGCCCTAATAATCCCACCACCTCACTGCTGTTGACTTCCAGTGATACCTGTTTAACCACTTCCCTGGATTGGTAGCGTTTAGCCAGGTTTTTAGCGGTGAGGATGCTCATGTTGAGTTTATTGGGCTGTTTCTGGCGTGATGATGGGGGTTACGGTAGCAGGAGGCGTCGTTTGCATTTCGGGGTGGATGGTTACCTGGACGCGTTGTGAACCCTGTTCGGAAACGGCGGCGGTCACAACTTCCGTGCGTGTATGATATTCAATCTGGTTGCCACTAAAGGAATTTCTGCCCTGGCTGAGTTTTGCATTGTCCAATAAAACAATACGTTCTTCATTGGCGAAATAGTTTAATTGCCGGGCTTCAGCGGTAATGTCGTTTTTAAGGCTGTGCTGTTGATAAGTAACAGGATTTCCGGTTGCGGTAATGCGAGAGAGTTTACCTGCCTGACTAAGCACGGTAATCATCTCGGCGCTGACGCGAATCCCCCCTTGCGTTAGCACCACATTGCCAGTGTAGACGCTCTTGCCCAGTTTTTCGTTCAGCGTTGCCTTGTCTGCTTCAATGTTGATGGGTTCGTTTGTCTGGGCGAAAGTATTTGTAAGCGACAATAATGTAATTACGCCAACGATCACGGCCAATAGTTGAGCCCGGTAGCGGGGGAGTGGGAAATCAGTACTCATATCTGCCTCGAATTTGGGATAACAGTTCAATGTTTCCCGCTTCAAAATCTGCCTGCATGCCCACGGAAGTTAATTTGTTATGGTCCTGTTTTATGACAACGGCACTTTCGGTTTGTGCGTAATTTTTCTTCACATAGATATGCAAGTCTTGAGTGTCGATGGTTACCGCCGCCGGTTGCGAGGCCCAGTGCTCAGGGGCCGGCTCAGGTGATATCTGGGCTGTTAGCGGCTTTATGATCTTTACATTACCCGACATGGTGAGTTCATCACCACCTTGGAGTACGGTGCCCCGCTGCGCGCCGGCAAGCCATACGTTTTTCTGATCTTTAAAAAAAGTGATAACCGGTTGCACAAGTTCAGAGCGGTCGTCGTTGGGATAATGCGTAAGCCTTTGTGCTTTGAGTTGTCGCATTGGCGAGCCATTTTCGCTCATTTCTACGGATACAAATTGTTCCATGAAAAAGTCGGGGCCTTCCTTCGACGTGGTTGATGGTTTGTTGGTGCCGGGAGTGACCTGGGACAAGCTCCACCAGCTCATAGCGGCTAATAGTAACAGAAAAATTACAAGCGTAGGTTGACGTAGCATCGGGCTGCTTCACATTTGAGCGAAGTAATACACTGTTATCGTATCCATAACGCTTTTGTTATTGCAGCCTTCGTCATCGTTGTCATCGCTATATTTAATCTTATTGCTCAGCCACTGTCGTGAGAGTGACCTGGGTCGTAAGCCAGGTTCCTAGGCCAGGTACTTTAGCATTGCAGGTTCATAGTTTCCCTGTGCTTTCATAATTAATTCACACACGTCACGCGCGGCACCACGACCTGCCTCCTGGGTGGTTATCCAATGGGCGTGTTTAATGGCCAGCTCATGAGCGCCAGGCACCGTTATCGCCAGACCGGCTCGCAGCATCACCGGCAGATCCACCACATCGTCACCCACATAAGCCACCTGGTCATCGGTGAGTGAAAGCTTTTTCAGCAATGCTTGAAATGCGGGTAGTTTTTCCAGTTGGCCTTGATGTACGTGCGTGATATTTAGGTTTCGCATCCGGTGTTTGACCAGATCTGAGGTGCGGCCGGTGATGATGCCGATTTCGACACCTGAAGCCATCAGCATTTTCATGCCATGTCCGTCTTTGGCGTTAAAGGCTTTATATTCCTGCCCATCATCACCATAGAATAAACTACCGTCAGTTAATACGCCGTCAACATCAAAAATCACCAGTTTGATTTGTTTGGCCTTCGTTAAAATATCTTGCACAGTTTTGGTTTCCGTCAGTGTTTGAATCAATGGTTGTTTTATTTAAATACGCGGTAGGTAGTGCGTTGTCGACCCCTGACAGGGTGCTTTTTGGCATCACGATGGTATTTCATTTATACCACACCGGCACGCAGCAGATCCTGCAGGTTTAGGGCGCCCACCAGTTTGTGTTCTTTGTCTACCACCGGCAATGAGTTAATTTTGTGTTGCTGCATAATGCTCAAGGTTTCCGCCGCCAATGCATCGGGAGTGGTGGTTTTGCAGTTTTTCGTCATGACATCGGCAATTTTTATGGTGCGCACATTAATTTCGCCATGATCAAGCACGCGTCGTAAGTCGCCATCAGTAAAGACTCCCACAACAACATTGTGTTCATCGACGATGGCAGTGAGCCCCAGCCCCTTTTTGGTCATTTCAATGAGCGCTTCATTTAAATTGACCGATTGCAGTACATACGGCGTGCTGCTGCCGGCATGCATGACATCTTCAATTTTAAGTAACAGACGCTTACCGAGAGACCCGCCGGGATGGGATAGCGCGAAATCCGCTTCAGTAAAACCGCGCTGCTCCAGCAATGAAATGGCCAGCGCATCGCCCATGGCCAATGCGGTGGTGGTGCTGGTGGTGGGCGCTAACCCTAACGGGCAGGCTTCTTTCGTAATACTGACATCAAGATGTGCATCGGCGTTACGGGCCAGGGTGGATTCGCGATTGCCTGTTAGCGCAATCAGGGGCACGCCGAGACGTTTTATTACGCTTAACAAGCTGGTGATTTCAGCGGTTTCACCGGAGTTGGAAAATGCCATTACCACGTCGCTGGTTGTGATCATGCCTAAATCACCATGGCTGGCTTCACCAGGGTGTACAAAAAATGCCGGGGTACCGGTGCTGGCCAGGGTTGCTGCGGTTTTGCTACCAATATGCCCTGACTTACCCATGCCCATCACGACAATGCGGCCTTTGCAGTGCAGCATTAATTCACAGGCGTTAAAAAAAGCATCATCTATGCGCCCAATTAATGCAGTAATGGCATCGGCCTCGTTTTTTAAAACCGCCTGTGCCAGCGTTTTTACATTGTCCTTATTCATGTACTAAGATTTCATTGCAGCCGTGTTAATTAGGTTTGTGTTTATTGGGCAAGGGTTCAGGCGGATGCGGCGCCGGGTGATATTTCCGTAAAATACAGCCATGCCATGTAGCCACCATAAAGCATTAATAGTAAAAATCCTTCAATACGATTTATTTGTCCCTTACCTTTAAAGCCGTAGGCCATGACAAACATGGCAACGGTTAATAGTAGCATGGTGGCATAATCACGGGTTAATGTTTCAGCGGTTAGGGGAGCCGCGCTGATAGTGCTACCGACGCCAAGAACCGCTAGTAAGTTGAATAAATTTGAACCAATGATATTGCCAATGGCAATGTCATCTTCACCTTTGATTGAGCCTGTTACCGAGACCGCGATTTCCGGCAGACTGGTGCCGATGGCGACAATGGTCAGGCCAATGATCAGTTCACTGATGCCAAATGCAGTGGCGATGTTGACGGCACCCCAAACCAATAAATAGGAGCTACATACCAGTGTAACCAAGCCCACGAGGGTCCAAAAGGTAGCCACTCTCGTGGCCATATTGTGAGGTACTTCGGCTTCAAATTCCTTTTCCAACGGATCACCGTGATTGCGCTCACGCTTTGCCAGCCACAACATCCAGGTGATGACGCATACCATACCAACTAATAGCAGCAGGCCATCCAGTCGGCTTAACTCATGGTCAAGCATTAATGCCAACACACCGAATGAGACTAAAAACAATACCGGGTATTCACGTTTAAGCGTTTGAGATTCCACCACTAATGGCGAAATAAGCGCGCTGATTCCCAGCACCAGGGCAATATTGGCGATATTGGAGCCAATGGCGTTACCCACTGCGACACCTGGGCTGCCTGACATCGATGCGGTGGCCGCTACAAAAATTTCCGGCGCAGAGGTGCCAAGGCCCATTATCACCATACCAATAATAATGGCGGATACCCCCAGGTTATTTGCAATGGCAGAAGCGCCAAGAACAAACCGGTCGGCACTCCAGACTAACAGCACCAAACCACCTACAATTGCCAACCACGAAAGCCACATAATATAGTAAACCAGTCTAAATGAATCAACGTTAACGAATAGAGCGACATAAAAAGAATCGGCATTATAGTGGGGATTGTCGCCCATGCGTAGCCTTAATGCTGGTTTTAGCAACAACGCGTTGTCAAAAAGCAAGAATTAGGGTTGAACAGGGGTGGGCTGAATGTTATTTTTCCACTGTCTTCAACGATAAATTCAACAAATAAACGCAACAAAAATAATTTGAGGATACAAAACGATTAAGTAGTTGTTTTAGGTTGTCGTCATCCTTGTTTGATGGCAACGGTTTAATGACGCTTCGTTCAGGCTGTGTAGCAGGCAAGCAACCTGGGTTAAGGGTTCATTGTATCTTTAGTGTCGTGATTTACCCCAAGGGGATGAGGTGTGTGCCCATGAAGTTAATATTTATCAATAGGTTAATTAAGTATTAGGGCGGTGAGTTGAAGCGTTTTTGAGTTATGGATCAGAACGCCACCGAAGCGGGCGGGCTGAGTGCCGATCAACAACTGACGGGAAGGATTCACTATGGCTTATCGCATCAAAGACAGCGACGGCAATGCTTTCGATATTCTGACGGAGCAGGAGTCAAAAGAGTGCACGAAAGAACCGATGCAATTTCATTCGGTCAAAGAGGCAGAAGCGTTTCTAGAGAAGCTAATGGCCACACCGGAAGGCGAAGCACAATTACGTCGATTGTGGGCCAAGCTTCACCACCATTAAGTGAGCCACGCTATGTAGTGGTATTTAGCGGTACTGGTACTGCGTAAAACAGGTTTATTCACTGTAATACTGCAACGCCCTGGCTTCGGTGCCAAAGTTTTCTTCATAATTTGCCAGGCTAAAGGCGGCGTCGGCATAGTCTTGATCGAGGGCGCAATCCAGCCATTTTTTTGCCTCCTTCATGGTTTCTGGAGAAGGGGAATAAAGTGTTTTTGCATACAAAAACTGCGCCCTCGGATGCCCGGTTTCGGCGGCTTTTTTCAGGTATTTTTTATACTTTCGGTCATCACTGGATAAATCGGCCAAACCTCGTTTATACGAATCGGCCATATTGATATACCCTTCGGGAAGCGCGAGCGCCTCCATTTTTTTGTATAGGGCAAGGGCCATTTTTCCGTCTTCGGGAATGTAATAACCCACTTCATAGAGCAGGGCCAAGTTATTCATGGCTTTATAATGACCTTTCTCTACGGCCAAGGTGTACAGTTTTACAATTTCGTTGTGATCGTGGTCATCAAAGGGTTTGGCTTCTTCTTGCTTTTGCAGGGCGCGAGCCTGTTTAAACAGCTTGTCTGCTTCGGGGTCTAATGCAGGGTAAGGGTAGTCGGCAATTTTGGGGCAGGTATTCATGGTGGTCTCTTGATTAGGATTGCAGGCCGCCAGCGTCAGCCATAAGCACAGCAATGATGCTATTCTATCGATCAGTGGCTGACTCATGCGGCGCGGTTATTTACTGGGCGGGCAGATTTGATCCAGGTCGGGGAAGGTTAAACTGGGGTCTTCATCTAGTCTATCACTCAGCCGGTTAAAGCAGACGCTTCTACCCGAGTCTTTATTAGCCCCATACAATCCGTACCGATATACGTCCGACATTTCTCCCAAGCACATACTTGACCCCAGCATGGCACCGCGGCGGTAATACTGCAACGCCCTGGCTTCGGTGCCGTCGTTTTTTTCATAAATTGCAAGATGAAAGGCAGCATCGGCGTAGCCTTGATCGAGGGCGCAATCCAGCCATTTTTTTGCCTCCTTCATGGTTTCTGGAGAAGGGGAATAAAGTGTTTTTGCATACAAAAACTGCGCCCTCGGGTGCCCGGTTTCGGCGGCTTTTTTCAGGTATTTTTTATACTTTCGGTCATCACTGGATAAATCGGCCAAACCTCGTTTATACGAATCGGCCATATTGATATACCCTTCGGGAAGCGCGAGTGCCTCCATTTTTTTGTATAGGGCAAGGGCCATTTTTCCGTCTTCGGGGATGTAATAACCCACCTCATAGAGCAGGGCCAGGTTATTCATGGCTTTATAATGACCTTTCTCTACGGCCAAGGTGTACAGTTTTACAATTTCGTTGTGATCGTGGTCATCAAAGGGCTTGGCTTCTTCCTGCTTTTGCAGGGCGCGGGCTTTTTGAAACAGCTTGTCTGCTTCGGGGCCTAATGCAGGGTAAGGGTAGTCGGCAATTTTGGGGCAGGTATTCATGGTGGTCTCTTGATTAGGATTGCAGGCCGCTAGCATCAGCCATAAGCACAGCAATGATGCTATTCTATCGATCAGTGACTGACTCATGCGGCGCGGTTATTTGCTGGGCGGGCAGATTTCATCCAGGTCGGGGAAGGTTAAACTGGGGTCTTCATCTAGCTTATTATCAAGTTCAAAGTAACATTGGCTTCTGGTATTGTCTATCTTAGTTCCATATTTTCCTTGTCGATAGATAAGCGATAATTCCCCCAAACACATGCTTGAACCCAACATGGCGCCGCGACGGTAATATTGCAAAGCCGCATCTTCGGCGCCGTCGTTTTCTTCCAATATAGCCAGATAAAAGGCGGCATCGTCATAGTCTTGTTGCAGGGCGCAATCCAGCCATTTTTTCGCCTCCTTTATAGTCTCTGGGTATAATAATTCCTTGCCATATAAAAACTGTGCTCGAGGGTGCCCGATTTCAGCGGCTTTTATAAGATATTTTTTAATCTGTTTGGGATTAGTAGATAAACCCGCTAGGCCGTCTTCATGTGCGCTTGCCAGATTTATATAGCCTTCGGGTATACCCATTTCTTCCATTTTTTTGAACAATGCAAGGGCTTTCTTTTCATCTTCGGGAATGTAATAACCCGCTTCGTATAGCAGAGCTAGGTTGTTCATGGCTTTCCAGTGGCTTTTTTCTGCCGCTAAGGTGTAGAGCCGGACTATCTCGCTATGGTCGTGGTCTTCAAAAGGTTTAGCTTCTTCCTGTTTTTGCAGGGCGCGGGCTTTTTGGAAAAGTTTGTCTACCTCCGGCTCCGCAGTTGGATAAGTGTAGTCAGCGATTTTTGGGCAGGTGTTCATGGTCGTTTCCTGGTTTGGATGGCAGGCAGTTAATACAACGGCGAAAAAAATAAAATAGAGCCGAAACTTGATTTTCATACGCTTAATCCGCATTTATGTATAATAAGCGTTTTTCATAGAGTGTAAAAATATTGGAAATGCGGGGCTTCTTTGTTTGATATTTCACGTCATTTTTCGTCATGGTTTTCTGCCAGTCTTTGTACCACTGTTTTGGAGTTGTGAGGTTGCCGCTGGAATCTGCGGAAAACCAACGTAACTCCCCCGCAATCGAATTCACATGCTGATTCCATAGATCAGTGCGCAACTTGATCACCTTGTTGGCGGATTTGCGGGTGTCTTCGACGGCGATGGACAGCTCGGTATCGGTTTGCATGGAGCGGATGTTCTGGTTGGCCGAACCGATGAGGTAATGGGCATTGTCCACGATCATTAGTTTTGAATGCACGTAGATGTCTTTATAGTCCGTGTAGGCGGGGATGGTGTTGCGGCCACTGCCGTGGCTGGCGATGTCTTTGGAGGTTCTTAAGCGGCAAAGGTGCACAAAAACACCGGCGGCGGTCATTTTGGTCATGGCGGTTGCCCGTTTTTTATCCCCATCCTGTTCCGCTTTTTTTTCACTCATGAGCAAATCATCCCGGTTCAAGGTTTGCAGGGTTTCTTCGCGCGCTTTCATTGCCACCGCGCCGGCTTCCAGTGTCACTACAAAAATATAAAGCGGCCCTTGTTTTTGTTGTGCCCGCTTGATGATGGCCTGGGCAAAACCGGCATGGCGAAAGTACTGGTCTTCGATGTATAAACAATTATTCATGCGTGAAATGGCCCGATAGCACCATTGTTCGATATTGCGCTCGCGCGTGAGGGGGTAGGATCTGAGTATTTGCGCGGAGGATTTGTAGCCTGCCAGGTGTTTGCTGTACCGTGCGCCGTCTTGCACGGGGTCCGTGATGTTAGGGTGGTTTTTGGCATGTAAATTCCAGGATTGCTTGAAGTTGCGGAACAGGTCGGGCAGGCAGCCGCCCTGGATTCGCACGGCAAGGTCTTGTAAGGGTTGTTCCTGATCGGCGCCGGGAAATCGGTCGGCGTTATCGTAGGGGTGGTGTTTGAAATCAAAATAATTGGGCAGAAGGTTAAAGCCTTGGACAAAACCGATCGCCGCCGCCGGCAATTCGTGGTCAATGATGATGGCTTTTTGGTGATGTGAGGTGAAATTCTTGAGTGCCCCATGGCGCGGGAACGTCAGGCCTTTCTGTTGGTATTCTTCGCCAAGGCCGTCCAGGTAGCCTTGTTTCAGGCGTTTAACCTGCTCGATTAATTCGGCATCCTGCAGTTGCAATGCCGGGTTTACTTCATAGGGATGTTGGTAGTCTTTGTTGATGCCAAAACCAGCCCCCCTGATTCGATCCCGATGTTGGTATTGCGCCTGGCGATGGTGGGCTTGTTGTGTCTGTTCTTCAAGCGCGTTAATTTCCGCTTGGTTGTCGTGAAAATAGTCAGGGTGTTGTACGGTGCTGCGTGTGGCCAGTTGCAGGTTGGGGATATTGCCGGAACTCGCGGCTGATAGCCAGTTTTTCCGGTAAGCTTTATTGGGGAGTCCACTTCTGGGCGGGGTGTAGTGCGAGTCGCCATTGCTTTTGGAGAATCGATAACCCGGAAAATTGCCTTGTGCCAGTTCTGCCACCGAGTTATACCAAACCAGTATTTTAACGGTAACCTTGTCTTCTTCGGCTTTATGTTTTAGTAGTTCACCCAGCAGATGTTGTTGCCGGTCCGGGGTGTGGCGGGAAAACACTAACGGCAATGCGGCATCAAACCCCCACACGGTGATGTAGATGCTTTTTTGGGCTTCTTCCAGGGCTTTGCGTAATGCCGGCAGGTAGTCATCGCCACAAATCAGGGGGGTGACCTGGTTTTGGGACATCCAGATCTCGTATTCCCCTGTTTTGGGGGGCGCTACGCTCCAGTCGGATTTGGTGTAAGTGTTTGTATGCGCTGGGTTGACGGTAATGCTTCTTTTGTCGGCTTGTATAGAATCGGACATAACGATCATTCCCTATGGCATCAACGGTTTTAACCGTTTTATCAATGGCTCACCCAACTGACCATCCACATCATCGCCCTGGTCGCCCTGGAAATATTGATGACGCGATTCACCCTCGCCGGTGGTCATCGCACGCCCTTGTCCATCGGTGTTGTAATAACCCAATGCCGCCAGGCGTTGGGCCACGCCTGCATCGGTTTCAGGCGGTGCTAATGAGTTGATGTCGACTTTCATTTCGATAAAACTACAAACGATTTTTAATTCCCCGTTAAGGGGCGGCTCGATGTCATATTCATACTCAATACAGCCTTCGTCATCGGTTATGCCTTGCTGTACGAGCCCCCCATTGTAGTACAGTTTATAAGGTTCCTGGCTATAGGAATGGTTGTTATTGCCGGGGGTTTGGGTGACAAACAGGCGCAGTGTTGGTTTTATGGGATCAAACGCCATACCGCTCCAACTGCTATCTCCAATATTAACATTGGATGAGCCGGTTTGAGCCATACCGCCGCAGTTGATGGCATCGCCGATTCTAACCGCGGGTTTGCCGTTGATGTTGACGGTGCTGGAGCCTTGACTGGCTTTGCGTTCATGGGGCTTGCAACCGTTGCAGCCATGCACGGCATAGGCGTCATCCTGGCGCACGGCAGGCAGGCCGTTGATGAAAACATCGCCGCTGCCTTCAATGGCGGGGCTGGGTGGATAACATTTTTTGTGGGCGGAACCAATGTCCCCTTTTCTGGCGGCACCTGGCATGGTTATCTCCTTTTCCTTAACATTGTTATCTCCTGTTCATTATTGATTAATAAGCTTTTCTTCCACGGCGCACAATGCCCGCATGGGCTCTACTTGCAACAAATCCAGCGCCCAGGCGTGCAATACCGCATTCAGCCGGGCGTGTTGTGCATCACTAAGTTGATCGGGAACGCTTAACGTCAGCAATGCCACGGTTGTGCTGTCATCTAACGCTACCTGCAGCGCCTGGCGGTCTGCCGGTTGCAGTTGGATACGCCGTAGCAAGCCGGTGTGCTCAATGCCGATGTGGGCCTGTTGCCAATCGCTTTGCCAGGTCAGCCAGCCTGGGCTGGTCTGAAGCTTGTCTTTTAACAGTGCGTGATACAGTGCCTGCCGCAATAGCGGCGTGAATGGTGCTGCTACGCTATCATCGGGGAGCGCCAGCAAGGTTTGCCTGACAATATCCTTGCAGCGGGCATCCCGGGGATAGTCTTGCAGTGGGCCATAGATTGCACCACGGTTGTGATATTGATGGTCATTCTGGATGATAAGGAATCGCATGGCATTAATGCGGTCCTGTGGCGCCAGCCACTTGGCCTGAAAAAGGGGTTGTATCGCTGATTGAGCGTATATTCGCTTGCGGGCGCCATATTCCAGGTCAAGCAGTTGTTGTATGTGTTCAATTTGTGTGTAGCCATATAACACGGCTTGCTCAATGAGTTGCCTGCCACGATAATGATGGTGCTCGTTTTCGTTGGCGGCATAGAAATTGGGGTGATCCTGGGCAAGCCGGGCCATCACAGGGGGTAATTGTGATTGTAGCTGTTCTACCTGCCAACTGGCCTGAAAGGTGTTCAGTTGTGCCTGGGTGAAGGTCAGCATGCGCAGTCCCCTTCGTCACAGGCTTGGGCTTCTGCTGCGGCTTGCGCGTTGGTGCGCAGGTCAATCGGGGTGCGACGATAGTGGCTGTTGGGTTGCTGGCTGTTATTTTCAAGGTTCTTATTTTCAAGACGGTTATCTTCAAAACTATTAGCTTCCAAATAATGCAACAACGTGTGCCCCTGTCCCGGCGCATCGGTCCACAGTTGCAGGCCGGGTTTAAAAAAGCCCTGACGTTGTTGGGCAGTAAGCGCATCCAGATAAGCGTTGGTGACTCTCGGATCATAAAAACGCATTAGGTGTAGTTTGCCTTGCTCATCCTGCATGGTGAGATAGTTTCGTAAGTGATCGGCCAGTTTGACAAGCGGCAGTGCTGTTGCCAACAGGATGCCCCAGTATTGGGCCGGACTTTCCTGCAGATACCATTCGCTGAAGGTCTCTTTTTGAGTAAGAGGAAATAACCAGGGGGATTGTTCCTCGGGCAAGCCTTTATCTTTATATAAAGCCAGGTGCGGGACATTATGGACTTGCAAGTGGGCATGTATATAGGCATTGGCGGCGCCGTCGGCAAGGCCATACAGTGGCAGGTCGTGCCCTGCCGTTATGGCCTCCCACAAGCGTTGTGAGGGTGCTGTTGTTGCAGCTACTGTTGCTGCTGTGGCCGTTGTCTCTGCTGTTGCTGTTTGCGTCTGATCGCTCATTGCCTTATCTTTAATCGTTATTGGCCATTATGGCTCGTTGATCTAACTCAACGGAATGCTGGGCAGCCCCTGCCGGGCGGCTTGCTGTACCGCGTCTGATAGTTTAGACGCCGGTGGATTGGGGGTAAATGACGGTAAGCGGTTATCCAGTTCCAGCGTTGCTTGTTCGGCGGGTGGGGGTGCCACCAGTTCGGATACCGCGCCGCCGGTGGCCAGCATCGCGGCATTGGCGATATTGGCCTGCACCGGCAGGCCAATGCCTGGACTGCCACCGGTATTAATGTTAACCACGTTGCCTTGGATGGTAATACCGGAGGAATCGATTTTAATAAAGCCACCCGATGAGCGGATGGTCAGCGCTTCGCCGCTTTCAATCACAATTTGTTTACCCGATTGCAGGTACTGGGTTTCGCCGGTTTTGAGGTGGTAATTTTTACCCACCTGTACCACGTGTTGTTCACCGATGGTTTGGCTTAATTTACGCCCGGTTGCCTCGGTCCGGTCGCGATCAACCTTGGATGAGCTGTCGTTACGGATTTCTTCGGTGCGGTCATTGTCGGTGCGCAAATGACGATCATGCTTGATGTGTTCCCGGCGGTCATTTTCGATGACAATGTCCTGGTCTTTCTGGCTGTGCAGAAAAACCTGCTCAAGGCCCTTTTCGTCTTCAAAGCGCAGTTCGTTAAAGCCCTCGCCCTTGTGGGTTTTGGACTTGATGCTCATGCGGGTTTTGTTGGCCGGTAAAGGGTAAGGCGATAGATTGGTGCCGTGATACACGCGCCCGGTAATAATCGGCCGGTCAGGGTCGCCGTTGACGAAGTCGACGATCACTTCCTGGCCAATCCGTGGGATCGCCATCGCGCCCCAGTGGGCTCCGGCCCAGCCCTGGGAGACCCGAATCCAGCACGAGCTTTGGTCATTGTGTTGTCCGTTGCGGTCCCAGTGAAATTGCACTTTGACGCGGCCGTATTCATCCACGTAGATTTCTTCCCCGGGTGGCCCCACCACGATGGCAGTTTGTACCCCGGTGATCATGGGCTTGGGTTTGGGTTTATCGGGATCGTCGGCTGCACGAAAGGGCGTCTCGGCAGGGATGCATTGGAAGTCCACCTTGAAATGACTGCCGTTATCACCGGCTTCTTCCCCCAGCACTTGCGGTTGTTTGGCTAATATTTCAACCGAGGTTAAGACATAGCGCTGATTCATGTCAGGGTGTGGATGTTGCTTCAGGGTAAAGCGGTGCCCGGTCATGAAACGCCGGCAGTCAGTGCTGCCACTGGTCAGGTTACGTCCCACTTGCAGTGCTTCCAGGCGTACATTGGCGTAGCGGCTGCCTGACTCCGGCAGGGGGTAGCGTCCTGGGTAGTCATAGACTTCCAGGTCCTGGTCGATGGCATGCTGTTGTTCGGTTTGCAAATTCAACGCGGGGTTCTCAAAATTAAAATCTCGCAGGGTCACCTGGCCGGATTGAATTAAGGCGGTATGGGTAAACGGATAAACACTGTCGGCGTCGGGAACAAGTCCGGTTGGACGGACGTAACGGATCTCAGCCGGTGCCTGAATATCCACATGGATTTGGTAGGCATCACTAAGCACCATGACATGTTGGTCTTGGCGGTGTTCGAAGAAGTAAAAGATGCCTTCTTCGCGCATCAGGCGTTCGATAAAGTCGAGGTCGGATTCCTGGTATTGTACGCAGTAGACACGGGGTTCATAGTTGAGATACAAGGCCATGCGGTAATGATCGGCGGGTATGCCGGCGCCTTGCAGTACCGCGTTGATAATGTCCGGTACGGCTTGCTGCTGGAAAATCCGGCAATCCTGGCGAAGGCTTAAACGCCACACCTGTGGGCGTAAGGTCAGGAGGTAATGGGTCCAGCGCTCGCTTTCTTCACCTTGGGTGAAACTGGTCACTGCGCCGTGGATATAGCGTTCGGTATCGCCCTGCTCATCAAGCACGGTGAGGGTGGCGGAGCGGGCTAACACATCGGCGGCAGGAATGCGCGGCTGGGTGTTGCTACAGATTAGTTGGACGGTGTATTTATATAAAGCGGAATTCATTTCCTTGCCGCTAAATTCAACCACCCGGAATGCTGCTGCTCCCTTGATTTCAAAGGTGAATAGCGCGGTGTTGCCGCTGAGTCCTTCCATGGTTGGTTGCTCCTTGCTGGTGTTTTGTTCGTCTGTGTTAGCCGTTTTCTGTCGTGCAGCCTGTATCGATAATACCTAATACCATGAGGAGCGATAGTATTACATTATGGGGGCATGAGTACAGTAACAAACTAAAAATGGTAATAGTTCACAAAAACCAAGTGAAGTGTGTCACTCGCTGAGCGTCACCTTAATGCATAAGCTTTTTAGTAAACAATTTTATTATCAATAGGTTAATGCAATTTACGATACTGAATTGAGATTTAGGTTTCGTTCTCACGCATCGAGATGGCGTTCTATATATTCAGTAATAAATGGTGTTAGCATTATCCTGGAAAAAGCAGTTGGATCACAGAAGTCCACGTAAGCGCTTGATGCATCTGTCAAACTCAAAAACTTGCTCGTCACTAATAACAAATTAAGCAGAGGTATGAACACGCATGAATAATGTAGTGATAATAGGATATGGGGATATTGGTCAACGCGTTGCGCAGCGATACGCAGGTTTGAACGTACCTGTGATTGGAATTGCCCGCTCGAATAACGTGGCTGCTGTGGCAGCAGTACCTGGGTCTTCCATGATGAAGGCGGACCTTGACCAATCAGAGTCACTGCAGCACTTACCCTTAAAAAATGCCGTTGTCTTCTATTTCGCACCGCCACCCGGTACCGGCATTGCTGATTCCCGGCTACGTCATTTATTGGCCCGCATTACACCGGCAAATTTGCCGCAGAAGTTTGTTTTAATCAGCACCACGGCGGTTTATGGCAATTGCAGTGGCGAATGGGTAACTGAGTCCACGCCGGTTGACCCTCAAACCGACCGGGGTAGACGACGATTGGACAGTGAGCAGGCATTGCAGGACTGGTCAGCCAGGGTTCAGCGGGATAGTGTCATTTTGCGCGTGGCGGGCATTTATGCTGAGGATCGTTTACCGGTGGATCGACTGCAGCAAAAGCTGCCCATATTGCATGAGCATTTATCGCCTTACAGCAACCGCATTCATGCCGATGATTTGGCGATGATTTGTATGGCGGCCGCTGAAAATGCGGCGAATGGCGCGATTTATAATGTATGTGATGGACAGCCCAGCACCATGTCGTATTACTTTAAAGCCATTGCCCGAGCCTTGGGGTTGCCGGCGCCTCCCGAAGTGGATCTCGAAACAGCGCAACGGGTCATGAGTGCGGGCATGTTGTCTTACTTAAGCGAGTCCAGGCGTATTAGTAATCAAAAATTACTTGATGAGCTGGGCGTTACATTAAGGTATGCCAATCTGGATGTGGCGCTGGCAGAACTGAAACAACAGCAGTGAAGTGCCAGGGATGGATGGTTAGGAATTGCTTGTCAGGCAACGCTTGTTAGACTGGCTTTGCTTTTGCCGATGCAGTATACACATTGGCGATAATGCTCATCAATTGCCGGGCAATTTGAGTTTTTGACGCTTTGCCCAATTGTTGATTGCCATGAGGCCAATAGACGTTTACTTCATTGTTGTCACTGTCAAAACCCACGCCTTCGGCGCTGACATTATTGGCGACGATCATATCCAACGCCTTGTTTTGCAGTTTCGCCAGCGCATTTTTTTGCAAATCCTGGGTTTCTGCAGCAAACCCCACCGTAAATACATTGGGAAAGGTAGATGCAACGTCGGCGAGCACGTCAGGGTTGCGGTTTAACGCCAGCACCATATGCGCCTCATTTTTTTTGATTTTCTGATCGGATATAGTGCTGGGGCGATAATCTGCTACCGCGGCAGCTGAGATAAACAGATTGCAATTTCCGGCGGACGCCATGGCTGCGCTATGCATTTGTTGTGCTGATTCAACATCGATACGGTTAACCTTATGGGGTGTTGCTAATTGGGTCGGACCACTAATTAAGGTGCAGGTTGCCCCCGCTTCCACTAAGGCTTGCGCCAGTGCATACCCCATTTTTCCGGAACTCCGGTTGCTCAGGTAACGTACCGGGTCGATGGCCTCACGGGTAGGCCCTGCCGTAACGACCGTCGTCAAGCCAGCGAATAACCCACTATCGAATAATTCTGCGATATCCGTGAGTAATGTTTCCGGTTCCTGCATGCGTCCAGGCCCAATGTCACCGCAGGCCTGGCTACCACTGCCAGGCCCAAAAACCGCCACCTGGCGCTGTTTTAGTGTCTCAATATTGTGTTGAGTGGCAGCGTCCTGCCACATTTGCTGATTCATGGCGGGAGCCACCGCCACCGGTGCCGGGGTGGCCAGGCATAGACTGGTTAATAAGTCGTTTGCCTGTCCGTTAGCCAGTCGTGCTATAAAATTTGCACTGGCCGGTGCCACAACCACGGCATCGGCCCAACGGGCTAATTCAATGTGCCCCATGGCTGCTTCGGCATTTTCATCCAATAAATTCCGGTAAACCGTATGCCCGCTTAAGGCCTGAAACGTCATGGGCGTAACGAACTCGGTGGCGCCCTGAGTCATCACTACCCTTACTTGCGCGCCGGCACCTTGCAGAAAACGCAATAAATTGCAAGCCTTATAAGCGGCAATACTACCACTTATTCCGAGTAATATTTGTTTGTTGTACAAGCGTTTCATTCAATACAATGGCTTTTTACAATGCAATGGTTTTTTCTGTGACTCAGTTTTTTAGTGGCTTAGTTTTTTAGTAACTTCGTTTTTCCAGTAGCCAGGTTTTTTCAGTCGCTAAGAAACCTGGTTTTGGTGAGCCCAAGCCGGTAAGTGTGGAGGCTCATAGGAATATAGCGCAATAATGGACAATTTAGAATAAAAACCGCCAACCATTCTAGCGGTTGGGGCTACATAACACTAAATAACAACAGCAAAACAACGTTAAGTTAAAACTATATAATCAAAACAACATAAACAAGGAGTGCAATGGTGTCGATTATTCATTGGCCAAAAGAGGAACGTCCTCGGGAAAAAATGTTATTACGCGGCCCTGCTGCCCTGTCTGATGCAGAGTTATTGGCTATTTTCCTGCGCACTGGTGTCAAGGGGAAATCCGCAGTGGATATCGCACGGGAATTGCTCACTCAGTTTGGTAGCCTGCGTGGTTTGTTAGAGGCAAACCGGAAGCAGTTTTGTGCGGGTCCGGGATTGGGGAAAGCCAAATATGTACAGTTACAAGCCACGGTAGAAATGAGTCGCCGCTATCTTGCTGAAACGCTGCAACGTGGTGATGTCCTGTCAAACCCCAACGATACGCGCCAATACCTGTTGGCAAAGTTGCGTGATTTACCCCATGAGGTATTTGCCTGTTTGTTTTTAGACAACCGCCATCGAGTCATGAGTTTTGATGAAATGTTTCAAGGCACGATAAACGGCGCCAGTGTTTATCCTCGTGAAATCGTCAAACGCGCCCTCCACCATAACGCCGCCGCGTTAATATTAGCGCACAACCATCCCTCGGGCATTGCCGAGCCCAGCAAAGCCGATCGTTCACTTACCCAGCAGCTAAAAGAGGCGTTGGCCCTGGTGGATGTCCGAGTTCTGGATCATATTGTTGTGGGGGATGGTGAAACGGTTTCTTTTGCGGAGCGGGGATGGTTATAGCCGAAGCCCTCCATGCTGATAAGCTACGTGCACTGTAATGAATACGCCGTTTCTACGATTTAGGGATTCAGGTTGAATCATCCAAATCAACGACGGTTTCAAATGGACGTTATCTGGTCAGGTTGATGCGGGCAGTTTTGTTAGCACCAATTCTCTGACTGGCAATCGATCGGCTTGTCGCGTTAAACTTGGCGTGGTTAGCGATATTCCAGCACATTACGATTAATTTTACTTTCATAGAGCACCGGCATGGAGCCAGAAACAGTAAACGCATTAAAAAAAGGCCTGCTCATTACAGCGCCCTTCTGGCAAATGAGGCTTGATTTGCTGTCTCACCCCTCCGCTATACGTATGGCTGCAGACCTGGATGCGAATCAACCCCTCGGCATTGGTCATGCTGACAATCCCTTTTGGAAAGGGTTTAAACACAGCTATGGTCAGAAAGACACCAATATTGATTTCCTGATACGGATTAAAAACCAACACCCGGAAAAAATTGTCATCGTTCAGATTGGCGAGTTTTATGAAACCTGGGGTATCGACTCGGTGTTCCTGGTGGAGCATTGTGGCCTTAATCGTATGGGGCGGCGTGGTGTGCGTGCGGGGACTCCGTTTGTGAATATCCAGAAAGTATTGGACGACCTGACTCAGGTTGGGTTTTCCGTTGTGGTTTGTGAGCAAGCTGATAACGTTATTAAAAGTGGTCGAAAAACCCGATTTATATCAGAGATCGTAACGCCCTCATCGCCGGTTTATACCCATGGTTTGGCGATGGATAAAATGCGATGCAATACCTTGTTTCCCGAGACGCCCCCTGAGTTTGCGATTGTTTTTGATAAGCGCGGTGTGACCGTTATTGAAATCAATACCGATTTGCGCACGGTGCTAACCTTGGAAGGTTTAACCAGAGAAGCCGCTGTGGTGCGGTTATCACGTTATGGCGGCCGCCTGAATCATGTGTATTGCCATGATAACGTGGACAAACAATTTATTGATGATTGTCACTTGCGGCACGAAAACCTGATAAAAATTACCGGCTATCTGCCTAGGGTGTTTCCGGCACGTGTCGAAGAACTGGTTAAGCTTGATTTAAGTCTCGATGCCAGCGTCCGGTTTATCCAGGTTCATCCGGTCCATAAGGGGGATGAGATTATACCCCGGCCACTTTATTTAAGCACGGCGCAACAAATGGGCATTTTACCCGTAAGGGGTGTGCCGAGACTCATTGAGCATCTCTTGCCTAAGGGCAGTCCGGTGACTTGCCAGAATCTCATTACCCATTTTTTATTGAACCCGCCGCCGCAATCGGTGGCTGCGGACTTACGCCACACATTGCAGGCAATTGGTACCATAGAAACGGCATTTCCTGAATTCCCGGTGGCTAACCCGGCCCGTTATGTTAAAACATTGCAAAGACATGAAGCCAGCCCCGATATTCTAAAGGATCTTTATAAAATGGCGGGTAGCTTTTTATTTTGTTACCAGTCAGCGTCAACCTGGGCGCTCTCACCGGCACTTAATGTTGTGGCTAATATACTTAACTTCGGTGTGAATAATGATATTTTAGCCACGGTTAGTCAGTGCATCATCGAAACGCTGGCAGACGTGCTGCCCGACGGCGAAGATGACGCTTATTTGCCCAGGCATTCACTGATTTCAAAGCATTTGTTTGAGTATGTCGAAAACGATTTTAGAGGGCATGTTGTTAAAACCGCCACTCCCAAAATTCATCAATGTTATAAGGCTGTTAAACGAGCCGCTTTTCGCTATGAAAAATCGCTCGAGGAAGACTTGATACCATTGATCGAACGGCGAGCTGAACAACGCACGGGTAACAAAAAACTGAAACCGCTGGCCTTGTCGTTTGACCTGCACAACAAAGCCATCTGGATGCGCGGCCCTGTTAACCGGCAGGAAGCGGGTTTTGATACAATTTATCATCCGGTTGATCGTTACAGCAAAGAGGTGAAAGACCGTTGGACGACCGTCCGGGTTGAAAAATACTTGCGGGAGTACAAATATGCTGCAGAACAAGCGCGCCTTGGCATTGCAACGTTGCTAAGCGATATTTCAAAAACGCTTTCGTCGCATAATCTGTCGATAGTCCATTTAGCCACCTTCTCCAATTTAATGCGAGCACTCACCCTGCATACCAAAGAATGCAAGCTTAAGGGTTGGGGGCTTCGTGTGGGCCAGAGCAAAAGTTGTAGCGTAAGTCATAACGAAAGCGCAGGTGTGCAACCTCGTCTTCAGCTGAATGACTTTTTCCCCTATTGGATGGCACCGCAGGTTGGGGTAAAAAATACCTTAGCACTGAACGGCATGGCGTTATTAACCGGGCATAATATGGCGGGTAAATCCACCACGATTCGCTCAGCGGCAGTGGTGAGCCTGTTGGCTTCCGCTGGTTTTATGTTTCCGGCCAGGGACGTCTGCTTAGGTGAGATAATTGATGGTTGGTATTTACGAACGGGCATCTGCGATGACCCGGCGGCTGGTTTATCGACGTTTGCAGTGGAAATGAACGACATAAAGATCGCACTGCGTGACGCCTCCGAGCGCACCTTTGTCCTGATTGATGAGCTTGGCAAAGGCACGGAAACTCGCGCTGGCCACGCCATTGCAGGCAGTGTTCTGGAACACTTACAGACCCAAAACATAAAAGGCATCTTTGCTACTCACTGGCACGAGCTGTTTTTTAATCCGGCGGTTCAGCTGGACAATGTACAAATGATTCGCATGGACATTAGTCAAGGCAGCACATCCTATAAAATAGCAGCAGGCAGCTGCCTTAGCTCATCTGCATTTCAAACGGCACTGGCACTCGGTGTCGATAAAAAAGTAATCGAGCGGGCCAGGGTAATTGAACGTGCGTCTTCAGATCATGCGTCGATGTCGATGATGAGAAATAATAACGATAGACAATTAAATCCGTTAGTGGGCGTCGCTGAAACGACAGCGAACTATATTGTGCATTCGTTGACGCTTGCTGGCGAGGTGCTCGGTGATATTACCAATAAGCCTCTCACTGAAATAAAATATGTGGCTCAAAATGAACAGGCGGCGGTTGCGGACAGTCTGCACAGCGTGATTTATGTGTTGCGAATAGCGCTGGGATTTTATTATGTGGGTGAAACCGACAATATTTGTGCGCGGATAGTGGCGCACCGTAACACTGAATTGAAAAAAACGTGTGAGTTTGTTTATACCTCAATTCCAGGCGGCAAAAGCGCCGCGAGAAAAGTAGAGACTGCAATAATAAATCAGCTAAAATCATTGGGTTTTCCCATGCTATCGGTGGAAGATGCACGGCACCGGCACTTTGGTTCTGCATAACGTCAGGTGGCCACC
>Ga0316204_10002138_pt1 | contig 46922 bp, 53 predicted proteins | sample 6monrhotite_MG_2_FD_205661 | JGI IMG/M metagenome (GOLD analysis project Ga0316204, IMG submission 205661) | Microbial mat bacterial communities from mineral coupon in-situ incubated in ocean water Damariscotta River, Maine, United States -... | ecosystem: Environmental > Aquatic > Marine >... | reverse complement strand
TACACAGCGACATAAAATTTGAACCCCGCCGCCGTCAAGACGCTGATTTTATCTTTGTCGCCGCATTCCCAAGACAGGCGCGCCAGATTAGGCCACAAATGAAATTTTTCTACGCTGCTGATATGCCGCTCTATTCTACATCTCACGTCTACGCCGGCACCCCTAACAGCACCCAAGATCGCGACATGGACGGCATTGAATTCTGCGATATGCCTTGGACACTAAAACCGAACAGCGACCAAGCACCCAATTGGGACGATATCGAAAAATTATGGCCAACAGTCACCAGCTTAAAACGCCTGTATGCCATGGGCGTTGATGCCTACCAATTAACCCCGTGGCTGCGGTATTTGCAGAGCAACAACGAAGAGCATTTGGCTGGCAAAACAGGCAATCTCTATCTCGATGGTAGTAATCGCGTCCATCGCCAACTACTCTGGGCCAAGTTCTCACGCGGTAAACCCCAGCTAATCGAAGGCACAAACAACGACTATGGCATCACCGCCTACTAAACGCCGCTTAGGCGCAGAAGCCGAACACCATGCCTGTCAGTTTTTACAGGATCAGGGCTTGCGTCTATTAGAAAAAAATTATTATTGTGCTGCCGGAGAAATTGATCTTGTCATGGAGCACGGCAAAACCATCGTTTTTGTCGAAGTACGCATGCGCAACAACCCTCGCTTTGGCAGCGCCGCAGAAAGCGTTGATTGGCGCAAACAAAAAAAGTTACAGGCAACGGCACAACATTATTTGCAACACTACCCCAAGCAAGCCAAACAACCTGCTCGCTTTGACGTTATTGCAATGAACCAAACTAGCCAAACACCGATCCAATGGATCAAAGATGCCTTTGGGGCATAACCTCAGTCGAATAGATCGAAAAAGGAAATACTATGGATTCAATCGCGCGTGTACAACAAAGCTTTCAAGAAAGCGCGACTCTTAAAATCGACGCTGGCCCGCAACTATCACCCGTGATTGCCGCCGCCGCCGACGTTTTGACACAGTCACTGTTAAGCGGCGGAAAAATACTTGTATGTGGCAATGGCGGCTCAGCCGCAGACGCCCAGCACTTCTCATCAGAACTACTAAATCGTTACGAGATGGAGCGGCCCGGCCTACCCGCCATCGCACTAACCACTGATAGCTCAACGCTCACCTCAATCGCCAACGATTACCGCTATGACGATGTATTTGCCAAACAAGTTCGCGCACTCGGTCGAGAAGAGGATATTCTTATTGCTATTTCTACCAGCGGCCACTCCCCTAGCATCGTCAGTGCCGTCACCGCAGCGCACGAACGAGATATGAGCGTGATTGCTCTCACCGGACGTGATGGCGGAGAAGTGGCATCACATCTCAAAGAAATGAGTGACGTTGAAATACGCGTCCCATCAGATACCACTGCCCGCATCCAAGAAGTCCACCTACTGGTATTACATTGCTTGTGTGACCTAATTGATGAAAACATCTTTGGCCACAAAGAATAATGAGGAATAGCGTATGAAAACAGCCCCACAAGCATTAGCAATTTGCCTACTCAGTACAGTGTTACTAATTGGCTGTGCCACCACAAACGGAACAAATCAAAGCGCCAATTCAGAACGACGCGATATACAAGCCATGGCCAACGATGAAACCATCGCACTCGCCATTAGCAAAGCTATTTACACCGATGAAAGCCTTCGCCACAACGTTCATATTAACGCCTATAGCTATAACGGCGTCGTCGTTCTCACTGGCGAAGCACCGGATGCATCACTGCGCAACAAAAGCATCGAACATGCCCGCCACATCACCAACATCAAGCGTATACACAACGAAATTCGCATCGCTCCAAAAGCCGACCTAAAGTCTCGCAGTTATGACAAATGGTTAAGCGCAAAAGTTAAAGCTAAACTCATTGCCGAGAAGCGAATAAAAGCCATCAACATTCGTGTTATTACCGAATCAAACAGCATTTATTTAATGGGCCTAGTTTCCCGTCAAGAAGGCCAAATAGCTAGTGACATCGCCCGCCGAGTTGACGGCGCTAAAGAAGTGGTTACCCTGTTTGAATATACCAACTAAGCTCGACCAACAACATCTAAGGCCCGAATTAATTGAGGCCTGCCAGTCCATCGTCGGCGCACACAACACCTTAACCGACCCGGCTGACTGCTGGCCCTACGGTTATGATAATTCTCGCCGACACGCCTTGCCGGAAATCGTGATTTTTGCCACCACTCACGAGCATGTACTGGCCATCACTCAACTGTGTTATCAGCATAACATTCCGCTCACCGCCCGAGGTCGTGGCACCGGCACCACAGGCGCAACTGTACCCATACACGGCGGCCTAGTGCTGTCGCTAGAGCGCATGACTAAAATCATTAAAATGGATGCCGCTAATCGCGTTATTCAAGTTGAACCCGGCGTCACTAATCAACAAGTCCAACAAATAGCTGGCGAGCACGGTTTTTTCTGGCCACCAGACCCGACCAGTGCCGCCTTCTGTTCGGTCGGCGGCAACTTAGCCTACAATTCCGCCGGGCCTCGCGCCGTTAAATATGGCACGCCGCGCGAAAATACCCTCGGGCTACGCGCCGTCACTGGCGATGGTCTAGAACTTCGCACCGGGGTATACACCACAAAAGGCGTGGTAGGCTACGACTTAACGCGACTCCTCATTGGCTCCGAAGGCACCTTAGCCATCATTACCGAAGCCACCTTAAAACTCACCCCCCTGCCTGAAGATAAACGCACATTGCGCGCCATCTATCAGGACATGGACAGTGCCGCAGCCGCGGTCTCAGCCATCATGGCCCAACCCGTCGTTCCCTGCGCTTTAGAGTTCATTGATGGTCAAGCCATCAATATGGTGCGTAGTTACTCTCAAGCAGAATTACCTGAGAATGCGGGAGCCATGCTAATGATTGAAGTTGACGGCCCGCAAGCGGGACTCGATGAAGCTTGTGAGCGTGTAATTCGTGCCGCCCGAGTCGAAGGCTGTCTTGATATTCAAATTGCAAAAACTAAAGAGGAAGTCGCGAAACTCTGGGAAACACGCAAGGCGCTTTCTCCAGCGTTGCGAAATGTTGCGCCCAAGAAAATTAATGAAGATGTGGTCGTACCAGTTTCCGAGATTCCAAAACTCATAAAAAGCCTGCAAACACTATCAAACAAGCACGACATCATCATCGTCAATTTCGGCCATGCCGGTAATGGCAACATCCACGTTAATCTACTGACTGACCCTGATGACCCTGAAAAAATGCGCCGCGCTCACGCCTGTCTCGACGATGTATTTAGCCGCGTCCTCGAACTCAACGGTAGCATTTCAGGTGAACATGGTGTGGGCATAGAAAAACGTGACTTTGTCGCAAGAGAACTCGACGCAGCATCACTAGAGATTATGCGAAAAATAAAACTACAGTTTGATCCAGGCCAAATACTCAATATAGGTAAAGCAATCCCTGACTAACACAAAATAGCCCAGAAATAATTTAAAGACATCAATTAATATAGCCGATGCACTTCATAAGCTTGTCATAATTCGCTATAGTCGATGACAAGACGCCATTAGAAGCGAGCTACTAAAATGAAGAGTATGAAAAATCGATGGCACAAGCCGCTATTAACTGCTGCCGGGCTGATTTGTGTTGCTCTAGGGGCTATTGGCGCGGTGCTACCGCTACTTCCTACAGCGCCCTTTATCCTATTGGCCGCCGCCTGTTTTGCAAAATCCTCTGACCATTTTCATCAATGGCTACTCAGCAACGCCGTGTTTGGACCGATAATCCGCAACTGGAACGATACACGTTCTATACCCAAGAAAGCCAAATACATCGCATTTACGTCTATTGTCGTTAGTGGCGCAATATCCATCAGTATACTCGGACCTATCATGCTGAAGCTGCTAGTTATAACGCTGTTATTGTTTCCCGTTATACTTCTCATTAACACCCCCAACACAGAAGATGTGAGCAATAGCCAGTTCGACTTAGATGAAGCCAATTAGCAATACAAGCCAGACATGACAAAATCAGCCCAGGCACATAAGTACCGAGGCTGATCTAACGAAAAAATAAGATACAAACAGAGGAATAGAAATAGGCAAACATCAAGGGGCTTTATTTAACAACTCGTAAACTTGGCCTCCCTTTAGGTGGCGAAGAAGGCGAGTCGTCAGGCGGAATATCAGAACCTTCGTCATCTTCGTCATCCGAAAAGACCATGCCTCGACCATTTTCTTTCGCGTAAATCGCCATCACCGCTTTCGGTGGGAAACTCACATCCATAGAGACTCCGCTGAACCGAGCGCTAAACATCACCCAATCGTTATTAACATCCAAGGCGCGAACCGCCTCAGGGCTGACATTCAGGATTATTTTTCCATCCTGAATGTAATCAACGGGTACGGTCGTATTTTCTGCTTCAGCATCCACCAACATATATGGCGTGAAACCACTATCAACAATCCAATCATAAATAGCCCTAACAAGATAGGGACGAGAAGAAATCACTATATCAATACCTTTTTTATCCTCTAATACAAAACTCAGAGATGCTTACTATCTCATTTCACGCTCAGCGCCTGTCAGGCTTTCTTGAAATGACTCACGCTCAAACAATCGCTCACTATAACCCGCGATCGCCTTTGCTTGGGCTGGCAACTTAATCCCATAGGAAGGTAAACGCCATAAAATCGGAGCCAAGCTACAATCAACCAGAGAAAACTCGTCACTCATAAAAAAAGGTTTCTGATCGAAAATAGGCGCTATTGCTGTCAAGCCATCACGTAGAACTTTGCGAGCCTTATCTGCTTCAGATTGATTTTTGCCAGTAACTGCTTCTAACTGGCTGTACCAATCTCGCTCAATGCGATACAAAAACATACGGCTCTGTGCTCGGTTAACGGGATCAACGGGCAACAACGGAGGGTGAGGATAACGCTCATCCAGGTATTCCATAATGATGCGTGAGTTGTAAAGCACCAAGTCACGGTCTACTAACGTAGGCAATGAGCTGTACGGGTTCAGCTCAACAACATCTTCCGGCAAGGAGTTTTCATTAACACTGCGAACTTCCGCAGTAATATGTTTTTCTTCGAGGACAATACGAGCCCGATGACTATAGGGGCAACTGTCCCCGGAATAAAATGTCATCACTGCTTTTTTGGCCGATACTGCCATACTTCTCTCCACGCGGTTATTGTTGTTGCACTCTATCAAGCTAACGTAGGCACACGCCAACCCAGGTCAATACAACCGACCCTTAAAGATAATTAGAAAACCGCATTATACCTCAACGCAACACCTCTTTGGGGCAGTTCGAGCAAAGGAAGCAAAACTAACACGTAAATATACATCCGAAAAACAGATAGGGCCGGAAATATATAATACCCAAAGCCCCTCTGGTACATTATGTAAAAAACACGAACAAGGAAGCTATCGATATAGCAATGAGACCACCCACCATAACTGAGCGCTAAGGGGAGCAAATAGAATATTTGGAAAGGCTTTAATCCGCCCCCCAAAACCACCAAACAATGAAGACTATAACAAGAAATGCCCCCATATTAACCAGCCAAGTACTCATAAATGCTCCCCCTTACTAGGCCGAAACAAGCGTAGCCTATTAGCATTCGTCACTACCGTTAAAGATGACATCGCCATCGCAGCCCCTGCTACCATGGGATTCAGCAGCAGACCAAGCACAGGATACAAAACTCCCGCCGCTACAGGTATGCCAATACCGTTGTAAATAAATGCCCCGAATAAATTCTGCTTAATATTCCGCACCGTGGCCTGAGATATCTCAATAGCATCCACCACACTATGCAGCGATCCTCTCATTAGCGTGATGTCAGCACTTTCAATGGCAACATCAGTACCCGTACCTATGGCAAAGCCTAGATCTGCTCGGGCCAAGGCCGGCGCATCATTAATACCATCACCGACCATGGCCACGATTTCACCCGCTAGCTGCAAGGCGGCGATTTTGTCAGCCTTTTCACCGGGAAGCACACCAGCAACCACCTCAGAAACGCCAGCCTGCTGCGCCACTGCCTGGGCGGTATCAGCGTTATCACCGGTCAGCATCACGACCCTCATCCCTATGGTCAACAATCTCGAGATTGCATCAACCGAGTCATGCTTTAGCGGATCCGCAACCGCAATCGCCCCCACCAACAAACCATCAACAGCCAAAAACATACAGGTATGGCCAGAGCTAGCCAACCGACTCACCTCACGGGAAACACCCTCAATCGACACCGCCTGTTCCAACATTAAGGCCTCATTGCCAAACAGACATTGTTGGCCCTCGATTTGCGCCTGCACACCTCGGCCAGTAATCGCCTGAAAACCGGTACTCACCAAAAGAGCCACACCTCGCTCTTGAGCTAAGCCGATAATAGCCTCGGCCAACGGATGCTCCGACCCCGATTCAATGCTGGCAGCATAATGCAATAAGCGTTGTTCATCCCAGCCATCCACTGGCATAAAATGCGTCACTCTTGGCTGACCTTCAGTGATTGTGCCTGTTTTATCCAACACGACCGTGGTGATTTGCCCCGCTCGCTGTAAAGCCTCGCCATTGCGGATCAGTACACCAAACTCAGCCGCTTTACCCACACCCACCATAATCGAAATAGGCGTTGCCAACCCCAGAGCGCAGGGACAGGCAATAATCAACACCGTCATAGTGGCTGCAAACACATAAGCCGAGACGGGCTCCGGCCCAAAGTTATACCAAACCAAAAAGGTCAATACAGCCATAATGAGAACGGCCGGCACAAACACCGAGGCTATTTTATCGACTAAGCGACCGATCTCAGGCTTTGAATTCTGAGCCTGGCGCACCATCTCAACAATTTGGGCCAACGCCGTGCGGCTCCCTATTCGGGTCGCCTTGTAAAGAAAACTACCGTTCTTATTGAGCGTGCCCCCCACCACCTCATCGCCCTTAACTTTCGTAACAGGCACTGGCTCGCCCGTCAACATCGACTCATCCACATTAGAATGACCATCCAGCACAACACCATCAACCGCAATTTTTTCACCTGGGCGCACCCTGAGCGTCTCCCCTAGGCGGACTTGCGCTAATGGCACATCCAGTTCCTGACCTGAGCGCACTACTCGCGCTGTTTTGGGCTGTAAACCAATCAGCCGCTTTACCGCCTCGGAAGTCTTGCTTCGAGCCTTCATTTCAATGGCAGCCCCAAAATTTATCAAGGCCACAATAATAATGGCTGCCTCAAAATATACGTGCTGCGATTGCGGCGGCACCCAATGCGGAAACACACTAATGAGTGTCGAGTAACACCAAGCCGAGCCAGTACCCAAGGCAATCAGGGTGTCCATATTGGCATGATGGTTTTTAAAGGATGCCCAGGCACCACTATAAAAATGACCACCGGAGTACCACAGCACAAACAAACTCACTAACGATACGATTAGCCAGAAGACACCGCCAGTGCCTACCAGCTCGGGCAACCAACCCATCATGCCAAACAGCATGAGCGGCGCACCCACCACGCCAGCCACTTTGGCCTGTTTCAGCAATTTGTTGTAATGCGCTTGCTCTGCCACCTCGCGCTCAGCCGCCTCATCCTCCGTTCCCAACAATTCTTGAGCATCGAACCCTGCAGCAACAACGGCCTCGATCAATTCTCTAAACCCAGCACTGCCCTGAACTTGGGCCGTCGACTCAGCAAAATTAACCGTCGCAGACTCAACGCCGCTCACCTTTTGCAGGGCTTGCTCAACCACAGAGACACAGCCTGCGCAGCTCATTCCGCCAATGGCCAAATTACTTGTTTTCGATGAATCCATTCTCATCTCCCATGAATTACCCACGCCAGAAAAGCAAACACCCCGAACATGGAAACCATGCCGGGGTGTTTATTTTTCACTCAATCCGCCGCGCTTAGTGCATGGCTTTTTTCAATTTTTTGATCGCGTTATTTTCTAGCTGGCGAATACGCTCAGCAGACACACCATAACGGGCAGCCAAATCATGCAAAGTCGCCTTATCTTCAGCGATCCAACGGCTTTGGAGAATATCCAAACTACGCTCATCCAGCTCAGACATCGCCGCTTTGAGCCTATCCTCATTGTGCGCCTGCCATTGCTGATCTTCCAATGCTTTGGCCGGATCTGGGCGACTATCCGATAAATAACCCGACGGCGCAGCGACAAAATCATCATCATCGCTGGCGGACAAAGGATCAAAGGCAGCATCGTGAGCGTTAAGACGTTTTTCCATCTCCATCACATTTTGAGGTGTCACCCCCAAATCATTGGCCACCGTATTAATCTCTTCCTGAGACATCCAACCTAAGCGGCTGCGATTTTTGCGCAGATTGAAGAATAATTTACGCTGCGCCTTGGTGGTTGCGACTTTGACAATCCGCCAGTTACGCAGCACATATTCGTGAATTTCGGCCTTAATCCAATGGACCGCAAAAGAGGCGAGGCGCACATTTAAGGTCGGATCAAAACGCTTCACCGCTTTCATTAGGCCGATACTACCCTCTTGCACCAAATCAGCCTGAGGCAAACCATAGCCCTTATAACCCCGTGCAATATAACCAACAAAGCGCAAATGAGAGACTACCAACTTGCGCGCCGCCTCTAAATCATTATCGCGATGTAAGCGGAAAGCTAGCTCACGCTCTTCCTCCGCAGTCAATACAGGAATTTGTGCAACTGCGGCCTGATAGGCTTCGAGACTACCCGTTGGTAGTGCAAGATCCATCGTTATGCTGTTACTCATATTCGGCGATTACCTCTTTGGTTTTTGAATTAATTTAGATGCTCGGTTCGACAGTCAACACCACCACGTTCTAAACATAGCATCTTTCTTCAGTTTAGCACTCAAACCATGAGAGTGCTAACCCCTCCAAATAGTTCAAAACTCAGCATCTAACAAGTGCCTAAACAGGCTCTATCGCCCTAATATGACGCCCCGATGCCAGCCATGCGCCTATCCAACCGAGCAAGGGGCCACCCAACAGCAGTAGCAAGGTTGTCCACACATCCACCAAGCCAATACGGAACTCACTGCCATACAGGGTGGCAAGGTGTTCGACTGGGTCACCCAACAAAGCTAATAGAATATTAACCAGCAGCCAGGCAATCAAGGCCCCAAATAGCCCGTACCAAAGGCCACTATATAAGAAGGGCCTGCGCACAAAAGCGTCGCTGCCGCCAATAAGCTTGGTGACTTCAATTTCGTCTCGCCGACTTTGTATCGCCAGCCGAATCGTATTTCCGATCACAAACAACACTGCCGCCGCCAACAAACTACCCAGTACGACAATCGCCCGATCAGCCAATAATAACAAGCCATGTAAACGCTCCACCCACTCCAAATCCATTTGCGCCAAATCAACCTGCAGTTCATCACTCAATCGATCCGTCAAGGCGTGCACCTGGGCAGGCGCTCGATGCGCCATACTTGGCGTAATGACGAGCACATGAGGCAGGGGGTTTTCATCCAACAAGGCCAAAGCATCACCAAGACCTGCACTTTCTGCAAACTCTTGCAGCGCAGTTTCTGGCGGTACATGAATGATTTTGGAAATTTCCGGCCAAGCACTTAGTTCGCGAGAAAACTCAGTTGCCGCATCCTCAGACAAGCCTTTATTTAAGAATAATGAGATTTGAGCTGAGTCCATCCAGCCACCACTAAGTGATTGGACTTTATCTAAAAACACATGCAGCACCGCTGGCAATGCCAAGGCGATAGCGATCACCGCTGCGGTCATCAAGGTCGCAATAGGCGTTGATATTAAACGGGCAAGACTACCTGTTGAGACATTAAAGTGCAGCGCTAAATGGTTGCGCAAGCGCCTCATTAAATTGGGTCGCCCTCGTTCTGCGCCCGAGTTTCTGCGTGATTCGCGCTGCTCTGGCGCTGGCTGTGTTCGAGATTTACGTGCGCTCATCGATTACTTCACCTGCCGATCATCAGTTAAACGGCCATTACGCAAGACTAAAATCCTTTTTTTGAGCCGACTGACTAATTCTAAGTCATGCGAGGCAATGAGTACCGTGACGCCCACCTGCTGAAACTGCTCGAATAGTTTCATTATTTCTTGTGACAGATCTGGGTCAAGATTACCCGTTGGCTCATCAGCAATAAGGACGTTAGGACGATTTACAACGGCACGAGCAATGCCTACTCGCTGCTGCTCTCCACCAGATAAGGCATAAGGCATGTCATTTTCGCGCTTGAGCAAGCCCACCTTATCGAGCGCAGCACGGACTCGGCGGCCCACATCGCGCGGATGAATATCGCCTGCTATCAACAATGGCAAAGCAACATTTTCAAACACATTCCGATCGTAGAGCAGCTTGGTATCTTGAAAAATGACACCGATATCGCGCCGTAATGAAGGTACTTGGCGACGGCTTAACTGACTTAATTTTCGTTCCCTGACCATAACCTGGCCATGACTGGGCACCTCAATCATCGGAATCATTTTTAGCAGCGTACTTTTACCCGCACCGGAATGGCCCGTTAAAAAAGCCATGTCTCCATCAGGCATGTAAAAACTCACCCCCTGAAGTGCTTCATAACCGTTGGAGTATCGCTTACTCACCTCGCTGAACTGAATCATTTAAATGCTGCTTTATTAAACGTTGGGAAGATTAATTCGATTCTGAGGAATCTTCACGCTCGGGTAACGCCAATAAGGCTTCCACAAATTCCTCAGCATCAAACACCCTCAGATCATCAATACTTTCACCAACGCCAATAAAACGAATGGGTAGACCCAGTTTCTTAGCGATCGCAAAAATCACTCCACCCTTGGCCGTACCGTCAAGCTTAGTGAGCACCAAACCAGTCACCCCGATCGCTTGATGAAACTGCTCGGCTTGGGTGACCGCGTTTTGACCAATACCGCCATCCAGCACCAATAACACCTCATGGGGTGCGGTCTCGTCTTGCTTACCAATAACGCGATGAATTTTCTTCAACTCTTCCATCAAATTGGATTGCGTATGGAGACGACCGGCGGTATCAATAATCAGCACATCTTTATTGCGTGATTTGGCAGCTTGCACCGCATCGAAGGCAACGGAGGCTGGGTCAGCAGCACGTTGTTGGGCCACGACATCAATATTATTACGCTCACCCCAAGCCTGTAACTGCTCAACCGCAGCGGCGCGAAACGTATCTCCTGCCGCTAACATGACGGATTTACCTTCGGCTTGAAAACGTTTAGCCAGTTTACCAATGGTTGTTGTTTTGCCCGCGCCATTAATTCCGACCATCAAAATGACATAGGGCGACTTGTTGTCGTCTGTGACCAGCGGTTTGGCAACAGGTGCGAGAATCGCGCCCATGTCCTCACGCAAGGCTTGAAACAGCGCATCGGTGTCACCCAGCTGTTTGCGCTTCATGCGCGCAGTCAGGTTATCAATAATCTCCATCGTCGCCTCAACCCCAACATCGGCCACCAGCAACTGCGTTTCCAGCTCATCGAGTACATCAGCATCAATGGCTTTTTTACCAACAACCAGGCTCGTAACGCTTTCAGTGATCGTGCTACTTGTGCGGCTTAAACGTTCTTTAAGACGCCCAAAAAAACCTTTTTTAGCTGGCGCTTCGGCCTCTTCTACTTTTTTCTTTTTTGAACCAAACATTTGTATTCATGGTCCTTAACGGTGAATTAGACAATTATATAGTGTAAGTCAAACATCAGACTTCAACGCGCTCCGACAAATACGGTACTATCTCTGCCAAAACGCGCAATGCGCTATGCTAGCACACTGCCACAAATTTGAACCGCATCGGCTCGTAGAGAATTCGCAGGAGAATAATTAAAATATGATTTATAAAGGAATGATCGCCGCTGCGCTAGCGGCATCAGCGCTGTGCTTTTCGAGCGCGCAAGCAGCTAGCCCCGTTCACGAGTTCACCCTCGATAACGGCATGAAAATTCTCATCAAAGAAGATCATCGCGCCCCCGTCGCCACCACCATGGTGTGGTACAAAGTCGGTAGCAGCTACGAGCATGAAGGCATCACAGGGCTCTCACATGTTTTCGAACACATGATGTTTAAGGGCACCGAAAAATACGCCCCCGGTGAATTCTCTCGCATCATCGCCGCTAATGGCGGCAGTCAAAACGCCTTCACCAGTCGCGACTACACAGCCTACTATCAAAGCATGGAGGCCAGCCGTATCGAATTAAGCATCGAGATGGAGGCCGACCGAATGCGCAACGTCATTATTCTTGATGACGAATTCGCCAAAGAGCTTGAGGTCGTCAAAGAAGAACGTCGCATGCGCACCGAAGACAAACCCGAATCGCTGGTCTACGAGCAATTCAGCGCCGCCGCCTTCATGACCAGCCCTTACCGCAACCCAGTGATTGGCTGGATGAGTGATCTCGATAGCATGACGGCCGACGATTTGCGCAGTTGGTACAAAACTTGGTATGCCCCCAATAATGCAATCCTGGCTATTGCTGGCGATGTTGACCCACAACAGGTGTATGAATTAGCTAACAAACATTTCGGCCCGATTGAAACCAGCGCCATTCCCAGCCCTAAACCTCGCCGTGACATCCAACAAAAAGGTGAGCGTCGCATCAGCGTCAAAGCCCCTGCCGAGCTACCCTACCTGCTGATGGGCTATAAAGTCCCCGTCATTGCTACCACCACGGATAGCATGGAACCCTACGCTTTGTCGGTACTGTCGAGCATCATTGACGGTGGTAACAGCGCACGCTTTGCCAAACACCTCATTCGCGAAGAACAAGTTGTCAGTAGCGCCAGCGCCGGCTACAACCCAACGGCTCGACTCAACGGACTCTTTATGTTTGACGCAAACCCTGCCAAAGGTCACACAGTCGAAGACGCCGAACAAGCCATTCAGCGCCAAATTAAATTACTGCAAACCGAACTCGTTAGTGACGATGAATTGGCTCGTGTTAAAGCCCAGGTAATCGCGGGTGATGTCTATGAAAAAGACTCTGTATTTGCTCAAGCTATGGAACTTGGCCGCCTGACCACGGTGGGCCTCGATTGGCGCATAGGCGATCAATACGTTGAAAATATTCAAAAAATTACCGCCGAACAAATTCGAGAGGTGGCTCGCAAGTACCTTGTCAGTGACACACTCACTGTGGCCGTGCTTGAGCCCCAACCCCTGGATCGTAAAAAGGCCCCGCTACGCCCCTTAAGCGGCATGCGCCACTAAGCCTATATCGACATTCAAATTCAGGACAAACACATGACATTATTTAATCGTATTATTCGGTTCGGCCTAGGCCTAGCGCTGATCAGCGGTGTAGCTCAGGCCAGCCCTGACATTCAGCATTGGACCACTAATAATGGCGCGAAGGTCTACTTCGTCGAAGCACCCGAACTGCCCATGGTGGATATTCGTATTATGTTTGATGCCGCCGGTAGCCGCGACACGGACAAGTCAGGCCTCGCCATGATGACCAATGGCTTATTAAACGAGGGCACAGACAAACTCAACACCAATGAAATTGCTGAACAGTTTGATCGATTAGGCGCTCAATTTGGCGCCATGGCTTTTCGAGACATGGCCATCGTCAGCCTCCGAAGCCTTACCCAAAAAGACTTGCTCGACCCCGCTGTCGACACCCTGACTCAAATTATCACTCACCCAAGCTTCCCTCAAGCAAGCTTAGATCGTGAACGCAAGCGTCTATTAATTGCCCTACAAGGCAAAAAACAATCACCAGGAGCCTTGGCTAGCGAGGCATTCTTTCAAGCGATTTACGGTGATCACCCCTATGCCGCCGAACCCACAGGTACAGAAGAGTCCATCAAATCATTAACTCGCGATGATTTAGTAAAATTTCACCAACAATATTATGTTGCTCGTAACGCCACGGTCGCCATTGTTGGGGCAGTAAGTCGCCAGCAAGCGAAAACAATCATCCAATCCATTATGGGCGAGCTACCCGCTGGTCAAGCACCAACAGCCTTAGCCGAAGTGAAAACACTTAGAACACCACAACACATCAGCCAAGACTTTCCATCCAGCCAAACCCACTTACTGATTGGTCAACCGGGGATGAAACGAAATGACCCTGATTATTTTCCCCTCTACCTAGGCAACCACATCCTCGGCGGCAGTGGTTTGGTTTCATTATTAAGTAGCGAAGTACGTGAAAAACGCGGCCTGTCCTACAGCACCTACAGCTATTTTAGCCCCATGCGTGACAAGGGCCCTTTTATTATGGGCTTACAAACACGCAACGATCAGGCACAACAAGCACGCGAAGTGGTGATGCAAACAGTACAAGACTTCATCGATAAGGGTCCAACTGAGGAACAACTAAAAGCCGCCAAGCAGAATCTCACTGGCGGCTTTGCCATGCGCCTAGATAGCAATCGCAAAGTGACAGAATACGTTGCTATGACAGGCTTTTATGATTTACCCATGGATTACATCAGCACCCTATTAAGCAACTTTGAAGCGGTGACGGCCGAGCAGATCAAAGATGCTTTTGCTCGACGCATAACGCCCGAAACAATGGTGACCGTGATGGTCGGGGGTAAAAGTGAATAAGCCAGCGAACAAGCAAGGCAAATCTGGCCAACTGCGCATCATTGGCGGTGAGTGGCGCGGCAGAAAACTAAGCTTTCCTGCCGTACCAGATTTACGCCCCACCCCAGATCGCGTCCGCGAAACCGTGTTCAACTGGCTACAAATGACCATACCCGGCGCACGTAGCTTAGATTTGTTTGCTGGCAGCGGCGCACTTGGGCTGGAGGCACTTTCGCGCGGCGCCTCATCACAAGTCTTTGTCGAACAAAACCCACAAGCCATCGCCAGTATTCGTGATCACCTCGCCTTGCTCAACAGCCAGCACGGCCAGGTCATTAAACAGGATGTGCTGAACTACCTCAACGGACCAAGTCAGCCGTTTGATGTCGTATTTCTGGATCCACCGTACCAAGCCCATATTTTGGAGGAATGTTGCCACTTATTAGAAACGCGGGGCTGGCTAGCCGATGAGGCCAGCGTATATTTAGAGGCCTCAAGCAAAGACACACAACTACCCATACCTCCTCAATGGGAGATTAAACGTAGTAAGAAAGCCGGCGATGTGGGCTATCATTTGGCTCGTAGAAATGCATCCTAAGTTCTTCGGTGTTCAAAGTTCGTGTTATCATGCGCACGTTTTTTCGGACACGTAGAGACCATGAATCAACAATCATCACTCTGGGATACGATCTAAATGGACAAGATTGCCATCTACCCTGGCACCTTTGATCCGTTGACTAGCGGCCACAGCGACCTTATCCAGCGAGCACGACCAATGTTCGACAAGGTGATTGTTGCGGTCGCCGGTCGAAGCAGTAAAAAACCGTTATTTGACCTGGATGAACGCATTACACTAGCGCGTACCGTACTTGCGGACTTGGATAACGTTGAGGTCTGCGGGTTTGATTCACTACTGGTTGATTTTGCCCGAGAGCAAAACGCCAAGGTGATTCTTCGTGGCTTAAGAGCAGTATCGGATTTCGAATATGAATTCCAACTCGCCAGTATGAACCGAAAAATGGCTCAAGATATCGAAACACTGTTTTTGATACCGTCAGAACAATATGCGTTTATTTCTTCGACACTAGTCAAAGAAGTGGCCAGCTTAAACGGAGACATTAGCGCCTTCGTTCACGCATCGGTTCACCAGGCCATGAAACAAAAGTTTGGTTTAAATTAAACAATAACACTATTTTCGAGGGTGTAAGCAATGGCACTAATTATCACCGACGAATGCATCAACTGCGATGTATGCGAACCAGAATGCCCGAACGGTGCAATTACACAGGGCGATGAAATTTATGAAATCGACCCAACACTGTGCACGGAGTGCGTAGGCCATTACGATGAGCCTCAGTGCGTAGAAGTCTGCCCGGTAGAATGTATTCCGAAAGACCCTGCTCACGAAGAAACAAAAGAGCAATTGATGGAAAAGTACGAAATGATTCAATCTGCCAGCTAATCTAGCTCATCACAAGGAAGCGCCCCATGGTCAACGATCAATTAAAACTATGCGGCGCTTTTTTTAGCGCCAAATTTCAATCCGGTCAACTCAGCAAACTTGTCCTCACTGGACTGCTATTATCAGCGTTAGCCCCCACCAGCTGGGCTCAGCAACCTAAGCAACACGCCGTTGCTAGCGCCCACCCCATTGCCACCGCGGCCGGCCACAAAATACTCGCCCAAGGTGGCAATGCTTTTGATGCCGCCATCGCGGTAAGCGCGACCTTGGCCGTTGTTGAGCCCTATGGCTCGGGTATCGGCGGTGGCGGGTTTTGGCTGCTACATCGCGCCAAGGATCAATTTGAGGTCATGATCGATGGCCGTGAAAAGGCACCTGCCGCCGCTCATCGAGACATGTATCTTGATGAGCAAGGCAATGTCCAAAAGAAGCTTTCATTAAACGGTCCATTGGCTGCAGGCATACCAGGCGAACCCGCCGCCTTGGCCCACATCGCCCAGCACTATGGCAAGCTACCACTGAGCCAGAGCTTAGCCCCTGCCATTCGTGCAGCTCGCAAAGGCTTTGAAGTCAGCCCACGCTATCGCAAACTGGCAGGCTTTCGTTTAAAAGCCATGCAGGCCGATCCAACAACCGCCAATATTTTTTTACACCAAAGCGAGATTCCCGCCTTAGGCCACCTCATCAAACAACCTGAACTCGCCCACACTCTGGAGCAACTTGCCAACCATGGCAAAGCTGGCTTTTACCAAGGCCCCATTGCCAAAGCACTAGTCAAAGGTGTCAGGCAAGCCGGCGGCATTTGGTCCGAACAAGACTTAAAAGACTATCAAGTGGTCGAGCGCGCCCCCATCCAAGCCACCATCAACGGCTTACGTATAAGCGCTGCCGCGCCACCGTCCTCGGGCGGTATTGCACTGGTCACCATGCTTAATATTTTATCCAGCTATGATTTAAGTCAGTATTCAGATGCGCAACAAACCCACCTCATTGTCGAAGCCATGCGTCGCGCTTACCGAGATCGTGCCCAGCATCTTGGCGACCCAGACTTTATCGACATTCCGGTGGCGCAATTAACACACCCGTTTTATGCCGATGGCCTACGCAATTCTCTGCGCCTAGATCGCGCCACCGCAAGCACTGAGCTGCCAGGCTATCATCTACAGCAAGATGGCCGAGACACCACCCATTTTTCCATTTTAGACGCCGAAGGTAATCGCGTTGCCGCCACCCTTAGTATTAACTACCCATTCGGGGCCGCCTTTACGCCCAAAGGCACGGGTGTATTGCTGAATGACGAGATGGATGATTTCTCCGCTAAACCCGGCATACCCAACGCTTACGGCCTAGTTGGGGCAGAGGCCAATGCCATCGCACCCGGCAAACGCCCCCTGTCGAGCATGACACCGACATTTTTAGAAACCGATACCCGGGTCGCTATCCTAGGCTCGCCCGGTGGCAGCCGCATTATCACCATGGTGTTATTGGGCGCACTGGAGTTTATGCAAAACAAACCGGTCAACGACTGGGTCAGCCGGCCCCGCTTCCATCACCAGTTCTTACCCGATTCCATTCAGTTTGAACCAAATGCCCTCGACAAAGAAACCCAGCAAACTCTTACTGAACTAGGTCATCAGTTAAAGCCCATGACTCGCCAATACGGAAACATGCAAGCCATCTTGTGGGATAAGCAAAATAGTAAGGTCACAGCGGCCAGCGACCCACGTGGCGAAGGTCTGGCTGAAGTAAAAAGCACACGCTAAAACTTGCGTCGATGGCCATTTTTGAATAGACTCGATCCGCATGTCTTTATATGGGTATAGGGCGTGTAAGTCGAAACAACGACTTAATGTTTTCTTGGGGAGGAATTTGCAGTGAATTACGGAATTGAGTTATTAGTACCTATCATTATTTTCTTCGGCTTTTGCGTCGTTATGGCAACAGCAATGTCTAGCACCGCCGTTAAGTGCATCGAAGCAAATAACAAGAAATAATTAGCTGGCATAGTGTTTATGGAAGCTTAAAAAAAGCCCGGGCTTCCGGGCTTTTTTAATACCCCACCGTCGATATGGTCATACCAGTAAGTTAGGCAGGTTTATCTCATGCAGTCCCCCTCAGAACACCGTCACCTAATTAAGATGTTGCGCGCATCGCTTTTGTTCTTTTTCGCTGGCAGTATTCACGGCGTTTGGCAACTCCTGCCCCCTGTGCGCGCGTGGCTAGACTCCATTGGCAGCCCTTACGGTGGCCCCGGTCACTTAATTGACCCACTCGCACATGCCCATATCAATTTAATTGGCGGCTTGATGTTATTTGTCATGGCCACCAGTTACTATTTAATTCCAAAGTTTACCGGCCGACCTGTCTGGTCCAAAAAGCTTATGGAAGCCTCTTTTTGGTGTACCGTCACAGGTGTCCTTTGTTTTTACAGCACCTTAATGATCTTTGGTGCTTGGATGGGCGAATTGTTGCTAGCTAACGATCCGTATATCGACGAAGCGCAGAAAATGTATGGCCCACTGATTGCAGTATCTGCCACCATTATGGGAACTGGCTTATGGATGTTCCTGGGCAATGCAATCATTTCACTACGAACACCTAAGAAATAAAGATCTCGGCTATGACTGAAAAGTGCGGATGCCCTGAACATTACCCCGACTGGGATGGCAAAGATATTGATTTAGGAGGTTCACCAATGCTGGAGATGCCTCTGCCCACCTTTCTCCATATGCCCATGGGCTTTGACGTCTACATTGGCCGTGTCCATCAGGTTATTCAGCAGCTTGAAATGCAAGAAAAATGGCCAGGCCTTTACCTGACATCCACCGGTTGGTTTAAAGGTAAGATAATGGCACCGCTGGTTGATGGAAAATCACCCTCTCGCCACGTAATTCATTTGCCGAGGCCCTATGAACTCTATGTCCGTCTACATCACGGTGGGATTGGCACCATCAAGAGCACACTAAAAGAAATGCAGGCCGAACTATTTGATTCTGGCCGAATGCCAAAAGAAATGTTTATGGCTCACCTAACCTGTCCCAACTGCGCCGAAGAGCGTGGTGGTGAGAAGATAATGATGTTTAGAAGGTGGGAACATAGCCCGACGCTGGCTCGCAGAATAAAGACCCGCGAGTAGCGTCAGGCTAACAATTTACTGAGCGGCTGCTATCGGGAAAATCAACACAGCTTCATTTTCAGTGCGCTTTCGGCGAACCTTTAATTCAATCTCAACCTGTCCAGCAGCCACCGCTAAGGCTCGTCGATACACCCCACTGTGACCGTCCTGAATAGCTTGACGCCATTGGCCGTTAGCCGCTTTGAGTGAGATCACTAAATCCCTGACTGGACGCCCGCGTTCTTCGGTGGCAACCACCATAAATTCATTCATGCCCACAGCGACTGGCGAAGGCTGGCTCTGCAATTCAATAACCGCCTCCTCCCACTTCAGTGGTTCACTAATCGGCTCAGGCGCACCACTACAACCCGCCAAGAGAGCACTTAACAAGACTAACCCCGTTGTAACAAACTTCATCATGACTACTCGACCTTTGCATGTTTTTGTAGATAGCCGGTTAACATCGCCACCTCTTCCGATGACATCAGAGAATACGCTTTCATGCGCCGGCGCTCTTGCATGCGATACAGTATATTTGGCCATTCTTCAGCGACGTGAACACTCGGCTTCGGCGGCGCATGACAATCAGAGCAGTATTTAACAAAAACCTTAGCACCTTCCGAGTTTGGCTCAAGCACCTCCACTTTTTTTGTTTGAACACCGTCACCGCAGGCTTGCAGCATAAGTAAACTTAAAACGAAAATAGAAAACTTACTTATTCGAAGCATCGTTACTCTCTTCAGTTTTATCAGAGTCCAAGCGGCCAGCCATTTTTGATCCGTACATTTTAACCATAAAATACACAAATGTTCCTGCGACCAATAAATAACCAATCGCTATTGCAAAACCCCAGTTCACCCAGGACCGCTCGTAACCGGCACGATCCCCCCAAAAAGGAAAGCTCAAGCCAATAGCAACTAATAGAACAACAATGACCACTCCAATAAACCACTTAGGAATCGGCAGTTGAGATTCAGGAATGCTATCTACCATTTCCCAATCTTCCATACCGCGCTTGGCCAAACGCTCAGTCTCATTCGCATAGCCGAAGTGATCGTTGGGCTTTTCACCCCACTCACCGTCAATGTTAGTTAATTTTTCTTTAGGTAATGTCTTATTGCTTTCTGTATCACTCATAATTCACCTGCCGATGCTACGTGATGGACTCTAAACGTCTCTTCCCAATTATCACCCTCTACACTTGCCCTGACTAGGAAAGGATACAAACCATTGGGTAAATCGGGACTGATGCTAAATTTAACGTTAATACGACCTGCAGTTTCGAACGCCACATTGTTTGTCTCTATACTATAACTTCCTTCGGGTAAGCCTTCTATTTTCAACGCCATCTGCGTCGGCTCATAAAACTTATTAGCCACAGAAATACGATAATCCAACACTTGAGAGCCCTGTAAGGTGTCGGCCCGGTAGGCTGAAATATGATAACGCTCGTAACTCCACAGCCCCCAGAAAAACATCACGAAACCGATAACTATCAAGGGCAACACCCAACCCATTCGCCCAAGCAAACCGCTAGTACCTACATTCACTCGCTGTTTGGCTCGATCCCGCTCACCCATCGCATAACTTAGCAAACTACTGCCTTCGCCTTTGCGTGCGTGTAAATTATTGCAGGCGGTAATACATTCACCACAATTTACACAGGTGTCGTACATATCAGTCTTGCGTGGATCAATACCAAGAAAACAGGAACTCACACAGTATGAACATTTTTCACATTCACTTGCGCGGGATTTATCATAAGCAATATGTAGCGTTTGCTTGGTTTTAAATGTGTGCTGCCACACTTTATAGATGCACATAAAACGACACATATAGTGGCGAATCATTAAAACATCAACAAAAATAACGAGAAAAACAACGCTATAAATCCAGTGTAAAGACGGCGCTAATCGCGAGTCATGCTGAAATGTAACAAAGGACCAAATTAAATCTGGCGAATAAAAATAAAACAAAGGAATAAGCGCCATGGCTGCGGAAACAACTGCGCAGAAGGTGGCGAGAATAATCCAATTTAACCACTTGTTTTTGGATGATGCGACCTGCATTGGCGTACCATCAATATTTAAATCGGCTCGCTTGCCTAATAACTTATAGGTTAGCTGATTGGTTAATTCAGACAGCGTATTTTGCGGACAAGCCCAACCACAAAAGACCGTTCCCGCCACCGAATAGAGTAATGCCATAAAACAGGCTAAAACAATCCAGATGCCAAAAACAATGGAAAAATCCGAAAACCAAATCTGACGCCCCAAAACCACAAAGGCGCCTTGAACTGGATCGATACGAAACAACCCCGTTAGCGGAATTAATACGAGCAATGCAATCACCGACAACTGAAAAATTCGTCGCTGCCAATGTAACTTTTGTGTCGGTTTAGGCACACCCACTACCACAGGAATTTTACCCAGCGCCTTATTTGCCTTGCTCACGTTAGTTCACCCTACTAGTCAAACCATGTCATGTGGGCGCCATTATACGCCCCTTCTTCGCAAGTTACCGTATTGAGGAATCCAAAGGACTTATCTTTCCTAACTGTTGGCGATAAAAAGTCGCTTGTTCGTTGTTCCCAGCAATTAACTCAAGTTGCCACAACGCCTTTATCGCCCCAACATGAGTCGGATATATTTTTAATATCCCCTGCAATACATCTCGCCGCGCCATACCTTGTTTGACCATCTCATCTTTGACGGCAAACATTTGATCAGCCAACGCACCACTGACCCAAGCATCCTCAGGATTAGCTTGGTAAGCCATCCTTAATAATCGCTGCGCTTGATTCAAGTCACCGGAAAATTGAGCCTGCCACGACCGTAAGGCCAAGTCAGAAGCAATAAAGCCTCGCTCAAATAGTGCTCGATCCTTCTCCGCCACGTTCAGACTGCTCGCTGCCTCATCGACCGTCGGCCGAATACTCAGCAACCACGACAAGCTCGCAGCCATATCAAGACCGCCACCGTATCTCAGCTTAGGCAAGCCGTATTCAATTATTGGAGCCCATTCACTCTGTATCGGCCCTGGCGATGGCTGAAGCGGCCCCCAGTAACGCCCTAACCAACTCCAGGGGCCTTCAGCCCCGGTTAGGTCAGCCAGTGACATATCATCAAGCGCACCAGCCAAAGAAAGAGTGCGCTCTACTGATAGCGCCTCACCTTTGAGTCCAACTAAACCTAGGCGAAAACCATCAACAAAAAGATAACTATTAGCAAACTGCTGTTGGAAGCTACGCAGAACAATTTCTAGGCTAGTGATATCAAATTGGTTCACAGCTAGCCACTGAACGAACACGCCACCTTGATTTAATTTTTCGTAGCCTCGCTTAAACTGCTCGACAGATAGCAGAGCACTACGACCAACAAAGTCAGGATGAAATAAATCGCCGACAATCACATCATAAGAATCATCTGTCTGTCGAAGAAAACGTCGCGCATCATCACGAATCACGGTCATCTTCTGATTCACATCGCCATTTACAGAGGCAAACCATTCACCTGACGCATTGATTGCTCCTTGCGACAACTCCACAGCAGTACGCTCTATATTGGTAATAGATAATGATGCGGATGCTGAAATTCCCGTCCCTAAGCCTAGAAATAAAATGCTATGAGGATCAGGGTGCAACAAAAGGGGCAACCGTACTTGGTTTTTCTGTGCCATCACCGCAGCCGGATCACTAGAGGCATCCATTCGTTGCAAATCAGCCAACAGTAATCTTTGACCATTGCTTTGCTCAACCACATGCGTGATCGCCAAGCCATCCTCATGCACGGCCAAATCAACGCTGTTTTTTTGCTGAGCAGGCGCTAAAACGTCAATGCTAGGTAGACCATGACCTGCCCACGCCCAACCGGCTAACAAAGGCAAGGCCAACCATGCAACTCGCCTAGCCCAAAACATGCCAGAAAAAAAGAGTAAAAATGCGGCCGTAATTATCGTCCCCATCGTGCCTAACCAGGGCAACAAAACAAACCCAGCCAACAATGCACCCACTGCAGCCCCAATTGAATTAGCACCGTATAAACTTGCACCGCTAGATTTATCGCCCTTCAGTCGGCGATTCAATAAGGGCAGCCAAGCGCCAAGTAATATTGTTACGGGTAGACTCACCAAGGCTACAGCGCTGCCTTGTGCCAACATCGCAGTCGTTAAGCTAGAGAACACAGCTGCCTCAGCCCATGAAGCAATTGGCCCCACGCTAAACAAGCTAAATACCGCAAACAAGGCCGTCATCACAGGCAGCAATTCATACCACCATGCTGACTTAAAGTAACGAGCCAATAAGGAGCCAATACCGATACCTATTAAAAACGCACACAATATAACGGCCATGACATATTCGGTACGTAACAAAAGCATTCCAAATAGACGCGTCCAAGCAATTTCAAGCATCAACGCACCAGCACCGACACCTGCATAGGCCAGCAAACTAGAAAACGAAATTAAAGCAATTTTCCCATTATTTATGTTTGCAGCGATGTCGGGCTGAAAACGGCTAAGCCAATAACTACCAAAAGCAATGAATACACCTATAAAGGCCACCAGCTGCAAAGAGCTAGCCCAACCAAGCATCGGCAAAAGCAATAATGGCAATAGAGCGCCTAGTGCACCACCACAAGTATTTACACCGTAAATAAGAGCCAATGAACATTGACTAGATCTCAAAGCTCGCAACACCATAGGAAAACCCAAACCCAGAGCAAGCGCAGGTAAAACAATCATAAAAAAAGTAGCAACAGCATAATAACCATACCAAGCTGATAGGGAGACTTGCCCCAAGCCACTAACTCCCAGATCAATCCATTGAGATAAGCTAGGTAAAGATAATGCGTACAATGCGACAAGCAACTCTAATACAGCAAAGGCAATCAACGGTGAGTTTAGCCTCAAGGACAAGCGCTGACCTAATAAAGCGCCACCTCCCAAGCCAAGCATAAATGCTGATGCGGTAATCACAACGCCGAAAATACTAATCCCGAACTGGAGCGCTAACATCTTTGCCCAAAGCACCTGGTAAGCTAGGCCAACCATACCCGACAAAAAATATAACAACACCACTAACACTGAGAACAAGAACGAGGGCGTCATCCAGGTAGCATTTGATTGCGATGACTTAATAACTTGCGAATTAGACATAGATATATAAAGGACACTAAAAAAGGCGTGCCTGCCGAGGACAGGCACACCTAAATTAGATTAATCAGAAAGGAAAAAACCAGACTATCGCTGTTACTGCGTGTACGCCAGCCAAAGTTAACGACAAAGCCGCACACACCATATGCTGTACAAAAACATCTTTACCCCCCACCCCCATAGCGATACCAAAATAAGCGGTGGCTATCAGTAAAACTAAAAGCATCACACCCATGACAAAAAGGATCTGGTGTTTTTCTTCTTCACTAATCAAATTACTTTCTGCGTCGGCCAACGCCTGTTCGTTATAGGCTTGCATAACGATTAAACTATCATCTTTTTCCGAACCCTCTGCGGAACTCTGAGCTAGAGACAGAGGAGCAAAGAGGCAAAAAAGCAGCAACATCAAGGACTGTTTTAGTAATCCTTTGATATTAAACACACGTAGTGAGGACAACATATAATTACCGCTCTTCTGCTTGATCTTCTTCAGCGTTGCGACGCATCGCATTACGCCAATATAGAATAGCCATTAATATAAAAGGGGCCATTACAGCAACCAACAAGCCAAGAAAAATTAGCCACGGCGTATCAATCGTAACATGCATATAGCGGTAAGTATCCGCCCACGACATTGGTGAAACCAACACCAATATAAAACCCAGTAACACCCGATTTAATGATAAAAACATTAATTAACCCCCCTCAAGCTATCTGTATCGCTTGCGCACCTAAAGCCAAAAAAATCAGAGGCATAATGTGGCCAAGAATAATTGCGGTGATAAGTTGCTGTTGAAAATGGATCACTCTTCCATGACCCACCGCGCAACACTTTATAGTTAGCATCCACGCCAACTAAATCGACGACTTTCATGGCTCTATCTGCAGCTGACTGCGCAACCTGGATCTTACCTTGAAATAAATCTGCTGGTGCATCTGTACCATCATAGGGCGCAAAGTCTTCGCCAATCCATTCTGACACATTCCCCGCCATATCCATGACACCATAAGGACTGGCACCATCAATAAACTGAGTAACATCACTAGCTGAACCGACACTGTAATAAGTATTTAAACGCTTTATATCCATGTGTTCGCCCCAGGGCCAACGTCGTCCATCTACACCCCTCGAGGCCTTTTCCCACTCTGCCTCATTGGGCAAACGTTTCCCTGCCCAAGAACAATAATTACTGGCGTCATACCAAGACACCATCGTCACAGGAAAAAGCTCAGCACCAGGGACAACTTTTCCTCCCTCCCAGTCAAGAGGAGGGCGATACTCCGCACTGGCGGTAAATCGAGCATACTGGGCATTAGTGACCGGGTACTTATCGATAAAGTAATTAGCCAAAATAACGGTGTGGCGTGGGCGGTTTTGGGGAGATGTTTGCTGCTTATCCGACCCCATAAAAAATTCCCCCGCAGGAATAGCCACCACCTTATCAATCTCAGTCCACTGCTCAGGAGAGAGCAATGACTCGGCGTCTTCCACGCTATAAGGGATCATTTTCGCCCGACCCGCTTCATGACGCTCATGTAAGGCAACATCCTCGCCAGCAGCGCGAATTCGATCCTTCATTTCAACCAAATCATAAGTCGCTTTACTACGCATATCATCCATGCGATTCGAGCCTAAATCGACAACATGAAAACTACCACCCACCACAGCAAGTCCAGCACAAGTAACTAAAGTTGCGTCTAAATAACGACTACGCTTGCGCTTTTCTTTTTCCGAAACAACATGTTTTTTCTTCAACTGACTACTCATGACTACTTGTTTCTGGCTTATCTAATTTCGATGATCTATATAGCAGATGGCGTGGACGACGGCCATAGGTTTTCTTAAATAATATTTCACCGAAAACCCCACCAAAAGCGGCCGCCTCTATGGCAACAATAAGTACAAGAATCCAGTAGAAAAAAGGTAATACGGTCATGCCTTCCGGCATATTTTCAAAGCCATTTGTTTCTATATAGCTATAGGTACGCCAAATTATTGGAGAAAAATAACACAGTAACTTTCCCCCCAAACCGTAGATCATCGATACAACAAAACCGGCTATAAATGGGACAACAAACAAAGCAAGAAGCCAAGTCGGGCTAAACGTCGACACCCCCCAAAACAACTCCAACCTTACACCCAATAATTTGTCACCAAAATAGTTAACAAGAACACCAGCTCCAATAGCCACTGTTCCCATCACAACAGCCATCATTCGTTCATTCATTGGCGGTGTCTTCGGGTTGGGGTACATAAACCTTGCCCGTAAGCTTTTCAAAGTGCGCTTTTCGAGCCTCTTCCAGGTACCAGTCCTCTACCTTTAATGAGACCAAATAATCAACCAATGTATTACGCTCGGCATCACTTAGCCCAGCATAGGACGGCATCTGATATTCAGCCTTAAGGCGTGAAGGCAATATAGTTTGGGGGTCTTCAGCAGACAGGTAATCAGCAAACCATTGCTTGCTACGAATGGAACCGATACCATCAAGAGAAGGTGCTGGAACAGATTGCATCGGGTTTCTAATCCCCCACAGCGTATGACAATTACGGCATTCCAAACGTTTATATAGAGCCCCGCCTTCAGCCTGTAATTCATGAGTTGCCGTAGTATAAAAAGGAATACCTTTGTCTTCTCCTGAATCTGCCGATTTACGAAGGTGATTCATATAGCCAAATGCCACCACAACAATGACAATGGTAACGATAATGCCTTTCTCACCCGTCTTCATTACTTGGACTGATCCTTGCGTTCCTCTTCACGCTCCTTAAGAATTTCTTCACGCCTTTTCATTTGAGCCGAAAGAACGTCACGACTTTTCTTATATTCTTCAGGATCCATTTTATCCTTATCGTTCTCATCGAACACTAGGTATTTTATATCTTCATCAAATTGCTCGTTCTTAGAAGCCCAACGTAGACCAAAAATCGCGGCGATAATAATCATAACTCCGGCAATCAGCCAAATGTAAATCGTCCAACCGTCCGGTAAATTTTCTAAATCCATAATGAGACTCCTTAAGCCCTAAAATAAATAACCTTGAAGCAGCTGCACCGCAGCCATAATTAAAGCCCCAATTATCCCCAAAAATATCCAGGCAAACATAACCTTTTCGCCCGTCTTCAGCTTTTTCGTTCCAGAATCGCCGGTTGTGTGAGATCCACTATTCATGAATTTAATAACAATCATGGTGAAGATAACAATACAAACAAACAAGAAGATAAAAATGCCAACACTAAACTGTTGACTATATATCCCTTCGATACCCCATTGATCATCGACAATAGACGAAACAGACAAAGGTTGAACAAATGAGTCTAGTGAAATCAAATTCGATAAATCGTGCATATACTTAAAGCCTAATTGACTACTAACAACAGACCATAGGTCTCAGAAATTGTTCATCTATTCTAAAAAAAATGCCGCTCTGTGAGCGGCATTTTAGAGTCCTAAATAATCTTAGGAAAAGTCATTAACAATATCTTAGTTAGTGACCTTCTTTATCGCTCTTATCATAGTTATCAATAAAGAAACTATAAACAAATGGAGCGATAAACACGATTGCAATAATTGCTGCCAATACCAAACGTGGGTTATCTAAATCAATCATTTCATTTTCTCCTTAATTAGTGAGCAACCGAGTGATCGGGCTCCCAAGTATGATTTGGCAAACGCTTAATAACAATTAGCACCGCCAAACAGAAGTAAATTACATAAAAGATGTCGATTGTGTAACCAATATCCCACCAAGGTTGCTTACGTTCCCGCGTTCCATCAGCCTTCATTACACCTTCAAAGTTGGCCAAAACAACATCAGGCCCAATGATTGTGTATTCCTCGAGGTCAACACCCTGAGATTGAAGCTCAATGATTTGACCTTTAATCATTTCCAGATCATCCATAGTAAGAGGATGACGTTCCTGGAACTGAACAAGGCTCTTATCAGTGACATTATCAACCATATACTGCATCTTCTGAGCATCACCCGCAATTGCTTTAACTGCAGGCGTATCCATCATTGCAACATACTCAGCATAAATATCCGCTGTTGGACGCTGACCCCATAAAGGGAATGTAATAGCAAAAGCAGCAATAATGGTAAGACCTAACAACCAAACCACTGGCTGTGGTAAACGGTTATTGTCTTCCGAAATACCACCTAGGCTTTCACCTTCCCACACACGCTTTGCTTTTTCATTTTGCTCATCATCAGTAAATGAATAAAGCGGATTATCAAATCTCCAAGCCATTTCTCATCTCCCCTTTATTTCAAGCTCATCACAAAGTCCATCAAATAACGGACTTGGCTGTCTGGTGCATAGGCAGGTACTTCAGGTGGATATAAGGTCTCACCTGCAGCATACTTATCGTACTCGGCGCGCCATGCATCGAAGTCAATAGTATTGCCATTAGCATCTTTGTCTCCCCACATATAATCATAACGAGGCATGATTGAATGAGGCTGAACCAGACGAGGATTAAAGAAATGCATGGTCATCCACTCTTTAGAAGAGTTACGCGATGCAACATGCAGTAAGTCAGGCGCTTTACGGTCAGAACCAAATGCTGTTGGAGACTCACCATTGAAGTCACCTAAGCGAGGAGGTACGCCGAAATACTGCCAATCTTGAGTTTGTTCAGGAAGCAAGGTATGACACCACCAACAGCCTTCTTTAACAAACATAATTTTGCCAGATCCAACATAGCTGGTATTTGCATCACCTGCGGCGGACAGCACTTGATCGGGCTTCCAACCACGAGTCGCTGTAGCATTTTCAATATAGTTAACCGTTTCACCTTGATGGCTGCCACGACTAATCAAAAATACCGCTCCAGCACCTTCACTAGCATCGCCAATTTTACCTTGACTTTGACTTAGTTCAGTGACGCCTTCACCCAGTATCCGAGGATGCACAATACCACTAGGAAATGGAATGCCTGATTGATAAACATAAGCGTGAACAGTTTCTATCGGCTGGCCCGTTTTAGGGTCTTTATTTAGAACAACTGTTTTAGGCTTACCTTCGCCCAACATAAATGGATCTTCGTATGAAAACCCACCAATTCGCCCATAAGACAACTGTTTCTTAAGGCCTGTTTCAGTAACAGCCACAGAAGTCATATCCACTATTGGGAAATACAAGGTGATTACCATCGAACCACCTAGTGCCACCCCAAATAGACGAGCACCTATCTTATATTCTCTAAAAGCCATTTGGCAGTCTCCCTACAGTCTATTAACGTTCGTACGCCAATTCGTGAGGCAGACGACCTGCCGGAATTTCAGTACCAACACGAGCAGTCATATACATGTTGTACAACCAAACTAGGTTACCAGTAAATACTAAAGTACCACCGACCCAGCGTGCAATCATGTAAGGATGCTCCGCGATAACGACATCAATGTAAGGAACTTCGTAGATCTTACCAGCACCCTGAATTAGACCTGCGATAGTCATAGACACCCAGTAGATTGAGAAACCGATCAACAGGAACCAAAAGTGAAAATTAGCTAGCGCCAATGAATACAATTTACGACGAAGAATCGCCTGCAAACCATAATAAACAGCAGCGGCTTCCAAAAATGTAGAAAAGCCCAACAATGCTAAGTGAGCATGAGCAACGATCCAACCAGTACCGTGAACATACCAGTTAATGGCACGTGTCTGCTGGAAACCACCTTGCATATTTAGTGGAATAGCCATCAGTACACCAGTGATGGTGTATTTGATTTCAACGTTCTCAACAAACATATGCCACTTACCTTGCATTGTTAGCAATAAGTTAGATACGAACGCGATAGCTGGAACAAGAATCAAAACACCTTCTACCGAAGCAAATGACTTCAACCACTCAGGAAGCGGAGCAGACATCAGATGGTGAGCAGCTGGCGTTGAGTAGAAAACAACAACAGACCAGAAATGTAAGTGACCAATACGATGAGAATAAAGAGGATTACCAGTAACTTTAGGCACCGTGTAGTAAGCAATCGCAGCAGCGATAGGCGTAATCCACAACCCCAATACATTATGAGCAAACCACCAAGTCAAATAAGCTTCGCTTAAACCAGTTAAGTTAAACCATTCTGGAGAGTTCCCTACGATAAACACAATCGTTACCATAAAGACACCAGCACCGAAGAACCAGTTAGTTGTATAGATACCTTGGGTTTTGCGCTTTAGGATAGTCATCCAAACATTGATAGCCAAAGGCAAAGCAATGAATGCTGCAATGTATAAATCGATCACCCATGGAAAATCAGAATACTCGCGCCCTGAAGTAATCCCCATCCACAACAGCGTAAGACCAAGGGAAAGACCTATATTCCAAAGAAAGCAGTTCCATACGCCCAGCTTTTCAGACCAAAGTTTAGTATTACCTAGGGCTGGGGTGATATACATCATCGCCATGGCGAACGCCATCGAAATCCAACCAAAAATTACGGCAAGTACATGCACTTGACGCATATGGCCAAATGAGAACAATTCACTTCCTACAACAAAGTCTGGAAATGCCAACTTAGCAGCATTAAAGGAACCTAACCCAGTTCCAATTACAAACCACACGATAGATGAGAATCCAAAGAATACCGCAGCGGTACCTTGTGGAATATCCTCATTCTTCGCGAACAGGTATTTCAACATGGTGTACAACCTCCCCCGTTACTTTTAACGAAACATACTATTTACTAAATGAAATACAGAACTCAATGTTTACCTGGCATCATCAGATACCATGCAAACCACATACTTAAGAATGCGAGAGTAATCCCCAAAATTGTTGCTACAGTTTCGACCATAGTTATACCCCTCCAAACACTACTTAATGTTAATAATCAAATCTAATCCACCCCAAACCACTGAAGCGAACAGTTACACATGAAAAATCAAAAACTAGCCTGCTTGGCGTGCAGCGGCCGCCTCTAGTTCACCATGACGATTTAATGAAATGAGCATAATGACTGTAAATGCGAGACCGAATACGATCATGCACCATGTCACGAAGCCATTAAAAGTAGTTGGATCAAGGCTTTGCATACCCACGCCACCCCAGTCGTCAAAACGACCGCGACCGAGAGCACACATTAAAGCAGCACCGAATACGCTGCCGTTCCCCATACCTGTAGTTACACCGGCAATTAAACTAACAATAAACGTCTTTGCTGGCGTTAGATTATTGACCATGACTCCCCTCCGTTTTCGCGGTTTTGGCTAAAATGCTAACGTATCGTTGAGGACTAGACACCACCTTTCTCCTAGGTTTAAAGAATTCTCTAAGTACCTCCCACTTAGACAATGCTTGAAACAGAGGTCCCACAAAAAGGGCGTCCAATTCTGACTGGCGATGTTTGCATATAGACCCTACCACAGTCAAGTTATTTTTGGTTCCACCAAGACATATACACTGCCAAAAATAGCGCTTAGGACTTGGATAAAATCACTAAGTCGAATAGACTCTTTACCAAATATATAGGGAGAAACCTAGTGAAAGAAGCCATCATTTACGGAATAGCAGGAATCGCATCAATAACGATATTTGGCTATTCCATACACATGCTTATAGGGGGCTTAGTGAGCAAAGAAACAGAAACTATACTGATAACAGCAGGATGCTTTATCGCCACGGCAATTATAGCAGTCATGGCGTGGGATATAATAAGAAGAAGGAAGCCTCTCTAATGATAGAGAGGCTTCCTAGGGAGGTTATTTATACACCGACAACAATGAACGAACATCCTTAAACATTGCTTCACTTTCAAACTGCCCTTTATGAAAAACAAATTGCTTTTTTTGTCCCGACAAATCCATCCCAGTTAAACCAAAGGACTTACCGGCATAATCAGGAAAATAACGCAAGTCTTTAACAAGCTCGACACGACTCCCCGATTTAATCAATACCTTTACAGAAGATTTAGACACATCAAGTGCAAGAGGTGCAGATGGCAACACCATCAAGCGTCCGGACAATATTCTATTTGCGCCTGAAAAAAGAAAAAACGTAGCCATAAACAAAAGTACATATGACCAGTTCTGATAAGTCCCGCCATACCAAAACTTAATTGCAATTGATATTAAGAATATAACAATAGGGACATATAGAGCCACATCCCACATAGCTCCCTTCTTATCTGGCACGAGAGAAAACTCGGAAACCTTTGCCATCAACCTCGCCCCAAAACCTTCACCAATGCTCGATCAAGCTCACCAAACAGCACACGCCCAGACTGCTTATAACGAACAACATCACCACCATCAATAATAAAGGTCCACGGATCCCCCATTACCTTATAGGCTTGAAATGCCTCAGGGTTCTGATACTGATCCATATGCAGAAAGACAACCTCATCCCCATACTTATCCATCATACCTTTAAGCATCTGGAGTTGCTTATCGCAAACAGTACAATGTCCTGGCGTGGCGAATTCAAGCACAATAGGCTTATCAAGCGCTAGCGCATCATCTAACGAATACTGATACATTCTTTCATCAGGGTAACGATAACTAGTAATCCGGCTAAAATCACCATCAACATCAGCCAAAGTTTTAGTCTTTAACTGCGGAGCAACGGAACCGACCTGCATGGCGTCCTCATGCTCAACCCAACAAGCAGACAGGAGCGTCGCAAAAAACAATACAAAAAGAACCTTCACGCCTCTCATTTATTTTTCTCCCAACCAGCACAAGTTCTTGATAAATTGTATGCCCAAATCAAATTAGCAATCAACACTAGCGTCCCAGATAAACCCATTGCTGCCAACCATGGCTTAACGATCACCTCCACCTCTTCGGGAGACGACGTAACACTGGCCATTCCACCGAGCACACCCGCAATAGTAAAGAACAAGACCATACCAATCAGGCCAACATTATGAATCCAAAAATGCCATTTAACTAATTTCATACTATAAATATGGCGGCGAACTAAACGAGGAATAATAAAATAAATAGCTGCAAAAATAGCCATCTCAACCCACCCCAACAGATTAATATGAGTATGCGCTCGAACAATTAAGTTGCCGTGCAGACGGTGATCAACAAAATGGCGAAATTCAGAAATCCCGCCCATCAACGCCCCCCATGAAAACCCGATAATGCTATAAATAATACACATATACACAAACCATAATGTGTATTTTTTATATTCAGCATCCTGTACCCAAGGCTCACCCACAGTCTTTTCCTCAACACTATTCATATATTACTCTGCCTTCTCGCGAACATCTTGATACTTACCTTCCCAAGACTCCGGCGCAAACGTTTTCAGCATACCATCAATAAAACCAGACTGCCCCTCTGGGGGCATTGGCGAGGACGCAGAGCCTCGCTCAGACTTAAGCCCTGCTAGAAAATCAGCAATTGCATCCAAATCATCTTTTGGCATCAATGAAACATAGGCCGCTTCTTTAGGAGAGAAGCCATGGTCTAAAGTAGCATTGCCATACATTTTTTCTGGATTAATGAGAAACGAATAAATCCAGTTTTTGTCACGCTTAGAGCCAATACCATCTAAGTTTAACCCCATATTCGTACCGTTACGCATTGCACGATGACAAGCAGTACAACGAGCTTCACGAAACAACCGAGACCCCACCAAACCTTTTTCAGTAAAAGTGTAATGGGTCTTTGCCTGAAACATTGGTGCCTCTGAATTAAGACGAATAATTTCCAAAGCTGCATAACCGATGACGGCAGCCACCAAAAATATCCCAAAAATACCAAACAGAAGTTTTTCACCCTGTTTCAACGGTTGCTTCTTACTCATAACACAATCACACCTAAACAATCACACTAACAAGGAACACACAAAAAACGGGATGCCGCTAATATAACGACACCCCGCTGATGTATCTGCTACTACCTAAACAAATACGACACTCCAGACTTAAGGCAACATCTCCGGAGGAACGCGACTACTGCCCATTGTTGTACGAGGAGCCTGCGTCAAATAAGTAGCAACATTCAAGATATCTTCATCTGTCATGTTCTTAGCAACATTACGCATCTGCGACATTGGATCATTGGCCCGACTACCATCGCGAAAGTTTTTCAATTGCTGAACCAAGAACCCAAACTTCTGCTCATTGATCTTTGGATACATTGGCTCTACACCACGACCATTAAATCCATGACAAGCATAACAGGAAGGAATTCCACGCTCAGGTATACCATACAAAACCATAACTTTACCGATATGACTCTGACCTAGCTCAGTTCCCATATCTTTCAAAGCAGCCATATCGGAACCGCCATGAGCAACACGAAGCTGCTTGCCAGAGTCCACTTTACCCAAAGAATTCATATAAGCAGCTACATCACGACGATCATTAGGCTCTAAACCCTTTGCATTCGCATTCATGACATACATTACCGTGTCTTGGCGTAGATCATTCGCATAATCATCTAATTGCTTATGCAAAAACTGAAATACCTGGCCAGCAACACGTGGAGTACCAAGGTTATCATCACCTAAACCATCAGGGCCATGACAAGAATTACAGGCAGGAACATTACCCTTACCACTTTCAAAAATAGATTTCCCGTTGCTGTAATCAGCACCGGTAACCACACTATTGCCACCAGCGTGAGCAGGAGACATAGCCGCAATCGCTAACAACGATGCAGCGCCAAGCTTCATTAAATAAGTGCGCATAACTAGAGACACCCTCCCAGTTCTAGAATTTCTTAACTTCAAGGCCTCAGCCGGAACAGCCTTCCCCAGGCCATACCACGTCAAGAATCCCCCGAAACCAACTTAAGCCAGCCCCACCCCCTCAGGCAGATGACCAGCGACCATCATAAAAACAAATTAGGAATTTTTCTTTAATACAAACACTGCAAGTGACAAAGAGAAAACAAACCAAATTGCATAGATGAGCCAAACCTCGCCAGTACCTAACATCGTTAGCCTCCCGTAAAATAATCGATGTCTTAATTATAAAGCTGTAGCAGCTTTACCGAACAGGATGTATAGCACGACAATTAAGTTCAATGCAAGCTATCCAGGTCGGCACAGCGACAGCGTTCCCCTTAAAAAAACGGGGCCATTGTACTTCACCTCAGGCAAGAACGCACCCACTAAGATGCGCTATCTGACAAATTCGTATATGCTTTGCCGCCACTCGTATCCTAATTTAAGTAATTCAGCACACATGTTTAAAGACAACGTAGAGAAGTACTGGGGAATCATTGTCTTGCTTGCCTGGGGAGGTTTAGCAATTGCGTTAAGTATGCTTCGCTTTGACCCTTACGGTATTGATGAGGCCGCAGCAAGGGCCTTGCTCGTTAACTGGAGCGTCGCGGATAGAATCATCAGCCCCATCGTAACGCTTGGCGCACCTGACTTAAGGGCTGTGTTTTTTTTACCTTTAGGCGCATATTGGTCTGGCAGCTTTGTCGCTCTGAAGGTCTTCATTGCTCTACTTTTATTTTCAGCGGTCGTTTATTTGTACCGTTGGTGTCGTAGTATTCACGGCGATGAACCGGCTCTTATTGCCGCTGGCCTAATATTGTTAGCCCCACTAACGTTTTCACAAATTAACTCCGTCGGTGTTGGCCCATTTTTACTACTCTGTTTTGGCCTAGGTCGCTGGCTTAATCACGCCTATCGCGTGCGTGGCAAACAAATGGGCGGCTGGTACTTTACCCAACTGTTGTTGGTTGTAACAGTAGTGACCATCCATCCAGCTGGGCTAGCCTACCCGCTGGCCCTGGCGTTGGAGTGGAAAACCAACCCAACAGATGACAATAAACGCAAGCAAATGTTAATAGGCGTAGCATTAGCAGCGATATTCGCCATCGTCTTCCGCTTTGGTTGGCCAGCGTTGGAATGGGGTATCAACCCTTTAGTTAGCCTAGCAGCAGTTATTTCCCCCATTATCCCTGGCGCACTTCACGCCACAGAATGGACCACGGGCCTACTTCCCGCACTAGCTTTACTTATGGCCTTATTTTTTTCCCGTAAAACCATCATGCAAGACTTCATGTCTCGCATGTTAGTTATTGCACTAGTCATTGGGCTCGTAGCTGCAGATCATGGCTGGGCACTCATCGCGTTGTGTATTATTTTATTCATGGGAGTCCCTGCACTGATACGAGCGAACAATAACCTTGGCGCTCACAGTTTTGCCGGACAAAGAGGGATTGTCATGGTCGTGATTTTTTTGACTGCGACGCTATTTATGGTGGGCGACAGAAGTTATCGAGGGGGGGTTATTGGTGGTGCTGTGAGCGCTCAGGATGAAATCATTCGTTCACTGACTTTGGAAACGTTGGATATAGACAAGTCTTTTAACACCATCAGCCAATGGCCGGCTCGCACCATGCTAGCACTCAAGCATCCTGTTTTTCCGTTGCCACCGGAAGCAGAGTCTTCGGAAGAGTTTTACAAAATGATTGGCAAAATTGCCTTTATCGTCTTTGACCCTTTTGATCCAGCAAACAAAAGCCTAAGAGACAATATCGCAAATTCAACAGACACGATGGAAACGCTGATTCAACAACCTAATGGCGTTATCGTCAAGGTTAAAGAGTTTGTACCTCACACGGATAACTAATCAGGACTGACAACTGGGGCAGTAATAAGTCGCTCGCTGCCCCAGTTTTATATGCTTGATTGCTGCGCCACATGCTTCACAAGGCTCACCAGCTCGGCCATAGACTTTTAACTTTTGCTGAAAATAACCAGGCTTGCCCGAGCCATCAACAAAATCCTTCAAGGTCGTGCCACCTTGCTCAATCGCAGCAATCAATACCTGCTTAATGCACCGTACTAACACTTGATAGCGTTTTCGACTAATTTTTCCCGCCGGAACGGTAGGCCTAATACCCGCCATAAACAGCGCTTCATTGGCGTAAATATTTCCAACACCTACGACGCGATGACTATCCATTACAAAAAGTTTTACCGCTTGCGTTTTCTTACGTGAATCTCGAAATAAATAGTCTAGATCAAACTCATCCGATAGCGGTTCTGGGCCTAGACTTGCCAATAGTTTATGCTGCGTCACATCGCCCGCTTCCCACAATACTGAACCGAAACGACGCGGATCATGCAAACGCAAACACTTGCCACTCGCCAGCACAATATCTACGTGATCATGCTTTTCCGGGGCCAAATCGGCATCCACCATTCTCAAACTGCCGGACATACCCAAATGAATCATGGCCGTGCCTGGCGCAGTTTTCAGCAACAAATACTTGCCTCGTCGACTCACCGCTTCGATGCTCTGACCGGACATCTGTCGTGCCAATGCATCCGGCACGGGATAACGCAGCTGGGCATTACGCACAATAACCCGGCTAACTCTTTGACCAATGACATGAGGTTCAATGCCCGCTCGGGTAGTTTCAACTTCAGGTAACTCAGGCATAATTCACTCGTAAATTCATTACTCACCCACCGGACCGTTTAACACCGGTAATGACATTAGCGTGCCGGATTGATGGGTAGAAAAGTGATAAACCAGACCCAACACAGGATTGGCCAACACCAAGCCTTCTTCGTTATTTGATAATACAAATAAACGTAAAACCGACCCCTGTTCAAACTCAACAACGATCTGAGCCAAACCATCGACATCGATCGATTCCAGCATCGTCACCTTCATTGCTCGTGCATACAACCAAGCATCATGAAAAGCATTCAATTCATCAACGGAGCTAACGGGCTGACCACGCATTTGCCAACGACCATCAACCAGAGCCAAATTGCCCAAATTAGGCACACTGATAGCTGTGATCTTTTCAGTCGCAGATATCAAGGTTGGATCAATAATTTGCGTCCAATCCATACTAATGGACGCCACATCATCAAAAACTAAATGGAGCTGCTGCCCGAGCTGAACATAACGTTGATAGTGCAGCGGATTTAATTCACCAAACACTAATTCATAGTCATTAGCGCTCACCCTGGCCTGAGGCTCAGCCAAACCATATTTTTCCAGCGATGAAGTATCCAACGCGTAAGCATTTTCACTCGAGAGAAAAAACAAAGCCAAGATCTTATCGACATGAAATTGATTGGCCGGTAAACGACGATCGGCTTGCGCTAACCACCAAGTACCCTCTTCTTGTTCGAGCACAAAGGCCTCGTTATTTCGAGATTGATAGTCAATTTTTGTAATTTCAGCGGCCGACAGTGACGTTAACTTAGCGATAGCAGTACCCGCAGGGGAATTAGTCTCAACACGAAACATAACAATTGCCAATACAATAAGCAGCACCAATAAAGCGAGATTGAGCTTTGCACGACTCATCATTATTTAAGCCTTACGACGCCTAAGCCAAACCCAAACACCACTCGCTAAAAATGTAGCGGGTAAAATAAATAAGAACACGGCGGCAATCCACATAAGCTGGCCTTCGGTTAGATCCAACGAACTATCTTGAGCGGTTTTCCCTGGAATATTGATTAGCTGATCATCATTGCTCAGCCAATTCACCATACTCATACCCATATCTAAATTACCGCCATTGCCGACATAAGCATTCGATAAGAAATCAGCATCGCCGACAACGACCACGCGCTGCTTGACTAGCACCGATTCGTCATCGCTTGGATACACATCGCGCGTCAAACTCAACGAAATAGTTAACGGGCCTGATACATCCTCCACTTCATCAAACGAAATCTCACCAGCAATCTCGCCCGTCTCTGACCAACTTCTTGGGGCAGTAATTAAGAATGGCGCAGCTTGCCATTCATCTTGCTCGTCAACATGCAGCCCGACAGCTCCCGGATAAATCGTCAAGACATCAAAATCACGCGTTAGCGGATGAATGCCGTATTCGCCAACAATGGCAAAGGTCGGATCACCGATGGAAAAAAGCTGGGTTGTCGGATCAACAATAACCCCCGGCACCACAGCCACGCCAAGTTGATCAGCCACCGCTTCCAGGCCCTGCAGCCCATCGGTGTCCATCAGCCACAATACGGCACCACCTCGGGCAATATACGATTCGATAATTTCCAGCTCTCCAGACAAATAACTCGCCTGCGGCCCCGCCAATACCAACACACTAGTGTTGTCAGGAATCAGCGGTTCGCTCGCCAAATTGAGCCCCATTAATTGAAAGCCTTTGCTTTTTAATGCTTGCGCCCAAGTTTGATAATCAAAATTAGCCTGACCAAACACACTGCGCTCGCCATGCCCCTCAATAAACACCAACCAACGCTCGGCACTGCGAGACAAACGCTGCAATACATTGGTAAATTCTTGTTCCGTCAGATTACTCACCACCTCGCTGCGACCTTGATATTCAACCAGCACATCACCTTCCATGCCGATACCCAATTCGCGAACTTTTTCAGGTTCAACATCAGGGTTAATAAACGCCAAAGTAATATCACTTTTATGACGTTGATAACGCCCCGTTAAATCGGCGATATGTTTTTTCATTGGGCCGCCGTCAATGGCAAAGGCCGTTAATCTAAGCTCGCCCTCTAAGCGCTCTAACAACAACACACTGTTATCAGACAGCGTATTTCTATTATTGGCTGTCCAATCGGCATGAAATTGATAACGACCACTAAGCCAAGCTAAAGAACTAATCAGCGTTAGGAACAACAGCACAAACACGACATTATTTAAGCGCGTCAGGCGTTTTGATTTTTGAGTAACTCGCATCGTTTTAATTCCTAGTGAGGTAAACGATCAGCGTCTAAGCGGCGAACACTTAACACTAAAAACGTAGTGATAAATAACAGGTAATACACCACATCCACACTGTCAAACACACCGTTTAATAAGGACTCAAAATGACGCAACATCGAGACATAAGCAAACAAACCGTCAGCATCACCCAACTCACTATCTCCCGCCCAATCCAATACCCACAGCAACAATAAAACGCCAAAGGTACTTACCGCTGCGACGGTGGGTTGATTCGTTAAGGTCGACAAATACAAACCGATGGCAGCAAAACTTGCGACCAACAACATCAAGCCTAGCAAGCCAGCGGCAACTAAACCCAAATCCAAATCCACCCCCACCAATAACGACAAAGGCATCAATGCAATTAACGCGACAATGATCAATAAAAAACCCAACACGCCAAGATATTTTCCTAACACAATTTCAGTCATCGACAGAGGTGCTGAAAATAACAAACTCATTGTTTGCGCACGACGCTCTTCACTCACCAAGCGCATAGTGAGCATAGGCACCACCAGCAATAGCACAATCGCCGCATTTCCAAAAACGGGGGCCGCAACAATTTGGGTGACCCCTGGTGCGCCTTCAACGCCAGCGATTTGCCCCTGTATTTGCAGGAACATTTCGATCTGACTTAAAAACATATAGGCCAATAAAAACTGCACAACGCCCAAGATTGACCAAGCCAGTGGCGATAAAAACATCGAGCGAAACTCGCGCGCGGCGACCACCAACATCATCATGAGGCTTCTCCCTGATGCACTTCATCTTGCGTGGTTAAACTCACAAACACTTGCTCCAAACTCATACGTTCAGGACTTAATTCAAACAAACCCCAACCTTGCTCAACTGCCGTCACAGCTAATCGTTCTACCAACTGCTCATCACTGCCAAAGACGCGAAAACGATTGCCGTCTAACACCTCGATACGCTCCAACCCCGCCTGCTCGGCTAACACCGATTCAGCAGGGGCTTTGCGCAGACCCAACACCCAAGAGCTGGTCGTCATGCGCTGCTGCAGACCGTCGATGGAGTCACTCAGTATCAACTTGCCTTGATTGATAATCTGCACCCGATCACACACCGCCTGTACTTCGGGCAAAATATGAGTCGATAAAATCACGCTGTGCTCATGACTAAGCTCACGAATCAAATGTCGAATTTCACGAATTTGAATGGGATCAAGCCCCACCGTGGGCTCATCTAAAATCACCACCGCAGGCGAATGAATAATGGCCTGAGCAATGCCGACCCGCTGACGATAGCCCTTGGACAAGTTCCCGATCAAGCGCTTACCCACCTCCGTTAAACCACAACGTTGCTTGGCTTTATCCAGAGCCGCCTGGCGCTGAACTGACGGCACCCGGTTAAGCTTGGCGCAATAAATCAGGTACTCATTGACGTTTAACTCTCGATAGAGCGGCGGTGTATCCGGCAGATAGCCCAATTGCGCCTTGGCTAACTTAGGTTGATCTAATAAATCAACGCCATTAATCCAGACTTGGCCAGCACTTGGGGCTAAGTTACCCGTCAACATTTGCATGGTGGTGGATTTGCCCGCACCGTTTGGCCCTAGCAGCCCCAGCACCTCACCTTTTTTTACATCAAAGCTGATGTTATCCACAGCACAAAAGTCGCCAAAATAACGACTCACGCAATCGACACGAATTAAACTAGTTTCATTTTCCATAGGGCGAATTATAAAGTGTAGCGGCGTAAGAACAATCCCAAAAGACAGCCCCTTATTCAAACCGTATAATAAGCACCACTTCGATGTACGCATCGCTCACCCACAAAGATACCCCTAATGATGATTCTTGGCGTTGATACCGGCGGCACCTTTACTGACTTCGTTTTATTTGATGGTCAGACACTGAAAATTCATAAACGTCTCTCCACCCCCGAGGCACCGGAGCAAGCTATTTTGCTGGGCATCAAGGAGATGGGCTTGAATCCGGTCGGGCTCAACATCATCCACGGCTCAACCGTTGCCACCAATGCCGCCTTGGAAGGTAAGGGGGTACGCACGGTATTTATCACCAATCGCGGCTTTAAAGACATGCTCACCATCGGCCGCCAAGCACGGCGTGAACTATACAACTTACAGCCCAAAGTCACTGCCCCGCCAGTGCCAGAAGAGCTATGTTTAGAAACCGGTGGTCGCGTCAGCGCTGAGGGGCATATTATTAAAGCACTCACTGACGACGACTTGCAGCAGCTTCAACAGCAATTGGAAACACTCAAACCCGACGCCGTCGCCATCAACCTCCTTTTTTCATTTCTCAACGATGAGCCCGAAAAACGCATCGAAGCCATCGTGCCGAACAATATCTTTTGCTCTCGCTCGTCGGCTATTTTGCCTGAATACAAAGAATATGAGCGCGGCATCGCCACCTGGTTAAATTCCTGGGTCGGGCCCTTGGTCGAGCGCTACATTGGCCGATTAAAAAATGGCTTGCCTGAAGCCACTATCGCCGTCATGCAAAGCTCTGGCGGCACCATTAGCGCTGAGCAAGCCGGTCAACTCGCCGTCCACATGCTGCTTTCAGGCCCAGCGGGTGGTTTAGCGGGCGCAAAATATATTGGTGATTTGGCAGGGTTCTCACATCTACTTACTGTTGATATGGGCGGCACCTCCACTGATGTCGCACTGATTGATGGTGATTTACGCTTAACCAACGAAGGCCGAATTGGTCCCTACCCCGTCGCTGTGCCCATGGTCGACATGCACACCATCGGCGCAGGCGGCGGCTCGATCGCGTATTTAGACCAAGGCGGCATGCTACAAGTGGGGCCAGAATCGGCTGGCGCGTCACCTGGGCCAGCTTGCTATGGCCAAGGTGGAACACGGCCCACCACCACCGATGCCAATTTAGTGCTCGGGCGCTTACGGCCAGATGCGTTTTTAGGCGGCAACATGCGCTTGGATTTGGCCGCCGCCCGAGCGGCCATTGCCACGATCGCCACGCCACTTAATTTATCCATCGAAGAAGCCGCGCTAGGCATCATTCGTATCGCTAACGAGCACATGGCCCAAGCACTGCGAGTCATTTCTATCCAACGCGGCGAAGACCCAAAACACTACACACTCATGCCATTTGGCGGGGCGGGTGGACTACACGTTTGCACGCTGGCCGACGCCTTAGGCATGAATCGCATTCTCGTACCCAGCAACGGCGGCGTACTCTCAGCCTTCGGCATGCTGGCAGGCAGACGCTCGCGCGAACTATCACGTACCATAGCAAAAACCAGTAATGAAATAACCGAGAAAGAACTCGACGCCCAGTTCGATATACTCGAGCAACAAGCCACTCAAGCACTGCAAGAAGAAGGCATAGAACCACAAAACACCCACTGCCAGCGCTCATTGGATCTACGTTACAACGGCCAATCTTATAGCCTCAACCTCCTGTGGGATTCACTCAATAACAGCGTCGAACAATTCCACCAAGATCACGAGCAACGCTATGGTCACCAACTCCATCGTGATGTCGAAATAGTGAACATACGCCTGCATGCAAAGGGGCCTGAAACAAGCATCAAACTCGAAACCATTAGCCAGCCATCAAATAATGTGGAAACACAGACGGCCCAACTCTACGACCTTAATCAAGACGTACAGCTCATTCAACGCCAAACATTAAGTCCCGCACAAGAAATTAAAGGGCCTGCGTTAATTCTAGAGACCGTCGCCACTACATTCATAGAAACTGGCTGGCAAGGCAGTATTGATAAGTTTGGAAATTTACGACTTCAGCGGCAGAATAAATAAAACTAAGAAGGCAGATAAAATTTTAGATGACAGCACCCTCTCTCATGTATCTAGGAAAGCCCTGCTAATGCTACTCCACCGACAACATCCGCCCGGCCTCATTAGCCCAGTTAACTGCACCTAAATAAGCGGTACGAACTTGTTCAGCACTCAGGCCATCCAGATCCAAACCCACCCAGTTTTCAGCCTCGTAACTCAACACGGTATACAACACCTTGCCCGCGGGGCCCTCACCCTGCGTCAGGGCTTGATTGAGTTCGCGGCTTAAGCTCAGGTGTTTCAATACTTCAGCCATGGGCATATCTAATAGCGCATCCAGCACAGATAACAAACCGACGGTAAAATAGATGTCACCGCCTTCGTAACCCAAGTCCTGAGCTAGCAGCTCACACATGCGCGCACGAGTCACGGCTGAGACCATCAGCTCGGTCGGTTTATCTTCATTGCGGGACATAATCAGCATGGACGCCCACTTCTGAATAGCACCTAAACCCAGAAAAACAATTGCGCGCTGAATTGATTCAACCGGTCTTGGCAAGCCAAAAAAAGCAGAATTGATATAACGCAATAATTTATAGCTCAGCGCCACATCATTTGAGACCAGGTTTTCGATCTGCTGCACACGCGCGTCACTACGCTGCAATTCGGCCAATAACTTAACCAAGGCCAATTTGTTCGGTGCTAAACGTCGACGATTAACGAGACGTGGCGTGGCGAAATAATCTCCATCAAAATACACAAAACCTAAGCCACGACAAGTTTGGTATTCCTCCTCCGTCGTCACCCCACGTGCCATCATTTTGATGTTGCCAAAATGTTTCATGACTCGAACTTGGCGCTGTAGTTGAGATTGATCCAGCGCCTGAATATCCATGATGACAACGTCCGCAAACTCCATCAGCGGGGTGATAGGGTCATTTAACATCAGGTTATCGAGGGCAATACGATAGCCTTTGCCACCGAGATAATCGATGGTGCCCAAGAACAGCTGATCAGGCAGATCGTAATCGGACAGGCAAATAACGGTCCGGTCGCACGGCAATGGCAGAGGCAATCCGCCCACTAAGAACTCGCGCGACAACGGCAAAAAGGCCGTCCGAGTACTAACAAGGTCATCAAAGCCGATTTCAATCAACGCATCCAAGGCTGCCAGCGAATTACGCTCCTCGTGCGTATCCACATGCCCATCAATATCGGTGACGGACTGAAACTTCAGTTCATAACCAAATACGTGCTGGGTGCGGGTATAAACCGGCTGACGTACTACAAAAAGTCCAGACATAAGCTAAGAAAATCAATCACTTTGTAACGGAACACTATGTAGCGTATCGGCCACAAAGAATGATTCCTAACGAGGTTTTTTCAGCTGAGCAGCTAATTAAATTATAACCAGCTGATTTAAAAGGTTAAATAAGTAACAAGGTGGCCAAGCCTAGAAAAACAAAGAATCCCACAACATCGGTCACGGTAGTCAACACCACGGAAGCTGAAAGGGCCGGATCAACCCCCATGCGCCGCATCGCTAAAGGAATCGTCGCCCCTGCTAGGGCCGCAGCGACAAGGTTAACAATTATCGCAATGGCAATAATCACCCCTAGCATAAAATCATCAAACCAAAGCATGGCCACAGCGCCGACCACCACCGCCCAAAGCACACCATTTAAACCACCAATCGCCAATTCTTTGACCAAGATATTCCGCGCATTGGCCGAGCCAATATGGCCTAAGGCCATGCCACGAATCACTAAGGTCAAGGTTTGACTACCGGCAATCCCTCCCATGCTGGCCACAACTGGCATGAGCACGGCCAAGGCAACGACTTGCTCAATCGTCGCTTCAAACAAACCAATGACCCAAGCAGCGATGAAGGCAGTGAGTAAATTAATCCCCAGCCAAACGCCTCGTCGCCTTGAGCTGACGACGACGGGTGCAAAAATATCATCCTCTTCATCCAAGCCCGCCATGCTCATAATCGAGTGCTCGGCTTCGTCTCGAATCACATCAACCACGTCATCGATGGTGATACGACCCAGGAGTTTGCCTTCATTATCGACCACCGGCGCAGAAACGAGATCGCGTTGTTCGAACACGCTGGCGACTGCATTTGCCGCCATTCCCGCACCAATAGGTTCTTGGTCAGTAATCATATTACTGCTGACAGTGGATGCTGGATCTTTGGTTAGCAAATCTGCAATGGATAACAAACCGAGAAAATGATCAGTACGGCTAACAACAATCAAATGATCGGTCATTTGCGGAATAGAACCGCGCAAGCGCAAGTAGCGAAGTACCACATCGAGCGTGACGTTTGGCCGCACCGTGATGGTGTCCAAATTCATCAAGCCGCCCGCCGAGTCATCGGGGTAAGACAGTACGGCTTCCAAGCGAATCCGATCTTGATCACCCATCGAGTGTAAGACTTCACTGATCACGATGTCGGGCAGATCTTGTAGTATGTCGGCCAAATCATCGGGGTCGAGACCTTCGGTGGCCGCAATAAGTTCTTCAGCGGCCATGTCCCGAATAAGCTTGGCCCTGACCTCATCATTGACGTAGGTCAGCACATCGCCGTCTTTGTCTGGGTGAACCATTTTCCACACCAGCTCACGTTCACTGCGAGGTAACGATTCCAATAGATGGGCTATTTCTGCCGGGTGCAACTCATGCACCATCTGGCGAATATTGTAGAGACGACCGTCTTCTATCGCCTCTGAAAATTTCTTGAGGCGAGACTCCGATTCCACTTTTTTGAGGCCGTCAGACATAAACTACAAACACACTTTTGGAGAAACAACGACTGTAGCCGAGCCACAGAGAAAGAAACTAGCTCAATGGTATGAAGCTTAAGCCCACTACGCTAGCACTACACTAAAAAATTAATTTACTTTATTCAACTGCTCGATAACAGCATCGAGTTCCTCAGCCGTCTCGCAAGCCAGCGCTAGCTCCACTTGCTGCATCAACGGTGTGATATCGGACGTTTGAATCAGTCGCTTAAGCTCTGGCACCATGTTGGGCTGCATACTAAACTCACGCAAACCTAAGCCCAAAAGTAATCGGGTGTAACGTAATTCACCGGCCATTTCACCACACATACTCACAGGGATTCCGGCGTTGTGCCCAGCCTTTATCGTAATATCAACCAACATTAACACGGCCGGGTGTAATTGTTGGTAGAGATAATCCAATAGGTTATCAAGGCGGTCAGCCGCCAAGGTGTATTGGGTTAAATCATTGGTGCC
>Ga0316204_10002137_pt1 | contig 46927 bp, 41 predicted proteins | sample 6monrhotite_MG_2_FD_205661 | JGI IMG/M metagenome (GOLD analysis project Ga0316204, IMG submission 205661) | Microbial mat bacterial communities from mineral coupon in-situ incubated in ocean water Damariscotta River, Maine, United States -... | ecosystem: Environmental > Aquatic > Marine >... | reverse complement strand
AGCAGTTGGTTTGATTAGCGTAATGAAAAGTTTTGCGTTCACCTGGTTGGTGAATCAAACACTTTTCATATAGCTAAGTAAATCAAATGAGTGTGCTATAAATTGTGGTTCAACTGATTAATCTAGGATTATCAAACTAGTGAATTTATTGAAATATTCAATGCCGATACTGTCGTGGCATTCGATTTTTAAACCACTAGGCTTCCACCTGATATGGGCTGGACGAACGACCCGAGATGAAGTGATCTCACGCAAATGAAAGAGCTAACAAGATATAGTGCAGATGACCATAGTGCACCAAGGCGAATTATACATATCATACTACCGACTGTAGCTACAGGTTATCTGCTCGTTAGTTTGAGAAACTAAGCGTTAAAATGTATTAGCCCACGAAGAATTATCAAGTCTCCTTAAAAACAGCCCAAAATTGTGTAAAATATCATTATAGTTCTGCTTATAAATAGCACAAATTAGGAAGCACTGAAAATGAAAAAAACTATTTGTGATAGCAATCAAATCGCCTATCAACATCGAGGTAGTAATGAAAAAATTATCCTATTCATTCATGGTCTGGGCTGCTCGAAGCGCTCTTTTCATGATGCTTTTTCACAAAACTATTTTCCGAATGAGTACACATTAATTGCCCCTGATTTACTAGGTCACGGAGAATCAGCTTCACCCGACAATTCACAATATGATATGCAGGATCATGCAACTCTTGTTAAAAATATGTTAGATCAATTTGAATACCGAGAGTTAAATATCGTTGCGCACAGTATGGGAGGAGCTGTTGCACTTTTATTAACTAACTTCATTGATAAGATTCACAGCATTGCTCTACTTGAAGGAAACCTAATATTAGAAGATTGCAAAATAAGTCGAAGAGTCGCAAAAATGGGGGAAGATAAATTTGTCAATGGGGTTTTTCCTAGAGCCCCTATTAACTATCGTTGTCAAGGGAATGAGTCCGACCCAGAAATTAATCCCAAGGCCTACTTTCGCTCTGCCAAATCTCTCGTTGAGTGGTCAAGCAGCGGGAAATTGTTAGACATTTATACTAACTTAAGTATTAGGAAAAGCTATATTTACGGCGATCGAAATTCAAGCATGCCCGTGATATCACGACTGAATGAAGCGACAGTTTTTGAAATCCCGAATAGTGGTCACTTCATGATGAATGATAACCCTGAAGATACATATGCTGTAATAGCAAAGAATTTAGACTCATAGTAGAGCAATAATATTTTATGCGAGTTTTCATTTATAAAATTTATTATTATTTTCAAAGGCAAATGATTTATTGAACTCTTTACCTTATAGTGTTTGATAGAACAGTAGTGATATCCTTTTTATTAACAACGTTGCATAAGATATCGGAATTAAAAGCTTATAGAGCAGTATAGTAGCGTTTTCTCGCTGGTTTTCTGGTTTGAGCTTAGTCACTCCAAGTGAAATCTAGAAATCAGCGCGAAAACGCTAATATGCTGCTATAGAAGCAGCAACGCGGTTTTCAATCGAAATTTTATGCAACGTTAGGGTTAACTCACCAAAATATTACTTAGCTTTCGTTGAAATTCACTGGCCAACTCAGGACTCGCTGGTTTTAAATTACGAATAATAGTAGCTATCATCTCTCTAGCAGCGCCATCTTGAAAATCAGGTGCCACCTCAATAATTTTCAGCAATTGCTCCACAGCCTCAATATAATCATACTTAGCGACCAAACATACTGCTAAATCGAAACGAGATTTATGATCTTCAAAATTCGAATCAACTTTAGTTTGGAGCGTTTCAATGCCGTCTGTCTTAGCGGCAAATGACATAAAAGTCATTTGACCATTCAATGCTTTCCCAATATCACTTTCTCTATCTCTTTCAGGAAGCTTACTAAATAAGCCCGAAGCATTATTTAAGTCACCTATGTCGAGAAAAATTTGCACCATATCCATGGCTACCCGTGTATTGCTTGGGTCCTTTTGAATTGCTTGAGTCAAGAGCATTATTGCACTCGGTGTATCGCCTGCTAAATGTTTTTCTCGCGCTTGTTCACGCATATCATCAGACTCGTGGCTTATTCCTTGTTCTTTCAATAAGGCCCTGGCTTCGTCTTCATTCACTTGCCCCATATCTACCCGCACTGTTTGTCCATCTTTTATGACAACAAGCGTTGGAACATTTTCTATTTGATATTGTGAACCTAATTCTGGTTGCTCGTTCATATCTACTTTGGCAAAAATGAACTGGCCTGCAAATTCTTTCGCTAGTCTAGAAAAAATCCCTTCTACAGCAATACACGGCTCAGACCAAACTCCCATAAACTCAACAACGACTGGAATTTTATTGGAATTTTCCAAAACAAGTGAAGGAAAACTTTTTTGGGTAACTTCAAAGTTATAAACTTCTTGACTCATCACAAACCTCAATTGAATAGAATTTGGCCAATTGTAGCATAATTGATTACTATTAGTTTATACCGGAAAGAGAATTGCTATACCTATAAGAGCTAAAGTAAATAGATCGATTTTTATACTTGTAAGTTTAGTTATTAACAAACGTAGTACACATAAAAATCCATTTCATAAACAATTATTCAATGACTTTGTTTATGAACTCATCAAGACTCCATTTAGATGTCAAATCGTCAACTGCTGTTTCAGATACCCAGATTGATTCGGATCAGGAGTTTCTCCCACCAGATTATAGTCGTATTGTGATGTAACCGAGCAAGTTGAGCAGCCGCCCACGCTAGCATCGTCACACAACATCTGACAGGTAGTCATAGCAAAACGCTTTATAGGCAACCCATCTTCATCCATTATAGGATTACCTTCTCCATCAAATAGCAGGATAGTAGAACATCCACGAAAGGGAATATCACCATAAGCAATATTTTCAGATTGAAGGGTTCAATTTTTAATAACCATTCCTAATGGAGCAAGTTTAATGATAGAACGATAAAGAATGGTTTTATTGTCGAGCAATCCATAACAATGATAGGTCTCAAGCTGATCATCGTTTTCTTGCTTTTCAATTAACATAACGAGAGCATCATTACTCGATAGCATCGCATTAATTTTTCTATCAACACATAACTCGTGAGAAACATAAACCATCGGATTTTTCAAAAAATCATGATGAAAATACGTCGCGTATTCCAATAATCCACAGGAGATTAATGCAAGGGGAAAACTTTCAGGAAAATTAACGTAATCAGCTAATTCATCGAAATAGTATGATTGCTCAACCAAAGCGCCCAATAAAAAATTTTTTCCATTGGAGGTTGTCAAAAATTTTCTTTTTAGAAAGTAATTTGTATCTCCAACAAAAGTTCGATCAGGAACATGACTCAAGTCTGGATAATCACAAAATTGAGAGGATTCCAAAACTAGCGGCTTTTGAGATTCTCGTTTGTAACCGATCATAGCCAACCCACCATTATTTTTAATCAGAAAACGATTACTCAGCACTTTGTTTTCTGATTCTTTAAATCGACTGTCTTTTATCTCAAACTCAAACTGGTCTCCTGCTTTAATTGCACTGGAAAAATTCAATTGATAATAACTATACGTGAGGTTCTCACGCTCTAAAAGCGACAATTCATCATTATCTCTCCGATATTGCTCAAATTGATCAGCAATAAATCCTAGCTGTTGAAACCCTAATACTATAGGGCAACCAAATGGATTGCCGGAAATTTCCTGCCACCCTGTTTTATCATGAAACGGATTAAAATCATCTGTGGAATTTCTAGCCGCATCAATATGTATTTGAGAAAAACAATATGTTGTAGATTTTTCCACCATTTCACCGAAGCATAAGTAATCATCTTCCCAAAGTATAGCTTATCAGATTGTTAAAATTCGTCACGAACTCGACAAAAAAAGGCGGAAAAATAATCTAGCCTAAAGACGGACTTCGACGAGGAGGCTCTTTGCAGGGTGAACAACGAAACAGTAAATGCGATAAAATTTCAACAACCTGTTAAGTGAAGGAAAAAGCAATTAAATTCTGGCCTGATAACATCGAGTCTAGGAGGCTGCCCGAGATTAAAGAGCCGACTTGACAACCCGCTCCTGCGTCGCCTAAAGCGCCTACTGTTGGTGCTCTAACTTCTGCGTCCATGCAGTCGCGCGGAAAGGATCATTTAGAGGAGTTTTTGCAAGTAGAAACTGCTACTTTCATTTAAAACGGAAGAATACCCTTAAACCAGGTAAGTCGATAAACTCTCTTTGCTGCTTATCCTCTCCATCAGTATACCCAAATAAGTAGAATTTATAATAAATTGATGCTCCTAAGTTATATTTTTGCGATGTTGTTAAACCTAGGGCTAAGTAATAATCAGTGTTATCTAGATCGGCAGAAATGACATCATTAATAAAGGATTTCCCCAAATCTTTACCAAGTTCTAAATAGGGAGAAATAGGTAATGTTGTTTTAACTCCGCCAAAGAAAAATGCAGTATCCATATCTGTTTTATTGTCGCTATCAATAACTTTATCAGCTTTAATATTATTGATACTTACTCCAAAATAAACAGCCATCCCATAGGTATCAGAGTTAATAATTGCATCAACACCATAGCTCTCCCCATCGCCACTAGTTTCATAAACCCCACCAGCATGAACAATAGTTCGAATATTTGTTCCAGCAAAAACATTTGTAGTTATGACAAATATCATCGGCAAAAGGAAAATAACCTTCCTTAAACTGTCGGTTTTCATATACCCCTCCCATAACTCTGCAATTTAAAGTAGAAAAACTCCGGCCAATTGCACAATACTAAATTCATATCGATAGAAGAAAAAACGTAAATATGCAACCTACATCTGAATTACACTAAATTTCAATTTCCTATTAAGTGCGCGAGAATTTCTATTTTAGCTTAGAGGGCCAAACGCTATTTTTTCCTTTATCCTTTTGCTCTTCTTTAGTACTTGGTTTTGTTTTTTTCTTAGGTATAGATTTCTTTTTCGAGCCCGGTTTGTTTTCGTGGTTTGTTTTAACTTTCAATTTGGGTTTTGGCTTAAACTTAGGCTTGCTTTGTCTTTTATCTTTAATTGTCAAATCTTCTTTAGGATGCAAGTTAACCTTCGGTTTCTTAATCTTCTTTTTGCCACGAATTTTTTTGAACTGTGTTTCTTCAACTTCACATGCCGGCTCAAAACCCGCAATGATCTCTCGTGGTATCAATTTACCAATAAGGTTTTCAATATCTGATAACGATTCAGCTTCATCTTCAGACACGAGTGAAATAGCTTCCCCTGTCGCGCCACCGCGGCCTGTTCGACCTATTCGATGTACATAATTCTCTGCCACATCAGGGAGATCAAAATTGACGACATGAGGAAGTTCCGTAATATCTATTCCACGTGCAGCGATATCAGTTGCAACAAGCACTTTCACATCACCTTTTTTAAAATCAGCTAAGGCTTTTGTTCTAGCCCCCTGGCTCTTATTACCATGAATAGCAGCTGATTTTATTCCACTTTTTTCAAGTTGAACAACCAACCGATTAGCGCCATGTTTGGTTCGCGAGAACACAAGCACTTGCTCCCACTTATTTTTATTAATAAGCGAAGAAAGCAATTTTGTTTTACGGTTTTTATCAACAGGAAGAATTTTTTGCGTCACAGAAACAGCCGTCGAATTCCTCGGGCTGACATCAATTTCAACAGGGTCTTTTAACAATCCTTTTGCTAACTGACGAATATCTCCGGAAAAAGTCGCTGAGAACATCAAATTCTGTCTTCGTTTGGGCAGCAATGGAACTATTTTTCGAATATCATTAATAAACCCCATATCAAGCATTCTATCGGCTTCATCCAATACGAAGATTTCCACATGATTAAACTTAACCGCATTTTGGCTATGCAAGTCCATCAAACGACCAGGTGTTGCAACTAAAATATCGACCCCTCGACGCAGTTTCATCATTTGTGGGTTTATTTTCACACCACCAAAAACAACAACTGATCGCAATTTCAGATGCTTACTATATTGGTAAATACTTTCGTTTACCTGTGCAGCCAGTTCTCGAGTGGGAGTCAAGATTAATGCTCTGATTGAATTTGGCCTTGCTGCATGCCCCTGGGATAAACGATGTAAAAGCGGCAGAGTAAAACCAGCCGTTTTCCCTGTTCCCGTTTGAGCAGCAGCCATTACATCATTGCCCTCGATAATCGGGGGAATGGCTTGAGTTTGAATGGATGTGGGCTCTTCATAACCCTTATCTCTAAGCGCATGCAATACTGGCTCTGATAAACCAAGCGAGGAAAATGTCATTTTATATGCTCCCATATTTGGGCAAACAGCAACTAACGAAGAAATTTAACGTTTTAACGGGATCTATTCTTTTCTTGAAGATTTAGAGGATAGAGATTCATTAAATAATCGTTCTCGGACTGATCATCCATTTTTCACAAAATTTATGTATCGACTTGTATTAGCGTTGGTCAACGCAAATACCGACAGAAACTCGGCGCAAGAGTATCAGTAGACCCCGCTGTTAGCAAGCATGATCTAATAATCTGTCAAAAATATGATCAATTATCAAGCCACATAATCATGCCTTACAAATCACACCTGCCGGCAGTGAAATAAAGGTGTTAACCGCTTCAGTTTTACTATTGAGATTACTGAATGGCCGGATTGATTGAGCCAAACTTAGTACGTATGGCACCAGCGGCGCCGAAACACTTAAATGGGCAAAGATAGCTAACTGAAAATTCCAGTTATGCTTGAGGGAAGCGTAGAAAAATAGCGCACTAGAGGTAGGATAAAACAAATTAAACGACTATTCATTAGTCTTTCCGTTTCGCATATTGTAACGCTTCGCGAACAAACGCTTCATAATCATCTTCAAACTCACGAGGTATAAGAACCCACTATTTAAACTTTTTCTTTGTGAAGTTAAATTCCATACCCCATCTCTCTGCAATCAACTCATCTACTCGTTGCGGCGAGACTTTTATGATAAGCGCATCTTCTTTATCAAACATCATGGTCATGAAATCACCTTTGTAGCGCAAACAAGGAGACTTCATCATCGTTGAATGTTCAACACCTTTTTCTTTAGCAACTCTATTTGCAATTTCATCAAAACTCATTTTACTTTACCCTTAACATATTTTAGAAGCTCTAGGTTATTATCGAGATTACGTGGCCCCATTAGCATACCCTTCAAACCGTGCTCTTTAAGATTTTCTAAACCAAAAGCAGAATCGTTTTCTAATGAAAATTTAAAAATATTTTTCACTTTCATAAAAGTTTTTCCTGGGCCTTTGTCTTCCGGAATTTGTTTGAAGAATGGTTGTACTTTACTTAGTACTTTTTCTTCTTCAATACCAACTTCAATAATTTTTGCTGAATGCACCAATAACATCAGGTATAACAATAGAGGGGAATACAAAATTGCATAACCAATACCTGATGCAATCGCTCCTGATAGAATTGCGAGAAAAAATCCTTGCTGAGTTATTTCCAGATTTTCGCCTAAAAAGAAAAAGGCAATCAGCACGAGAGACAAAGTGCCTATAAAATTCCAACTGGTTGCTTTAAGCGGATTAGTCGCCCTTCGTCCGAGAATGGAATGCACTCCCCTTGCAATACCTGCAAACTGAGCGCTAACCAACGATGGAGCTGTCGCACCGAGAAGCAATAATAAAATGAGGCCGCCGAAAGCCAGCAAAAGACCAGTCCCAGATTGAAAATCAAGCCGCTCACCTTTACTAATTCCATGAAAAATCATGACAAGAGAAATCGTTCAAGGAATGTTCTCATTCTCGAAAATCCCAATACAGTATGGACTATCGAACGAGTTATTCGTTACTACATACAGCAAACATATGAAATAGAGCATGTACGAGATATCAATTCATAAGCAATTGACAACCAAGCCTCATTTAATTTGCATCCTCAGCAAACCTCATTGGAAATAGATTTGCTCGCTCATTTCCGTGGTACAAGTTTCGCATCGCTTAACCTCACGTTAGAAATACAACAACTGAGGAAGCAAAACGTGACTCAAACATTCGTTGGCTTTAGTAGCACAGATATTGAATCTTATAAATTAATGAAAGAGTGGGAAAAGCTGATAAATTTCAATTTTAAGTTTAGCAGCTGCCAAATGCACGAGTCACTAAAAGGAAACGACATTATTCACGTAAAAGCAAGCTGTCGATCCCGTATAAAAAAGGGGGACACGTATATTATGTTAATCGGCAATGACACTCGCTTTAAACATAAATACCTGCGCTGGGAAGCAGAAGTCGCGATGGAAAAAGGCTGTAACATTATTTGCGTAAATCTAAATGGAATGCGCTATTTTAATCCTCGTTTATGCCCCCCTATCGTTAATGATATTGGTGCCATTTTTATCCCATTTGCACCAGAAATTATTGCGCATGCAATCACTAACTATAAAAAGCCATCAAAAGGTAATTATAAATATTCCCACGCCGTTTATAAAAAATTGGGAATGGAAAAAAGCGTCGTTGTGGTTTGAGCTCCAACTCTATTATTAATAAAAAATTTATCACATACCTCAGCATATTCGAACACAAAATGCTCGCTCAATAATATCAAGCTGCCGAAAGTAAAATAAAAAAATAGTCTAACTTAGCTATCAAATGTCATGTCATTAGTGGCATAATTATTATACAGGGCATCTCTGCAAATAGATTCATAGCGCATTAATTACGTTAAAACCAAACTCAAAATGCTCATTTACTGTAGTAAATTGTGCTTTTTCGTTCGATTTTAGCTTGTTTCTATCGCTCTAAATCTATTTCTGGAATCAACCCTCAGTCTTTCTGAAATTTAATTGTGATAGCAAGGAGCATTTAATGAGTGAAGCAACAACTCTGGATGAAATAGATTACGGCCCACTTGCCGCTCTCGTTGGAACATGGGAAGGAAACAAAGGTGTGGATATTGCGCCTGAACCTGATGGTATCGAAAACAATCCCTACTACGAAACCATTTTATATGAAGCCATTGGTGACGTAACCAATGCTGAATCACAAGTGTTAGCCGTATTACGTTATCACCAAGTCGTAAAACGTATATCTAATGATAAAGTCTTTCACAATGAAACCGGTTATTGGTCTTGGGATTCAAATACAGGAGTCATTACACATTCGCTGACCATTCCCCGAGGCGTCTGTTTATTGGCAGGCGGTAAAGCGATTGTCAACGATGATGGTAGCATTGAATTTAACGTAGAGGCAGCTATCGATAGTGATGAGTGGGGAATTATCCAAGCGCCATTTATGCAAGAGAACGCAAAAACCACTGGCTTTACGCAGAAAATCATAGTGAATGGCAATCAACTTCAATATAGCGAATCCACTATGCTGGATATTTATGGACGACAGTTTGAGCATACCGACAACAACATTCTCACTAGAATATAGTCTGTAGATATACCATACTTATTCAAGCATATTGGTAGCATTAGATTATAAACTCTTCCGATTTATAGGTCCCTTTGCATGAAATACATATCACTCCTGGCTTTGTTATTAGTTTCATTCTTCAGCTTTGCCGATGATAAAACTGTTGCAGAAATAAGCAAAATAGAAGGCCCTGTTCGGATGATGGCTACAACTGATATCAAAAAGCAAAAAGCCCAGGAGGGAGACCAACTCAAAGCGGGAGATATTGTAATCACGGGGCCTAACGGCAGAGCCAAGTTAAAAATGTTTGATGGCTCACTTATTGTGTTAGACCCAAAATCACATATCACCCTCAACAGTAAACAAGAGATAAAACAAAACGAAGGAAAATCTTATTACAAAATTCGTAAACGTAACAAGAATAATAAAATTAGAGTTGTTACCAATTTTGTTGTTATCGGAGTAAAGGGAACCAGCTTTGTTGTATCCGCTGACGAAAATGACAAACGCATTACCATGAATCAAGGCCTTGTTAATGTGCAATCGCTAGACAAAGAATTTGAGCTTTATCGACTTAATGAAGAGGAAGAATTTTCTCATTTTCAAAAAGAGATGAAAGATGGATTCAACACCTACCAACGCGAATTCAAAAAAGAATTTGCAGAGTTTGTAAAATCATTTGATTTATCAGAGGGAAAATCCATCGCCTTTGATGGCAACAAAACAATCGAGTCTCGCAATAGCCAAGAAATAGAAGCTGAAATTAAACATTTCGAATCCTTTTAGCGATATTTTATTTCGTTAACTAAATGTTTAGCAAGCACCAAAATCAGTTAGGAAATACACCCTTCCTACTTTTTTCTATTTTTCTTTTTTGTTCTTCACTTGCTATTTGGCAATATCAAATTCCTCCATTTAACTTCATCTCGCTTAAACTTAATGATCTCAATTTTAGCCTGAATCAAAAACAACCACATCCTGATATTGTATTTGTTGCCATCGATGAAAAAAGTGTAAATAAATTAGGTCGTTGGCCGTGGGATAGAAAAACACAGGCAATGATTTTAGACAAATTATCACCCGCTAAGATTATCGGCTTAGATATTGTTTTTTCAGAAGCGTCAAATCAAGAGGCCGACACTCTGTTGGCTACAGCTATCAATAGCAATAACACCATATGTAGCTTTTTCTTTCGTAACGAATCAACTCAAACAATGAATGATGATATACGTTGGTTAATGAGTGATTCTGCACTTGAACGAATTCGACTCAGCAACACTCCTCAACTAAGTGGAAAGTATATCGAAACAAACATCATGCAAATCATGGAATCGTGCACTGCGAGCGCGGCAATTAGTACCGTGTTAGATAAAGACACATTAGTTCGAAAGTACCCACTAACACTATATTTCGATGGAGAAAATTTTCCTAGCTTAGGTACGCAGATATTGCGTCACCACTTAAATCAAGAGCTATTCATTGATGATGACACTGGTGTTACCCGAGCATCCATTGGCAATAACCCCGTACCAGTAGACACATTAAACTTGTCTTATCTCAATTATTACGCCATGGAGAATTATCGAATTATTTCAGCCGTTGATCTTCTCCACGATAATAGCGACATTAAAAATAAGATTGTCATATTCGGAATATCAGAAGCAGGCCTCACTGACGTGAGATCAACGCCTATCGGCAATATTCCAGGCCCTCTCATCCACTACACATTTATCTCCAATATTCTAGATAATACACTATTAACAATACCGGAAATCCTAAACCATCTACTCTTTGTATTCTTCTTTTTACTCCCCTTACTATTACCGTTAATTGCCAAACAAGTAGTGACACGAGCAACGTGCTATTTTTTGATTTCACTCATATTTATCATAATTACCAAAACTGCCTACGCTTACAATCACATCCTGATCGAGAGCTTCTACCCCCTATTTGCGTTATCGTTAATGTCTATTTTCCAAGAGCTACGACTTTATCAATTCAGTGAAAAAGAGAACAAATTGATAAGTACCGCGTTTGAAAGCTACGTATCCCCCGAAATTTTACGCCAATTAAAAAATAATAAAGAGGAACTTTCACTAGGTGGAGTAGAAAAAGAAATTAGTGTTTTATTCTGTGACATAAGAAATTTTACGAACATATCAGAAAATATGGCGTCAACTGAATTGGTGAATTTACTAAACAAGCACTTTGAACCGCTAACAAAAGAAATAATTTCAAATCAAGGTATGTTGGACAAATATATTGGTGATGCCGTTATGGCTATATTTAATGCGCCAATTGAATTGAGCAATCATCAGGCAATTGCCTGTAAAGTTGCACTAAATATGTTACACATTGTAAACAACAATAAAGATACAAACGACAAGATTAAAGTAGGTATTGGAATATGCAGCGGACCAGCGGTAATCGGCAACATGGGTTCCTCACTACGATTTAACTATACTGCTGTTGGTGACACCGTCAACATCGCCTCTCGCTTAGAAGGGCTTTGTAAAACCTATGCAGCTCCCATCATAGTCAGCGAAAGTACAATCGCCACGTTAGACGCAAGTTTTCTCTATCGCTATTTGGATCAAGTAAACGTTAAGGGAAAAGATCAAGCATTGAACATTTACGAGTTAATGGAGAATACAGACAAAAATCAAAAATTAAAGCAGCTATTTGATGTTGCTATAATAGAAATGAAAAACGGCAATATCGAAAAAGGTAAAAACCTACTGCAACAATGCGAGAATGAATTTGATGATCAAGTATCATCAGCAATTTTAAAAATACAATTCGACACACACTCATAGAAGAAACTCATCATAAACCTAGATTAATCAGTTGAACCAAACTGATTTAGTCAGTCAGATGTATTCTTAGTTTTGAATTATTGCTCGTTTACAAAAAGGGAAGAGAATAAAGATTGTTATGAAGGAAGGAATGGATGTATTAAATCAGAGCTGTTCTTTTTAAAAACAGCTCTGCAATCTGTAAATACTGTTTTTTAAATTTTAGGTCTCATATGTGGAAATAGCAACACATCCCGAATGGAAGGTGCATCGGTAAACAACATAACTAATCGATCAATACCAATACCTTCACCCGCCGTTGGTGGCAAACCATGTTCAAGGGCTGTAATGTAATCTTCATCAAAATGCATGGCTTCATCATCGCCAGCATCTTTTTCTTCCACCTGTTTTTTGAAACGTTCTTCTTGGTCTTCGTAATCATTCAACTCAGAAAAACCATTTGCGATTTCACGACCACCCACAAAGAATTCAAAACGATCAGTCACGAAGTGGTTATCATCATTTCGACGTGCAAGCGGAGAAACTTCAGTTGGGTATTCCGTAATAAATGTTGGATCCTTCAAACGATGCTCAACGGTTTTTTCGAAGATTTCGATTTGTACCTTCCCTAAACCATAAGTTGGTTTAAGAGGTATTCCTAGACCTTCAGCGATAGCCGTTGCACTTTGTAAATCATCCAACTGCTCTGATTTTATTTCAGGATTGTAATGTAAAATGGAATCTTTTACGGTCATGCGATGAAAAGGGCTGCCAAAGTCGTAAGTATCACCTTGATAGTGAACATCCGTTGTTCCCAATACTTTTTCAGCAATTCCGCGCAACATCTCTTCGGTGATATCCATCAAGTCATTATAGTCAGCGTATGCTTGATAGAACTCAAGCATTGTGAACTCTGGATTATGACGTGTTGATAAGCCTTCGTTACGAAAGTTACGATTAATTTCAAATACTCGCTCGAAACCACCAACCACTAACCTCTTGAGATAAAGCTCAGGGGCAATACGTAGAAACAAATCCATATCCAATGCGTTGTGAAATGTTGCAAACGGACGAGCTGTTGCTCCACCTGGGATCGCTTGCATCATTGGAGTTTCCACTTCCAAGTATTGACGTTCAATCAGAAAGTTTCGGATATAAGAAACAATTTCAGAGCGCATACGAAATTTTTCACGTGACTCCTCATTCATAATCAAATCAATATAGCGCTGGCGATATTTCACTTCCTGATCAGTGAGGCCGTGAAATTTTTCAGGCAGTGGTCGTACCGATTTTGTTAACAAACGAATGGAGTCAACTTTAACGGAAAGGTCACCTGTTTTGGTGCGCATTAAAATACCTTCCGCACCAATGATGTCACCAATATCCCATTTCTTAAATTTATTGTTATAAACCCCTTCCGCTAAAAGATCACGAGCAACATAGAGCTGAATTTTTCCTGACATATCCTGAATATGCGCAAAACTCGCTTTACCCATGACACGACGCGTCATCATTCTTCCCGCTAAACTAACGCGAATAGGAGTCTCTTCTAACGCTGCTTTATCTTTTTCTTCATATTCAGCGTGCAGCTCGCCAGCCATGACATTACGACGAAAATCATTAGGGAAGGCGTTCTCTTCTTCACGTAACGCGTTAAGTTTTGATCGACGCTGTGCTATGAGTTCGTTTTCGTCTATTTGTATTTCGTTGTTATCTTTTTCTTGATTGTCGCTCATTAATCTTTCCAGTTTTTATAAGCCGCTTTTCAGGCTTGCTTCAATAAATGGGTCTAGGTCACCATCGAGAACAGCTTGTGTATTTCCTGTTTCATGACTGGTTCGCAAATCTTTGATACGTGACGCATCGAGTACATAAGATCGTATTTGGCTACCCCAACCAATATCCGATTTGGAATCTTCCATTGCTTGTTTCTCAGCATTGCGTTCCATCACTTCCAGCTCATAAAGTTTGGCTTTTAACATCTTCATTGCAGCTGCTCTATTTTTATGCTGAGAACGATCATTCTGGCACTGCACTACAGTGTTAGTTGGGATATGAGTTATTCGAATCGCTGAATCGGTTTTATTAACGTGCTGCCCACCTGCACCTGATGCCCGATAGGTGTCGACACGCAAATCGGCCGGGTTAATTTCGATTTCAATGTCGTCCGAAATTTCTGGAGAAACAAACACTGAAGAAAATGAAGTATGGCGTCGGTTACCAGAGTCAAAGGGCGACTTTCTAACCAAACGATGAACACCTGTTTCCGTTCTTAACCAACCGAACGCGTAATCACCGGTAAAATGAATCGTCGCGCTTTTTATCCCTGCTACATCACCGGCCGATGCCTCAACCAATTCTGTTTTAAAGCCTCGACGCTCACCCCAGCGCAGATACATACGCAGAATCATCTCTGCCCAATCTTGCGCCTCGGTTCCACCTGATCCTGCTTGAATATCAAGATAGGCATTATTTGCATCCATTTCACCGGAAAACATACGACGAAATTCCAAATTTTCCAACTGCTTTTGTGTGGCATCCAAATCTACTACCACGGAATTTATGGTATCTTCGTCGTTTTCTTCCGCCGCCATTTCCAACAATTCAGCGGCGTCATTCAACTGATCTCGCAGCTGATCAAGCACATCAACAACTTGCTCTAAAGCTACGCGCTCTTTACCAAGTGCTTGTGCCCTTTCGGGGTCATTCCATACATCCGGATCTTCTAACTCTCCAACAACCTCTTCCAAACGCTCTTTTTTAGATGCGTAGTCAAAGATACCCCCTGAGGGTTTCTGATCTCGATTGAAATTCTTTTATGCGATTTTGGATTGGATTAAGTTCTAACATCTTGGCATCTTTTCTTCAGCTTCTAAAAGGCGCAAATAATACACTATGATCAGCCATTTGTCCTGAAACTGTGAGGAAGATCAACCTAGAATAATCAGTTGGCCGCACGTTTAGAGTGCAAGCAGTTGGTTTGATTAGCGTAATGAAAAGTTTTGCGTTCACCTGGTTGGTGAATCAAACACCTTTCATATAGCTAAGTAAATCAAATGATTGTGCTATAAATTGTGGTTCAACTGATTGATCTAGGTTCAATCTAAATGGCGGGTTTTAATATGCCAGAGCAATCCTTTTGAAGCCTCCTCCACCATATCCAATACTCGTTCAAAACCTTGATTTCCACCATAGTAAGGATCAGGCACTTCCATCTCGTTAAAGCCGCTGGCGAATTCTAAAAAGAGCTGGAGTTTTTTCTCTAAATGAGTGGGGCACTGCTCAATGAGATTTGAGTAATTCTCACGGTCCATGGGCAGAATATAATCAAACATTTCAAAATCAAGATCGTTTACTTTGCGAGCGCGTTGACTATTGAGATCTATTCCTCGCTTTTGCGCAGCAGCTTGTGAACGAGCATCAGGCTTGCTGCCGATGTGATAGGCGTGTGTACCCGCTGAATCAATTTCAATTGCGTGGCTCAAACCTTCATCAACTACCAATTTCCGAAAAACACCTTCTGCCGTGGGAGAGCGGCAAATATTTCCCATACACACGAAGAGTATCTTAACCATGTTGCTGTTATTTCCTTATTTAATCTAATACCCGGTATTTATTAACACTTTTAGGCTGTGGAACCTATTATGCATTAAAAATGTAGACTCAAGCATAAACTCTCGGGTTCCATGCGTCGATAGTTGTAGCATGTAAAATAACAATGCTGATTTAGCACAGTTGTAAGCTATAATCAGCATTTAATCATGAACAATATGTATCTACTTTTGAACGGTAAAAACTTATGATCACAATTACATCAGAACAAATGAGTAACATGATCGGATTGCGTGTTCGACACCATAATGTTTACTGCCAAATTGTCGAAATTCTTGAAGACAGCCCGGCACTCATTCTGGAAGATTTAGAACACCATATAAGCATTCAACCGGACCAGCATGGCGAAGCCCATCGCAAAGTACCAAAAACTTACACTATTAAAATACTGACACACGACAAACTAGAGTATTCGCCTGCTTTTTTAGCATTAGATCCCATACCGCTTGATGTGGAAAACAGTAATCCTCTAACTACCGCTGAATCGGCTTAAAGCCCCTTCTAACTTTTTATTTTCTAGTTGCTAATTACAAGCAATTTAGGCATAGTTCGGCCCGAATTGTCGAGATACTTAACGCCGTTCGCTAGCGTGATGCAAACTACCACAAATTTTGAAAACAAATTGTTTCATTTATATAAAGTATAGCAAGCTAACGCTCGATAATTGAACTACCGTTACCTAAAGTATTTGTCGACAACGACATCAAACAAAGAATTTATTTTCAAAATGCACGAAAAAAAATCAGAAAAGAAAACCCATCAAGATAATGATGAATCAATCGTATTGTGGATACTCACTTCGCTATTTATTGTACTAACCACACTCACGGTCAATTCCTACTCAAATTTGGATGAGCAAAATAACAAACAACTTACCGCTGCACCTCAAACAACACCAATTAATACCGAACTCACATTAATAAATTCTAAAACCGACTCGCAAATAGATACTAAAACTCTTAAGATGTAAACATCTGATAACGGCCATTGAATACGCGGAATGCGAACACCTAGCGTCTTTTTATATCCATTTACCCTTTCCATACTTTTATTCGTCTTTGCTCTCTTAGCCGGTTGTGAATTATCTCCACCTAATTCCATCGAAACGGAAAAAGAAGTTGTTAAATTAGAATTCTCCCCACCATTAAATACATTCCCACGAAATAGCCAGTTAACACTCCATGCCCGAGCCTATTTTGCTGATAGCAGTTACCAACATGTGAGTAGCCAAGCACGTTGGTTTTCGACAGATCCTGAAGTCCTTGAAATTAACAATAACGGAACGGTTACTACCTATAAAGCAGGAATTAGCACAATTAGTGTGTCTTTAGGAACACATAGCATCTCGAAAAATGTTCGAGTGAGTGATGCAACACCAGAGTTTGTAAGAGTTGAATTAGAGAGCTTTTCCGTCCGGCCAAATATGCCTTTCACCCTATCGGTATATGCATACTTCAGTGATGGTTCAAAGTTGGATGTTACAAACGATATCAACTGGCACGTGGTTAATAATGATATCGAAGATGATACCGATATTATTGTCCGCACTTTTGATAATAACTTTCGCAGCCTGGTTTTAGGTGAAGGCCGAATAACCGCAAACTATCACAATGATGCATACAACCACACATTAGTGATTGCGGTTAACGAAGCGGGGCTAAATAAAATTCGAATTCCGCTATTACCCAAAACCTATTTTGTTGGAAGCTCAGTTCCGCTGGAAGCTTTAGGGTATTACTCCGACGATACTGTGTTGGACATTAGCCAAAATGTATCGTGGACGGTAACGGCCATCACTGAAGATGAGTTAGGCAATCCCATTCAAGCGGGGTCTGCAACTATTGACCAGTTTAACTCCAGCATGAGATTTCTGGAGCCAGGTAAAATAAGAATCACCGCGTCATTAGACAACGCAGTAGAAACACGCACATTAACGATTAAAAGTGCGAACCTAAAAGCGATTGAGATTGAGCCGACAGCAAACACTATTTTTGTTGATGAGCACAAAAAATTAAATGCCTATGCGATTTATGATAGTGGTGATACGTATAACATCAGTGATTCGGTTAGCTGGGCAAGTAGCGTATTAAATATTGCTGATGTCAGCAACATTAATCAATTCATCGCAAATATTTACGCTGCTGATAGTGGCACAACAATCATATCCGCAAGTTACAATCAATTTTTTGAAAATGAGCTGGAAGTTTCGGTCAATGATTCAACGTTAGACTCTCTTGAAATAGTATCACCAAATACAAGCTATGCATTAACGACCGCTGCACGATTAAAAGCAGTAGGCCACTATTCAGATGGGAGCTCACACGATATTAGCGAGCTGGTTACTTGGGGTAGCGCTGATGAAACCGTGATTAAAATTGGCAATACAGGCAGCAACGCTGGAAAACTCGAAGCTTTAAAAGCAGATAGTGTGGAAGTCAGCGCAAAATTTAAAAATAAAAGTACATCTTTAATACTTACTATCAGTGACGAAGCCGCACTAACCGAAATCACCTTGCAAAGTGATGCCGGCATACTCTATCTTGATGACACTCAAGCGACTGTCACGGCAACGGCAGTATTCGATGATGATACAAGCCAAGATATTACCGAGTTAGTGACCTGGCAATCCAGTAACAATAGCTCGCTATTTGTTGGCAACCACCCACAAACTAAAGGGCGCCTCACACCATTGGATACTGGCTTGATTGTCATCACCGCATCATATAACGGAATAAGCCAAGACAAAACATTCACAATTAGTGATGCGACTTTGCTTAATTTTAGCATCAATACACCTGAACAAAACCTATCGACTGCAGCCGCTTTTCAACTAACAGCAACAGCAAACTATTCAGATGGTGAAATTCGTGACATTACGGAAAAAGTATATTGGACTTCTTCAGATCAAGAAATTGCAACCATCTCCAATATCCCAGGAATGAAAGGCCAAGTCACTGCTCGAAATACAACAGCGTTTTCTATCAGCGCTTCGTATGAAACATTAAGCCAAACGGTAACACTGACGGCTAGCGAATAAAAAAGGCGCAACCATTAGCTACGCCTCTATTAGCCCCAAAATGCATCCAGCATTTTTATATAACAGTTTTTCCACCCATATACGGCTGTAAAACTTCAGGAACTTCTACCTTTCCAACTGCCGTTTGGTAGTTTTCCATAATTGCCACCAGTGTTCTACCAACCGCCAAACCAGAGCCGTTTATAGTATGGAGCAATTCGGGCTTGCCAGTTTCTGGATTACGCCATCGCGCTAATATACGCCTTGCTTGAAAATCTTCAAAGTTACTGCAAGATGAAATCTCACGATATTTTTGCTGGCCAGGCAACCATACTTCAAGATCATAGGTTTTACATGAAGAAAACCCAATATCCCCAGCACATAAATTCATAACACGATAAGGAAGATTCAAAGCCTGCAAAATCGCTTCTGCATGTGATGTTAATTCTTCTAAAACTTTATGTGACTCTTCCGGTTTTACAACTTGCACCAGCTCCACTTTCTCAAACTGATGTTGGCGAATCATTCCCCGCGTATCTCGACCATAGGAACCTGCTTCACTGCGAAAACAGGGAGTGTGCGCGACAAACTTTAAAGGTAGATCGTCCGCTGCTTGAATAGTATCTCGCACAATATTAGTGACAGGTACTTCAGCCGTTGGAATTAAATAGAACTGTTGACCAGTCTCTTCGTGTTTTTGAATAGCGAACAGATCTTCTTCAAACTTTGGCAATTGCCCAGTACCACGCAAGGAATCAGCATTCACAAGATAAGGCACATAGGTTTCTTGATAACCGTGGGTATCAGAGTGAGTGTTTAGCATAAACTGAATCAAGGCTCGGTGCATTCTTGCTAAATCGCCAGACAATGTCATAAATCTTGAACCGCTAATTTTCACCGCAGTCTCAAAATCCAGTGCTTCAAGGTTTTCACCAACTGCAACATGATCCAGCACCTCAAAATCAAACTGCTTTGGCTCACCCCAACGACGCACTTCAACATTGCTCTCTTCATCTTTACCATCTGGAACAGATTCATGAGGAATATTTGGGACTTCCATCAAAATAGTGTTGAGTTTATGTTGAAGTTCAGAAAGTGATTGCTCCGATTGCTTTAACTTGCCACCTAACCCTTCAACCTCTTTAAGCAAAGGTTGAATATCTACCCCGGTGGCTTTTGCCTTTCCGATAGATTTTGATTTGGCATTTCGCTCTGCCTGCAGCGCTTGAGTCTCTTGCTGCAGGGATTTTCTCTCCTCTTCAAGTGCCACAATTGCTGCTGTATCCAATTGATAACCTCGACGCGCCAACTGAGTTGCCGTTTCATCAAGATTTTGCCTAAATAGTTTTTGATCTAACATATTTTTTCACTACTTCCATCAATATTCGTTCGTGCAGACCAAGACAACATATGCCCTGGTTTAATAATCTGAGAAAGATGTTTCATAACCCTCTGCATTTTACCCGACTCGTCAAACATTTCGAGCACCAATGGTAAATCCAGTGAAACATCTAAAATCGAGGCAGTATGAACGTCGCGGGAAGAACCAAAACCAGCAATCCCACGAAATACGGTCACCCCTCGAACTTCTTCTTTACTCTTTAATAATTCCATAAGGCGACTTAATTGACCTTCACCTTCTGTTAAATAGACTCTGACTACAGTTACTTCTGAAGTTCTCATAACTCCCGCCCCAACATCATTCCTATCCAACAGGCTACAATACAGACAAACATGCTGATGAATATATTAACACCCGCTTTTATTAATTCACCACTGGAAATTAAATTAACCGTTTCAAATGAAAACGTTGAGAATGTAGTAAATGAGCCTAAAAAACCAACAAGCAAAAAGGCTCGAACTTCAGGTGCAAACGCGAAGCGCTCAACTAACAGCACGACCAAGACACCCATCAAAAAAGAGCCTACGAAGTTTACTACCAACGTACCAAAAGGAAAAGATTTACCCAACAAACTGTATATCCACTGCGAAGAGAGGAAACGCGCAACCGCTCCCACCGCACCACCTATACCAATCGCGATGAGGTTACTCATCAACTTTTTCACCTTTCAACAGATAAGCGTGTAAATTGCCGTGTCCTTTAATAACGATTTCCCCTCGATCTTCAAAAATAAAGCGATTTTTTAACAACTCATAACTCGCTTCAGAAACCTGAATTTCATTCCTAGGACAAGTCGCCTCCATACGGCTGGCAACGTTCACAGTACTCCCCCAAACGTCGTACACAAATTTTTTCACTCCGATGACGCCTGCAACGGCCGGCCCGGTATGTATACCAATACGCAGTTGCACTTTATGACTACTTCTCAAATTAAACGACTCAACCGCACGATGCATATCAAAAGCAAATCGCGCAACCGATTCAACATTACTACTTTCAGTCTCTCTTAAATTATTAGTCACCATATAAGCATCACCAATAGTCTTGATTTTTTCGAGATTGTATTTATCCGTAAGACCATCAAACATGGAGAATATTTCATTTAACAATCTAACAATATCGTGCGCTGAGTTTTTTAACGACCAGGCGGAAAACTCCACGAGGTCGGCAAACAATACGGTTATCTGTTCATAATCTTTTGCAATGGTTCCGGGTTGAGCTTTCAACTCATCTGCAATATTTTGCGGCAATATATTTAATAGTAAATGTTCATTTTTCTGTTTTTCAATACTAATGAGCTGTTGATTAATAAAATCACGACGAAAATAACTTTCAATCGTGTAACCACCCAGAACACCAATAATCATGCTAGCCAACAAAAAAAAGTTAAAACTCACTAAAAGCTCAATAGGAAAACCACTGAAGCCAACGAATATAACTTCATACGTTACTATCAGTGACAAAGAGATTTTAACCGCATTGATAAACCTTAATCCCGAATAGATAAACGCCCAAAAAATAGGTAATAACGTGCCTGTGAAATGTAGCTCACCACGCGAATCCTGATAGGAGTAAGCAATTAATGCAATTCCCAACCCGGCAATGTAAATAATCACCATCACGAGAGATTGCATGTTCCGCTTGAAATAATCTCGATAAGTCGCTGCAAAACCGAGAACTAAAACGGGGATAACAAAACCGAATCGATAGGTCAGCGCTTTCCAGCGTCCATCGGAAAAAACAATGAAATCGAGAATTGAAAATGCGGCATACAACAACGCAGCGATAATAATAGCAACACGAACCTGGGCGAGAGTCTTACTATTATGCTCTGAGCGAAACTCTTCTTCTAAGGCCTCGTCGTCAAACGATAAGGTTATAGGGTGGCGAGTAGCATTTATTTGCCGATCAGTGATCATTAATCTAACAGCCGCGCCAAAAGAAGTTGTTTGATTTCATCATCAGTGAGCACTATTGGATTGGTCTTCATGCTGCTGCCACGGGAGTTTTCTACAATATGATCCAAATCATCTTCGGTAACACCCAGTGATGATAATACTGGCAAATCTAATCGCTCAGTCCAGCGATGTAATTGCTCCACAAGAAACTCCCTCGCCTGCTGGTCGCTCGCTATAACCTCATCAGTTTCATCGCTTAGCAAGCGGCCAATATCCGCATATTTTTTTAAAGCGATATTTTCAGGCTCACGAAGCTGCATAACCCTAATATTCAAATCAGTGGCTTCAGCCAATAGTGTTCCACAAACAACGCCATGAGGAATAGGGAAAAATGCGCCGAGCGGTGATGCCAAACCATGCACAGAACCTAACCCAACTTGAGCAAGCGTAATACCGGACAATAATGCAGCATACGCCATTTCAGCTTGTGCATCTATATCGCCAGCGGAATCGTACCAGGCAAAAAGCCCTTTTTTAACGGCTTGAATACCGCTCAATGATAGAGCATCCGTCAACGGATTTGCTTTACTGGAAACATAAGACTCGATCAACTGAGTCAGCGCATCCATACCGTTGGCAGCAATTAAAGGTTTCGGACAGCTGCCTAGTAACTCGGGATCTAAGATCGTATAATCAGCAACCAGCATTTCATGGCGAAAAGACTTTTTAAACCCCAGTGTTTTATCTTGAACACTGATTACCGCATTTTTTGTCGCTTCACTACCAGTGCCCGCCGTGGTAGGCACAGCAATAAATGGAACATTGGGGCCTTCATAAGTTAGCTCTGGCCCTACACCTTCCAAATAATCCATAATTGAACGCTTAACTTTCAATAGCCCAGCAATCGCTTTTGCTCCATCCAGCGCACTACCACCACCAATTGCCACAACAACATCAAAAGTTTGCCCGCTAAAGTTTTCCACGGCGCTATCAATCATCTCTGGCGAAGGCTCACCACTAATGGTGTACAAAGACCATTCAATTTGATTATCACTAAATGCTGTGGTTAACATTTGCCACTGCTGGGTGCTTTGTAGAAAATTTGCACCGGTAACAATTAATGCCCGGTTTCCGTACTGGCGTATTAGCTGTGGTAATAACAGAACCTTACCGTTACCGAATTCAATTTTTGGAAGATTTGAAAGAGAAAAGGCGTTAATCATTTTTTAGTCAGTAGATGTGTTGAAAACGTTAGTGAATATGCTCACCGTTAATTGGCAAACTCAGATCCGGGTATGCATAACGAGAAGAAAGATATTGCAAACTCATCTGCACAATAATCACACAAAAATAAATTACAGCAAATTTGTGTCAATGTCTGCTAACATTATAAATATAAAGGCTTAGCAAATCAGAGTTGCTTATGAATACTATTTCTATTTTTAGTGTATTGTCTTTACATTTTCACCGCAAGCACCATTTCCTCTCTACTAATATTATCCTATTGGTTTTCGCGTGTATTCCATTTAGTAGTACTCTAGCGGACAGCAAATTTACAGACGCAGCATCACTTATGCGCCATATTGATCAACTATGGCGTAGCAACTCTTCTCACGTCATTATGACAATGAAAGTAAAAACGAATCGTTATCAACGTACGATGAAGCTGGAATCCTGGTCAAAAGGCAAAGATAAATCATTAATCATCATTCGCTCACCGAAAAAAGACCGAGGCATTGCAACGCTAAAAGTCAGCGAAAATATTTGGAATTATCTGCCCAAAATTAATCGCGTGACTAAAGTGCCTGCCAGTATGATGTCTGGCTCCTGGATGGGCAGCCACTTCACCAATGATGACCTGGTAAAAGAGAACACCTATGAAGATGATTATGAATCATCAATAACTTTCAGTGGTGTTAGAGATAACAAATCCGTCATTGAAGTAACGTCCATCCCGAAACCCGATGCGGCAGTAGTGTGGGGTAAAGTGGTTACCGTGATCGACAGTGAAAAGTATGTTCCGTTAGAGTCATCCTATTTTGATGAAGAGAACCTCCCGGTTCGGGTGATGAAGTTCGATAATGTCATCACTCAAAACAACCGTATGTTCCCTGCACGGTTGGTCTTACACCCAATCGATAAACCAGAAGAGTCAACGATTGTTGAATATCTGGAAACAGATTTTGATATAAACCTTAATGACGGCCTGTTTTCTTTACGTAGTTTGCAGAAGAAACATTAGCAATGACATTACCTTCCAACCTGCTTTCTCGAATCAATATGCTATTTTTTATCGCCTGGAGAAATCTTTGGCGTAACAAAGCCAGAAGTCTATTAACCATATCCGCACTCTCAGGTGGCTTATTCATATTAATCATTTATGCAGCGTTGCTGCAAGGCATGGTCAAACAGATGACCGAGTTTTCCACCAATATATCGTCGGGTGATATTCAACTCCATCGCCATCTATTTAAAGAAGATCAAGATCTCTATTCCCTAATTCCGTGGCAACTGCAACAAGACTTAGAAAAAAATAACAGCCAGCTCTCGTTTAGCCCTCGCCTATACGCCTCAGGCTTAGCAAGCTCTGGTGATATTTCAGTGGGCACCATGATAAAAGCAATTGATCCTGTCAAAGAAACACAGGTAACAACCATGCTCACCCATATTAGGAGTGGCACAACAAACCTTGATGTTATATCGGTAGAAGATGAAGCATACGATAAATACCATATTGTGATTGGTGCGCAACTCGCCAACAATATGAAAGTTGTAATTGGAGACGAACTAGTCATCATCACCCAAGCCGCAGATGGCAGCATTGGTAATGGCCTCTTTATCGTCTCCGGCATACTAAAACCCATCGAACCAAACTTTGATCGTAGCGGCATTCTCATGTCTATTAGCGCATTTCAAGAGTTGATGGTTTTAGAATCTGGCATTCATGAGCTTACCGTCAATATTCCTGAAAATGGCGATGTCAACGAATACAAACAACAACTCATCAATTCACTCGATCAAATAAGTAAAACTCATAACATTGACAACAGCGAAGATAAATTTGAATTTCGCACCTGGCGGGAGTTAACACCAGCAGTCTCAGACATGCTCGAAGTGAGCCGGGCAGCTATCTATATACTTGGTCTAATCATGCTAGGCTTAGCTTCAATGGGCATGTTAAACACCATTATGATGTCTATATACGAGAGGAAACAAGAGTTCGGTATTTTGCTTTCTATCGGAATGGGCCGCTATTGGTTACTGCTGATGGTGATTTTCGAATCTTTCATCATCACCCTTATTTCAGTCATCGTTGGCACTATCGGTGGCTTATTCGGCGCAAAGTATATGGTAGATCATGGTATAGATATGTCTTCCTATTTGCCCGACGGTTTCGATTATGGTGGAATAATTTTTGAGCCAGTATGGAAAGGCCATATCCAGTCAGAAGATATTATGATTGGCATTATCCTCACATTCATTATTTCTCTTACCGCTTCACTGATTCCTTCACTGCGAGTTATAAAGATGAAACCCGTGGAGGTACTGCGCTAATGGATCAAAAAAGCCACTTACCTTTTTCAATATTCTTCATGTTAGCCTGGCGTAATCTTTGGCGTCATAAGCGACGAACTATTATTACTTTAAGTTCAATCGCCATCGGTTTTGGGCTAACTGTTTTTTCTATTGGGATGCAGGATAGCGGTCATAATAATATGGTTGATAACGCAATCAATATGGGCGATGGTCACATTACCATTCAACATCACGAATATCTTAACTCTCCAGCCAACCATCGCTTCATTCCCAACGGAAAAACCCTGTTAAATAATCTACAGCATGAAAAAATTGCCGCACAAATTGTTCCGCGTATTAGCTTACAAGCGCTCGCCAGCACTGCACACAATGCAGTTGGTGCTGCGATACAAGGCATTACTTATGATACAGACCCGTTACGTGATTTACTTGAAAAAAAATTAATTGACGGTAATTGGCTATCACCAGAAAAAACCAATGGCATCATTATTGGCGAAGGCATGGCGAGAAAACTAAAAGCCAAAATTGGCAGCAAAATCGTTACCGTCACCGGAAAAAAGGGGGGCGATAGCGAATCCCATTTAGCGCGCGTTCAAGGCATTTATAAATCAGGCATCGATGAATTAGATAAATATCTCATCATCAGTACACTCGATTATGCAACACAATATCTCGTCGCAGAGGGTGGCGATGCGCAACAACAACCCTTAACACGAATTGCCATTTTTCTCGACGACGATAAAACCATGAAAAAATGGAAAACGATATTAGAGGGAAAATATATCTCACCTGAAATAACCGTGCTCGATTGGGAGGAGATGTTGCCCCAGTTGATTCAATATATAGTCATCGATGATTTAGGTGCCTATATTATGCAATTTATTATTTTATTAGTGATCGTTTTTGGGATCATCAACACGGTGTTGATGGGGGTTTTGGAAAGAACTCGTGAATTTGGACTGCTAAGGGCACTAGGCATGAGTAAACGTTATCTTGTTACCATGGTTTTATTGGAAACACTACTCTTGAGTTGTATGGCAGTTATCATCGGTTGGCTGGCAGGTGGCTCTATTCATCTTTATGTTGCAACCTATGGCATCGACTTTTCAGCGATGATACCAGAGGGTACAACCTTTGCCGGAACCTTTATGGACCCAATTGTCTACTCCGAACTATCGATGGAACGTGTGTTTCAACTAACAATTATCGTTTTCACTGCAACTTTGGCTTCAGGAATTTACCCCGCTATCAAGGCATCAAGAATCCCCCCCATTGAAGCGCTGAGAACTTAACGTAACAACAAACACCCTAACACAAGGGAATGACAAACATGTCTAACCTACTCGCATTAAAAGATATCGAAAAATATTATAAACAAGGTGAAATCCAAGTTCATGCTTTACGTGATGTTAATTTAACACTTGCTGAAGGCGAATTTGCCGCACTGGTTGGTCCATCGGGTTCTGGCAAAACTACCTTGCTGAATATCATTGGTGGATTGGATATCGCAAGCTCCGGCACTATATCCGTTAACGGCACTGACTTGTCTTCAATCCCCGAGCAAAAACTATCGCAGTTTCGGCTTTTTCAAATCGGATTTATTTTTCAAGCTTATAATTTGGTTCCTGTTCTCAGTGCATTAGAAAATGTTGAGCTGGTTATGGTGCTACAAGGTCGAAGCAAAAAAGAACGTGAAGAGAGAGCAAAACACTATTTGGATATTGTAGGCTTAGCCGACATGATGGATAGACGGCCAAGTGCATTAAGCGGTGGCCAACAACAGCGAGTCGCCGTTGCCAGAGCACTTGCGGCTGGGCCACGCATCGTACTTGCTGATGAACCCACTGCTAATTTGGATTCAGAAAACGCGACAGCACTACTGGACATAATGTTTAAACTCGCCAAAGAGGAGCAGACAACTTTTCTATTCTCCACACACGACCCCAGAGTAATGGACGTTGCTCACCGCATAATTACACTAAGTGACGGAATGATTAAGAGTGATGAGCTTCATTTCCAAAACAAATAAAATATTATCTCTTATTATTGTCAGCTTGTTTTTTACCTCCTCATTCTGTTTTGGCGAACAGAACGATGGAGAGTTAATCAATATAACAGGCGTTTTATCACTATCCAACACATCAAGTTACCCAAGCGCTGACCAGCTGTTCTACAAAAATAGTCACGAGCGTATCATCAACAGCAATCAGCAACAGTTACGCATAATTTCAGAAGGTAACGTTCAACGTTTTGAATATGAGTTTCATGCAACCAGCACTAATCAACATAGCAACACTGAAGTTTTCTCTATCACAGATACAAACCTCTATCGTGCAAAATCACTTAGCCATTCAACAATTAGCGAATCGACCACATCAAACTCTAACCAATGGATTCAATCCATCGATCGCGCTGCTATCTCAACAAGCCTATCAAACATAACGCTTAATGCAGGGCGGCGTCCTATCTCTTGGGGAGCCGGGCGTTTCTGGCAACCTTTAGATCTTTTTGGCGCATTTGCCGCAACCGATCTGGAACGTGAATATAAACCGGGTATCGATCAAATATCCGCAAGTTACTACCCATCGTATCTTTCTAGTTTCACCCTGCTATACGTCTTCTCACCAATCGACAATCCGTTATTAAACGATAGCCAAGGTGCAATTTATCAAACGCAATTCGGTGCCAGCGCAGCAGCGTCTTTTATGTTATCCAATATTTCTGGAAACCCAACTGCCGGCTTCAGTGTAGAGACCGACTGGCTGAATGCAGGCTGGCGATTAGAAGGGATCGTCTTCGAAGAGTTTGACTCATCGCAAACAAGTAATTATTTTATTGCGGGGTTTGACTATCAGTTCGAAAACGAAACCTTTATGTCAATGGAGTATTACTACAATAGCAGTGGTGCAACAAATAAAACAAAATTGCAGAATGAGGCAACAACACCGTTAGTTTTATTCGGTTTGCAAAAACAACTCTCACAGCAATTATTAGGGGTATCGCTTCAAAACACGATTACACCATTGATTACCGCAAACTATACAATGCTTGCGGCAAGTTTTTTAAACACTGATATATCAACTCTTCATCAACTCTCTGGCATTATCTCATTGAGTGACGAATCGGATTTAAGGCTATCAATTTTATTAACCCAAGGAGATGCACTCGATAAAAATGAGAATATACAATCTGAATTTGGCCACATACCTGCGAGTGGCACATTAAAATACAGACATTATTTTTAATGCATTTTTTTGATATTTCCCATCTCCACGAGATGGTCATTGATTTCGTCAAACAACTCAGTAATTTCTTTGCCTTTCTCAAAACTTTTGCTGGTTTTAACCAAACATTCAGAAAGAATTTGCTTGATACGCTCTTCCTGCGGTTCAGATAAGCCAAGACTAAAAAAAGAGTCTTCAACTTCTTGTATCATTGTTTCTATCGCATGTATGTTGGCTGACTCAACTTGCCCGAAGGTATTTCGTGTATGATCCAAAACTTCGCGCACTGTTTCAGCAATCTGCGTTTTTTTGTCATCAATCTCATCATTCATAAACACTTTTATTTTTGCTTCAATCGCATTACATAGTACTCCGAGCGAATCTCTTAGCGTTCCACACCGCTCCTCATCTTCAATGGGCATGTTTTTCACAAAAAGTGTAAATGTATCGTAACTGATAAATAGTCTCGAACCCAATTGGAGAAAACGATCACGTTTTCTCGCCATTTCAATAACATTTGACTCTAAGGGTGAAATCATTCCACCTGCGCAATAGTTAGCAACCCCGGTGGGCGTATGAATTTGTAATGTACAGTTCAGGTTATAAACATCGCCGGTTAAATTAAAAAGCATTTCTGTCAGCTGATCATAATTTTTCGCGCCAGTACTGGTTTTATAAAACTCTAATATCTGCCCCAAATCACCGTAAAAATTCATGATTTGCATGGTGGCTTTTTGGGAGTCCATTACTTGCTTATCCAGCTCCCGATTTTTTTGACGACGCTTAATTAATTGTTTGATTTTCCAACTTAATTCCTCAGATTCAAGCGGCTTAGCGATGTAATCATCTGCGCCATAAGAATAACCTTTTACTTTTTCTTCAAGCGTGCTTAGTGCGGATACAAAAATGAGGGGGAGATCTTTGGTTTCATCTTTCTCGCGGATAAGTTTGCAAAACTCATAACCATTCATCTCCGGCATAAGGATGTCGGATAAAACAATATCGATGTCAGATTCGCGTTCAACTATCAGCTTAATAGCTTCATTACCGTTCTCGGCAGTTATTACATCAAAGTTATTGTGCTCCAATAGTGCTTTGTGTAATTCACGCAACTCAGGCTCATCATCAACCACTAAGACGGTCTTTCTTTCGTCACTCATATACTATCTTTTGTCCAAAATCGCTACTTAACTCATCCAGTTAATTAATCGACTCTTCAATCGTCTGTCTTTAACCTAGAATAAATGAGTGACATGACTTTACAAAACAACACCGCAAAACAAAAACCCTGGATTAACCAGGGTTCGAATAAGCGAGAAAAAAGCGGTAAAAGTATTACAAATGGCAGCCGGAGCTAGCGCAATCAACTTTTGTCCAATTACCCGGAGCTTGATAATTATCGATAGCTAATTTGGATTTACCTGCATCCGAAAAGTAATACTCCGCATCCAACGTTACATCAACAATGTTTGTATCAACTAACATTGCTTTATTTTTCCATCCATGAGCACTTTTTGTATGGCACAGTGAACAAGTGTATTCCTGCGAACCTGCGGTATTGGCATCCATATCACCTTTAGCGACATGGGCTACATGTAAATTAGTTATACCTGCCCCACTAAAATTACTGGCACCAGGTGACGAAGTGCTTGGGTCTGCATATTGATCAAATTTGTGACACGAAAAACAGAGATCATTAGGTGTGTTTTCCCCAGTATTTGCATCCCAATTTGCCGTTAACTGGCCAGCTATTGAAGAACCATGAGGCCCCTTAACATCAGGGTTTGCATCACTACCATGGCAATCTGAGCAATGCATGGTTTGCTCACCAATACCATTATCAAATGGTGCAACAAAGTTATTACTATCAACTAATGTCGCTCCAGCGTCTGAGGATGCGGCGCCATCAATAACAGGATGCCAACTGTTGTGGTTATTTCCTCTCACATCTAGCGCTGGCTGAAACTCCATTGCTAAATTCTTGGCGACTTTAGCGGTTAAGTCTGAGGTAGAAATTCCATAGTTGGAGTGACACTTCAAACAAACCTGATATTCTTTTTCAACCACTTCTGTCGCAGGAGCTACACCTTTTAGTTCCGTATAGGTTATGTCAGACACAGTACTATACGGATTTTCAAAAGTTGCCGCACCATAAATTGGCTCAACCCCTGAAGCACCACGTAATGCACCGGAGGCGATATTATTGTGTGGAGTTGTTGCTGTAGAACTATGGTCATGCGTTGATTGAGTTGTTAGGCCTGTTAAATCATGACTACTGTTCTTCGCTGCACGATGTGGATTATGACAATCTGTACATGTCACATGTCGGTTTTTTAATGAATCTTGCGTCTCTTCAAAATCACCGCTAACAATCTGATGGTCTTCTTTGTTGTTATCAAAATCAAAGGTGCTATGACCACCTAGCGATTCAATATCTTTCGTACTGCCAGCAACTTCCAACACACTTATGGCACCGCTACCATGACATTCATAACAGGTTTTATCGATATCATGATCAGTGGCACCTGTTGTTATACTCTGGCGCATTAAATGGCGCGCGTCAGTTACTGAGTGAGGATCATGGCAAGCGTTGCACGCTGTTTCCCACACCTGAGTGTCTGCTGGAATTTCACGTTTTGTACTTTCAGCTGATGAATAAACATGACTTGCTGTTGCTTGATCAGCATGAACAGAGCCAACCCAACCTTCTTTTTTATGACAAGCTAAACAGTTGATGTCGCTATCTTTGTTAAATACACCGGATGGGTTCACTTTCTGAAAACGATGCAATCGTAAAAATTTAATATTTTCAGCGTTGTCTGCACTGCGAATATGAGGATCATGGCAGCTGGTGCATTCAACAGAACCAGACGCACTAATCGACACATAGTCTGTTTTCAATGCAGTATTAAACGACGATGCATTAGATTCCAAAGGAACTGAAATTCTTGTTAATGCACTGGTTGGCTCAGCTGTTGTGGAATCACCATCAGTTAGCACTCCAGCTTTTTGTCGTCCTTGATTAAATACTGCAACACCAGAACCAACTCGTATTCCAATATGATCCCCTTCACCCGCATCGGGATCAATTAACTCACCATCGGCAGTTGCCAATGCTGCGTTATAAACAAATCCCACTGGATGATCATTAGAAAGATCAACACCTAGGTTTGAAGTATAACCATCTGTGCCGGCAGCCAATTTGTCTGCATCAACGCCATCACCTTGCATAGCAATGGATTGATCAAGCTGGCTATTTAAAACATTGACCTGGCCAATGGCTACTGTTCCATCGTGACAAGATAAACACATCTTTGATCCTGTTCCGGGGGCTTGGCCATTTGTGGCAATGTCCAACGAGGACGATGAATACGTCGTGTAAGTAGCCGTTGAATCTTGGCGATTCCAGAGAAAATGCTTTGATGTCGCAAAAGGACCAGAGTTACCAATATCGCCTGGTGTATTCTTTCGATCACCGTGCGGTGTATGACAAAAAACACATAGCTGCTGCTCAGACATTGCAGAAACATTTCGTGTTTCAGTACCGGGAAGCTGAGGAATATCACCTGCTGCAAAATTATGCTTTGTATTTCGAATATCGGAAATACGATCTGATGCCATATCACTGGCAGCAAATACGCCACCCACGGAAAAAACAGTTAACAGTGTTGTTATAAATAGTCTTTTCATAAAACCTTTTCTGGTAACGACGAAGCGGTATTCGCTGAACAGTTACCCTTTTTATGTATATATCTCTTTATAGAACACCGAACAACTACGGCTTTTTAATAACCGACGTTTCTGGCGTCTCTTCTCCCAAAGCTGTCGAATTCGAAAGATATTGAAAAACTGAAATTCGACTATTAAACATATCAGCTACGTAAACTTTATCTGCTCCATCAATCCAAACGTCTGTTGGAAGATAAAACTGCCCTGGCCCTTTACCTGTTCCACCAATTGGTAGCAGCCCCTGCCCTTGCTGGTTATAGACAAGCAAGAAGTCATAGTAGGACTCTATAACGTAAATGTGACCTTCTGAGTCTACCGCCACACCTTTTGGCCGGGGTAGATCACCAACACTTAACCCGCGTTTACCAAAGCTGTTCAGCCATTTTCCGTCAGAATCAAAACTCTGTATTCGTGCGTTTAACGTATCTGAAACAAATAATTTGTTACTTGCAAAGGTTAAGAACGTGGGCGAATTAAATTTCTCATTAACATCACCTTTGCCACCTATGGCAAACTGCCATTCGCCTTGCAAAGAGAACACGTGAACTTTGTGTCCGGCACTATCAGCAACATAAACACGTTGTTTTGTTTCGTCATACGCCAAGCCTGTTGGCCGGATGAGCTTCTTGTTGCCAAACTCCCCGAGGTAATTCCCATCGCGATCAAATCGCGCAACAACACCAAGCTCAGCATCACTCACCAATAACTGGTTGTTATTTATCAAACATATTGCGATAGGTGCGATAAAATTTTTCTCGCTATCCAACCCATCCCATGTTTCGACATTACCATTTTTAATATCGAAAATTATAATCGCTTTTCGCCCAACATCGCTGACATAAAGCCGTTGAGCAGCATCATCAAACACACCACTTTGTGGTCGATAAAGTAAGCGAGGTGGTTCTTCACCAAATATTACTTTACCCAGCCAATTTGCGCTTTGACGCAACACACCCGCTGAGTCTTCAATTTCTTTAAAGTTGTTTTCACCACGAATATCGCCCACAAAACGATAACGAGGCATATCTGGCTGCTGTGGCCAAACAATTTCCGGCTCTGGTTTGTGATACTCAAAGCGATATTTAGTTTGCGCGCAACCAGAAACGAATACAAACAAAGTGATGCTTAAACATAAGCACCTAACAAGCCTGTTATCCATCAATGCAACAGTGCTACGCTCTTGGCTTCCGGTACAAAGTCAAACACCTGAATTCGACTATTCAAACTATCAACCACAAACAACTTATTATCCATCACCTTCATATCACTAACGTAACGAAACTCACCAGGATTACTTCCATTACGGCCAATCACATCAACTAACTTTCCAACTTTATAAACTTTAATTGTATTGTCTGCCTTATCAGCGACAAAAATACGACCGGCAGCATCCACGGCCAGCGCCGTTGGAAACATGATATCCCCACGACCAAAATCAGCAATATATTCGCCTTGACGATCAAAGATCTGCACACGCAATTCGATACGATCACTAACTGCGAAACCATCGGGAATTGAAATCATATCGGTGATAATTCTAAACTTACCAGGGCCTTCTCCACGCCCCCCCATACCATAAATGGCTTGACCCGTTTTTAAGTTAAACGCAACCATATGGGAGTACATTTCGTCAGCCACGATGAGTTCCTGGCGCGTATCATCCAATGTGATAGCAATCGGACGAAAGATATTTGGGCCGTTTTTGTATTCACGAATTAAACTGCCATCCGGGGTAAAGTGAAGAACTCGCTTAGCATCCACATCTGTCACGAAAAAAGACATGTCCTTAGCAATGAGGATATCGCTAATTTCCCCTTGTATCTCATCTCCCGCTCCGCGAAGATTTTGGAAACTGCCCGTTTTTAAATTGTATTTGTAGAGTGAGCCAAAACCTGACTCGCTTTGACGAATACTCGCTTTACCAACAGCAGCGACAGGATCACCAATTGTTGTGCCACGATCATTCGAGAGGCTACCAGCATCCGAAACAATTAACGTATCTCCACGAACGCCAATTGCAACAGGCTTGGTTAAGCTATAAGTTTCACCACCGGTGATAATGCGTTTAAAAATATCATTAGAACCTAGAACAACATTATCGATAGTATAGGCGTAGCGAAGCGTCTTCGAACCCTCTGCAACAGAAGGATGAATAACTGGTTTTTTATCAACACTAGCGCAGCCAGCAAATAAACCGACTAAACCAAGCGTTATTACTTGTAACGTAAACCTACGCTTTTTCGGGGTTCCCTGTGACATCTACTACACTCGTATGGTGGAAAGGCTACTTTACCATGACATACACCACAGTACTCGCCAGACATTATCGCTGCCATAGTGACTGGGTTACTGCCACGTTGTGGAATGAAAATTTTTGGATGACAGTTTTGGCAAGTCAACCAAATAGTATGTGGCCGGTGGGGAAACCTGACATAAGGCATAGACGCAGTGTTCTCGAAAATAACATCGAAATCCACAGCATGCATCTTTGCTTGCTCTTCGCGGCCCGCGCGAGGATTGATCAAACCATCATCAACTGCTTTGACCCAGTTGATAATACCTCGGTCGTCGCGAGGAAAGTTCAACATAGCTTCTGCTGGCGGCTGCAAAAGATTTACCGCATCGTTTTCGGGATCGTGAATACCATCCTCGGCGATAGGGACAACATCACCATGTAATTGAAAGTGTCCTTTTGCTTCTTCATAAGCACCGCGTTTGAAACTTTCCGCAGCGTTCACCGTTTGTACAGCAAGTAACATCCCAGCCAAAACCACTGAAAATAGCTGCTTAAACCGAAAACGATTTGAAACTCCTCCCATACAACCTTCTCTCTTTAATTTATCTAAACTGATCAGGCTGCGAACTCTCCCCCCGGAAAATTCACCAATATTTCAACAACACCTGCATTAAAAGAAGTTGCCACAATCAACCGAGAAAACTCAGTACGTCTGAAAGACGTCGAGCTAGCACTTAATACTTACTTCTCGGTTAACCGCATAACAATCTGGGAGTTAAACTCCCACTAATCAACAGTTAACATACCCCAATTTGAAGTGTGCTACAAATCCTATTCGCGTTTTTTATCAAGATTTTACTCAGGCGAGGCGATTTAGTTTTAAACAAAAAAAGCTGTACTACAAAATGAGATTTATTAGCGCGAAAAAAATCGACTCCGCATGAATCTACTAAAGACAAGATGGATTTATTGGACAATTAAACCGCAATCGGCACATTATTTAAATGTGCCGATTGTGTCATGAGAACAAATAGTCTCTCAGGTTACATGTTTACACCGAGATATCTCAACCCACGTCTAACCTCAACGGTCGCATCTTTTATAACAACTAAGGCCTCATCCCAGCGACCCGCTTTCGCAGACTCCTCTGATTTTTCCCGGAAAAATCTAGCTTTTTCCAAGTGTTTTTCCATCAAAGTGAGCATACCTTTTCTCGGTTTTTTCACTTCGATTGCAACTGGAATCAGCTCTTCATAACCTAAATAACGTTTTACTTCGTAATCATACTCGTCAGATGGCGTATCGAAGTTCAAATCATAAACAACGGCGGTTTGACCCTTGTACATATCATTCAAAGCTCTTGTCACTATACGCTCTGCGCGCTTGACCAACTTACCCGCTTTTTGAAACTCATTTTTCTTAGCTAAAGCTTGAGCATCTTCGATCATTTTTCCAACAACATCATGATCGTAATCGACAGCTCTACTCTTGTCGCGTTTTATTGTGTCTTTATAGGTGAACTTGTGGGAGTCGATGAAAGCTTCCAATGTAATCAAATGATCATTAAACTCTTCCTTCATCTCTTCCAACTGCTCTTTAGTTGGACCAGCTGCTTTTGCTTTCGCTTTAAAATGAGCGCTTGCCTCTTCAGCATATGCCATTGCAGCCACCAAATTCCCAGCCTTCTCCTGATTCTTTGCTTCGGCAAGCTTGTCCTTAATTTGTTTAAGCTGATCAGCGGGTAAATTCTTCCCTTTAAATTGCAGTAGCATATTCACATAGGAGATCTTCTGTTTGACCTTTTTCGGATCAATTGTCACATCTGCTTTTTGTGCTGTCTTGCTAAGCTTTTCTGCATGTTCTTTTTCGAGCTTAGCTTTAACAGCTGCGATATCAGCATCACTGTTAACAATAACGATTTTTCCGCCCATGGAATCGTGATTTCGACATCCATAATAAAGCACATCAGGTGTTTTCGCTGTTGGCTTAAATGTCACATCATCTTGATAGGTAAATTGATTCTCAACCCCATCCGTATAAACCGCTGCGCCCCAACCTTTTGGATTGGTTGTTAAATAAAAATCGTGTTTAACGCCAGTACGCACCTTAAACGTTATTACGTCTCCACGTTTAACAATGATATAACCACCTTCAGTACCGTTAACCGAAAACCCATGATCAACACCCGCCCCAAAAAACGGATGGCTTTTTGACTTCATACCCGATGAAATTAAATAGGTGTTAGGCTCCGTAGGAATATCTAACTTCTGCTTTGGTGCCGGTGCCGGTTTAGCGACAGGAGCAGCGACAATTTTTTCTTCTTTCGGCTTTTCAATCGCTTTTACAGGCTCGGTTTGAATGACATCTTCTTCAGCAAGTGCCTTTTGTTTAGCAGCTTCTTTAGCTTTTTTCTTTTCAGCAGCAACTTGTTCAGCAGTTTTAACAGGCTCTTTAGGTTGCTCAGGTTTTGACCCAGGCGTAACACAGGCAGACAAGCCAAACATTGCTATTAAAATGGCGCTAGCTATAGCGCTACGTTTTTTGATAGGTGAAGACAAAGCATAACTCCTTCGCATGAGATAATTACTCATTCTGATATTGGCCATTGAGGGAGGGATTCCCCCTTTCAATGTGGCCTTTATTCCATTTGCTAGTTAGTCGGACATTAATTTTGTGACTTTAGTTGCAGTTTTTGTTACGACCTAAAGTACTTAACACTACCCATTTAACTGCGTTATTTTTGTACTTAAATGGCGGCATTTTAATTAACACATGCCCCACTACCCATACACAAATATTTTATTCAGATACAAATTCAAACTTATCAAACAGTAACTATTTTATAAAAATAATCTAACTGAATCTCAAACGAAAAACCAGCGCTTACTGATTTGCACTGTTTATTCCGTTCAAAAAAAAACACCCCGAGAACGGGGTGTTTTTACGATTCCGATCAAGAAACCCTCAAACGCTTAACGCCATGGGTTCTTAACAGTCGCTTGACTCAAAGGTGGCTTCCAACCAGCTGGCTTCGCTTTAGAGTGACAAAGCTTGCATGATGATGTTTGCGGAGGGAAAGAAACCTTACCATGACAAACGCCACATTTTTGACCAAGGATAATAGCCGACATATTAATCGTGTTAGCTAAACGCTGTGGAATAAAGATTTTTGGATGACAGTTTGAACAATGTAACCATTGCGTATGCGGCTTATGTGGAAAAACCACATCAGGAACCGACGCTTTAACTGGTCGAACAATATCCAAATCCATGATGAATGGTTCTGCGTCAGGATCAACACGATCATAACGTGGATTCAAAAGACCATCGTCCAATGCTTTAACCCAGTCTACATGGTTGCCAAAATCTGTTTTTGGTAAACCTTCGTAAGCAACTTTAGGTGGCTGTAAAGCAAATACCGCGTCATTTGCACGATCATGGATACCATCATCAGGCGGCGCAGCATTTGGGTCTTTGATTTTTTTCAAAAGCCGATTAAATACATTTGCCTTTGAAACATTCAACTTTTGAGGAACTGACCCAGTTACCTCAGCAGATGTGACTGGTGTAGCAGCCAAAGACAACGGCGCAGCTTCTTGTGCATTGGCAGCGGGCACAATGACAGACAAGCCTACTGCTGCAGTTATACCTTTTAGTATATTTCTCATCTCGAAATTCCTTTATCTTACACTGACAATATTATTGAGGTAGGGATTTGTACGCAGGCGCAACAAGACGCTGAACAGTACTACCACTAATATGTGTTGGTGTGCCTGGAATACCAGAGTGACACATACCACAGTTTTCTACAGACCACGAAACTTCACCGTTATGGCAAGCTCCACAGAATTTTCCGTCGATAATGTCAGCCATGGTGATTTTATTACCACCCGCTTTAAATTTAAATCCTAAATCCGCATGACAAACTTTGCAGCGGAAACGAATCCGATGATACCAGTGTGGAAATACGACAGGTCGCATACCTGCTGCATCCGCATAGTTGTTAATAACAACGTCTGCATACTCGGCTTCCGCTGGTTGCGGCATTAAAAACATTGACACCCAACCTAGCACTCCCAACAGGGCGAATTTCCACATTGAAGTGCGCTCCATTTTGGCTCTCATAACTACGTTCTCCGTTTATCTAACCAATATGTAAAAAAAACAAATACCCAAAAACAAAACAATATCGATAGATTCTAATCCATTAGAAACTTCGATTTAACTGAAACATTCCGACGAAGGTCCCAAGACCCGAATCACTCCACACTTTTCTCCCGATGAGTGCCGTACTTAATTTCCCGATATTATAACCCATTCGAGCTTCGAGGTCTGCCTGTTGACGGTCCTCTCCGTCTCGATTCGCCGTGCTTGACACATCTAGCTTAAGACGGAACTTTAGCTTATATATACCAAACATGCGGCCATGTTGGTAGTTCAATCGTCCGCTAGCTGTGGTCAAAAAACCATCCAGAAAAGAATCTTCGACATCCCCTGGAGCATGTCGACGAGAACTTTGCATGGATAGATGCGCCCCCCATTGACTCAAACGGTTTACAGGCACAATACGAGAAAACTGATAATTTAAAATTTGTGTCTCTGTTTCATCATCGATATCCCTCGAGTCTAATACCGATAATTGTGTATAAAATCGTCCCTTCCTCAATTCCTCATTCCAAAATAGTGTAGCAGAATGCGCAAGGTTTAGAGAGTTTTCCAAATCTTCAGACAGTATTGTGTCGCGTGCTGTCTGTGTAGCACTAAATTTAAACGAAGAGCGATTACCTGTAATCCATACGCGTTGAGCAGTATGACCAATGCTTCCATTTAAATTTTGAGAATAATCTGTCTCTTCAAATTCAATATTTATCTTGTTACCAACGCCTGCATTTGCAAACCAATGATAGCCGATATTTCTAAAAAACCAGTTATCAGAACGATACGAGAGTAACAAACTTTGATTAGTATTCCGCGCATCACTGGTTTGATTCATATGCAAAACAGCCGCATTTGCGGTTGCAGTTAAGCGAGTACGTCTTGTTAATGTATAGTTTGCCGCAATATTTGCGTCAACCCCCACTTGCACATGATCATCAGCGTTTCCAATTTCCGAATCTCTGCGGTAAGCACGCATGCCACCGGTCATCGTATAAGGTCGATAAACTGGCCGCCAATAAAACAAACTACTCATTTGCGAAGTACTTGTTTTTCGATTTAGGAAGATACTGCTGATTTCTGACTCATTGCCATCACTAAATATGCTATGACTCATGAGTGTTTTAATATAAAAATCACTAGTCGGAAAATAGTTATGTGTTACCGAAGCCAAGGCATTCTTAGTTTCGTCTTTACTGCCTTCCTTTTTACGTTCCTGGTAGGTTCCGTTAGAGTACAAGTTATAGTGTGTACCGCGTATTTTTAGCTTCCCACCAACTGTATCATCTAGGTACTTTGTATCGAAATAGTTGCGCGAACGACTGGTGTACCATACATCGAAGCGATCACCAGAGCGCGTAATAACACTTTGCCTAGCATTCACATATTGAGAGCGATAGTCTTCACCAAATGTGGGAATCATCCCCCATTCAGAAACATTATTGTTAGTGTTAAATGACAAACGAAAAGGGAAACGACTGCGCGGCAACAAGGAAAACTCACCATGGGTTTGCAAAATATCGACATTGCCAGATGTTGTTTCCGTTTGCGAGCGCGACATACTCGACGTACCACCAACATTCAATGTGGCAAACCATGGCCGCCAAATATAACTATCCGCATTTAATGACAGGGTACCAACCGTGTTATTGCCGACTGCCCCTTGATCAGCTTCAGTATAAGTAAAGAAGTAGCCGAGGTTTCCGTAGGCGCGAATAGGCGTGTTGGGGCTTGACACTGCAATTGTCGATGACAACAGTATCAGAATAGACAACCCTGCAATGCTCCATTTTCGGCTCAACTAAAATCCCCTCCGTTCAGTTGAACCTAAAAGTCGCCACTTGGTCGAAAGTAGAAAGATACGCAACTGGCCAATACTCACTCCTATCTAAAACCTAATTTATTATCTTTGTTAGGTTTAACTTCGCTCATTTTTCGTCATCACTTATTTTGTGATGTCTCACTCATTATTATTTACGAAAGCTTCGCCAGGAGATAACAGTACTGAAACAAATAAACCTAGATTAATCAGTTGAACCACAATTTATAGCACTATCATTTGATTTACTTAGCTATATGAAAAGTGTTTGATTCACCAACCAGGTGAACGCAAAACTTTTCATTACGCTAATCAAACCAACTGATTGCACTCTAAACGTGCGGCCAACTGATTATTCTAGGATAAACTTTATTTGATCCAAGCTGCCAGACTCCTCCCTTAAACATTCTAAAGACCTTTGCACGATTTGTATTTCTCGAGCCAGCCCCTTATCTCTTATACTTTGTTTCCAGATTCAAAAGCCGCGCGATTAATGTCAATCGATGCGCTGCTTCGTAATTTTTCAATCAAACTATCCCAAGACTGCTCTGAGAGCTGGCGCTGCAATAGTTTGGCTGCACGTTCAGCAACACCCTCAAAATCATTGAGTTTTGGCTCTTGCCTCTCATCAAGTCGTAATATCGCAATGCCTTGCAACAACATTATGGCTTCGCTAATTTCACCTTCTTCAATATTGTTAAGTGCTTTTTGGGCAGGCTTGGCGAGCATTCCCTCATGAATGAACCCCATATCCCCACCTTTTGATGCCGTTTGATCACCAGAATGAATTCTCGCTAGCTGCGAAAAATCCGCACCCTTTTTCAAACGCTCAATAATCTGATCAGCCTCTTGTGCTGCCGCTGCCCACACATCACCAGGAGAAGATGGTGCCACTTTTAATAAAATCAGCGATACGCGCATTCTTTTGGGTGTAGTGAAAAGCGCCTGATTATCAAGATAATATTGATTTGCCGCTGCTTGAGAAGGCAATTCTATGGATCTTGTTTTTTTCTCAAGCCCATTGAGCAAACTTTCTTCTTCCAAAGAAGCTTTCAAGCCACCGAGTATTTGTTCTTTGTGCTCATTCCAGAACGGTTGTTTTTCGTAGCGCTTTTCGTATAACGCCAATTGCTCTTGGACAAACTTCGGGTCTGGCTGAATATTTTGTTTTTTTGCTTCGGCAATCAATAACACGCGATCAATCAATGTTTGGGATACCTCTTCTTTGAAGGCATCCAACTCTTCTTGCGGTACTTTGCCGTGATAAAAACGTTTGCGAATACCGGCACGTACTGCAGATTGAAAATCATTCAAGGTAATGGTTTCACCATTGACAATGGCAAAATGGTTTTTACTCGTGGCAGGTGTAACTTCTGTCGCCGCTTCTGCTGCTTGCACAGTGGAACAACATAACAACATAGTTGCTAAAAAGTTAATGAGAAAATGTTTATGCCGAGTATTATTAGATAAAGCCATTTATCACCTATCAGTTTTACTGTATGACTACTTCACATGACAGGTTAGACATAAACCACTAGGCGTCTCTGTGTTACTTATGCGTAAGAATGTTGGATTTTCTGTTGTATGTGGGTCGTGACAACTTGCACACTCAACAAATGGCTCTTGTTGCGATTGCCCAGGATATCCATTAGTTGCATCACGCGTATATAAAACCACATCACGTTTAGTCCGCTGAGCATCGCCACCTGTACGCCAATCTCTATCAACCCACCAGAGAAAACGTCCATCTTTTACAACATAATCCGCTTCAGCAAAATCAGGATCATTAGTATCGCCCTGTGCAACCTGTGGACGCGACGCAGAATAACCACCACCCGCGTATTGCATACCAATTGGATGATCATTCGTTAAATCTGTACCTAGGTTTTGAACGATACCGGTACGAAGACCGCCTTTACCATTGCCTTTTGGCTCCCAATCATCACCACGCCAGGAACCGGCACTAAATCCGGGATTGTTAGAACCAGAGCCTGGTTCGTTAATCATGCTATCCATTGCCAACGTGCCATCATGACAAGATAAACAACCGATAGAAACAGAACCAACATCAGCCATGCGCGCATCAAATGTGCTGGTTCCTAATTGATCGTATGTTGAATACGCCGAAGGCGCATTTAGCTGTCTATTCCATAAGGGAACCGCCGCGCTTGAATCACCACCGTGAGGAGTGTGGCAGAATACGCAGATTTCAGCAGTACCTGTAAATTGGTTTCGTTCTCCACCGTTCGCGCTTGGCCCTGTACCGGTAATACCTAAATTATGTACAGATTCTGCGATGCCGGCGACTGCATTGCCGATTGAAGCACTACAAAGAACACCAAAAAGTATAAAACCTTTCAAACAGGTTATATAAAATTGGTTTTCTTTCATCCCTCCCCCTTAAATCGACTGAACGTTTTTAATAAATGATGGATACTTCTAATACGGAACATGTGTAAAACTTGAACGTATAGCAAGATAACATCTGTACCGTTTCTCCCATTGTGTATTAGTCTTTCACACAAAACGATACAGTTTAGATTGGCGACATAAGCCAACCCTAAGAAGTGCTTACTCTAGACGAGTCAGCAAACTAACGCAAGACTCAAATACATGTTTTTATGATAGTTCGTGACCATTCATCGAGACATATTTCCTTATGATTCTTTGTAAATCTGACACTCCTGCTCAAATAATCAGCATTAATAGTTGAGCCTATGCGTTACTCAATTATGCCACTTAACTCATCCATTTCTTGCTGTGATAGAAGACGGAAAACCTCCACCTTGCGGCGGATTTGATCAACAACATATACACGATTGGTCTCATCAACGGCAATTCCCGACGGTAACATATAGTGCCCAGGTTGATCTTTACCGCCACCAACGCCTACAGCAAGTAGTAGCTGCCCTTGTTGATTAAAGATTTGATAATTTTGGAAAGCACCATCAGTGATAAAAATATAACCATCTTTGCTAACGGCTATCCCCCTGGGACGTGCAAAACTACCGAGACTTTTCCCAATACGCCCCCAACTACGCACAAACTTTTTTTGCGCATTGAAAATTTGAACACGAAAATTCCCAGAATCTAATACATAAACATTCCCCGCATCATCAACTGCAACTTGAGTGGGATGATTAAACTCTCCCTCGTTTATGCCACGGGTTCCGATTAGCGCTTGTTTTTCACCAGCCGCTGAGTAGACAACAATCTGATGCTTGTCCGATTCAACACCACCACGATCAACGACAAAAATCTCTCCTGTTTTGCCGGAAACCGCCACATCACTAATACGAGAAAAGTCTTCTTTTTTCCCAATAGTAGAAAGGAAATGGCCGAGCTTGTCATATTTCACAACAACACCCAAACCCGCATCTACCACATAGACATTTTGCTGATCATCAATTGCCACCCCCAATGGCTTTGACAATTGCCCCTTCCCACGCCAGCCGATAGCAAACACTCGCTTTCGATTAATATCGAAGAGATGGACAATGCCCTGCATGCTATCTGAAATTGCCACCAAACCACCAGATGCCGCAACATCATATGGCTTACCCAACACCTGTTTTTGCAGGGAGGGCTCTCCGGTCGCAAATGATTGAAACTCCTCCATCGCATTTTTTTCTAGCAAACTGGAAGAGTCTTTCAATACGGTTTCAAAAATCAGGCGGGGTAACTCAGGTGCTGCAGGCCAATATTTTTGTGACGTTTTTTCCGTAGCAACGTGAGCACACGCGGATAAAAACAAGACGATTAGAAATAGTAGGAATTTATAGAGAGGGAATTGCATTCTTTTTTAACAACAAAGCAAACAAAGATAAACGGCATTCATGGTTTGAATGCCGTCATCAAACCTGGTTTATGCTTTTGCTAACTCAGCGCGCATCTGATCAATTGTTGCTTTGTAATCTTCAGTATTGAAAATTGCAGAGCCTGCAACAAATGTATCCGCACCAGCTGCAGCAATTTCGCGAATATTGTCGACTTTAACACCACCGTCGATTTCCAAACGGATATCCAAGCCACTTTCATCAATCATTTTTCTTGCTTGACGAAGTTTACCCAAGGTTCCTGGAATAAACTTCTGACCACCAAAACCTGGATTTACAGACATTAACAACACCATGTCAACTTTATCCATCACATGCTCAAGATAGGAGAGCGGTGTTGCAGGATTGAATACCAAGCCTGATTTGCATCCCAATTCACGAATTAACCCCAAAGAGCGATCGATGTGATCAGACGCTTCAGGATGGAAAGTAATATAACTAGCACCCGCTTTAGCAAAATCAGGAATAATACGGTCTACCGGTTTAACCATAAGATGCACATCAATTTCAGCCGTGACGCCATGATTTCTTAATGCTTCACAGACTAGTGGGCCAATTGTAAGGTTTGGCACATAGTGGTTGTCCATAACATCAAAATGAACAATATCTGCACCTGCGTCTAATACGTTTACTACCTCTTCACCTAAACGCGCAAAATCAGCAGAAAGTATGGAAGGAGCAATTTTGTAATCTGGCATGAGTTTAGCCTCTTGTTAAATATCCATCGGCAAAATTGATGACGTTATCATCAATTCGTAAAAATTTTGAATCGCAGACTTTACATGAATAAGGCCTATTTTTCAGCTCTTTCTTTCGCCACAGCTCCGTGTATTCGTCTTTCGTATTATAACTGCAGTGTTTTTGAACTCAATTGGGCAAATTTAGCAGATAGCTCCAAACCTCTCACACTTAAAAATCCGGCACGGAAATTAGGCACAAATACGCTGAAGAAAGACATTTTCCAGTTGCACGACAAGCACTTTGTAAAACAAGGTAAAAAATTCAGTCGATTATTCCTAATACTCGCTTCCATCATAGGCTTTATGGCAACATGCCTCCCTACCAGCGCCTCGGCAAGTAACTATCTCTATGAATATGAGATTAGCGAATCACTAAAAGAAGGAATACCAGAAAAAGAATTTATCTGGCTCGATACAGGCCTCAAACGAAAAACTCTTGCACTCCGAGTTAACTCAAAATCCACTGAGGCAAAAGGCGTTGTCGTTATTCTTCCAGATCTTGGGCATCATCCCGACTGGCCAAATATTATCCACGATCTACGTTACTATCTACCGCAGCATGGTTGGGCGACGCTTACCATTCAACCACCTGTTGATATAGACCTTGAAAATCAACACGATTTTGAAGCGGCTTACCAAACAATAAAACAGCGTGTTACTGCTGCGATAAAGTATATAAAAGCTGACGCTCCAGAGTTTGTGGTGTTATTAGGGAGAGGAAAATCTGCAAATTACGCTATTCGTTATGTGGCGGAAACTCAAAACACGGACCACTCTGCACACTCCGTGGTATTTGTCAGTGCCTTTGATAGCCGTTATTTAACCACCAGCGCTTATATGAAAAGTATCGCCACCCCGATGTTAGATATTTTTGCAGAAAATGATCACCCACAAGTTTTAGAGTCAGCACACGCTAGAATTATCGCAGCACGTTTTGCAGCAAAGCTAAAAAGTGCCCCGCAAAATTTAAGCAGCACTCGCAAAGTGCAGCAACTGGCTTTAAATAAAACGGGAAACCTTCGATACCGACAAATCATCATTCCGGGTGCAACCGCACTGTTTACAGCACAAACAAAAACACTATTAAAATCGATCAGAGGCTGGCTCACCGTCACATCGCGTAAAAAGAGAGTCGTCGCTGAACGATAAAGTGCTAATATCAACATGCCACACATTACTCAAATACTTATAAGCGCAGTTGTTGCTAGCAAAATGTTTGAACACTGAAACTTGAGATCACTGGTTATCGAATATATTCTCTATCTATGAAAAAAAGCCAAGCTTTATTCCTTCAAATTGCAGGTTTACTCATCGCTGTATTAATTAGCCTGCCCACTAACGCTGCACGCTATGCGGAAGAGTTAATCGATGTTGCCGAAGTTAGTGCCATCAACGCTCAAGGGACAATTATCGGCAAAACCACTGCCGGCGAGCCATTTGTGTGGAAGCTCGACAAAGACAGCAATAAATACGAACTCGTTACTGAAAACAGTGGCTTTGAAATTTTAACGACTGACTTAACGAACGCCGAAA
>Ga0316204_10002136_pt1 | contig 46931 bp, 42 predicted proteins | sample 6monrhotite_MG_2_FD_205661 | JGI IMG/M metagenome (GOLD analysis project Ga0316204, IMG submission 205661) | Microbial mat bacterial communities from mineral coupon in-situ incubated in ocean water Damariscotta River, Maine, United States -... | ecosystem: Environmental > Aquatic > Marine >... | reverse complement strand
TTCCTGTACCTTGTGGCCATCATGGACTGGTACAGCCGCAAGGTACTGGCTTGGCGGCTGTCCAACAGCATGGATGCCGACTTTTGCGTGGAGGCTTTGAAAGAAGCCATAGCCAAACACGGCAAGCCAGAAATCTTCAACACCGATCAGGGCAGCCAATTTACCAGTGGCGCGTGGATCGACGTGCTGACGGACGCAAAGATCAGCATGGATGGCAAAGGCGCATGGCGCGACAACCGCATGATCGAACGACTGTGGCGGTCGTTAAAATATGAATGCGTCTATCTCAATGCCTTTGAGACCGGTTCAGAGATGCGGACTGGGATCGGCAAATGGCTGACCTATTACAACTCTGAGCGTCCACATTCCAACCACGGCATATTGACCCCCGATGAGGCATATGAAAGCAAAACAGAACCAATGAGATTAGCAGCCTGAAATGAAACCCTGATCCATCTTAACAAGGCTGCAAACTGGTCGAAAAAGCAGGACCACCTCTATCCTGCATGGGCCAAGATACCAAACCAGCGATGGAATGGTTGTTTTATCTTGGTGCGTTTGATACATAAGGCCGAAAATATCCCCGCCGGAGGCTCCGCCCCATAAACTATCCCTGCCCGATCAAAACCCCTGCCGCCAGCACCAAACCGCCCCCAAAAACCACCTGCAAAGCCGCCCGAAAAAACGGCGTTTGCATATACCGGTTTTGGATCCACGCAATGGCCCAAAGTTCTACAAAAACCACCAGAATGGCAATCAATGTCGCGGTCCAGAAATCGGCGATCAAATAGGGTAAAGCATGGCCCAACCCACCCAGCGTGGTCATCACCCCCGCCGCAATACCGCGTTTGATCGGGCTGCCGCGACCGGACAATTGCCCGTCATCCGACGCCGCCTCGGTAAAGCCCATGGAAATACCGGCCCCAACCGAGGCCGCCAATCCCACAAGAAACGTGTTCCACGTATCACCCGTGGCAAAGGCGGCGGCAAAAATCGGCGCCAATGTGGAAACCGACCCATCCATAAGCCCCGCCAAACCGGGTTGCACCCAAGTCAAAATGAACTTGCGGTGTTGGTCACGATCTTCGGCGTTCAGCGCATGATCATGCAGATGTTCTTCGGTCAATTCGGCGGCGCGGTTTTCATGGCTTAACTCGGCCGCCGCCAGATCGCCCAGCAGCTTACGGGTATCCACATCACTGCTGCGTGACGCAGCAAGCGTATAAAACCGACCAGCCTCGGCTTCCATGTCACCCGCGATTTCGCGGATTTTTTCCAACGACAAATGATCGGCCAACCAGACCGGTTTTCGCGCATAAAATCCAGACACATGTTCGCGGCGGATCAATGGCACCGTGTCGCCAAAACGCCGCTTATGTTGCGCCAACAGGCGTTGACGATGCTCGTCTTCTTCCTCGGCCATGCCCAGAAATACGGCGGCGGTGGCGGCATAGTCCGCCGTCATCCGCTGGGCAAAACCGCGATAAATCTGTGCGTCATCCTCCTCTGATGAAATGGCAAGGGCCAGCACCTCTTGTTCCGATAGATCATCAAATCGTTTCCGATTGCTTAATAATGCCCGCATCATGCCCTCAAATTTTTGAATACTTTCAATTTATGCTATTTTTTGGCGCTTTCAAGCCAGCAAGCCTTGAAACTTTACCCGCGTAAGCATAGTTTTAACCTGTTCCTTGGAACTATGGTGATAAACGCGCTCGTAATACACGGATCGGACCCGGGGGCGGTACCCGGCGACTCCACCAAACACCCTTCATTTGGGGGCATCTGGGGTCGAAATAGGATCGACGGACGTCTAAAGGGGTTAGCTTTTGCCCGGTGAGATACCACCGTTATCGGTTCAAAATTGCTAGTTGCAAATGACAACAAAGCACCGATGGCTCTGGCTGCGTAAGCAGTTCGAAATATCGAAAACTAAGTCCTAACGCTTTGCGGCCTTAGGCGGGGTTTGCAGGTACCTGGCAACAGAAACCTGCGTTTTCATTTACGAGGCGCTATGCGACAAACGGGTTTTTCGTACGTTTTCTGGCTGTTGATTTTGACCAGCACCGCGACCTTTGGCGGGGTCACGAACGAGGCGGATTTAAAATACAAACCCATCGGCAGCCAAGACATCTGGCTTGCGGATAATGGTGTCACAACCGTCACCTATATCGGTCCTGTCGGTGATTTCTATGGCTTTCGCCTGCTGCGTGACGCAAGCATGAATGACCCGATCGAGGTGATTTTTTTCACCAACCGCCAAGGCGAATCGACAATTTCCTGGGTGAACGGCCTTGTCACGACATTTTCCCCAAGCGATTGCAGCCTGACCATAGGGCGATGCAGCTATGTTGAAAGGCGTAGCGACGGCTTTTCACGGTTTGTTATTCTTAATCAGCGAAAACAGGGCAACAAACTGCTTTATTCACGCCATCAATCTGATGAAACGGCCGGCAACCTATCTGAAATTGGGGTTCTTTTCCTGGATCAGCTCGGCAAACGATCTGGGCGCAACGCGGTGCGCTATCATGCTGGAAAAGCCGTTCCAAAATGGTCAAGGCTTGGTTATTTGTCCAGTTTCAACGGGTTTGTGAAAACCCCCGGGTTAAAAGACCCTGGATTCACCGGGATCACTGGATTCACTGGGCGATCCTTGGGCGACCCGAGGCCTCGACCACAATCGTTGCCTCAACAAATATATCCCGAGCCTCGGCACGGGCTTGTTTTACCTCGCGATTGACAGCGATGTTGATGTCCACCGCCCCCCCGGCGCGGGCATCGGTATCGGCGACGGTTCGCAAAACATGTTCCAGCCGCGCCATGGCGGTATCAGCGTCGGCAAAATCCTCGGGCCCGTGGTCCAGATGCACCCGAAACCGCCCCTCGGCAGGCGCGGTAACAATGCCCGTTCTGCGCACCGTGACGCGGCCAACCACCGCCCCGATGGCATTGGCCACGCCCGCGTGTTCCGGCAGGATCATTTTGCCGTGAAGGTATGCCCCCACCGCCGGATAATAGCTGGGGGCCGATGCGCCAAGGCCAATGACATCTACCGCCAGCCCGGCGTTGATCTGAACCACGCCCTTATGCCCGGCCAAACCACGTTCCATCAATACATGGCGAGCCAAATCTTGTGGGGCCAAACCAAAGGGAATTTCCTCTTCGGCAAATGCCGCGGTCAGCAGGGCAATGCCGGTTTGATAGGTCAACCGATCTACGATCATCTGCGCCAAACCCATGGTATCACGGGATAAAATATCCCCCGCCCCAGTGCGGCGACGCCCGAACAGGGTCAGGGCCAATTCGGCGGCAGATTTATCCCAAGCATCAAGACCGCCCAAAACATGGCTGGCATCGGACGGCGTTACGCCCGCCATTTGCACCAGCCCCCGCGCCACCAGCCGTTCAATTATTTGCGCATCCAGCCGCGACGTGACAGCCGCCGCCATCGGCAAAACATTGGCCCCGATACGATCCAGCACCCTGCGTTCACGATCCGTCAGCCCACCGTCATCCATTCCCGATACAGCGCGCACAAAACGCGCATCATATTCACCGGGCAGGCTGGTTTTACTTTGTGCTTCAAGGGCGGGCAAAACAACCTCCGGGGCCTCATGGGCAAGCAATGCAATTGGCAGCAACCGACGCGGCCCAAGGGTCACGCCACCGCTCAGGCCCTGGGACACAAAATGCACTTCGCTGTCGCCGCCAAGGCCGGTGGTACGCATCGCCACGGCCTCGACCATGGTGCGGTAAGGGCCAACCTGTGCCCCCGCCGGATCAAGCGCGGGTTTGCCGTCGCGCAAAATCGCCACATCGGTGGTGGTGCCGCCGATGTCGGCAACCAGCGCGTGATCCGCGCCGGTTAGCCAACGCGCGCCAACGATGCTGGCGGCGGGCCCGGAAAGAATGGTTTCAATCGGGCGATCCTTGGCCATAAGGGATGAAATCAACGCCCCATCACCGCGCACCACCATCAAGGGCGCGGTCACGCCGATGTCGGTCAAGATATCCTCGGCACGCCCGATCAACCGATGGGTCAGACCGATCAACCGCGCGTTCAACACCGCCGTCAGGGCGCGTTTTGGCCCGTTCAACCTGGCCGACAGATGGTGCGAGGCGCTGACCGGTCGCCCGGTCATTTCCTCAACAATGGCGGCGGCGGCCTGTTCGTGCGCCGGATTGCGTGTGGCAAATTGCGCCGCCACCGCATAGGCGGAAACCCCGTTTTGTGCCGCCAGCCAATCGCGCAATGCCGCCAGATCAAGCGGGGCGATCTGGCCGCCCGCATGATCGTGACCCCCGGCAAGGTTGATCACCGGATCGCCCTTCAGGGCGCCTTTCAGCCCGTGGGTTTCCAGATCACGCGGATCAAACCCGATATAAATCAACCCGACGCGGCCGCCCTGCCCCTCGACCAACGCATTGGTGGCCAAAGTCGTGGACAGCGAGGCCAGCGAAATATCCGCCGCCGCCACGCCCGCCTGGGTCAATACATTGCGCACCGCCGCGCCGATGCCCGCGGCCAGATCATGGCGCGTGGTCAGCGATTTTGCGCTGGCAATCACGGTAACCTCGTTGCGGATCAACACCGCATCGGTATAGGTGCCGCCGGTATCAACACCCAACAACAATGTCATCACGCGGCCCCTTTCAAGGTTCACAGCTTTGGCTGATAACTCGCGAAAAGTGCAGGGGTTTTCACGCCCGTTTGCGACGCCTCAGGTGCGAAAACGCTTGATCAGGCTGGACGTATCCCAACGCCCGCCGCCCATTTCCTGTACTTCGGCATAAAACCCGTCAACAATTTCCGTAACCGGCAATTCTGCGCCATTATTATTGGCCTCGTCCAGACAAATACCCAAATCCTTGCGCATCCAGTCCACGGCAAAGCCGAAATCAAATTTATCGTCCACCATGGTTTGATAGCGGTTGGCCATTTGCCACGATCCCGCCGCGCCGTGCATGATCACTTCGACCACTTCTTTGCCATCAAGACCGGCCTTCTGGGCAAAATTCAGCCCCTCCGACAGGCCCTGCACCAATCCGGCAATGCAAATCTGGTTGACCATTTTGGTTAGTTGCCCGGCACCGTTTTCGCCAAGGCGTTTGCAGGCTTTGTAATAGGCCGCCATGATCGGCTCGGCGGCATCAAAGGCCGCCTGATCGCCGCCACACATGATCCCCAGCGCGCCGTTTTCCGCGCCCGCCTGACCGCCTGAAACCGGCGCGTCGACGAAGGACACACCGATTTCTGCCGCCAGTGCATAAAGTTCGCGCGTCACAGTGGCCGAAACCGTGGTGTGATCGACAAAAATCGCGCCCTTTGCCATGCCCGCAAAAGCACCCTCATCGCCCAGACAAACCGACCGCAGATCATCGTCATTACCGACACAGGCCATGACAAAATCCGCCCCCTTTGCGGCCTCGCGCGGGGTGGCGGCAAAGGCCCCACCATGTTTGTCCGCCCAGGCCTGGGCCTTGGCGGTGGTGCGGTTATAAACCGTCACATCATGCCCCGCGGCGGCCAAATGCCCCGCCATGGGAGCCCCCATGACACCCAATCCTAAAAAAGAAACTTTTGCCATAATATCGCGCTCCTGATTGCCCTATGATGTGTTTGCCAGTAGGTAGCAGGTTCGAAAAGATAATCAAAGCGGTGGGCGGTATGGCACGGGTCTTTATTTGGCTAACTCGGTTATTTGGCGCGGCTTTGGGCCTGATCGTTCTGGCGCTCGGCCTGAGCTATTGGTTTGCCTCGCGTTCCTTGCCCGATTATTCCGCCAGTTACGAAATTCCGGGCATCACCGCCCCTGTTGAAATTGTGCGCGACAACGCCAATGTGCCGCATATTTTCGGGGCCAAGGATGACGACGTCTATTTTGGACTTGGCTTTGTTCACGCCCAGGACCGGCTGTGGCAAATGCTGATGTTGCGGCAAACCGCACAGGGGCGCTTGTCTGAAATGTTTGGCGAACGCACCTTGAAAATCGATGATTTGCTGCGCCGGCTTGATCTTTACAATCTGGCGGCCACATCGGTGGATCAACAGGATGAAAAAACCCGTGCCATGCTGGAAGCCTATGCCAAGGGGGTGAATGCCTGGTTGAGTGTGGTCAACGAAAAATCACTGGGTCGCGGCGCGCCCGAGCTGTTTTTGTTTTCCAGCAGTCTGGCCCCCTGGCAACCCGCCGATTCCATTGCCATCGGCAAACTGATGGCCCTGCAACTGAGCAGCCAGTTGGAAAATGAAGTCACCCGCGCACAGGCCTCATTGGTGCTGGATCAACCACGGCTAAAGGATTTGCTGGCCGATGTGCCGGGCGTGGCACAGGCCGAACTGGGCGATTTTGCCAGCCTGTTTCCGGACACAAAATTCCCCACGCAATATGCCGAAGGCCCGCGTGATCCGCTTAACCCGGTAAAACGCCGTGATTTGGCCGGTGCCTCCAATGCATGGGCGGTGGCGCCCGAACGCAGCGCCACGCGATCAACACTTTTGGCCAATGACCCGCATTTGGGGCTGACCGCGCCGACGATCTGGTATCTGGCGCGGCTGGAACTGGCCAGTGGCGGCGTCATCGGCGGCAGTTTTCCGGGGGCGCCGGTGATTTTGGTGGGTCGCAGTGCGACATTGGGCTGGGGCGCGACCACGGCAAATGTGGACGATCAGGATTTGTTCATCGAACAGCTAAACCCCGACAATCCGCAGGAATACCGCACCCCTGACGGGTTTCGGGCGTTTAAAACAAAACAATCGGTGATCAAGGTCAAAGACGCGGCCCCCGTCACCATCACCATGCGCTGGACAGAAAACGGCCCGGTGCTGCCCGGTCAGCATTTCAATTTGGCAGCGATCACCCCGCCCGGCCATGTGGTTTCGCTGGGCTTTACTGCGCTGAACGAAATTGACACCACCATGACCGGTTGGCGGCGGCTGATGGAGGCAAATTCCGTCGATCAAGCCTTGCAAACCGGGCGCTGGTTCAGTGTCGCGCCGCAAAACCTGACCTTGGCAGATCGGCAATCGGTTGGCATGATGACCGTTGGGGCCCTGCCGCGACGTGACCCAAAACATCAAAGTCAGGGGCGCATTCCGTCACCCGGCTGGATCAAAGAAAACCGCTGGCAAGGCATGTATCCGTTTTCCAAAAATCCGCGATTTATCAATCCGGCGGGCGGGGGCGTGGCCACCACCAACAATAAATTCATCGACCGCCCGTTCCCCGAACACCTCAGTTTTACCTGGGGCGACACACAACGCATCGTGCGGCTGCGCAAATTGTTGCAAGACCGCAAGGTTCACACCCGCGACAGTTTCATCGAGGCCCAGCTTGATACCGTCAGCAACGCCGCGCGCACCTTGTTGCCGATTGTGGCCCGTGATTTATGGTTTTCAGGCGATGCCGCCCCCGCCGGAACCGCCGCCTATCAACGCCAAATCGCGCTGGACCTTTTGGCAAAATGGAACGGCGATATGAACGAACATTTGCCCGAACCGCTGATTTACGCCGCTTGGATGAATGCATTGCAAAACCGGTTGGTGCGCGATGAACTTGGCCCCCTGAGCGAAACTTTCAGCCGACCGGATCCGCTGTTTTTGGAACGGGTATTTCGCGATACCGAAGGGGCGGCAATCTGGTGTGACGTGGTGCAAACCAGCCCGGTTGAAGCCTGTGTGGATATCGCCCGCCAAGCGCTGGATCAGGCGTTGTTGGACACGTCGGAAAAATTCGGGCGCAACATCGCCAGTTGGCAATGGGGTGACGCCCATATCGCCATGCAGGACCATCCAGTTTTGGGTGACGTGCCGATATTATCATGGTTCGTGAACATTCGCCAATCCACATCGGGGGGCGATCATACGCTGCAACGCGGCCGCATGGCGGGTACGGGCGAAAACCCTTTCGCCAACGTGCATGCGGCGGGCTATCGTGGGGTCTATGATTTCGCCGATCCTGACAGTTCGGTATTTATCACCTCAACCGGTCAATCGGGTCATCCTTTGTCGCGGTTTTACGAAAATCTGGGCGAGTTGTGGCGGCGTGGCGAATATATCCCGATGTCGCTTGATCCGGCATTGGCACGCGCGGCGGCGGTGGGCATTACAACGCTGACGCCTGTCGGCAATTAAAGCTTTTCAAAGCGTTCTTTCTGGCGCTTTGTCCAGGACACCGTCAGTTTGAAGCCGGTCTCGTCCTGGCTTTCTGCCTCAACCACGTCTTCGCGAAACAACCAGGCGCGTTTTTGTCCTGCTGAAAACGGCAGGTCGAGAATATCGCGGCGGCGCGGATCATCCAGCTTGGCCTTGATCGCGTCCAACAAGGCATCCATGCCCTCACCGGTGATCGAGGACACGCCGTAAACATCGTCTTTGCGGTCCGCCAAAACCGCCACCCGCGCGGCGTCTTCTTCATTCAACAAATCGGTTTTGTTCCAGATTTCGATCTGCGGCGTTTCGTGATCGATCCCCAACGAGGCCAGAATAACCCGCACATTGGCGGCCTGACTTTCGCTTTCGGGATGGGCAATATCGCGCACATGCAGGATCAGATCGGCACTTAGCGCGTCTTCCAATGTGGCGCGGAAAGCGGCGACCAGTTCGGTGGGCAGATCCGAAATAAAGCCCACGGTATCGGACAGGATCACATCCAGCCCATTGGGCAGGTTTACCGCCCGCATGGTGGGATCGAGCGTGGCAAACAACATGTCCTTGGCAAAAACTTTGGCGCCGGTCAAGTGATTGAAAAACGTGGATTTACCTGCGTTCGTATAGCCCACCAACGCGACCACCGGATAGGGCACTTTTTTGCGCGCGGCGCGGTGCAATTCGCGGGTTTTGACAGTTTTTTCCAACTGACGCCGAATGCGCACGATCGCCTCGTCCAGGGCACGCCGATCGCTTTCGATTTGCGTCTCGCCGGGGCCCCCGACAAAACCCAAACCACCACGTTGCCGCTCAAGGTGGGTCCAAGCCCGTACAAGGCGGGTTTTTTGATAGGATAAGGCCGCCATTTCAACTTGTAACACACCCTCGCGGGTGCGCGCGCGATCCGAGAATATTTCAAGGATCAAACCGGTTCGGTCAAGGATTTTGACATCCCACGCCTTTTCCAGATTGCGCTGTTGTACGGGTGAAACCGGGCCGTCAATGACCACCAATTCAACCTCGGCCGCCTTAAAGACGCCCTTCAGTTCTTCAATCTTGCCCTTGCCAAACAACATGCCGGGTTGGGCTTTGGGCAGGCGCACATGAGTGTTGCCCAACACGTCAAGCTGGGGCAACGCACGCGCCAGCGATACGGCCTCGGCCAATGCGTGGGCGGGGATGCGCGCACTACGGATCGACTTGATTTCGGGATATAGGACCCAGACGCTGGTTCTTAGCGGCGCGTCATCGTGGCCCTCTGTGGATTCGGTAACTATTCTTCACCATCATACAGGCTGATCGGTGCGCCGGGCATGATCGTTGAAATTGCGTGTTTATACACCAGTTGAGACTGTCCATCGCGGCGCAACAGCACACAGAAATTATCAAACCACGTGATGACACCTTGCAGCTTTACGCCGTTGATCAAAAAGATTGTCACCGGAACTTTGGTTTTGCGCACATGGTTTAAAAATGCGTCTTGAAGGTTTTGTTTATCACCAGCCATTAGGTTTAGCCTTTTTGTTTTTACGCGTCCCCCGACGCCATTACCTAATTATGAAAGGTAAAATACGAAGATTCCAGCCCCAATCCGCCGCGCCCCCCCCGAAAACCGCGCCCTATCTGTCACAAACGCCAAAATTCGGGGTTAAAAAGCGCCACAATAGCCAAAGTTTCCAGCCGCCCCAGAACCATGGCAACCATCAATACCACTTTGGCCTCGTCGGGCAGGGCCGCATATTCGATGGGTATTTCGGCGGCCACAAGCGCCAGCGGGCCGGTCGATGTCAGCGCGGAAATCGCCAATACGATTGCGGCCTCAAAGGATTGGCCGGCCTCGGCCAGCGCCAAAATTACCACCGCCAATGTCATGGCGAACAGCATGAAAAATATCCACGAAATATAGGCGCCGCGCTGCATCAGGTTATACGCTTTGCTGTTTGCGGCGGTAACCGAGGATGGGAAAACCAGTTTTTGCAATTCGCGTTTGGAATGAAAATACAGCGCGCTGATCCGCAACAGCTTTACCCCCCCTGCCGTGGTGGCCACCCCGCCGCCCATCAAGGCCAGCCCCATCAAAATCAGGCCGGGCGTTTGCAATCCCGACCAATATCGCGCCTGCCCCCAATCCGACCCCTCAAATCCAGTGGTCGTCAGGAATGACGTCACGGTAAAAAGCCCGCCCCAAAACGCGCGCAACGCCCCATGCACATCATCTATCGTATCGGTTTCCGCCGCCCCGACATAGTGGCGAATGAACAGCGCCGTTGAAGCCGACAAAATAAGCGCCGCCGCCAAGCGCAATTCAACGTCATCACGCAACGCAGATACGCCATAATTGTTGCGATCAAGCGAAAAACTTTGCCGTGACAGCGCAAAAAAGAAAAACCCGAAGATCGCCAATTCGGTGAATACGGTGAAATTGCCGGTTTGCGCGTTGGGCAAAATGGCACTGGTGGAAAGCGTGCCCATCGCAATGGTCAGCGCGTCAAACGGCGTGTTGCCGATAAAGGTCAGCATCAACCACAACAGACCGGTCAGCGCCACATAAAGTGGAAATAAATCCAACGTATACCGCGCCAATCTGCCCGCGGCCTCGGTGTTCATGGCAATTTGGCGAAAGGAAACCTGCGTACGGTTTGAATCGCCGATCAGCACTTCAAATCCCCCTAACCGCATCGGGGCCAGCACCGCAATTGCCACGACCCACATGAAAAAACCGCCCGTCCAGCCAACAATTGACCGCCACAGGTGTAAACTATCGGCAATGTCGCGCGGGTTTTCCAGAACGCTGGCACCGGTGGTGGTCAGGCTGGACAGCATTTCAAAATAAGCGTCCAAAAACCCCAGCCCCGGAATGCTTTGAACAAAGGGCACGGCCAGCATCATCGGTAATATCGCAAAGGTTGCCAGCAACGCCAATAAATGGCTGCGGGCCTGACTTGTGGGCTTACGCCCGCTGGTGGCCAAGGCCAGAAATCCGGTCAATGCCAGAAACAACAGTGAAAAATAGAAAAAGTTGCGGGCGATATCATAATTTTTGGTTAAAACCGCGTGCAAACTGGGCAACAACATCAAGATCGCCCCGATCCCTTGCAGGATGACGATCAATGGAAGGTTGCGTAAAATCCGCATGACCTAGAAAAAATCGACCGAGACTTGCAGCAATTGTTCAATCGCTGGCACGTCTTTGGTCAGGCTGAACATCAAAACGATGTCCCCTTCATCCAACCGCGTTCCCGCTACGGGGCGCACGATCTTGTCGCCTTTGCGCACCGCGCCCACAAGGGATCCTTCGGGGAATTCAATGTCGCGAATTTGCTTGCCAGCAATGGACGAGGTCGACAGAACCCGCGCCTCGATCACCTCGGCCTCGGCCTCGCCGATGGAATAAACATCCGTCACACTGCCATGGCGAATATGTTTCAAAATCGAGGAAACCGTGCGCGCCCTCGGGTTGATATAGGCGTCGATTTTCAACGGCCCCATCATCGGTACAAGGCTGGGATCATTGATCAGGCAAATCGCCAAAGGACAGCCCGCCTGTTTGGCGCGCACCGCTGCCAAAAGGTTGGTTTTATCATCGTCGGTGACGGCCAGAAACGCATCGGCGCGATCAATATTTGCCTCGGCCAGCAATTCACGATCCAGCCCGTCGCCGTTCAACACAATGGTGCGTTCCAGCTTGCTGGCGGCGGCCTCGGCGGTGTCGATGTTTTTTTCAATGATTTTGGCACGAACGCGGGTCAAATCATTTTCCAAGGCCTTGGCCACCGCCAGACCGACGTTGCCCCCGCCGACAATCACCACCCGTTCTTTTTTACGGGTGGATTTGCCAAAAATCTCCATCGCGCGTTCGACATCCTGGGTGTGCACGGTCAGATAAATCTGGTCATCCACAAAAAGCTGGTCCTTGGCGGTGGGTACAAAAAGCGTGTTTTCACGGCGGACCCCCACAACAACGGCACGCAAAGTGGAAAACAATTCCGACAATTGCCGCAACGGCGTGTTGATGACCGGACAATCCTCGTTCAACGCAATGCCCAACAGCTGCGCCTGTCCATCCATGAACATTTCCACATCAAACGCCGCAGGCGCCCGCAGCCGCAAAAGGGCGGCATCCGCCACCTCTTTTTCGGGGCTGATCACCACGTCGATCGGCATGTGATCGCGCCGATAAAGGTCTGAATAAATCGCTGTCAGATAGGATTGCGCCCGAAGGCGGGCAATTTTTCGGGGAATGTTGAAAACCGAATGCGCCACCTGACAAACAACCATGTTGACTTCGTCCGATTGCGTAGCGGCAATCACCATATCCGCATCGCGCGCGCCAGCCTGCGCCAAAACATCCGGATACGACGCAAAGCCGGTAATTCCCTGCACATCCAGCGTATCGGTCGCCCGGTTAACCAATGCCGGGTTATTATCAATCACGGTTACATCATTGTTTTCCCGCGATAAATGCCGTGCAATTTGCCATCCAACCTGTCCGGCGCCGCAAATGATAACCTTCATAATCGCCCCCTAGAACGGTGGATTTTGTCGGGCCAAGGCGGCCACATGGCGCGGTTTGCGCCAGTTACACCATATCGTCAAGGCTTTCGTCATCCTCATCCTCGATCCGTGCAACCCGTGCGCCCGATTTTGAACTGGTCACCACGTTCAACGATTTCAGCTTGCGATGCAGGGCGGAACGCTCCATCCCGACAAATGTCGCGGTGCGCGAAATATTGCCGCCAAAACGGTTGATCTGCGTCATCAGATATTCACGTTCAAACAATTCCCGCGCCTCGCGAAGCGGCAAAGTCGCCAACCTGCCGGACAACATAACGGTATCGTCATCGGGATGGGGCGCGTCGGTGCCGGGCAGTTCCTTGACGTGAATATCCCCCTTGTCGGGCCCCAAAATCAACACCCGTTCAACCACATTTTTCAGTTGTCGCACATTGCCGGGCCAGCGCAAAGTTTGCAAAAGCGCCGCCGCTTCGCCCGACAGGATCCGGTGCGGCAAACCTTGGGATGAATGCAATTGGGCGATAAAATAGGCCGCCAATTCCGGGATATCCTCGCGCCGTTCCTCAATGGCGGGCACATCGATCGGCACCACATTCATCCGGTGGTAAAGTTCTTCGCGGAACCTTCCATGGGAAATTTCTTCGGGCAAGTGCCTGTTTGTGCTGGATATTACCCGCAAATCAACCTTTACCTTATCGACACCACCGACCCGGATAAATTGCTGATCCACCAGAACCCGCAGGATTTTTGATTGCGTGCCCAAGGGCATATCGCCGACCTCATCGAAATAGATCACTCCCCCGTTGGCCTGTTCCAGAAGGCCCGGCTCGATGCTTTTGCCCGGCACCTCGCGACCGAATAATTCGACCTCCATCCCCTCTGGATTGATGGCCGCACAATTCACCGTCACGAATGGCGCTTTGGCGCGGTCGGAATTCATGTGGATGTACCGCGCGGCGACATCTTTGCCAGCCCCCGCAGGCCCCGACAACATTACCCGACCGTTTGATTTGGTCACCTTGTCCAGATGCGATTTCATCGCCTTGAAAGCGGGCGAGGACCCGATCATATCTGTTGTCGCCGCCTCGCCGCGTTTCAATTCGGTATTTTCCCGCCGCAATTGCGAGGTTTCCATGGCGCGCCCAATAACCACCATTAACTGGTCGATATTAAAGGGTTTTTCGATAAAATCATACGCGCCCTGTTTGATCGCAGCGACGGCAATTTCGATGTTGCCATGGCCGGAAATGATCACAATCGGCACGCCCGGATTATCGCGTTTCACCTTTTTGAGGATGTCGATGCCATCCATTTCGCTGTCTTTCAGCCAAATATCGAGGATCATCAATCCCGGCTCTGACGCCTGAATTTCGGCCATACATTGATCCGAATTGGCCGCGACACGAGTCTTATAGCCTTCATCGCGCAAGATATCCGAAATCAGTTCCCGAATGTCTTTTTCGTCATCAACAATTAAAATATCGCTCATATTTTATTCCTCATTACCGCTTACGCCACATTCTTTTCTGTGGTCTGATTGTGATTTTTTGGTATCATTATCAATGCCTTAGCCCCAAAATGTTCATCCTCTCCAAACCGATCTGCATCGACCAAAACGAGGGTGCCGCCGTGTTCTTCGATTATTTTCTTAACAATCGGCAAGCCCAATCCCGTGCCGCTTGATCGCGTCGTTACATAGGGTTCAAACAGGCTGGAACGGTCGACGGGCAAGCCGATGCCGTTGTCTGATATTGAAATTTCCACAAACCTCTCGTGCTCGACCATCACCACACGGATTTCTGGTTTGTGCCCCTTTGGTTTCTTTTTTTCATAAAGGCTTTCAATGGCTTCGCCCGCGTTCTTAATCAAGTTTGTCATGGCTTGTGAAACCATCGTCTGGTCCAGACTGACCAATACAGGCCGGTCAGGTAAATCCGCCGACAACCGCACCCCCGCCATTGCGGCTGTTTGCAATGTCACCGCGTCGCGCACGAGTTGCTTTAGATCACGATCAGATTTTTCGGGTTCCGGCATCCGTGCAAATTTGGAAAATTCATCAACTATGCGTCGTAAGTCATTGGTTTGACGCACAATAACGTCCGTCATCTGGATCAGGCTTTCGGCATCATCGCCCACCACGGGGGCAAATTTCCGTTTCAGCCGTTCGGCCGACAATTGAATTGGCGTCAGCGGATTTTTGATTTCATGGGCAATCCGGCGGGCGACATCGCCCCAGGCCGCCATCCGCTGGGCGCTGACCAGATCGGTCACATCGTCAAAGGCCACCACAAATCCCTCGAGCGCGCCCTCGGCGTTGCGCCGCTGGCTCATCCGCACCAGCAGGCTTTCTTGTTTGCCACTGCGGGTCAGTTTGATTTCCTTTTGGGTCACCTCTGCCCGGCTGTTGCGCAGCGCGTTAAACAGGTCGGAAAACTCTGGAACCGCAAGACGCAGTTCCTGATGCAAGGATTGATTTTCCTTGACTGCCAACAGGCGTTTGGCGGATCGATTCATGAAATCAATTTGCCCATGAACATCCAACCCCAAAACCCCGGATGTGACGTTGGACAGTACCGAATCAAACACCCTGCGGCGGCGTTCAATCTGCGTCGTGTTGTCCAGCAGCGCCTGTCGCTGCCCCTTCAGTTCCCGCGTCATTTGGTTAAAACCACGGCCCAACATCGCGATTTCATCTTCGCCTTCTTCTTCTGGTACCTGCACCTCCAGATCACCGGCGCCAACACGTTGAACCGCCCCGGCCAGTCGGCCCACCGGGCGCGACAGGCGTTCTGCAAAACCAAGGCCCATCCAGATCGCGGCCAATATCAAAATCAGCGCGAACCCAAGATAAATCAGCCCGAATTCAAACAACCGTTTGCCGCGTTCGCTTTCCAATTGCTGATAGATCGCGACGGTGTCTTTGGTTTTATCCAGCAAATTCAATATATTACCATCCACATTCCGCGACACATAAAGATAATGGTCGCGAAACGGCGGCAGATAGATCAGAGCGCGAAATTCGTTGTTATCCCAATCGCGGATCAACTGTGGCCCGCTGGATTTTGCCGCCTTAATCAAAAAATCATCGGGTTTTTCATAGTCAAACAAATAACTCCGGTCACCACGAGAACGGATTTCGCCCGCGCCGGAAATCACATAGGCCTCTTTCAGGCCGCGTTGAATTTGCCCTTGCCCGATGGCCAGACGTTGGCGGATCGACCCCTCGGTCATAAAGGCGCTTGCCCGCGCCGTGATCAAAAACTGCGCCAATGCGCCGGCGTCGGCCAGCAGATCATCGCGTTGTTCGCTCTCATAGGCCTCGGCGGCGGCAAGCGAGCTGCCGACAACCTGCCGCACGCGGTCAGAGAACCAGCCCTCCAGCCCCATGTTCACGGTGAGCATCGCAAAAATGGCCACAAGGATCGTAGGTAAAAGCGCCACAAAAGCAAAAACACCGGTCAGGCGCAGGTGCAGGCGCGATCCTGCCGATTGTGCCCGCCTCGCCGAAATCATCCGCGCAACCCGCTGCAATACCAGCGCCGCGATAACCAAAATATAAACAAGATCGGCCAACAGAACGAGTCGCAACTGGTTGGTGGTCGGACCGCGTTCCAGAACACTCAAAGTGGCATAGGTAAGCCCTGCCAGAACAGGCCCAAACGCCACAAGAACCAACCCAAAGGTTGTCTGAACCCGCCGGGTTTTTCGCCAATTATTCAGTTGGTTCCAGACCAAAGCTTGTGTTGGGCTCTGCACGAATTGCCCTTTTGTATCTGCGCTCAATATCGACCAAGCGCCCCCGTTGTTGACAGTCGTTATTTGTTCTTGGCACCGCCGCGTCTGTTACCGATACGCCACGCTACTGTTGCCCTTTTACATCAATTTACGGCGTCGTGTCACGCGAATTTCCAGTTCCACGATCTTCTTTCGCAATGTATTGCGATTTATCCCCAGCAATTCGGCGCATTTCGCCTGATTTCCTGCCGTTGCATCAAGGGCAATTTCGATCAAAGGCACCTCGATCTCGTGCAAAATTCGGTGATACAGACCATTGGGCGGCAAAACCCCGCCGTGCAGATCAAAATAGCGCTGTAAATGCGCCTGTACCGAGGCCGCAAGCTTGCCGTCGCCCGCCCCGATGCCCTGCGGATCAAGCGAGGGTTGATCCCCCAAAGCCGCCGTCATTTCAGTATGCTGGATTTCGGGTTCAAGCGACGTGGCCACCAGACGGCGCATGATGTTTTCCAGTTGCCGCACATTGCCCGGCCAGCTGTAATTGCGCGCCAGATCCAGGGCGGCGCGTGACAATTTGCGCGTCTCGGCACCTTCACGTTCCATACGGGCCAGAAAATGCTCGGCCAACAAGGGGATGTCATCCACGCGTTCGCGCAACGACGGCACATCGATCGACACGCCGTTCAGCCGGTAAAACAAATCCGCACGCATTCTGCCCGCGTCGGTTTCTTCGCGCAAATCGCGTTGTGATGTGGCCAGAATGCGCGGGGCGTTTTCGCCCAGATTGTCGATCATTCGCACCACACGCCCTTGGGCTTCGTCGTCCAGATCGCTGACCTCTTCCAGCAAAATCGATCCGCCCCGAGCCTTGGCCAAAATCATTGCCGGGCTGTCAACGCTGGTCAGATCACTGGCCGTGACACGCACGAAAGGCAGGCTGCGACGGTCGGAAAAATCGTGGATCACCCGACCAATCAGCGATTTTCCCGTGCCACTTTCACCCGCAATCAGCACCGAAAGATCGGCGTTCAAGATACGCGCAATCAACCGGTAAAGCGTCTGCATTTGTGTGGTTCGCCCGATCAGCGGCAAATCATCGGCGGTGGTTTCAGGTTCTGTGGCCACCCGGCGCAGGGTTTTTCGTTTAACATCCAGCGCCCGTGCCGCGCGTTTCATCAGATCGGGCAAATCAAAGGGCTTGGGCAGATAATCAAAGGCCTCAGCCTCGTTTGCCTTGATCGCCGTCATGATCGTGTTTTGCGCCGAAATCACGATCACCGGCATGCCGGGGCGTTTTTGCTGAATCAGCGGCAGGTTTTCCAACCCGTTGCCATCGGGCATAATGACGTCGGAAATCACCAGATCGCCCTTGCCCTCGTCCACCCAGCGCATCAACGTCATCAACGACGAAGTGGCATGAACCTTGCACCCCGCCCGCGTCAGGGCCTGGGTCAGAACGGTGCGGATCGTGCGGTCATCATCAGCAACAAGAACGGTGCCATCCATCGGGGGTTATCCTTTGTCCTTGGGGGGAGTGGGGGCTTTCGGCACCATCGGCAGCGAAAGCTTAAAGACCGTTTTGCCGGGCACAGAATCCACGGTGATCCAGCCTTGGTGGTCAGAAATTATCTTGGACACCAGCGCAAGGCCCAATCCGGTACCATTTTCACGCCCTGAAACGAAGGGATCAAAAATATCGTCGGCGATTTCAGGCGGCAGACCCGGCCCATCATCGATGATTTCCACATGCAACGGCACGGCAGACCCTGTGCCATCCTTGTTCAGCACCCGCAACGACATTTCATAAGAGGTGCGAATGCGCAGCGTGCCGCCTTTTGGGTTGGCCTCGGCGGCGTTTTTCATCAGGTTCATGAAAACCTGTTGCAACTGGTCGCTATCGCCAAAACTGTGGGGCAACGAGGGGTCGTAGTCTTCGACAATCCGCATATGGGCGGCAAATCCAACCTGTGCCAATTTGCGCGTGCGATCCAAAACATCGTGCAAATTGATCGGTTTACGGTCCGGCGGGCGCACGTTGCCGAACTGTTCGACCTGGCCCAGCAATTTCAGAATGCGGCGGCATTCCTGTACGATCAGATCAGTCATTTCCTGATCATCATTGGACATGTTCATCGCCAGCAATTGCGCCGCCCCCATGATGCCCGCCAAGGGATTTTTGATTTCATGGGCCAGCATTTCAGCCATGCCAATCACCGAGCGCGCGGCGGTTTTCGTGGCAAATGCCCGCCCCAACCGATCAGCGATTTCACGGGGCTCCAGCAACAGGACCACCCAATTGGCATGGTCGATTACCGGGGCAATTTGCAAATTACACTGCACCGGCGCACGCTCGCCGGAACCGACGTCAACATTGTTCACAAACATCGGCGCATGGGCCGCGCGCACCCGCATAAAACTGGTTTCGAGCGGGGCATCGATGAACAGGCGATCCCAAACCGGCGTGCCACGCAGGCTGCGCGCCGACATGTTCAAAAATTGTTCGGCCGCCGGATTGATTTCGGCAATCGCGTCGTTTGGATCGATGACCAGCGCCGGGATCGGCAAACTGGCCCAGAGATTCAGATTGTTCAAAATCATGAGGCCAACTTTTCAGGATAAGACATGGCTTGGGCGATCAGGTGCGGCACACGGTCCACCTGTTTTTGTGTCATGATTTCACGGCGCAATTCAGGCGGGCACACCACATCATCCAGATACCAGCCCAGATGCTTGCGCGCGTTGCGCCCACCCAGATCACGGCCATAAAAGCCCAGCATATCCTGATAATGCCCGGCAATCATATCGGCGCGGGCATCACCTGTGGGCACTGACGGGGCTGGTGCCGCCGATACTTCGCTGGCGATTTTTGCCAGTTGCCAAGGTCGCCCCTGCGCGCCGCGCCCGACCATAATGCCGTCGGCACCCGATTGCGCCAGCGCCTGTTTTGCATTGGTGCTGTCGGTGATATCGCCATTGGCAAAGACCGGAATTTTGACCGCCTGTTTAATCTTTGCAATCGCTGCCCAATCCGCAACACCTTTGTAAAACTGGCACCGCGTGCGCCCGTGGATGGTGATCCACGCGATGCCCTCGGCCTCGGCGCGCTGCGCCAACTCAGCGGCATTATGACTGTTGTCGTCCCACCCAAGGCGGGTTTTCAGCGTCACCGGCACGTCAACGGCGGCCACCACGGCGGCAATCAGGCTGATGGCGTGATCCAGATCGCGCAAAAGTGCTGAGCCCGAATAGCCCGAGGTGACCTTTTTGGCCGGGCATCCCATGTTGATGTCGATGATCCGCGCCCCATTGGCGGCGCAGAGCTTGGCCGCCTCGGCCATCCAATAGGCCTCGCGCCCGGCGATTTGCACCGCCGTATTGGCGCTGTCAAAACCCAGTTCCGCCTTGGCCAGAGTGCTGGGTTTGCATTGCATCATTTCATGACTGGCCACCATTTCCGACACCACCAGACCGGCGCCAAAGCGGCTGACCAAATTGCGAAACGGCAAATCTGTGATCCCCGCCAAGGGTGCCAGAAACACCGGCGTCTTGCGGGCGGACTCAAGGGGAATTTGGGCAAGGGTCATTGGTCTGTGCATCCGAATATTCGACCTGAACTTAAATCAGCCGCCGGATTGGTTCAAGGCTCACATCGGGATTTTTGTGCAAAAAACGTGCATTGCCTGTTTTTTAATCACCGCCAACGCCCAAACGCCCCGTTGTCAGCATCGGGCACAGAGACTAGACAGAGATCAGACAGGGACTAGACAGGGCAATACAGGCCGTGCGAGGGGAAATTTGTGACAACTACCGTGATAATTGTCGCCGCAGGCAAGGGTGTCCGGGCGGGCGGCGATCTGCCAAAGCAATATCAATTGTTGGGGGATCGCGCGGTTTTGGCGCATACAATCGCGTGTTTTGCCGGTTTTGATCAGATTATCGTGGTCATCGGTGCCAATGATCACGCCTTATTCGCTCAGCATGTTGCGCCGCATTTGGGCCGATCTGTGGAACTGGTCGATGGCGGGGCAACGCGCGCGCAATCGGTTCAGGCGGGCTTGGCGCGGGTAAGCGCAGATCAGGTATTGATCCATGACGGGGCGCGCCCTTTGCTTGGTCAACCGGTGATTGACGACGTTTTGGTGGCCCTGCAATCAAACTATTGCGCCGCGCCAGCGCTGGCCATTACAGACACTCTGTGGCGCGGCAATAACGGCGCGGTTGCCGCCACGGTGGATCGCGAAAACCTGTACCGCGCCCAAACCCCGCAAGGATTTCACACCGCCGCCATTCGCGCCGCCTATGCCAAAACGCCCGCCGGTGATACCGATGATGTTGCCGTGGCACGCGCCGCTGGCATGACCGTTGCAATCACTGCCGGGGACGCGGATAATCTGAAAATCACCACGGCCCAAGATATTGCGCAGGCTGCACGGATTTTGAAAGGAAATGATATGGATGTGCGCACCGGTAACGGCTATGATGTTCACGCCTTTTGCCCGGGTGACCATGTGGTTTTATGCGGCGTGAAAATTCCACATGACGCCGGGTTGCTGGGCCATTCGGACGCCGATGTTGCAATGCACGCGGTGACTGATGCCCTGTATGGTGCCTTGGCGGATGGCGATATTGGCCAGCATTTCCCGCCCTCTGATCCGCAATGGAAGGGGGCTGCTTCGGATATTTTCCTGCGCCATGCCACCGCATTGGCACGCGCACGCGGCTTTACCCTGACCCATGTGGATTGCACGATCATTTGTGAAGACCCGAAAATCGGCCCCCACGCCGCTGCGATGAAAACCAACATGGCGGCCTTGCTGGACATTGCCCCGGATCGGGTCAGCGTCAAGGCCACAACGTCGGAAAAGCTGGGCTTTACCGGACGGCGCGAGGGCATCGCCGCGCAGGCCACCGCCACCTTGGTGAAATCATGAGCCGCCTGATCGCCACCTTCTTTTATGTCGGTCACATCCGAGGGGCACCGGGCACCTGGGGGTCATTGGCCGCCCTGCCCCTGGCCTATGTGATCCACGGGTTTTATGGCTGGTCGGGCTTGTTGGCGGCCACGTTTTTTGTGTTTTTCATTGGCTGGTGGGCCACCAAATCCGCAACCGCGGGCAAAGACGATCACGACCCCGGCGAAATCGTTGTGGACGAGGTGGTCGGCCAGTGGATCGCCCTGTTGCCGCTGTCGTTTCTTGCCGGGCTGATAACGCCCTGCGCGCGGGAATTTGGCGGCAATTGTTGGCCGGTCGAGCTTTACTTCACCGTCACCCCCTTGCCGGTCATTTCGATGTTCGCGGCATTTCTGTTGTTCAGATTGTTTGACATCTGGAAGGTCGGCCTGGTTGGCTGGGCGGATCGTTTGGGCACGTCCCTGGGGGTCATGCTGGACGATGTGATCGCCGGTATTGCCGCGGCTCTGGTCTGGCTGGCGGGGGCCTATACGCTGGCAACGCTGGCCTATTCATGAGCAAAACCATGGAAAGCCTTTTGGCGATTTGCCTTGCCAAAAATTTACGCATCACCGCGGCCGAAAGCTGTACCGGCGGCATGGTTTGCGCCGCCCTGACCGATTTGGCCGGCTCCAGCGCGATATTTGAACGCGGCTTTGTTACCTATGCCAATGCGGCCAAATCCGACATGCTGGGCGTTTCAACGCAAATCCTGACGGAATTTGGCGCGGTCAGCCAAGAGACGGCGGCACAGATGGCGCTGGGGGCAAAATCCGCGGCAAAGGCAGACATCGCCGTGGCAATATCCGGCATCGCAGGCCCGGGTGGATCGGACCACAAACCCGAAGGCCGGGTCTGTTTTGCGATTGCAGATGCCACGGGGTGCCGCGCGACGACCATCGAGTTTGGCGCAATGGGCCGCGCCAATGTGCGCCAGGCGGCGCGAAACCACGCGCTTGACCTGTTGCTGGGTGCCGCCACGCGCGCCTGAACATTTCAAACCGCCCATTTTTTGGGCAATCATAAATTTTAGCTCAGTTTCTAGCCAAACACACCCAAAATACGCCAGTTTTTTTGGCGCACCGGCGCCAATTGCTTCCATTTTTTAGGCAAACCCGCAAAACCAGCACAAATTGGGTATCAAAGGGGAATTCCTATGAACGGTGCAGACACCGCTTGGATCATCGTCGCCACGGCGCTGGTTTTATTTATGACATTGCCGGGGCTTGCGCTGTTTTATGGCGGCCTGGTCAGAGCGCGAAACGTGCTGAGTGTATTCATGCAATGTTTTTCCATTGCCGCCTTGATGAGCATCCTATGGCTGGCCTTTGGCTATTCTATCGCTTTTGGTGATGGTAATGGTTTTTGGGGCGGTCTGGGCAAAATGTTCTTGCTGGGCGTGACCGAGGACAGCCTGTCAGGCACGATCCCCGAGGTTCTGTTTTTTGCCTTTCAAATGACCTTTGCGATCATCACCCCGGCCCTGATCATCGGGGCCTATGTGGAACGCATCGGGTTTGGTTTTGCCATGGCGTTTTCCGGACTATGGATGTTGATCGTTTATGCCCCCGTCGTGCATTGGATCTGGGGTGGTGGCATGTTGTCGGGCGGCGAAGGTGCCCTGTTTGCCGAAGGTGTGAATGATTTTGCCGGGGGCATCGTCGTGCACCAAACGGCGGCGATTTCGTCCCTGATTGTGGCCATATTTCTGGGACCACGCAGCAACAAAACCAAACCGCCGCATAATCCGGGCATGGTGATGATCGGCGCAGGCATGCTGTGGGTTGGATGGTTCGGCTTTAACGGCGGCTCGGAATTGGCGGCCAATGGCGGGGCGGCGATGGCCATCACAGTCACCCATATTTCGGCCTCGGCTGCCGCACTTTCCTGGGCGGCCTATGAAAAAATCAAATACGGCAAATCATCCCTGGTTGGCGTCGTAACCGGCGCCATTGCCGGGCTGGCATCAGTCACCCCCGCCGCAGGATCGGTCAGCCCGGTCGAGGCCTTGTTGATCGGCACCATCGCGGGCGTCATGTGTCAGGAAATGTGCCAGATCATCAAAGGCAAACTGAACATCGACGACACGCTGGATGTGTTTGCGGTTCACGGCGTGGGGGGCATGTTTGGCATCATCATGCTGGCGGTACTTGGCTATGCGGCATGGAGCGCGCAATTGGGCGGCTTGTTGGTGGTCGGTGTCTGGACCACGGTGATGACCACGGCGCTGGTTTTGGTGTTGAAAATCTTCCTGCCGATCCGCGTGTCGCTGGAGGATGAAACCAATGGTCTGGATCTGTCGTCACACGGCGAACGGGCCTATGAGCTGACGTCATAAGCAACGGTTCATTTGGGGGCCACTGCCGATAACACCGCGGATAACGGCCCTTTGGGGGCGGGTTATTCGCGGCGTTTCGCGCATAAGCCGCATCAGATGAAGGTGGTGGCCAACAGCGCAAAACTGGTGACGATCCCAAACAGCGGCACGGCAATGGGCACCGTGAAATGACCGTCGCTGGTGGCTGTGCCTGTTTCTGGTCGGCGTTTCAGGGCGACCAGCGCTATGTTCACAAACACAAATACCCCAAGAACAATCACCGATGTCCATTCCGCAAGCCGTTCAATGGGTAAAAACAGACTTAGGCTCAAGATACAAACCGTCACAAAGGCTGTGGCCACGCCCGGTGTCCGGGTGCGCCCCGAAATTTGTGCCAACAATCGCGGCAACTGACCACGATCCGCCATCCCGTAAAGCACCCGCGATGCCATGATCATCTGGATCAACACACCGTTCACCGTGGCGACGACGGCAACCGCGGCAAAGCCGGATTGAACCACATCAGGCGCCCCCGCAAATACCAGCGTCAACGGCGTGGATGATCCGGCAAGTAAGTCAATCGGCACGGCGACAAGCACGGCAACGCTGGTTGCCACATAAAGGATCGTCGCCGCAACCAGCGTATAAACGATGGCGCGGGGCATGTTGCGGCGCGGGTTTTCAACTTCTTCGGCGACATTCACCATGTCTTCAAAACCAACAAAAGCAAAGAACGCCAGCAACGACGCACTGACAATCCCGCCCCAGTGGTCACCTTGCAAGGGCGGCAAAAGCTCGGCAATTTCCACGCCGTCGCGGCCAGAATACGCAAATCCCCATGTAATCACAAAAGCCAGACCAAGAATTTCAATCACTGTCACAACGGCGGCAACCGTCACCGACTGGGTAATCCCCCACCATGCCAACAGCCCCATTGCAGTAACAATACCAACAATCAGCGGTGCCGCCGGAAACCCTGTCAACCCGCCCAGATATCGGGACGCCCCAACCGCGATTGCCGAGGCCGATACGATGCCCGCCAAAGCAACAAGTGCGCCGACGATTGTCGACAGTTTAGGCAACCCGAACGCGGCGTCGACATAGGCTGCCTCGCCCGCGCTTACCGGATACCGCGTGGCCAGTTCGGCATAGGAAAAGGCGGTAAACCCCACCACCAGCGCCGCAAGCAGGAAGGCAATCCAAGCATATGCGCCAGCCTCGGCCACGGTCACGCCGATCAGCACATAAATCCCGGCACCGACTGTCACCCCAAGCCCGTATAGCGTGAGCAGTGGCAAGCTTAGCGCACGGCGAAGTGTTGGGCTTGTTGGCGTTTCACCGCTCGATTTTAAAGTGGGATCAGAATTCATCGACCGGCCAATCCATGTTGCGTTAGACGCCACGTTGAAGGCATGCGAAACCGCCATATATCGCCACAGCGCGTTCAGGCGCGTTCAACGATGCCCGCCTAGGCGCTCGCCTTCAACCATGTTTCGGCCGCATCCACTTCGTGCATCTCAAACCCTTTGATGTCGATGCCGGGAAAAAGCGCGCCCTCTACTGCGGCGGCGGTTCTTAACCAACTTGAATCGCTCAGTACCGCACATTTATCGAATTTCGAGAGCAACCCGAACAGCTTGGGCAGCCGTGCCATCTCGACCCCGATGGCCCCGAACGTCGGCAGGGCAAACGCCGATATCGTATACAGCATTTTCCCGTTGCTGATGCCTGCTGATTTTTCAATAAGATCATCCAAGGCTTTGCCCATTTCGTGGGCATCAAGCTTGCCGCTCAGGTCGATATCCACCCGATCAGCGGAAGGTTTGGTGATTTTCAACATGTCTTGTTCCTCCTGATTTGCACGTCACATTCACATGGATGGCGCGAGGTGTCGTTGACTTCGATCAACTAACCGACATTTTGGATCGCTGGGCATTGTGGTAATCTTGGCGATGTTGGCATCGAGGTGGGAAAGTTGGTTCTAGGATTGCGCGCCATACAGCGCCGCCGCCCGATCTTCAAAGGCGCGCACGATGCGTTGCATGGCCTCGTTGAACACCAGCCCGATCAGCGATTGCAGGACTTTGGATTTAAATTCAAAATCCACGAAAAAATCAACTTCACAGCCGCCCTCGGGCAAATCGGTAAAATGCCAGTGGTTGTTCAAATACCGGAAAGGGCCGTCCAGATAGGCCACGTCAACATGATTGTCACCCGGCCGCAGCGTGACCTTGGAGCCGAATTTTTCACGAAAAACCTTGAACGAAATCACCAGTTCGGCGTCCAACTCCGTGCCGTTCTCAATGGCCTGCACGCCGCGCACTCTGGCGGCTGCACACCACGGCAAAAACGCGGGATAGGCCGCCACATCCGCCACCAAATCATACATCTGTTGGGCGCTGTGGGGCAAAAATCGTTTTTCGGCATGTGTTGGCATTCCCCTGATATAAGGGCGAAAATTGGCAAGGTCATCCTTAAAGTGGGTATTTTGCACTCAAAAACCCCGCATTGGGCAAAAACCTCGTGGCACCCTCGCCTAAATACCGCTAAAACTGGGAAAAACACTGGAAAGACACTGGAAAAACCGCATGGACCACAGCAATTACGTCGTCGACACGCTGATTTCAGCAAAATCAATCGCTGCCCGCGTCGAGGAACTGGCGGCTGAAATCAGCGAGGCTTTTGCGCAAACCGACAAACTGGTGGTGGTTGGTCTGTTGCGCGGATCGTTTGTGTTTATCGCCGATCTGGTGCGAGAGCTGGATTTACCTGTCGAGGTGGATTTTCTTGAGGCATCTTCTTACGGCGATGCGATGGAAACCTCTCGCGAGGTGCGCATTTTGAAAGACCTTCGTGGGGAAATTGGCGGCCGTGATGTGCTGTTGGTCGAGGATATCGTGGACACGGGTTTCACCCTGTCCCATGTCATCCGCCTGTTGCAATCACGCGATCCCAAACGGTTGGAAACCATCGCCTTGCTCGACAAACCCAGCCGCCGCGAGGTGGATATTCGCGCCACATGGACCGGATTTGAAATCCCCGACGAATTCGTGGTTGGTTACGGCATCGACTACGCCCAACGCAATCGCAACCTGCCGTTCATTGGCAAGGTCCGGTTCACCGAATGAGCTTTCGCCACCTCTTACGCATGTCGCGCATGGCCCGCCGGCCGCCAAGCTGGCAAAAAGTGGTTCTGGTGTTCAGCGTGATTGCGATCAGTCTGGTGATTTTTGGATTTGAATGGGTCTTTGGCTGGCCCGATTGGCTGACGGTGAACAGCAGCGCACGCGGGCGTATGCCGAGGTTTTAGAATTCCGAAACCCGTTGCACCTATGGTGTCACCAGCATTTGGGTTTCCGGCCCGATCAACGCCCCGGAAGCCCGCAAACCCGCTTGATAAGCGGCCTGATAGGCGATGCAATTTTGGCGATCCATCAGGGCGGCGACCGATGTTTCCCCCAGCAAGGGCACAAGCCGGCAGAACATCGGTACGGCACCATCGGTGCGATATTTCCGGTGCATCAGCGGCAATAACGCCACCGCCGAAAAAGACCGCCACGCGGGTTTGTCAGGAAAGGCTTGTTGACGCGCATATTCAGCAAAAGCATCGGCGGCGGCTTCTTGTTCCGGGGTCCAGTTGTTGCCTTGTTTCAAGTGACCCAAAACCGCGTGACCAATTTCATGCAGCTGAATGAACAACATGCCCGCCGCGGCGACAGTTTGGAAATATTGCCCATAGGTTGGGGTGTTCCGACGCGCGCAAATCTCGGGATCGGCGCCCAGCACATTGATCCATGTCGGGATCGTCGCGGTGATTGTATGTTTCTGATAAGCCGCTGTAAAATCTTTAATTTTCGGGCAAGCTCCAACCGAACAGACGGAAAAAACATCCGCCCAGCCCAGCATTTCAGCAACAAAGCTGCGGGGCACATGAACGGTTATGTCACGACCCACACGAACCGCCTTTGGGGTGCCAAAAGTGCTGGCATAACGCAACGATAAAGATACCGCCGATCCATCACGCAGCTTGGGCATGTCCAACGTTTGAACACCGGCATTTGTATTCATATCATTGGCAAAAGCCGCCGCAAGATTGTCATCAAATTCACAGGCAAGGGCCCCGGTACTGGCGACAACCAAGGCAAAACTAGCGATCAAGCGCCGCATAGCCATCTTCAATCCCCTGTTTGATTTTGGCATATGAAGCGTTGTTCACCAGCAAATTTTCAGGTGTAACACCTGCCGTTTCCAGCGCCTCGTATTTCAACGCCAAATCCAGAATATCCGCGCTGTCGCTCAAGGATAAAGTTTGCGCATTCTTTTCCACAGAACGGGCGACATAAAGGTGCTGAAAGACCGCCATCAGCGCCTCTGATTGACCACCAATCGCGCTCTCGGTTCGCGAAGATTCTCCTGCATTCGCAAAAACACCGGGTGGTACGGCAGTCACCGTTTCGGGCCGTTCGCGCACCACCGGATTGGACAGGCTGGCCCAAGAATAAGCCACCAAAACCCCTAAAACCAACAAGGGATTGCTGACCTGAAACGTGGCGGCAAGCCACATGTTTGACGCTTCGACGTTCTGCCAGGGCTTTTTCCAAAGCATGTAAAAAATCATGCATATGCCGACGAAAAAAATAATTCCCGTCATAATAAATCGTTCATACATCCGATAGGTAAGAAAATCGACTTCCATGGGCGGCCCCGTTCAATGACAGCACTTCAATGGCGCCATTCTAAACAGAAAAATTGCCGATCATAAACCGATTTTTTGCAACCGCGCCGCCCGAAGCCGCGCGAAATCATCGCCCGCGTGATAGCTGGAACGGGTCAAGGGCGTGGCTGAAACCATCAAAAAACCTTTGCCGTAAGCCATTTTTTCATAACCGGCGAATTCCTCGGGCGTCACAAAACGATCCACGGCGTGGTGCTTGGGCGTGGGTTGCAAATATTGCCCGATGGTCAGAAAATCGATGTTCGCGGCGCGCATGTCTTCCATGACTTGCGTGACCGCTTGGCGATCTTCGCCCAGCCCCACCATGATGCCCGATTTGGTGAACATCGTCGGGTCGATTTCCTTGACCCGCTGTAACAGGCGCAAAGAATGGAAATAGCGCGCGCCGGGGCGTACCTCGGGGTATAATCCGGGCACGGTTTCAAGGTTGTGGTTAAACACATCGGGTTTTGCCGCCACCACCAGTTCCAGCACCGACGGATCACAGCGGATAAAATCGGGGGTCAGAATTTCAATGGTGGTGTCGGGCGCCTGACGGCGAATCGCCCGAATTGTTTGCGCAAAATGTTCCGCCCCGCCATCCTCGATGTCGTCGCGATCAACCGAGGTGATCACCACATGGTTCAAGCCCAGCTTTTTCACCGCATCCGCCACGCGACCCGGTTCAAACACATCCAATGCCTCGGGTGGCTTGCCGGTGGCAATGTTGCAGAACGTACAGGCGCGCGTGCAAACCTCGCCCATGATCATCATCGTGGCATGGCCCTGCGACCAGCATTCCCCCACATTCGGGCAACCCGCTTCCTCGCACACTGTCACCAAATTGTTGTCGCGCAACGTATTACGGGTTTCAAAATAGCCCTTGGAGGTCGGCGCCTTGACGCGAATCCATGACGGTTTTTTGGGCTGAATATTGTCCGGATTGCGCGCCTTTTCAGGGTGGCGTTGTGCGGGAATTTTCAAATCACGTTTTTGGTCGGTGGTGGCCATGGCTTTGCCTTTTCAGCGTCAATTGATGCCATCTAATCATTCGCACCGAAATTGTCCAACCCCGGCCCGCAAGATCGCCGAATTTTTCAGGAATGACCCTATTGTCAACTTCTTCCCCTTATTCTGTGAACACAGGCCTTCTATTTAAATTGATAAGGGGCGCTTGATGCGACGGCCCCTAAAAACCACTCCGGAACAGGCGGCATTTGCCCCTGTTTGCGCCAGCCCTTGAAAAAGCGGCTGGCGCTTTCCTTTTTAAAATCGCGAAAACCGCTTTTTCATCGGTCTAGAATCATTCTAAGGTAGGGCAAATCAATTCATATAGGAGCGTGCCCCATGGCCAAGCTGACAACCACCGCTGGCAACCCGATTGCCGACAATCAAAATTCCAAATCTGCTGGTCCGCGTGGCGGCTTGATGTTGGAAGATTACCAATTGCTTGAAAAACTGGCGCATCAAAACCGTGAACGCATTCCTGAACGTGTGGTGCATGCCAAGGGTTGGGGCGCACATGGTACGCTGACGATCACTAACGACATCACAAAATACACCAAAGCCGATATTTTTGGCAAAATCGGTCAAAAAACCCCGATGATTTGCCGCTTTTCCACGGTTGCGGGTGAAATGGGGGCCGCTGACAACGAACGTGACGTGCGCGGTTTTGCCCTGAAATTTTACACCCAAGAGGGAAACTGGGATCTGGTTGGCAATAACACGCCGGTGTTTTTCCTGCGTGATCCGTATAAATTCCCCGATTTCATCCATACCCAAAAACGCCATCCGCGCACCAATTTGCGGTCTGGTGATGCGATGTGGGATTACTGGTCGCAAAGTCCCGAGGCCCTGCATCAGGTAACCATCTTGATGTCTGATCGCGGCTGTCCGACCACGCCGATGAACATGAACGGTTACGGCAGCCATACGTTCAGCCTGATCAATGCGGCGGGCGAACGGGTTTGGGTGAAATTCCACTTTAAAACCCAACAGGGCCACGCCCATCTGACCAACGCGCAATCGGGTGAAAAAATCGGCCAGACCCGTGAAGGCTATCAAGAGGATTTGTTTGGCGCGATCGAGGCGGGCAATTTCCCGAAATGGGACCTGAAAATTCAGGTGATGACGGATGAGCAAGCCGCGCAAACCCCCTATAACCCGTTTGATTTGACCAAAGTTTGGCCACACGGTGATTTCCCGTTGATCGATGTGGGTGTGCTGGAACTGAACCGCAATGCTGACAATTATTTTGCCGAAATCGAAACTTGCGCCTATAGCCCGTCCAACATTGTGCCGGGCATCGGATTCAGCCCTGACAAAGTATTGCAAGCGCGGATTTTTTCCTATGCTGACGCGCATCGCTACCGGATCGGCACGCATTATGAACAACTGCCGGTGAACCAACCCAAGTGCCCCGTGCATCACTATCACAAGGACGGGGCGATGAATTTCATCGGCCAGCAAACCGGCGCAGCGGATGCCTATTACGAGCCAAACACCATGGGCGGGGCGACCGAAACACCGTCTTTTGCCGAACCAGCACTGGCAATTTCCGGCGACATGGACCGGTTCAATCACCGCGATGGCAACGATGATTATGGCCAGCCACGGGCGTTGCATGACTTGATGACCGATGAACAACGCGCGCGTTTGTACATGAATACAGCCGAGGCGATGCAGGGCGTGAAAGAGGAAATTATCACGCGGATGTTGAAACATTATGATCTGGTTTCACCGGCCTATGGCGACGGTATCCGGGCGGCGCGGGCCACTCTGGGCTAGCGACTGTATCTTCGGCTGCCGGATTAAGAAATGAAAAACCCCGCCGGTGAAAATCGGCGGGGTTTGTTTTATTACGGCGCAATTTTCGACCAAACCCCTAGGAAGGGTTAATTCCCTGTCGGCCGACCCGGTAGTGCCGCTCAAGTTGCGTCAGCGCGATACGCAGCACCACTTTGCCGGATCTCGCCGACCAGCCCATGCGTTTTTCAGCCGATTCAAAACCTTCCAAAAAGCAACATATTCGCAAAACAATGTCCCGCAGCCCCGGCCCCAAGGCATCCATCGCCTCGGAGACACGCTTTCGCGCCGCGCTCGGCCCTTGGGCAATGCCGCCATCGGTTTGAAAACTGCCACGCCCACCACTGGCCAAAAACCGATCCCAGTTTTGCCCGACCTTCGGCCCCATCTGCGCCAGTTCAAAATCCTCGCGCAATCGCTCGCCTGCATCAACCATTTCGGGCGTTAAAAAATAGCTGCCATCCTTTTCCTTTCGCCGCGCCAAAACCGCCAAAGGGGATTCCGCCAGATTGAACCGCACCGGCTGAACGCGCCCTTCGGCATTGGGGATTTTGCGCCCCCCCAGATCGCGGTGCTGATCGGCAAAGGGTGTCGCCGCTTCGGCAAAACCAGCCACCGGTTCGCGACTTGATTTTTCATCCGCCACCAGCCGCTTTAGCGCCCCGCGCCCGGCATGAGTGATTTCATAGGTCGTCACCCGCCCCTTGCGTTTGATCGCGATCCAGTCTTTCAGCGCAAAAATCTGGGCCACGTCCTGATCCACCACCGCCGTTCGTATCGGCGCACCCTGATCGGTGATGCGCAGAACCACCGCCTTGTCCAACCCCGCGTTGATCGCCAGAACCGCCCCGGTTTCACACAGACGTCGCAAAACCCGGCGGGCTTCTTTTTCAATATCAACGGTCAATACAGTCATTCTTTCGTCTCCTTGGGGATTGGCAGCTTGGGGATCGAATGCAACCAGCGGCAATGCATCAAGGGCCGCATCGATCAAGGGGTCATCGCGTTTTGCCTCGATCCGGCGAACCTGGCGCTGGATCGTCGAGGCATGGGTATTTCTTGCCCGCGCAAGGGCGCGAATTGACGTGCCTTTTCGTGTGTGAATTAGGTAATTTTGCACTGGTACTGGCAACAATTCGGCCGATAAATCACAGCCGACAGAACCTATCAAATTAGGCATCTTTTACTCCGCCGTTTTTGTGAGTTGTGGGCAAGTTTTGAGCGTTAATTCGTTACGTTCAGGTTAAAATCCAAAAGTTTTCCACAAATTGTTCTCAAATTGTAAACAATCGTAAACCACCCGTTCGCCGCCTAAAAAATCACGCAACTCCCGCCAAGGTTGCGCAATTCTGGGTCAGTATTAACCAAGGAATGAAATCATGACTGACCCCGCCTCGCTGTTGTCTCATATTAAACGCCCCAGCTTGTTGATCCGCGCCGCAAGGTTCGGGTTGCGTGAATATTCGCGCGATCGTGATTTGAAACGGATTTTGCACACCGATCGGTTGGCCGCACCCAACCGGGTATTGCCGCGCCTGATCGACGAAGAAGAACAAATCAATGAAACCCGCAAAAAGGGCGACGCGGCCTATAGCGTCACCCGTCACATCGAGGTTTTGATCGCGATGATGGCCGAAGCGCGGCTGCTTCCCCAGCCCCTAAGCCCCAACACTTAGGGGGCGGGGATTTGCCCGGTGCCTGTTGCCTGCTTAGGCAAAGGCGTCGGGCATCGATGCCTTTTTGGCCGCAACATAATCTTCAAGCGCCTGTTTGATTGCCGGATCCAGCGCTGGTTCCTGATAATCACCCAACATTTTTTTCACCCGCAAATTTGCCAGGGTCATGGTATCGCGGCTGCCTTCATCCGCCCATGTTTCAAACGGTTTGTAATCCAGCAATTCCGAGCGCCAAAAAGCCGATTTGAAATTGGCCTGCGTGTGTTCGCAGCCCAGATAATGCCCGCCCGGCCCGACCTCGCGGATCGCATCCATCGCCTGACCGTTTTCCGACATGTCGATGCCCTTGGCCATGTGATGTAAAATGCCCAATTGATCGGCATCCATCACAAATTTTTCAAACGACGAAACCAAGCCACCTTCGAGCCAACCGCAAGAGTGCAGCATAAAATTCACCCCCGCCAGCAGCGCGTTATTCAGCGTATTGGCGGTTTCATATCCGGCCTGTGCATCGGGCAGTTTTGAGCCACAGAAAGACCCGCCCGAGCGATACGGCAAGTTCAACCGTCGCGCGATTTGGCCCACGCCATAGGTGATTTGCGCGGCCTCGGGCGTGCCAAAGGTTGGCGCGCCGGAATTCATGTCAATCGAGGTCACAAACGCGCCGGCAACAACCGGCGCACCCGGGCGCACCAATTGGCTATAGGCGACGCCGGCCAGCACCTCGGCCATGACTTGTGTCAACGTGCCGGCCACCGAAACCGGTGCCATCGCGCCGCCGACGATAAACGGTGAAATGATCGAGGCCTGATTGTTGCGCGCAAATACTTCCATCGCGCCCATCATGATTCCGTCAAAAGTCAGCGGTGAATTGATGTTGATCAACGAGGTCATGCAGGTATTTTCCTGCACAAATTCCTTGCCAAACAGAATTTCACACATATCGACACTGTCTTGGGCGCGGCTGGGTTCGGTTACCGACCCCATAAACGGCTTATCGCTCAGCGTCATATGGGCCAGCAACATGTCCAGATGCCGCTTGTTCACCGCCACGTCGGTCGGTTCACAAACCGTGCCGCCGGAATGGTGCAACCATTTGGACATATAGCCAAGGCGAACAAAATTGCGGAAATCCTCGATGGTGGCATAGCGTCGCCCCCCTTCCATGTCGCGCACAAACGGCGGCCCATATACCGGCGCCAATACCAGATTGCGGCCCCCGACGACAACGTCTTTGGACCGGTTGCGGGCGACTTGGGTATATTGGCTGGGGGCGGTTTTGCACAATTCACGCGCCATGCCCCGCGGAATGCGCACCCGTTCCCCGTCAATTTCCGCCCCTGCTTTACGCCACAAATCCAGCGCGAATTCATTGTCGGAAAAAACCACGCCGATTTCGGCCAATATGGTTTCCGCATTGCTTTGGATGATATCCAGCGCCGCCTCGTCCAGCAATTCCAGATTAGGGATATTGCGCTGGATATATTGCGCGGATTCAAAGCTTACGGCGGTGCGTTCGGCGCGACGCGCAGCCCCGCCGCCGCCGCGTGTGCGGCGTGTGGGCGTGGCAGATGTCGATGTCTCGGACATGTCAGAATTCCATTTGTGGCGAGTAAAGTTACACCTTCATAGAAAATTGCGCGCAATATTTGGTGCGGTTTTCGCCGCTTTATGTGGGAAAGCGACATTGGCGGCGGCAATATGCCGTTTCGCCGCCCCAACAACTGGCTCTTGAATTTGCGCCGTGACGCGCCTATCAGACCGCATGACAAAAAACGCCCAAAAACCGTCCCACGAACGCCTGTTGATCATCGATTTTGGCAGTCAGGTTACGCAATTGATCGCCCGCCGCTTGCGCGAGTTGAATGTTTATTGCGAAATCCATCCCTATCAAAATGTCACCGATGCATTTTTGGCCGCGTTTTCGCCCAAAGCGGTGATTTTTTCCGGTGGCCCCGCCAGCGTGATTGACGCAGGATCACCGCGCCCGCCGGCCTCGGTTTTTGACCTGAATGTGCCGATATTGGGCATATGTTACGGCCAACAGGTCATGATGCAAATGCTGGGCGGCAATGTTCAAAGCGGCCACGGCACGGCGGAATTTGGCCGCGCCTATGTGACGCCAAAAGACAGCCTGCCCTTGTTGGAGGGCTGGTTTCAGGATGACCGCGAACAGGTCTGGATGAGCCACGGCGATCACGTTGCCAAAATCGCGCCGGGCTTTGAAGTGTACGGCACCTCGCCCAACGCGCCCTATGCGATCACCGCGGATGTGACGCGCGGTTTTTATGCCGTGCAATTCCACCCCGAGGTGCATCACACCCCTAATGGGGCAAAGTTGTATGAAAATTTCGTTGCGATGGCCGGTTTTACCGGCGACTGGACGATGGACGCCTATAAAGATCAGGCGATTGCGGCAATCCGGGCGCAGGTCGGCGATGAAAAGGTGATTTGCGGTCTGTCCGGCGGGGTCGACAGTTCGGTGGCGGCGCGCCTGATCCACGAGGCGATTGGCGATCAGTTAACCTGTGTGTTTGTCGATCACGGCTTGCTGCGCAAGGGTGAAGCCGAAGAGGTCGTGACCATGTTTCGCGACAATTACAACATGCAGCTGATCCACGCGGATGAACAGGAATTGTTTCTGGGCGAACTGGATGGACAATCGGATCCGGAAACCAAACGCAAAATCATCGGTCGGCTGTTTATTGATGTGTTCCAGAAACACGCCAGTGCCATTGGCGGGGCCAAATTTCTGGCCCAAGGCACGCTTTACCCTGATGTGATCGAATCTGTGTCGTTTTCCGGGGGCCCATCGGTGACGATCAAAAGCCACCACAATGTCGGCGGCCTGCCGGAAAAAATGGGGCTGACGCTAGTGGAACCCTTGCGCGAATTGTTCAAAGATGAGGTGCGCGTGCTGGGGGCGGAACTGGGGCTGCCGGCGTCTTTTATCGGGCGTCACCCGTTTCCCGGGCCGGGGCTTGCGATTCGGTGCCCCGGTGAAATCACCCGTCAAAAACTGGCGATCCTGCGCGAGGCAGATGCGGTTTATATCGACCAAATCCGCCGCCACGGTCTGTACGATGACATCTGGCAGGCGTTTGTCGCGATCCTGCCGGTGCGCACGGTCGGGGTGATGGGCGACGGGCGCACCTATGATTTTGCCTGCGCCTTGCGCGCGGTTACCTCTGTGGACGGGATGACGGCGGATTATTTTCCGTTCAGCCATGAATTTCTGGGCGAAACCGCCACACGCATCATCAACGAGGTGCCCGGCATTAACCGCGTGACCTATGACATTACCTCCAAACCACCGGGCACGATCGAGTGGGAATAAACCCCTAACATCCCAAGTTTCTGATTGTTTGGTTGCCAATTGGTGAATTTTGCGGCGTCATGGCCAAAAATTTTACCAACCGGAGTAACGCCATGCTGCCACGGGTCGATCTGATCAAAACCGAAGACGCCAGTTGGCTTCTGATGAACTCGCCCGATTATATCACGGCGGCGATCAAAAAAGATGGCGCTTGGGGCACAATTGAATCCAGCATCTGCCGGGTTTTCCTGAGGGGGTTACGCCATCCAATTGTGATCGATGCCGGGGCAAATATTGGCAGCTTTGCGGTGCCGATCGCGCAAACCCTGATGCAACAGAACGGCAAACTTTATTGCTTTGAGCCGCAACGCATTGTTTTTCAACAATTATGCGCCAATCTGTTTGTCAACCGGATTGACAATGTCCATGCCCATAACACTGCCCTCGGCGAAACGGCGGGTTCTGTCGATATTCCAGAACTTGACTTTGAACACAGTCAGAACGTTGGCGGGTTTTCGATTGATGAAACGATCCGCGGTAAAATCAGCAAATCCTCGGCCCAAGGGGCAACACCGGCCAACAAGCTGCGCGATGATCTGCCCGGCTATCGGGTGGAAAAACGCACGCTGGACAGTTTTTCAATCGCCAAAGACATCGCCTTCATCAAGGCTGATGTCGAAGGATATGAGCTGGAATTTTTCCAAGGTGCGGTGAATACGTTGAAAAACAACGGTTTTCCGCCAATATTTTTCGAGCTTTGGCAAAATCTGGATTGGTACGCAGAAAAAGCCGCCAGAACGACCAAATTCCTAAGCGATCTTGGCTATGAATTTGAAAACTTCGGCATCGAAACCCTTGCCCAACACCCGGCGAACCCTGCCAAGGTTTTGATTAAAAAACAGGGGGGGCGGGCAAAGCTTGTGCTTAAGCGTTGAAATTCAGAAAAGGTATTTGGCCATGGTTTAGCGGCGTTCTTGCATCCGTATCAGAGCTGTGAAACAACGTTGAAATTCTCGCATACAAGGCGCTTTGATGACTGAAAGTAACCCCAAACTGGCCGCCGTCTATATGATTGGCGCGGTGGTTTCCTTTACGTTTATGGCCGTGGCGGGCCGTGAATTGGGGGGCCAGCTGGATACCTTTGAAATCATGATGTATCGCAGCCTTATTGGCATTGCCATTATGCTGGTGGTGATCAGCGCCATGCGGCGATGGGGCGATATTCACCGCCGCCGCATGCCGATGCAGCTGTTTCGTAACCTGATGCATTTTACCGGCCAAAACCTGTGGTTTTACGCGGTTACCCTGATCCCCTTGGCACAGCTTTTTGCGCTGGAATTCACCGTACCGATTTGGGTCGCACTGGCCGCCCCGTTGTTTCTGGGCGAAAGTTATACGCGGGTAAAGACCTTTTGCATCGCGCTTGGCTTTGTCGGTATTCTGATCGTCACCCGCCCCGGCACATTGGGGTTGAGCGTCGGTATTATCAGCGCCGCGCTTTCGGCCATTGCCTTTGCGATCACCGCAATTTGCACCAAAAAATTGACCCAAACCGAAAACATCCTGACGATCCTGTTTTGGCTGACCGTTATTCAGGCCGTTTTGGGCCTTGGTTTTGCCGGCTATGACGGTGACATCGCCTTGCCTGTCGGTATCAACGTGTTTTGGATATTGGTTGTTGGCTGTGCGGGGCTTATGGCCCATTTCAGCCTGACCCGCGCCCTGCATTTGGCCCCGGCTTCGGTTGTTACACCCATGGATTTTGCACGCCTTCCGGTTGTGGCCGTCGTCGGGGCCATGGTTTACGCCGAACCGCTTGATCCGGTAATATTGTTCGGTGCCGTGGTCATTTTCACCGCAAATTACCTGAATATCCGCGCCGAGATGCGGCTAAAATCGATCTAAAAGCTTAACAAATAAACAAAATCATTGAAAAATGTGATAATTTGGTCGCAGATGGCTTGGTTTTCGCAAGTTATCGTAACGACAAGTTACCTTTAAAAATCATTCTATGGAATATGAAGTTGGACAATTACCACGGGACTTAGGGAGAGACTCACGTGAAAAAAACACTCACTTTTAGCGTTGGCGCAATGATGCTGGCTAGCACCGCCTTTGCGGGCGGCTTGGATCGTTCCGGTCAAAGCATGAACATTCTGTTTGAAAAAGGCACCTATGCCGAACTTAGCTTTGCCATGGTAAAACCCAAAGCCAGCGGTGTTGGTAACGCACCTTTTGCAACGGTAATCACAAATGTTGCCAATGATTACAGCATGACCGCGTTGGGTTTTAAGTCTGACGTAAACGACAAATTGTCTTATGCTTTGATTATCGATCAGCCTTTCGGCGCAGACATTAATTATGCAGCGGGCCCGTCATGGTTTGGCGGCACCTCTGCAAAGATCTCGTCCCAGGCAATCACCACAATGCTGCGCTATAAACTTTCTGACCGTTTCAGTGTTTATGGCGGATTGCGTGCCCAAAAAACAAGCGCGGACGTCACTTTGTCAGGCTTTGCTTATGGTGGTGCATCTGGTCAGGTGATGAATTTCGCTTCTGATATGGGTTTGGGCTATTCCGTAGGGGCGGCCTTTGAAAAACCCGAGATCGCGTTGCGCGTTGCACTGACGTATAATTCAAAGATCAAACATGAATTTGCAACGACAGAAACCGGGCCCCTTCCAGGGACGGGTGTGACCCCGGTTGAAACACCGGAATCCCTGAACCTTGAATTTCAATCCGGCGTTGCCGCGAACACATTGGTTTTCGGGTCAATCCGCTATGCCAAATGGGGCAACTTTAGTGTGATTCCGCCAAATTTAGGCAGTGATCTGTCCAGCCTTGGTGATACAACCACCTATAACATCGGTGTTGGCCGCAAATTCAATGACAAACTGTCAGGTTCGATTTCTGTCTCTTACGAAAAAGAGGGCAATCCGCTGGTTTCCCCACTGGCACCAACAAACGGCAAGTTGGGGATCGGCGCCGGGGTGAAATATACAATCGACAATGTCGAAATTTCCGGTGGTGTAAGCTATACAAAACTGGGTGATGCCAATCCGCAAACTGCAAATACAGGGCGCGCAAGCTTTACCGACAACAGCGCCTTGGCCTTTGGCCTGAAAATTGGCTATCGCTTCTGATAGATCCACCTGTTTTGAGTTCGAGAAACCCGCCCTTTGTGGCGGGTTTTTTGTTGCACAGGTTTCGGATCGACAAAGGCGGCTAGACGCTCGTAAAACGCGCCTATGAGCCAAGCTAAAACCCTCTCCGCCCGCGCATGGGGCGAATTGTTATTATTGTCCTTTATTTGGGGCGGCTCGTTTCTGGCGATCCGGGTGACCCTGAACGAGGTTGGCGTTTTCACCACCGTCGCCCATCGGGTTTTCTGGGCGGCATTGATCCTTTGGGCCGTGGTTTACTGGCGCGGCATCCCCTTGCCATTGCGGGCAAAAATCTGGCTGGCCTTTCTGGTGATGGGGGCGCTGAACAATGCCATTCCTTTTGCCTTGCTGGCCTGGGGACAGCTGTATATTGAAACTGGCCTGACCTCGATCCTGAACGGGGCAACGGCACCCTTTGGCATTCTGCTTGCGGCGCTGTTTTTCAAGGACGAACCTTTAACTTGGCCCAAACTGTTCGGTGTAACCTTGGGGTTTATCGGCATGGCGGTCACGCTGGGCCTTGAAAACCTGCGCTCGTTTGACATTCGCTCACTGGCGCAACTGGCCATTTTGGGCGCCACATTTTCCTATGCACTGGCCGGATCGTGGGCACGGGCGCAAATCGGCCACCTGCCCTATCAATTGTCCGCGGCGGGCATGTTGACCGGATCCTCGTTGATTATGGTGCCTTTGGCGCGAATTATTGAGGGGCCTTTTGATTTTGCCCTGTCGCACACTACTTGGGCCGCGATCATCTATATGGCGGTGATTGCCACCGCCCTTGCCTATTTGCTTTATTACCGCGTGCTGGCGATGGCGGGCAGCGGCAATTTGTTGCTTTGCACCCTGTTGATCCCGCCGGTGGCCGTTGTTTTGGGCGCGGTGGTTTTGAACGAAACGCTGCATGCACGCGCGTTTGCCGGCTTTGCCCTCTTGACCTTGGGGATGATTGTTCTGGATGGGCGGGCACTTACTGCCCTGCGCCGACGGTTTTCTGTTTGATCGAATGCCGCATTCCAGATAGCAAGAGGATGTAACGCAAAGGCAGGGCAATGTATTACAATTCCAGTTCCAGATGGCTGAGCGCCAATAAAAAACGCGTGCTGATCTTTGGCATGTCCGGCCTTGGAAAAACCCATGTTGCCAATATGTTGCGCGATACCGGTTTGTGGTATCATTACAGCATCGATTATCGCATCGGCACGCGGTATATGGGCGAGCACATTCTGGATAATGTGAAACGCGAGGCGATGAAAACCCCGTTTGTGGCCAATCTTTTGCGCACGGATTCAATCTATATCGGCTCGAACATTTCATTCAACAATCTGGCCCCGCTGTCCACATACCTTGGAAAACCCGGCGATACCGCAAAGGGCGGCGTACCGTTTGATGAATATATGCGCCGTCAAGCCCTGCACCGCGACGCTGAAATCGCCTCGCTTTTGGACAGCCGGTATTTCATTGACCGCGCGCAGGCGATCTATGGCTATCCGCATTTCATTTGCGATACCGGCGGCTCGATCTGTGAAGTGGTGGATCCGCATGATGCAAATGATCCGGTTTTGACCGCGCTGGCGCAAGATACTTTGCTGGTGTGGATCAAGGGTGACGACCGCCATATCGACCGGCTTGCGGCGCGTTTTGATCGTGCGCCCAAGCCGATGTATTACGCGCCGGATTTTTTGCGCGAACAGTGGGCGGCTTATCTGGCGCTGAAAAATGTGACTGAGGGCAAGGTTGATCCCGATGATTTTGTCCGCTGGACCTATCGTCAGGCGATGGATCACCGCGCACCAATTTATGCCGCAATGGCCGATAAATGGGGCGTTACCGTCACCGCCGATGATGTGGCGGCGCTCACAGATGCCACCGGTTTTGACGCATTGATCGCCGATGCCCTTGGCAAAGCCACCGCCCGACCCTAAATTCAAATACCCACCAGGAGCCTGATGAAATGCCGATTAAATTGCCCTCGACCCTGCCTGCCTTCCACGTGTTGGAAGAAGAAGGCGTGATGGTGATTTCCCGGCGCAAGGCGGATCATCAGGATATTCGCCCGCTGAAAATCGGTCTTTTGAACCTGATGCCGCAGAAAATTCAAACCGAAACCCAATTTGCCCGGCTGATCGGCGCCACGCCCTTGCAAATTGATTTCACCCTGATCCGCATGTCAGAACATCAAACCCGCAATACCTCGGCGGCCCATATGGAGGCGTTTTATAAGCCCTTCCAGGAAATCAAGCATGAAAAATTTGACGGTTTGGTGATCACCGGTGCCCCGATCGAACATCTGGAATTTGATCAGGTGACCTATTGGGATGAAATGGTCGAGGTGATGGACTGGACACAAACGAACGTGCATTCCACCTTTGGGGTGTGCTGGGGCGGCATGGCGATGATCAACCATTTCCATGGCGTGAAAAAACATATGCTGGATGCCAAGGCATTTGGCTGTTTTCGCCATGAAAACCTCGCTAAATCATCACCTTACTTGCGCGGGTTTTCCGATGAATGTGTGATACCGGTCAGCCGCTGGACCGAAATGCGACAGGACGAGATTGACAAAGCTGTGGGTCTTGAAACCCTGCTCGGGTCGCGCCAGACCGGGCCTGCCTTGGTTCAGGATGCGGCCCATCGTGCGGTCTATATTTTCAATCATTTTGAATATGACGACGGCACGCTAAAGCAAGAATATGACCGCGATATCGCGGCTGGCACGGCGATCAACGTGCCCTGCCATTATTATCCCGATGACGACCCAAACCGCACGCCCCTGAACCGTTGGCGCAGCCACGCGCATTTGCTCTATGGTAATTGGATCAACCAGATTTATCAGACAACCCCGTTTGATATGACAAAAATTGGCGATCCGGCGCTTTGCGCGCCGCCCAATCCGCGATAGGCTTTGCCAAGGTGACAGGAGTAAACCATGCCGCTACCCTTTGACGGAAAAATCAGCAAATTTTTTGAGCGCGACGCCCCGAAAAACGTGCGCGAGGCGATTCAGAACGCCAAAAAGAACCGCGTGCTGAACCCCGATTTTCCCTATGCCAAAGAAATGAAACCCGAAGAATATCAGGCCGAAATGGCGCCGCTTCAGATCGAGCTGGTGAAAATGCAGTCTTGGGTCAAGGAAACCGGCGCAAGGGTTGCGGTGGTGTTTGAGGGGCGTGACGCGGCGGGCAAAGGCGGTACGATAAAACGGCTGACGCAGAACCTTAACCCGCGCATTGCGCGCATCGTTGCGCTGTCAAAACCTTCCGATCGGGAACAAAGTGAATGGTATTTTCAGCGTTATATCAAAGAATTACCAGCGCTTGAGGAAGTTTCGGTGTTTGATCGCAGCTGGTACAACCGCGGTGTGGTGGAACATGTTTTTGAATTTTGCACCCCGACCCAGCGCGATATTTTTTTCGACCAATTGCCCGCCTATGAGGATCTGTTGGTCACCGACGGCATTCACCTGACAAAAATTTGGCTGAACGTTGGGCAGGCCGAACAGTTGGACCGTTTTCTGAAACGCGAAAAAGACCCGCTAAAGCAATGGAAGCTGAGCTGGATAGATGTCGAGGGGCTGAACCGCTGGGATGCTTATTCGGCGGCGATCAAAGAAACCCTGACCCGCAGCCATAGCGAGGCCGCACCCTGGACAGTGATCCGATCTGACGACAAACGCCGCGCCCGTCTGGCGGCGATCAAAACCGTACTGTCGCGCATCCCCTACAGTGGCCGCGATGACGCGTTGGTGGGTGACATTGACGGCAAAATCTGTGGCGGACCAGAAATCTGGGATGCATAAACGCGGCTATCATCACGGTAATCTGCGACAGGCGTTGGTCGATTCCGCGCTGGTTTTGATCGAGGAAAAAGGCCCCAGTGGTTTTACCTTGGCAGAGGCGGCAAAAAAGGCCGGCGTCACCCCGGCGGCGGTGTATCGCCATTTTGGCGGACGCGAGGCGTTGATTGCCGAGGCCGCGCGGCAGGGGTATGAAATCTTTGCCGATTTGATGGAATACGCCTATCGCGGCGGCAAACCCACGGCATTGAAGGCGTTCGAGGCGACGGGCCGCGCCTATCTGGCCTTTGCCCGCAAATATCCGGGCCATTATCAGGCGATGTTTGAAAGTGGCATTTCGTTGAATGCCAATCCGGAATTAAACTTGGCCGCCACTCGCGGGCAAAGGGTTCTGGCACAAGCCGCCGAGGCTTTGTCGCGGCATATCCCTGCAAACAAGCGCCCGCCAGCGGCGATGTTTTCTGCCCATATCTGGGCACTCAGCCACGGTGTTGTGGAATTATTCGCCCGCGGTTCCCCCGGGGCCAAAGCGCCGTTTCCGCCAGAGGAATTGCTGGAAAGCGGCATTGGTATCTACCTGCGCGGGTTGGGTCTTATTCCCCCCGATGACGGGTAATCAAAGCCGCGCCATGATTGCTTTTGCCGCCCGCAACCCGGGTGCCGCGCCAGCCTGCCCCAAGGCCGTCATTGTCACTTGCATCGCGGATTTTTGGGCGGCCTGAGCCTCGGGTGCGGCCATCAGGGAAATCACTCCATCGGCCACTTTTTGCGGCGTACAGTTTTCCAGCAAAAATTCCGGCACATGGCGAGTTTCGCTGATCAGGTTTACCAACGTCACCGTGTCCTGGCGATAAAGTTTGCGCATGATCATCCGGCTGACCCGCGCCAGATCATAGGCCACCACCATCGGTGTGCCCGCCGCCGCCAGTTCCAGCGAAACCGTGCCGGATGCCGCCAGCGCAAAATCCGCCTGCGCATAAATCGCGCGTTTTTGTGCCTCGGCTTGCCCCACAGACAGATCGCGGGGGTCAAATAAAATACAGTCCTTTGGCCAGTTTACCATATGTTGGCGCAGGGATGCCGCCACCGCCCGCGCCGCCGCCACGGTGACTTGCAAATCCGGCTGCGCCGCCACAATACGATGCAGTGCCGCGCCAAACACAGGCGCAAGACGGTTGATTTCCGACTGCCGGGAGCCCGGCAGAACAAGCAGTGTTTTTCTATCTTTTACAATATCTTGCGGCAGGTCATTCATGTTGGCCAAAGGTTCCGCCGCAATCGGATGACCAACAAAATCGCAAGCGATCTTGCCTTGCCAATAAGGCGGCTCAAACGGGAAAAGCGCCAGCATCTGATCGATCACCCCTCGCAGTTTGGCCACGCGCCCCGCCCGCCAAGCCCAAACCGTGGGGGCCACATAATGCACCGTGCGAATGGCACTGGCCGCTTTGACCTGCTTTGCCACACGAAATGAAAAATCCGGGCTGTCGATGCTGATCATGGCATCAGGGTTCAACGCCAAAACCGCGCCGCTGGTTTGCCTGATCCGGCGTTTCAGGGCGAAATATTTTGGCAAAACCTCAGCCAATCCCATGACGCTCAGCTCGTGCATCGGGAAGAGGCTGTTCAAACCTGACGCCTGCATTTCCGCCCCGCCGATGCCGTGAAATTCTGCCGCCGGTTCAACCTCGCGCAGACCCGCCATCAGCGCTGCGCCAAGCCGATCCCCCGAAGGTTCCCCCGCCACCAGAAAGAAAACCCGGCTCACGGGCTGGCCCAAATTGTGATGCCCGCCGCCGTGGCCGCCGCCATACATGCCTTTTTATTCAACACCAGCACATAACCCGCCTGCACACAAATACCCGTCAGCCCCGCCGCCGCCGCCGCCGCAATCGTATCCGGGCCAACCGTCGGCATATCAATGCGCAGATCCTGACCGGTTTTGGCGCGTTTCACCAAAACACCGCCGCCCGGAACGCGATCCTGCGTGGCGGCCACAAATTCCAACATCCGGTCGGTGCCTTGCAGGGTTTCAATGCCGATACATTGCCCCTTGGCCACAACACAGCCCTGCCCCACATCCATGCCGCCAAGGGCCGTCAAAATTTCCATGCCACGTGTGGCGTCTGCCTTGGTCTGGGCGTCAAGTTCACCCACTAAAACCCCATCACCCAACACCAAGTCGGGTAAAATATCGTGGGCGGCCTTTATCTCAAAACCCGCCTCGGTGAAAATAGTCAAAACTTCGCGCAACAACCCGTCGTCGCCCTTTGAGAGCGCGGCCATGATACGCGGGACCAGTTTCATCGTGGGCCCGTCAAGCCGCGTGGGGTTCAATTTGGGCCGCTGCATCGCCCCGGCAAACACCAGTTCTGTGACCCCCACGTCATGAAGCGCGACAAATAGATCGCCCAGACGTTCAAACTCGGCGTCAATCACGGTGCCGGTGTCCGCCACATTTGTGGCCACGCCCTTCAGGCGCACCAGAACCGCGGCCGGGATCGCGGCCAATAACATTTCCGGTAACGCGCCCGATCCTGCGATGATGCCCAGCGTCATATGCTTAACTCGGCGTTAAATAGGAACGGTCACTGGCACCCAGAATAAAATCGACGATTTCGCGCACATGATCGCTGTCGGTTTCTTCGCCAAGCCGCCTTGCGCGTTCCTGAAACGCGCCCTCGCCTTGCGCCAATGCCTGATAGGCCGCCCGCAGCGCGGTGATGTCAGCGCGGTCAATGCCCTTGCGTTTAAGCCCGATCAAATTCAGCCCATCCAAAGTGCCGCGCGGCCCCTGAACCAAGCCGTGCGGGATCACATCATTGGTCACCATGGTGACCGCGCCAATGATCGCCCCATCGCCAATGCGAACCCATTGATGAATGCCCGAAAGCCCGCCGATAATAACGTCGTCCCCGACAATGCAATGCCCGGCCAATGCCGATTGATTGGCCATGATCACGCGGTTGCCAACCACGGCATCATGGCCCACATGGGCACCGGTCATGAACAGGCAATCATCGCCAACGCGGGTCACCCCGCCGCCGCCCGCCGTGCCCAAATTCAAGGTGGCACCTTCGCGGATACGGTTGCGTTTGCCCACAATCAGCCGGGTTTCTTCGCCCGCGTATTTCAAATCTTGCGGCACTTCGCCAACACAGGCAAAAGGAAAAACCACACAGTCATCGCCCAGTTCGGTGCGACCGGTGATCACCGCATGGTTTTTCACCACGACCCCGCGGCCCAAAACGACCTGTGGCCCGATGACGGCCAAGGCACCAATTTGACACCCCGCGCCAATCACCGCGCCGGTTTCGATCACCGCCGCCGGGTGAATCATCGCTGTGGAATCAACGTTCACGTCAGTTGCCGGTCATATCAAACATCGCCGTCAGATCGGCCTCGGCGGCGACATCGCCGTCAACCGTGGCGACACCGCGGAATTTCCATACCTTGCCACGCCCGCGCGTGACCTCGACATGCAATTCCAGCACGTCGCCGGGCACCACTTTGCGGCGGAATTTCACGTTATCCAGCGCCATAAAATAGACCAGCAGTTCCTTGTCCACCAGATCGAGCGTGATGCCCACAAGAACCGCCGCCGCTTGGGCCAAAGCCTCGACAATCATCACCCCGGGCATGATCGGCGCCTTGGGGAAATGCCCCTCAAAATGCGGCTCGTTCGCGGTGACATTCTTGATGCCAACGGCGCTTTTGTTGGGCACGATATCGCGCACCTTGTCCACCAACAAAAACGGATAGCGGTGCGGAATGATGCGTTTGATCAGATCA
>Ga0316204_10002135_pt1 | contig 46947 bp, 39 predicted proteins | sample 6monrhotite_MG_2_FD_205661 | JGI IMG/M metagenome (GOLD analysis project Ga0316204, IMG submission 205661) | Microbial mat bacterial communities from mineral coupon in-situ incubated in ocean water Damariscotta River, Maine, United States -... | ecosystem: Environmental > Aquatic > Marine >... | reverse complement strand
TTTGGTAGTGAAAAGAGATAAAAATCTTTTGTAAAAATATGGTAGTTCCTCTGTAGCAATTTTTATCTAGCAATTTTTTATCTCTTTTCACTACCAAATATAACGGAAAAAATCATTCGTCCATATACCCATCCCCTAAAATATTTGTTAATAAATATTAACTGCCTGATAATCAGGACACAAAATACTTCAGGGTAATAAAAACTATCCCGCTACATCATAACTATTCTAAAATTATTGTAGTATTGTATAATCATTCAACAGCGTATTCTTGAACACAAAAGAAACATCTAAAACTTCTTGGAAACACAGACTTCATGAGATTATCTATGAAGCAGATACGCCTGCAGGTAAACTGTTTGATGTAGTTCTGTTAATCGCTATCCTAGCAAGTATTGTTTTTGTCATGCTGGAAAGCGTGGAGAGTATTCAGAAAAAACATGGTGACCTTTTAAATATTGCAGAATGGGTAATCACCATTTTGTTTTCAATCGAATATATTTTGCGCCTTATATCCATTAAAAAACCTATTAAGTATATCTTTAGTTTTTATGGAGTGATCGATTTTCTTTCTACAATTCCAAAATACGTATCGATATTCTTAGTTGGATCTCATAATTTAGCAGCCTTAAGAGCGCTCCGTCTTTTAAGAGTTTTTAGAATTTTAAAACTGGCAAGATATATTGGTGAGTCTAATAGACTCTTAGTAGCACTTAGAGCGAGTAGAGCAAAGATTGCTGTTTTCTTATTCTTTGTAGTCATTATCTGTATCATTTTAGGTACGGTTATGTATATGATAGAAGGTTCGGCAAATGGGTTTACCAGTATTCCTCGAAGTGTGTATTGGGCCATTGTAACACTTACAACAGTTGGGTATGGAGATATTGCTCCTGGTACTCCTTTGGGGCAGTTAATTGCGAGTGCAATCATGATTTTAGGATATGCCATTATTGCCATTCCAACAGGTATTGTCAGCTCTGAAATGGCCAGAACAAAGATCCATACCAATACGCAAGCGTGCCCAAGTTGTTTGAAAGAAAATCATCAAGATGGCGCCGATTTTTGTTATCATTGTGGTACTAAATTAAATGAATAAATGGCAACGTTAATCACTGTTGTAGGTCCTACCGCGATTGGTAAAACAGCATTAAGTATTCGGTTGGCAAACTATTATAATGCGCCCATCATTTCTTGCGATTCAAGACAATTTTATAAAGAAATGACCATAGGTACTGCCGTTCCAGATGCAGAAGAGTTAACAGCTGCTTCGCATCATTTCATTCAGAATAGAAGTATTACAGAAGATTATAGTGTTGGTCAATTTGAAAAAGATTCGCTAGAAAAACTATCCGAACTTTTCGAAGAAAACGAAGTTGTTATCATGGTTGGCGGTAGTGGTTTATATGTGGATGCAGTATTAAAAGGATTAGATTATTTTCCTGATGTAGATGAAAGCATTCGAGTACAACTAATAGCCGATTTAGAAGAATTTGGTATCGGACATCTACAAAAGCAATTGCAAGAGCTAGATCCTTTATCATACACTACTATTGCTATAGATAATCCACAACGACTCATTCGTGCACTGGAAGTAACTATTGGGACCAAGATTCCCTTCTCTACTTTTAAGAACAAGCCAAAATCGCCAAGATCATTTCATTCAATCAAGATAGGTATTAACGCAGATAGAGCTATTATCTATGACAGAATTAACCAACGTGTTGACCTAATGATGGAGCAAGGTTTATTAGATGAAGTAAAGCAACTTTTAAAGCACAAAGAGTTAAATGCCTTACAAACTGTAGGTTACAAAGAGCTTTTTCTGTATTTAGAAAATAAAATGACGTTAGAAGAGGCCATCGAAGAAATCAAGAAGAATACGCGTCGATTTGCAAAGCGGCAACTTACATGGTTCAGAAAGGACCCTGAAATCCTATGGTTTGATTATTTAACAAAATTTAATGCTATAATTAAGGAAGTTGAAACAAAAATTTAACGCTTTTTGTGATCCTTAAATTTCTGTAAACCAATCCCTTTTTTATCTTTGTCACCCAAAATATAACTACCATGAGAGCAAAGTTAATTCTAGCAGCTATATGCCTATTTAGTTTGGCAACAACTGCACAATCAAAAGTGGGGACTATCGATAGTGAACTTATTATCGGATTGATGCCAGAGACTAAAAAAGTATTTTCTTTAATTGAAAGATATGGAAAGAGATTGGATTCTTCTTACCAGGTAAAATATAAAGAATATCAAGACAAAGTTGCCGATTTTAAAGCAAAACAAAAGGATTACACAGACAATCTGAAGACCTTAAAAATTCAGGATATTAATCAAACTGAGCAAGACCTTAAACAAAGTAGAGCTAATGGAAATAAGCTTATACAAATTAAGCGTGACGAAGTTATGCGACCTCTGTATACTAAACTTAAAAAAGTTATTGCAGATTTGTGTAAAACTGAAGGGTACACACAAATATTGACTACCTCAGGAAATGAGTTTGCTTATATTGATGAAAAGTTTGACATTACACAAAAAGTGATGGATAAACTGGGAATAAAAATTCCAGAGCAAAAATAATAGTTAAAAAAAGAGAGGCTTCTGCCTCTCTTTTTTTTTGCTACATGTTTTGTGTATAGTAGTTGTAGTCTTTCAATATTTTATCTATAAAGACAATATCACTTTCTTCTTTAGATTTGATCTCCGTTACCTCTTCTATTTTCTTTCTTAATTTGATCAACGTAGCATGGTCTTTTCTTTTTGATGCTCCAGCGAATGTATCCTTAATAATTCGTGCGTCATTATCTGAAAGCCTCACTACACTTGGATATGTGGGTACGTAATTTTCTTGCAAATCTTCTAAAATGGTTTGAGAAAATTTGGCTTCATCTTTTAAATAGATAACCACTGTATTTGCAGAAATGTCCCCAATTCGTTGACTATTATCTGTAATAATCACACTGATAAATCCAACAAACTTACCGCCAAAAAAGGCTATTCCAGCCAAGCCAAAAAGTACATCATCGGATATATCTAAAGAAAAAATATACACCACGAGGATAAAGAAAATATTAAAGTCTACCAATCTTAAAAACCATCGCATCACATAATCGGCAATCGCAGGTTTAAATCCATCAATATTGATTACTCGGATACGTAATGCTTTTTTACCAATGGTCTGTCCATTCATCAAAATTTCAGAGACTAATGAATATACTAAGACGGGTGACATCACGATCACGAAAATGGCGGACCTAGACCAATAATCTGAATTGTTACTGCTTAGCACACTGGTTAGATCAAAGATATAGAACGCAGCATACCAATATGCTATTTTCAAAATATTGTCCAGCGCAAACGCTAGAACCCTCTGTCCAAGGTTTGCCAACTTAAAGTTGATCTTTACATTTTGTGTAGTATTTATTTGGAGCCTTTTCATACAATTATTACATTAGCTCTCATATGAGAGAGGTCGCTTTTATAAAGCAAAATAAAGAAAAATGGCTAGAATTTGAAGAAGTTATTTCAAATAATCAGAAAAAAGATCCTGATCGTTTAGCAGCATTGCATATTCAAATTATGAATGACTTGGCATACGCCCAGTCTTTCTACCCAAAAAGTAAGGTTGTACCTTATTTAAACAAGCTTGCTAAAACCAGTTATACCAACGTATATCATACCAAAAGAACGAACAGAAATGCTTTTGTACATTTCTTTCTAGACTCAGTTCCTTTATTGGCATATACCTATAGAAAATACATTTACATTGCCTTTGCTTTTTTCTTTTTTTGCTTTTTCATAGGTCTTTTATCAACACTGAACGATCATACATTTGCAAGACAAGTACTAGGTAATCATTATGTAGATACGACCATAGAGAATATTGAAAGCGGTGATACACTTGCCGTTTATAAAGGAGGAAGTGATTGGGGAGCATTTATAGGCATCTATTTTAACAATCAAAGAGTTGGTTTGTTAATGTTTCTCTCTGGGTTATTTGCAGGTATAGGTTCTGGCTTTTATATCGTTTATAACGGAATCATGGTTGCCGTGTTTCAGGCATTGTTCTATCAATACAATAGTTTTTGGGATAGTGTAAAAGGAATCTGGATACATGGGACGTATGAAATTTTTGGAATGATTATAGAATCTGCTGCCGGATACATTATTGGAGCTAGTATCTTATTTCCTGGTACACTAAAGAGGTTTGAGTCTTTTAAGGTGGGGTTAAGAGATGCTTTTTTTATTTTTCTGAGCACCATTCCATTTACCATCATTGCTGCCTTTTTAGAAGGTTATGTTACACGTTACTCCAACGTTATGCCTACTTTTTTATGCTATAGTATTATCTTGTTTAGTCTGACTAGCATCTCTTATTACTATTTAATATATCCATTTAAAGTGGCTAGAAAACACCAACTACGCTAATGCAGAAAGTTCTAGTTATATGTATGTTGCTCATAGGAAGTATTGGATATAGTCAAGATACTTTGGACAATATTCTTGCTGATAGTCTGGCGCTTCAGCTTGAAGCAGAAGAAAAAGGGTTCAGCTATTTTTCAGATTCAACCTATGTTAAAGATCTTAATTATGATGAAAGAAGATCATTACCCGAAGACCTTAATGAAAAGTATTCTGGAGCTGAATTTACGTATGTAGATAACTTAAAAAAGCCTGACAAACCTGAAAATCCTGAAGAAGAAGTACAAAAAAAATCTAAAAGAAATCAGTCATTCGCGAAGGGATTTGCATATTTTATGTCTAATATTTTCCCGTTTCTTCTAGCGGTTGTTGTTATTCTAATCTTACTACGGTCTTTTTTAGATATTAACTTTAATTTCAAAGGAGTCCGAAAGCTTGAAAAGAATAAAGCGTCAAAATTAGTTTCGGAAGAAGAAGATATCCATGAAGCTGATCTTAGCTCTCTGATATCAAAAGCTATTAAAGAAAAAGACTATAGATTGGCAACGCGCTATTACTACTTATCTCTTTTAAAGCGATTATCGGATACTGAATTAATTCATTACGATAAGGATAAAACAAACTCAGAATACTTGTTCGAATTAAAAGACACTACAATGAGATCTCATTTTTCATACCTCTCTTATATTTATAACTATGTATGGTATGGAGAATTTACGGTTGATGAGTTAAAATTTTCAACGATAGAAAACAAGTATAAATCATTTTTAAAGACCCTAAAATGATTTGTAAAAAGCATCTATATATCATACTTATTATTGCAGTGGCTAGTTTATTTAGTAGCTGTAAAGAAACTGATTGGCACGAAAACTATAAGGTTAAAAGTAAGTCTCCTTTCGGAACCTTTATTATTTACAACGAGTTTAGTGAACTTTTTTATAGATATGAGGTTACGTATCTAAAAAAGAATGTTATAGATTATTTAAGAGAGGATTATATAAAGGCGTATGATGAGGTAAATTATGTATGTATCAATAATAACGCTTCAAAAATAAATGGTGTAGGAATTGAAGAGATTCTATCGCTCGTGGCTCAGGGTAATGATGCGTTCTTTTCGTTGAATTATTATAACGACTTTTTAAAAGAGGCTTTGGAAATTGACACTGACAATTTAGATCTATTGGCCTATAATGCGCCTGAAAAACTAAAACTTCTAGAAGGTGATCTATATCTAAAAAACAGTGATTTTGCAGATCAACCTTACTCATTTGATAGAAACCTTAGGAAGAATTATTTCACCTCGTACAATTCAAAAAATACGATTGTTTTAGGAACTCAAGAGATCGATGGAAAAGAGGAGCCCATTTTTTTAAAGTTATATCATGGCAAAGGAGCAATCTACCTACATACGCAACCTATTGTTTTTACTAATTATTATATGTTGAATGGTAAGGAAAAATACGCCGAAGATCTTTTATCCTATCTGCCAAATAGAGAAACCATATGGGATCCGCAGATAAGATCAAGCACTACTTCAGATGGTCCTAATAGGTCAGAATCTGTATTTTCTTTTTTCTGGAGAAACAGTTCGCTAAAGTGGTTTTTATATGTATCCTTTTTTGGTTTGATCTTATTCATGATCTTTAATGCGAGGCGTAAACAACGACCTATACCCATCATTTTAGCGTCTAAAAATTCTACAGTAGAGTTTACACATACCATTTCTAATTTATATCTTAAGAATGACAATCATAAAAGTCTTGTAGATAAGAAAATACAATTTTTCTTAGAAAAAGTAAGAACCAAATACCTTATAGACACCAACAATCTTAATAATGATTTTATGGAGAAGTTGGCATTAAAATCCGGTAATAAATTAAGGCAAACAAAATACCTGATTAATACCATTATTGCTTTACATAAAAAACAGGAATGCTCCGAAGAAGATCTTATCGGGCTACATAAAATGATAGAAAACTTTTTGAAACGAAAATAATATGGAAGAAATAAATGAAAACAAACCTGAAGAGAACTTAGCGTTTGAGAATAGAATTGATGTACAGGAATTACAAGAAAGTGTCTTTAAAATAAAGGAGCAGCTGCAAAAAGTAATTGTGGGTCAACAAAACATGATCGATTTACTCCTCGTTGCTATGCTGGCAAATGGACATGCTTTGATTGAAGGTGTACCAGGAGTAGCGAAAACTATTACGGCTAAATTGCTATCCAAGACATTAGCTGTAGATTTTAGTAGAATACAGTTTACGCCAGATCTGATGCCTTCAGACATTTTGGGAACATCTGTGTACAATCAGAAAGTAGCAGATTTTGAGTTCAAAAAAGGGCCGATCTTTTCAAATATGATATTAATTGATGAGATTAATAGAGCACCAGCTAAGACGCAAGCGGCATTATTTGAAGTAATGGAAGAGAAACAAGTCACTATTGATGGTCAGACCTATACCATGGACAGCCCATTTATTGTGTTGGCTACACAGAACCCTATAGAACAAGAAGGTACCTATCGTTTACCCGAAGCGCAGTTAGATAGATTCTTGTTTAAGATCAATGTCCCATACCCAAGTGCAGAAGAAGAAATGGAAATTATTTCTAGAGAGCAAGCCTTAGAAAACACTAAAAAGCTTCAAAAGATTGATACCGTAATTTCGGGCGAGGATATCGAAAAATATCGCGCAATTGTAAATCAGGTAAAAATTGAAAAGAATCTTTTAAAATATATTGCGGATGTGGTTGTAAATACCAGAACGAACTCACTGTTGTTTTTAGGAGCATCGCCAAGAGCTAGTATCGCTATTCTAAACGCTTCTAAAGCTTTTGCCGCTATTAATGGTAGAGACTTTGTTACTCCCGAAGATATTAAAAGTGCTACGATTCCTGTATTACAACACAGAGTTATTGTAACACCAGAAAGGGAAATGGAAGGTTTGACAAGCATTCAAATCATTGAACAAATTATTGAAGCAGTAGAAATCCCAAGATAACACTTATATGAAAAAACTCTATCACACATTATTTTTGAACAATAGGTTATTCTATTGTCTTGGCATTATTGCCATATTCTTTGTGATAGGTTTCTTTATTCCTTTATTTTTCAAGGTAGCACAAGTATGCTTGTTTACCATAAGCGCATTAACCATTATAGATGTTTTTATTGTTTATTCGGAAGCTAATGGCGTCGACATAGTACGATCCTTACCAGAACGATTATCTAATGGAGATCAAAACAAGGTGACTTTAGAGGTTACCAATAATTATAAATTCAAGGCGCATATAAAAATTATTGAGGAACTACCTCATCAGTTTCAAAAGCGCAATTTTTATTTCAACCCAATTGTAAAAACTAATGAAATTGAAGCTATACAATATGTATTGACACCCAACGAACGAGGGGTTTATAATTTTGGGCATGTTAATACTTATGTTAGTTCTCCATTACAATTGGCTACTAAAAAATACATTTTAGGCGAAGAAAAAGAGATCCAATGCTACCCATCCTTTTTAAGGTTGAGAGAATTCAAAATAAAAGCCTTTGCCGATACAAATACCTACGGTACTAAGAAGACAAGAAGAATAGGGCACTCTTTAGAATTTGAACAGATCAAAGAATATGTTTCTGGCGATGATATTAGAACATTGAATTGGAAAGCTACTGCTAAGAGAAATCAATTAATGGTAAATCAATATATAGAAGAAAAATCTCAACCTGTATATGCAATTATAGATAAAGGACGTGCAATGCGCATGCCGTTTAATGGATTGACGCTACTGGACTATGCTGTTAATGCAACATTAGCTGTGAGCAATGCTGTGTTAAGAAAACAAGACAAAGCGGGAATGCTAAGCTTCTCTAATAAAATTGAAGATCTAATTGTAGCAGAGCAACGTAACTCGCAAATGAATTTGATATCTGAAGCTTTATATAATATAAAGACAAACTTCTTTGAATCTGATTTTAGTCAACTATATGCTGTTGTAAAAAGGAAAATTACACATCGTAGTTTACTTATCCTGTATACCAACTTTGAGACTATGGATGCGTTAAAGCGTCAACTTCCCTACTTAAGAGGTTTGGCTAAAAATCATTTACTCCTAGTTGTTTTCTTTAAGAATACTGAACTCAATTCACTTATAGATACTACTCCATCTACTATACAAGAAGTATACGATAGTATTATTGCGGAAAAATTCATGTATGAGAAAAGACAGATCGTTAGCGAGCTTAAAAAATATGGCATTCAATCTATTCTGACCAAACCAGAAAACCTTACCAGCGACACAATTAACAGGTATTTAGAGCTCAAAGCTAGAGGATTAGCTTAAGTCTTAACGTCTACTATAGTTTGGTGCTTCTTTGGTAATTGCCACATCATGTGGATGGCTTTCGTTGATTCCTGAAGCAGTAATTCTAACAAATTTACCAGATTCTTTGAGCGTATTAATATCCTTAGAACCACAATATCCCATTCCGGCTCTTAAACCACCAATAAACTGATGAATACTTTCGAATAGTTCTCCCTTGTATGGTACTCGACCTACAATACCTTCCGGTACCAACTTCTTAATATCATCTTCTACATCCTGGAAGTATCTATCTTTAGAACCTTGCTTCATGGCTTCCACAGAACCCATTCCTCGGTATGATTTAAACTTTCTTCCATCATAAATAATGGTTTCTCCTGGACTTTCTTTTGTTCCTGCTAGTAAAGAACCTAACATAACGCTATCTGCACCTGCTGCAATTGCTTTCGGAATATCTCCTGTATATCGAATACCTCCATCCGCTATCACAGGCACACCACTTCCTTTTATTGCTGCTGCTACTTCTATCACTGCTGAGAATTGTGGAAAACCAACACCTGCAACAACTCGAGTGGTACAAATGGATCCAGGTCCTATTCCTACTTTTACTGCATCAGCCCCTGCTTCAACTAAATATTTAGCAGCTTCTGGAGTTGCGATGTTTCCTACAACTACATCTAAGTCTTTGAATTTTGCTTTAATATCCTTTAAAACGGTAACCACTCCTTTAGTATGTCCGTGCGCTGTATCAATAATAACCGCATCAACTCCTGCTTTAACCAAGGCCCCTGCTCTATCTACAGCATCTGCTGTTACTCCCAAAGCAGCAGCAACGCGTAACCTACCATACGTATCTTTATTTGCTATAGGTTTTTGCGTCACCTTTGTGATATCTCTAAAAGTAATCAGCCCCATTAATTTATAGTCGTCTCCTACAATCAATAGCTTCTCGATCTTATTTTTCTGTAAAATAGACTCCGCATCTTTTAATGATGTTCCTACTGGAGCCGTCACTAAATTTTCGCTAGTCATTACCTCAACTATAGGTCTGTCGTTTTTATGCTCGAAGCGCAAATCTCTGTTGGTAACAATTCCTTTTAGCATTCCATTATCATCTACTACAGGAATTCCTCCAATCTTATGTTCCTTCATTCCCTGTTTTGCATCCATAACAGTAGCATCTAAGTGCAATGTAACTGGATCTTGGATCATTCCGCTTTCCGCTCTTTTCACTTTCCTAACTTCCTGTGCTTGTTGCTCAATAGTCATATTCTTATGCAACACACCGATTCCTCCTTCTCTTGCCATAGCAATGGCCATAGCAGACTCGGTAACAGTATCCATAGCAGCGGATACAATTGGTACATTAATCGTAATGTTTCGGGTGAATTTTGTTTGGATGTTAACTTCTCTTGGTAGAACTTCAGAAAAAGCTGGAACTAGTAGAACATCGTCATATGTTAAACCTTCTCCGACAAACTTAGAATTGTGAGCAATCATAGTGCAATCAACTTAAAAATTAATTGCAAGCAAATTTACAATTTATTATTGATTCTGAAACTAAATTATTTTGATAATAAAACAGGAGTGTCTAGGCCTTCTTAAAAAGCTGTTTGAACACTATAAACACTGACATTGTGTAGGTTGCAGTCATTAAAAAACCGGAGAGCATAACCACATATTTTAACCAAGTGTATCCTTTCCACATGAAATAAATACCACCGAAAGTTAGTAGAATGGAAACGAATGGTTCAATCATTAAAAATATTTTCAACTTCTCTCCAACACTTGTGGTAGCCACCAATATCCCGATTAGAAAGAAAATTACCGATAACGAAAGTATATGACTATGTACTGTTGTCATGATTTCTCCTTCCGATTTTTTAAACTTCATTTTGGTCGCAGCTTCATCATTTTCATTACCAAGGTAACGCTCCTCTACTCCTTGTGGACTTGCCTCCGTAGTGCCTCTAACAAAAGAAATTCCAGAATAAAAGCCGATACTTAAGGTAATGACAAAAGCTGCAATTAGCAGCTTGACCTCTTTAGGAAATGTATGGATTGTATTATGAAACCTCATTAAAATACTTTATTATCTATAAGGATTCCTAAATCTTTTAAAAAAGTATTCACAGCATCTGTCATCGAATACGCAGAAATTGTAGCTCCAGAGATTGGAATAATATCTTTTTCATAGATGACTTTCTGTTTGGATTTCAACCCATTAAATTGCTTCAACCAACGTTTGCTACCAATCTCATTGCCATAATCTTCTCTATAAATAAGCACTTTCGTCTTAGCAATGATTAATTCTTTATTCAACAGTATCAAATAATCAAATTCATCTGTCTTACTCGGTGCTTTATCTACATAAGCATACCCTATTAACTCCTGTTCTCCTTGTACGATTTTAAAAAGTTGATCTTTTCCAATCTTCTTCTTCAGTTTAGTATTAACCGAATCGATTATATGGATAGGTTTTAGGGCAAAATCTTTAACAGCGAACGTTTTACTTATCTGCTTATTCACCTTCTTCTGAATGTTCTTTGGTAAACTAAAAGCACCGAAGAGACATATAGTAAATAAAAGTGAAAAGAAATATGTAAAACGTTTACTGCTCATGTTGCTAAAATAGATTGTTTAGAACCAAACTCCAATACCGAAGTTTAATTGTTTTGTAGTACTGCTCCCTGCTGCTGCATTATCTTTTAATTGGTAATCAGCTTTTACTACTGCTCCCGGAGCAATCTTATAACTCAAACCAAATGTCCATTCATTTCTGTTATACGCATCATTCCTTGTTAATGCTCCATCAACAGAAGCCTGTGTATCATAGTCTTCGTATCTAACGAAACCAAATAATTGTTGTCTTTTTCCTTGTGGAATTAAGTTATATGCAGCTTCCAAATAATACCCTTGAAGTGCACTTCCTAAACTTCCAGAAGTAGCAGTATTATAAGCTTCTGTATCAGATAGACTTGCATACACAAATTGACCTCTAGCTGTAAATCTCTTTTTAGCATATCTTGCATCAAAACCAAACATAGATATACTTACATCTGCTCCTGAGATATCCTGTACATCTTCTGGAGATTGTGTTCTTCCAAAATATCCTGAAAGACCCAAACGTAATCCAGGTAAACCGTAATAATCTAATTTTCCTGCAAAGTTTGCATTGTTAAATGTAGATTGAATTCCTTTTTGTCTTCCTCCTCTAAGTCCTTTACTTCCGCCAATCAATCCATTCGTAATTGCTCCATTTCCATCAGATTCGACCGATTTAAATCCGTTAAAAATATATGCTTGATAACGTAGTGAAGCATCATCAAATTTACCAGTAACTCCAAATCCAATTTCTCTCCAAGTAGTTGGTATAATTGCAGCATCCATACTTGGTCTTTCAACACCATTAAATGTTGTTGGTTCATGGTATTCGTTTACAATTCCCATTGGTACTAACATTAAACCTCCTCTAAAGCTAAAGTTGTCAGAGACACTATATTGTATAAATGCTTGCTCCACAAATACTTGATTTACATGTTCTAATTCTACCTCTGTAATAAATTGCGTTCTATCGTCAAATTTATAACCAAAAAGAAGTACTAAACGTTGTACATCCATTTCAGCATTTTTCCCTGTTGGATTGTTATATGTAATCTCTCCATATCCTCCTACTGTTACTCCAGATCTAATATTACCACTAAGAATACGTTGTGCAGCATTAAGCTGATTCTGTGGGTTGTTAATTGAGTCTTGATTGATTGTTGTTTGTCCGAAAGTTACTGCGGATAGACATAGCATTAAAAGAAGTGAAATTCTTTTCATTTTTATTTAGATTAATTATAAATAGTTTGTTTTTCGATGCTGCAAATGTATACAACAAAATGAATCTAACAAACTTTATTTAGATTTATTTTAAATAAAAATAAGGGCTTTATTGTGCTCTCAAAAAATGGATCACAGCCTTTCGGATATCATAACCCAACTCAGTAGTTGAAGGCTTATAAACAGATATGACTCCAGGTGCTTTTTCGGTTAACATAGGAATATCAAAACCTTTCATAAGGTAGTCACTAACGGCGATAGTATATGTTTTATTTGGGTTTAACTTTTGTTTATTAATAACCCAATTATTTTCTTTTTCAGATATATTAAATCTTTGTAAATAAGCCCCTTTTCCTTTTGCTTGCTTTCCAAAGTTCAACACTTCTTCTAATAAGGAGCCTTTAATTTCTATTTTATAAACGCTTCCTCCGAATGGTAATACTCTAAACACATCGGTGCTTGTTACGTCACCTTTTAATTCATCATCAATTCTGATAGATCCTCCGTTTACCAATGCACCATCTACCTTATTGTCAAATGCAAAAGCCATAGATGCCGTCACCAATTTTCCTAGATTAGTTTGAGTCGATCTAATAGGTGTGTCTCTACCATCTAACGGTTCTTTAGCATTATAAATCACTTCATTTGGGTTTGCAATAATCTCTTTAATCTTCGTGTTCAACACTACTTGCCATCGATCTACAATGCCTCCTACTTTTGGGTCCGTTTCTATAGTTTCATTAATCTCTCTTAGTTTGGATACAACATTCGTCTTCTTTGTTTTCTTGTCAAAAGTGATCTTATGAATATAGGCGGTTTTCGCATTTGCATCTGCCTTTGTAATCATTGTATTACCTACCTGATGCTTTATATTAGTATGTTCATGTCCTCCCATGATTAAAGGAATATCCGGTAACATTTCGGCTATTCTTTTATCGTGCTTAATATTTACATGTGTTAAACCAAATACCACATCTACACCATCTTTTAAAGACTCATAGGATGCTTTTGCTTCTTCAAACATATCTGAATATGCCACATAGCTTCTGGGGTTAGATGGAATACAAACACTTATAAAACCTATTTTAATGGTTGTGCCATCCGCATCTTTGACAGAAATGGTATGCGTCTTAGGAATAGATTTCTTTTCTCCACTTACTTTTTTAAAAAAAGACTCCGTATTACCATCAAGATTTAACGCAACATTAGCCCCTATCCAACTAAAAGTGCTTTCATTGATACGCTTTTGCAAATCGTTCTTACTAAGGTCGAACTCATGATTCCCAAATGCTGCTAATTCAAAGTTCATAGCATTCATTACTTCAACCATTTGTCTACCACGAATTCTATCTCCTTTATACTTGATAGTCCCTAATAATGATGGATTTAAAAAATCGCCTGCCATCATTACAAACGTGTTCTCATTTTCATTCATCAATTCTTGATGAACTGTTTCAAGTCTTGCCATTCCACCATATTTCCCTCCTTGAATAGGTGCTATTTCGTATACATCATTGACTTGCAGGAATGTAAAGGCAATCTTACCATCATCTCTTCCACATGAAATGAATACAATAATTGAAAAAAGTGTTAATAATACCTTGATTGATTTCATGTTATCAGTTTTTACATAAATACATTTAGCGCTTCATTATAAGCACTTTCAAAACTCATCGGTTTTATATTTGTTTCTGCTTTTTGCTCCGTGAAATAGGACACAAGTTTTTCTGTTGGCATATTACCAGTTAAGTCATCTTTTGCCATTGGACATCCACCATACCCTTTAATCGCGCCATCAAAACGATGGCAACCAGCTTTGTAGGCTGCATCCACTTTCTCGTGCCATGAGTTTGGGGTTGTATGCAAATGAGCTCCAAATTCAATTTCTGGATATTGAGGAATTAAGTTTGAAAATAAATATTCAATAACATCTGGAGTAGAGCTTCCTACGGTATCAGATAGGGATAGAATCTTCACTCCCATATTCGATAATTTCTCTGTCCACTCTGCAACAATGTCTACATTCCAAGGATCTCCATAAGGGTTACCAAAGCCCATGCTTAAATAAGCAACAACTTCCTTGTTCACTTTACCAGCTATGGATAGAATTTCTTGCAGAATATCTATAGATTCAGCTATGGTCTTATGTGTGTTACGCATTTGAAAGTTCTCCGAAATAGAAAAAGGATATCCCAAATAATCTATTTGTTCAAATTGAGCCGCATCATTTGCCCCTCTAACATTAGCGATTATTGCTAACAACTTACTTCGAGTATTTGATATATCAAGTTGAGATAAAACTTCTGCCGTATCTCTCATTTGCGGTATTGCTTTTGGAGATACAAAACTTCCAAAGTCGATCGTGTCAAATCCAACTCTTAACAACGAATTTATGTAATCTGCTTTCGTCTTTGTTGGTATAAAATGATTTTTAATGCCTTGCATAGCATCTCTAGGGCATTCTATTATTTTCACCTTATTCATTGCTCAAATATACAAAAATTGTTGTTTTAGATATTTCTAAAAGTATCCTTTTTAAAAGGTGCAAAATATAGTGCATATACGTACTAGTACGTATAGATCAGAATTACAATAGTAATAATTTTAAGTTGTGAAAACTATGAAAAATTTTATTACAAAAAGGTCGATACTTTTGGTTCAGCCCCCGTCCATCTCAACTGAGTTCAATAGAAACATTATCATCATGATTTATTTAGCTCTTGGGTGTACATTTATAATAACTGGAGGCTATACTATACTAGAAAACCCATATGTTTGTTTACCTGTTCAAGTAGATTATAATGGAGATAATATAATATATTTAGTAAGAATATTACAAGGGATGTTACATTTATTCATTGATTTGAGCATAACCCAACTATTCATCGGAAACATGTTACTTTGGGCTGCTCTTAATTTTTCCAAATCAAAAATTATAGATTTATTACTTGTTGTTTTCTTTTCTATGTCAACATTTATTCATTGGAATGAGTCTTTTGATAAAAACAGAACAGTAAACAGCTTTTATATTGGCCTTATTCCCTTAACATTAATCATTATTGTGACACTATTAAAAAGGCCTGAGAACAACGATTATAACAATTAGGAATAACCCAACCTTTTAATAATTGACCTCAAAAAAATTATACTAATTTGAACGTCTATATTAAAATAAATATAGCAATTGCGACAAAAACAATAATCTGCAGCCATTTTAGATATAGGCCAACATTTTTATGTCTTTTAATATACTCGGACAAAGTACCTCCTAAAAAAGCAATAGAAGAAAAAATTACAAATGACGTTAGAATAAACAAACCTCCTAAAACATAAAATTGTAATACACTTGAAAGTTCGTCAGAAAACAAAAATCTCGGAAAAAAAGCTAAAAAGAAAATAGTCACTTTTGGATTCAACACATTCATCAAAAACCCTGTTTTGAAAAGCTGCAATGTTGTTTTTTTCTCAACATTATCAGTAGAGATCATAATCTCGGCTTTACTCTTAAAAACTTGGAACGCTAGATACAATAGATAGATAGCTCCCAATAATTTGATAATAAAGAAAATACTTTCATTGTTCTTAATAATTGCTGAAACCCCAAATGCTACTAGGGTTGTATGAATAACACAACCAGACATAAGGCCAATAACAGTTGCTAAACCGTATTTTTTTCCATTTACAATGCTCTGAGTAAGTACAAAAATATTATCAGGTCCTGGGGAGATTGCTAGTAGAGAAGTTGCAAAAACGAATGAAAAGAGGATTTCTATATTCAATATTTAATTTTTTTCAAAAATAGTCAAAAAAGTATGTAAGCTTATCATTCAAAAATAGACATATGAATTAACTTTAATTAATTCGATATGAAAAAAATTACTTTACTCCTACTTTCTTTGTTTTTTGTTTCTATGAATCTTCATAGTCAATCCACCGCTACGTATACGATTACTTTTAATAGTATCTGGAATACTACGGATCACACCAGTGTTCCTGGAAATGCCCATTGGTCAAGATTGGTTGGTGCAACGCATAATGCTGCAAATCAATTTTTACAGTTAAGCACCAATGCTACAACGGGAATAAAAAATGTTGCTGAATTTGGTAGTAATGCCGTCTTTAGTAATGAAGTAAGTACCGCCATTGCCAATAATCAAGCTGACCAATTTATTAATGGTCCTTCATTGGGAACTGCAACAGGTGATATGACAATTTCTAATCTAGAGGTGACTGAAGATTTTCCGTTGCTGACATTGGTTTCCATGATCGCTCCAAGCCCAGATTGGATAATCGCTATTAATAGTTATGACCTTTTTGATGGAGGAAACTGGGTTTCAACAGCTACCCTAGATGTTTTTGCATATGATGCGGGAACGGATAGCGGTACCGACTATTCATCTGGTGATGTAATCACTTCTCCATTTCAACCCGTATCTATGATAGCTGGAGCGCCAATCAATGGAAATAAAATGGGAACTTTAACGATTACACTGGAATCCGTGTTAAGTGTTCCTAATGTAGATCTTTTTAAAAATATTAAAGTCTATCCCAATCCTTCGAGAGGAAACGTAACTATTAGTAACCCTACTTCTATTGAACTTCAGAAAATTGAAGTATACAATATATTAGGTTCGAAAGTAAAGACGTTTACCAAAGATTTAGGCGCAAACACAAGCCTCAATTTAGACTTAAATGCATTGAAAAAAGGGATGTACATCCTGAAAATAATTTCTGAAGACAATAAGACTAAAACGCAACGACTAGTGCTTCAATAGTGCGTTATTGATATCCTTGATTAGTTGAGGGCCTTCATAAATAAAACCGGTGTAGAGTTGTACCAAATCTGCGCCGGCTTCTATTTTTTCTAATGCATCATCTGCAGAATGAATCCCTCCTACTCCAATAATGGGAAACGCTTTATTTGATTTTTCCGACAAGAAACGAACTACTTCAGTAGATCTATTTGTTAAAGGTTTGCCGCTTAGCCCTCCTATTTCTTCTTTATTAGATGATATTAACCCTTTTCTTAAAATGGTTGTATTCGTTGCAATAACGCCATCTATATTTGTTACTTGAACAATATCTATAATGTCCAATAACTGATCATCTGTTAAATCTGGAGCTATCTTTAACAAGATAGGTTTTGTTTTTTCTTTCTTCTTATTTAGATCTTGAAGTCTATTTAACAATGCCGTTAAAGGTTCTTTATCTTGCAATGCTCTAAGGTTAGGTGTATTTGGTGAACTCACATTAACTACGAAATAATCGACATGGTTAAATAATGCATTAAAACATATCACATAATCCTCTACAGCACTGTCATTTGACGTTACTTTATTTTTACCAATATTTCCACCCACAAGAACACCTTTGTTCTTTCTCAACCTTCTTACAGCTTCTTCAACACCTCCATTATTAAACCCCATTCTATTAATAATAGCTTTGTCTTCTTTAAGTCTGAATAGTCTTTTTTTAGGGTTCCCAACTTGAGGCTTAGGTGTAAGTGTTCCAATTTCTATAAATCCAAATCCAAAATTCGAAAGTTCATTATATAGCTTAGCATCCTTATCAAACCCTGCGGCTAACCCAACAGGGTTTTTAAATGTAAGTCCAAATAGTTTCTTTTCTAATCTTTTATCAGTGACAGTATAAACTTTTTTAAAAAGCGCAGGCACCAATGGAATCTTACATAAAAAACGAATCATAGAAAAAGTAAAATGGTGTACTTTTTCCGGGTCGGATAAAAATAGTATGGGTCTTATCAGTACTTTATACATAATATAAAAAAGACCCCATGTAGGAGCCTTATCATTTTAATTTATCTTAACACAGCGTTTAAGTTCTTCTCAAAAGTTTGCTGTAATTTTTGCATGATCTTATCTATCTGTTTGTCATTTAGAGTCTTACTTTCATCCTGTAATAAAAAACTCACTGCATATGACTTCTTACCATTTGGTAGCTTATCACCTGTATATACATCAAATAAATCTACTTCTTTTAATAGCTTTCTTTCTGATTGGAACGCCAAGTTATAAATATCTTTAAACGAAATAGTTTCATCTAACAATAATGCTAAATCTCGTTTAACCTCAGGGAATTTAGGTAAATCTGTAACTTTCACCTTTTTATTTCTGGCTAACGTTAAAATGGTACTCCAGTTAAAATCTGCAAAAAGTACTTCTTGTTTGATTCCAAATTCTTTAAGAATACTGCTTTTTACAGTTCCGAAATCAACCAATTTTGTTTTCCCTAAGCTTAATGATAACCCTTCTGCCAACACATCAGATTTTGTTGGGGTTGCTTTTAAACTATGAAACCCTAACCTACTTAGTACATTTATTATAATTCCTTTTGCATAAAAGAAATCTGAAATCTTTGTTGGAGTATTCCATCGCTCTTTATTCTTATTCCCAGAAACAAATAGCGTTAGATGTTTATCTTCTTGATAGCCGTTTTCGTATTTATGATAGGTCTTTCCAAACTCGTATAATTTAAGCGCGTTATTCTTCCTATTAATATTATAGGCCACAGATTCAAGTCCACTAAACAAAAGTGATTGACGCATTACACCAAGATCAGTACTCAACGGATTTAACATGGACACATTGAACTCTTCTTTTAAACTCTCAGAAAGTTCGATATAAGACTCTTTGGTCAAAGAATTCGCCATCGTCTCATAAAATCCTAAAGAGGACAATTGATTCGCTACTACATTCTCTAATTTAACATCATGATTTTCATCAAATGAAATAGATGTATTCAGTTTATGAGAAAACTTAATATTGTTATATCCATAAACGCGTAGGATCTCTTCAATAATATCCGCTTCACGTTGCACATCTGTTCTGTAGGACGGGATTGTTAAACCCAATCCTCCTTCAGTTTCACTGCTAATTTTTATTTCTAAAGATGCTAAAATGTTTTTAACGGTTTCTTTATCAATTTCTTGTCCTATTAACCTGTACGCGTTTTCATAAGAAAAGAATACTTGAAAATCTTCTATTTTCTCTGGATAAAAATCCAGAACGTCAGAAGATATCTTACCATTTGCATACTCCTCTATTAATAACGCTGCTCTTTTTAATGCATACTCAGTAAAGTTTACATCAATCCCTCTTTCAAATCTGAATGAGGCATCTGTATTTAACGCGTGTCTTTTTGCTGTTTTACGAACAGCTACAGCGCTAAAATATGCACTTTCTAAAAAGACAGAGTTTGTATTCTCTGTTACTCCAGAGTTAATTCCTCCAAAGACTCCAGCAATACACAATGGATTCGATTCTGCATCACAAATCATAATATCATCTTTATGCAGTTCTCTTTCAACCTCATCCAATGTGGTAAACTTCGTTCCTTGTGGTAATGTTTTCACGACAACTTTATTCCCTTTAATCTTTTGAGCATCGAAAGCATGTAAGGGTTGCCCTAACTCGTGTAATACATAATTTGTAATATCTACAATATTGTTTTTAGGTGCAATTCCAATAGCTTTTAGTCGATTCTGAATCCATTCTGGAGAGTCTTTTACTTCTACATCTGTAATCGTAATACCACAATATCTTGGTGCTAACTCTTTATTTTCAACCTCTACATCAATCTTTAAAGTTCTCTCATCTACATGAAAGTTACTTACAGAAGGAGAAATTAATTCTAAATTAATACCTTCCTGAATTAAACCCGCTCTTAAATCTCTAGCTACACCAAAATGGCTCATAGCATCCGATCTATTTGGCGTTAATCCAATTTCGAAAACATTGTCCTTTTCAATATTAAATATTTCGGCAGCGGTGGTTCCTGGTTTTAAGGAGTTCTCCAAAATCATAATACCATCATGCCCAGATCCTAGACCAAGTTCATCTTCGGCACAAATCATTCCATGGCTGTCTTCTCCTCGTATCTTCCCTTTCTTTATTTTAAATCCTTCACCATTGACATCATATAGCATGGTACCAATGGTAGCAACTGGTACTTTTTGTCCAGCAGCAACATTAGGTGCTCCACATACAATTTGCACTGGATCACCTTCTCCTAAACTAACCGTGGTTACTTTTAATCGATCTGCATTAGGATGTTGTTTACAAGCTAAAACTTCTCCCACAACAATACCTTCTAAACTACCTTTAATAGATTCTTTAGACTCAATACCTTCTACTTCCAATCCTAAGTCGGTAAGTAATTCGCCAGTTTTGGATGCTTCCCAATCTACTTGTAAGAATTGTTGCAACCAATTGTACGATATTTTCATATGATTTCCTTGAAGATTTTCAGATGCAAACTTAAAAAATTTATAGTTAAAATCAGGTGTTAAAAGCAAAAACAAAGCAATAAAATTGGAGGCAAATTCTTTCAATTTTAAAAAAAAGCCGTATCTTAGTAGCTGGTTTTTTAGGAAGCTTACTAACCCCAATTAATAAACATGAAGAAACTAACCCCTTTCTTAATGTTGTTATTTTCTATAACAGCATTTGCTCAAATCCCAACGTATTATAATGATGTAAACCTTACTTTAACAGGTGTAGCGCTGAAGAATGAGCTAGCGACTAAGATCATTAATACACATACAAATAGTTTATCGTATTCCAACATTTGGGATGCTTCAAAAATTACAGATGTAAACCCATTGAACAGTGCCGAAGTGCTTTTAATCTATGGTTATGAAGATGGCTCTGATGGCGATTCTGGTAATGATCGAGAACGAGGACTCAATGATACCTGTGGTGCTGGAAGTTGTGTAGGTTTATGGAATAGAGAACATGTGTTTGCAAATTCTCTGGCCGACCCTGACTTAGATGCTTCAGGAACAAGTGGCCCTCCCTATGCCGATGCACACAATTTAAGACCATGTGATTCTCCAACAAATTCATCCAGAGGTAATAAGTTATTTGCTACGGGCTCTGGAAATTCAGGTGCCGTTACCGGAGGATGGTATCCGGGAGATGAATGGAAAGGTGATGTTGCAAGAATTGCTATGTATATGTATTTACGTTATGGTAGCCAGTGTTTACCTACTTTCCTTGGTGTTGGTAGTAGTGCTTCTACTCCTGATGACATGATTGATCTTTTCTTACAATGGAATGTAGATGATCCTGTTTCAGATTTTGAAAAACAACGTAATACCTATCATGATGGTGTTTCGACTTACTCTCAAGGAAATAGAAATCCATTTATAGATAATCCAGCTTTTGCAACAACTATTTGGGGAGGAGCTCAAGCTGAAGATCTTTTTGGTGGAGGAAGCAGCGACACAGAAGCACCAACCGTGCCTACTAGTTTAGCTTCTTCAAATATTACAGGAAGTTCATTCTCTGTTTCTTGGACAGCTTCAACTGATAATGTTGCGGTAACTGGATATAACGTTCTTTTTAACGGTTTGGTAGTAGGAACTTCAAATACTACAAGTTATGATGCAACTAGTCTATCCGCTTCAACGGCATATACGGTGACTGTTCAAGCATATGATTCGGCAGGTAACACCTCGAGCGCAAGTTCTTCAATAGTTGTCAATACCACGTCCGGTGGTGGGGGATCAGCGACAGATCTTTTTCTTTCTGAATACATAGAAGGAACATCGAATAATAAAGCCCTTGAGGTTGCTAATTTTACAGGTAGTACTGTAGACCTAACCATATACTCTCTTAAAAAACAAACCAATGGAGCAGGTTCCTGGTCAAGTGGCTTGTCCCTAACAGGGAATTTGGCCAATGGTAGTGTTTTTATTGTCGCTCATAGTTCGGCAGACGTAGCTATTACTAGTGTCGCTGATATCACCACTGCTGGCGCTCAAATAACTTTTAATGGAAATGACCCAGTAGGGCTATTCAAAAATGATGTTTTAATTGACATTATTGGGACTTTCGATGGAGGCGTTACCAATTTTGCGCAGAATCAAACTTTGCAGAGAAAGTCTTCAGTGTCAAGTCCAAATACAACATATACCACTTCAGAATGGAATTTTCTAGCAACGGACACCTTTTCAGGGTTGGATTCGCATACCTATGATGGAAGCGGAACACCTGACACCGATGCACCTACAATTCCTGCTAGTCTTTCTTCTAGTAATATAACGGTTACTACTGTTGATCTTTCTTGGAGTGCTTCTACCGACAATATTGGAGTAGCGTCTTATGCAATATATAACAGCGGTTCTTTAATAGCTAGTACAACAAGTACGAGTCACACCTTAACTGGATTAACGGGAAATACCTCGTATTCATTTACAGTTCGAGCTAATGATGCTGCAGCTAATCAATCTGGAGATAGCAATATTGAGAATGTCACCACAGCTACTGCTGATACTGAGGACCCTACCGCACCGACCAGTTTAGTTGCCAGTAATACTACGCAAACGACTACCGACTTATCTTGGACGGCAGCAACCGATAATGTTGGTGTTACCTCATATACTATATATCAAGGAGGTTCTGAAATAGGAACTTCAAGTACCATTAGTTTTAGTGTAACAGGGCTAACAGCCAGTACATCCTACTCTTTCACTGTAAGAGCTAATGATGCAGCTGCCAATCAGTCTACGGATAGTAACTCGGAAAATATTACAACTTCCTCTGCACCCTCTGGTGTAGCAACCGACCTTTATTTCTCAGAATATATAGAAGGAACATCAAATAACAAAGCTTTAGAAGTTGCGAACTTTACAGGAAGTAGTGTTGATCTATCTATATACTCCATTAAGAAACAAACAAATGGAGCAGGTTCTTGGTCTAGTGGATTGTCATTAACAGGAACATTAGTTAATGGAGATGTTTTTGTTGTTGCCAATAGCTCAGCTGATGCCGCGATTACCGGAGTTGCTGATATCACTACGGGAGGAACTCAAGTAACATTTAATGGAAATGACCCTGTAGGTTTATTTAAAAATGATGTACTTATTGATATTATCGGAACGTTTGATAGCAGTGCAACTTTTGCTCAGAATACAACGCTGAGAAGAAAATCTACCATAACCAGTCCTAACACTACCTATACTACTTCTGAATGGGATACATTCCTTACCGATAACTTTGCGGGAATTGGATCTCACACTATAGATGGAACTCATACATTCTTAGGGAATACTGATAGTGATTGGGATACAGCACCTAATTGGAGTATTGGAACAGTACCAAGTAATACAGATGTTATTATTAGTGCTGGGCAAACAGTGAGTGCTTCTGGAAGTATTTCGGTGGCAGGCTTAACACTTGAATCTGGAGCTGCACTTACCGTAACTACAAATGTTACCAACTCTGGTACAGTAACTGTCAATTCTGGAGCTTCAATAATTGCGAAGAATTCAACAGCTTTTGACCTTACATACAATAGACTTCTAGGAACTCCTAATTGGTATTTAGTGTCATCTACTGTTACCAACGAGACACTACAGGATATTATAACTAATCATACTTTTGCCACCGGTACTGGAAGCAACGTCGGTATTGGAGATTACGTAAATAGTACGCCCGGATGGACGTATGCTACGTCAGCAACCACAGGTACTTTAGCCAGTGGGGAAGGGCGTTCTGTAAAGTTATTCATATCTGGTAATATCTCGTTTACTGGAGCTATGCCTTTAAGCGATGTTAGTATTACTATCTCGGATGGAGGTGGTAGTGGAAATGGGTTTAATTTAATAGGAAATCCTTTCCCTTCTTACATGGCAGGGAATCATACTTCTCCGCTCGCTTCTAACAATATTTTAAGCGCCAATTCGGGAATATTAGAAGAACAAACTATTTGGTTCTGGGATCAAGTTGACAAAGAGTATGATCAAATAAATCAAGCCAGTGCACTTGTCGATGGTATTCGATATATTCCGCCTGGTCAAGGATTTTTTGTCAGGTCAAACTCGTCCGGAGGTAGCTTTAGCTTTCCTGAATCTATGCAAAGTCATCAAAGTACAGATGTGTTTTCGCGATCTGGAAATAACAATAATGATTCTGCTCACATCAAATTGAAGTTAAGCGATCAGACATCCAATAGAAACACAGACATTATCTATTTGCCCGGTGCAACACTTGGGTGGGACAATGGTTTTGACGCAAGTCTTTTTGGAGGAGCAAGTACAAGTCTATCTATTTACACACAGCTTGTAAATGACAATCAGGGTCAAAATTTAGGTATCCAATCACTTCCGAATGCTAGCTTCGATAAGGTCATCGCGGTTGGGGTCCGTGCGTCGGCTGGAACTGAGATTACAATCTCTGCAGAAATTGTTCAACTCCCTAATGGAAATGAAGTGTATTTAGAAGATAGGTTGAATGGTAGTTTTACACTTCTAAATGCTACTTCTAATTATACCACAACGCTTACAACCGCTATAAGCGGTACCGGGCGCTTCTATATTCATACAAGTGCAGAAGCCCTGAGTATAGATGATATTGTGCTTAGCAATGTGGATGTGTATACAAACGACAACAATGAACTACGCATTATTGGAATACAAAATGCGAATACGAATCTTGATTTTTATGATATCATAGGAAAAAAGGTTTTCAATACTTCCTTTATTGGAAATGGTAATAACACTATTACGCTACCCGATTTAAAAACAGGAATTTACATTATTCAATTACAGACTCCGCAAGGAAAGCTAAGTAAGAAAATAGTGATCGAGTAACAAACACATGTTTATTAGGTAAAAAGTATTGAATCATGAATAATCAAGCAAAAAATAGAAACAACGAATTAATTACACGTAAAAAGGCCTTACAAAAAATAGGGAATTACGGAAAATATGCAGCATTAACAGCCATAGGCACTTATGTGCTTTTGTCTCCAAAAAAGGCGCAGGCTGCAAGTCCTGAAGATCCAGGAACAGGTTTTTAAGAACGTTAAAATAATAATATACTTAATTAAAAAACTTATTTTTAAGCCTCATCAAATGATGGGGCTTTTTTGTAAGTAGTTATGTTAGATACGTACTACTTCTATTTATCAAAATACCTTTTAATGAGATACTACATTTTAGTTTTAACCGTATTCTTTCTATTATCATGTTCAAAAAAAGAAAATGAAAGATTAGAAAAAGGAACCTATAGAGCGGAACTTCTTGTACAGGATAGCCAGATTTTACCTTTTATTTTTGAAGTTGATGATGAAAAATCACTCAGAATATTTAATGCTGATGAAGTTATTGATGTAGACGAAATTATCTATAAAAATGACTCCGTCTATATACAAACTCCCGTTTTTGAAGGAGTTATTATCGCCAACATAAAAAATGGTGTGTTACAAGGTAACTTTGTTAAAGAAAGTTTAGATAGAATTGTTCCCTTTAAAGCGGTAAAGAACACGGAGAGATTCTCCATATCTTCTCAAGATTCTCCTGCAATAGTGGAGGGAATTTGGGAAGCTGTGTTTAGTCAAAATGTAGCAGAAGATGAATATGTCGCCAAAGGAATTTTTAAACAAGTAGGAAACGCAGTTACGGGTACTTTTAGAACTACCACAGGTGATTACAGATACTTAGAAGGTGTTATGGATAACGACTCTTTAAAACTTTCTACTTTTGATGGAGCACATGCCTTTTTATTTCATGCCAAGGTAACAGATTCAACCATGACAGGTGTTTTCTATTCTGGAAACCACTGGAAAGAACCTTTCGTTGCAAAGAGAAATGATACTTACGAACTCCCTTCTGCTAATGAATTGACTTTTCTAAACAAAGGATACGATCGTTTTGATTTTAGTTTTGAAAACGAGCAGGGAGAACTTGTTTCTTTAAAAGACAAACATTTTCATGGTAAAGTAGTTGTTGTACAAGTGATGGGCACTTGGTGCCCGAATTGTTTAGATGAGAGCAAGTATTATACAAAGTATGTACGTGAACATCCAAATTCAGATGTTGCTTTTGTTGCACTTGCTTTTGAATATGCAAAAACAAAGGATATTGCATTACAACGAATTAAAAGGCTAAAAGATAAGATTGGAATTCCTTATCCCATTTTGTTAGCGCAATATGGATCTTCTGATAAGAAATTAGCACAGAAAAAATTACCTATGCTGAATCATATCATCTCCTACCCTACAAGCATATTTATTGATAAAAAAGGAAATGTTCGAAAAATACATACTGGATTCAACGGTCCTGCAACTGGGCAAAAACATCTAGACTTCCAAAAAGAATTCGAAACTTTCGTTAACAGTTTATCTAAAGAATAATCTAATGATTCCCTTTCTTTAATACCTGTGGAAATTTCTTTTTAAATCTATTCAACCTAGGTATAGAAACTGCCTTTACATAAGGCTGGTTAGGGTTTCTCCTTTCGTAATTCTGGTGATACTCTTCTGCCTTATAAAACTTTGTATGCTTGGTAACTTCAGTTACAATCTTACCTTTGTATACTTCTTTGTTTAATGTAGCAATCACATCATCAATAATCTTCTTCTCCTTGTCATTACCATAAAAAGCTATTGATCTATATTGTGTACCATAATCTGGATGCTGTCCATTTTTAGTAGTGGGATCATGTGATCCAAAGAAAACCTTGACCAACGTTTTAAAACTAACTTTTTCTGGATTATAATGCACCGCTACAGTCTCTGCATGTCCCGTTCTTCCTGTACCAATCTTTCTATAAGTAGGGTCCTTGGTAAATCCACCTGCATATCCTGAAACAGCTTCTTCCACTCCTCTTACACTTTCGAAAATAGCTTCTACACACCAAAAACATCCACTTGCAAAATAAGCAACTTTTAAATCTTTGTTGGTTTGTACTATTGTTTCACTCTTTTCTTGTGTCGTTACGTTGTTGTCGTTTGTGAACCCAAAGCAAGAGATTAATAAAAAAAAGGAGAATATTGTTGTTACTGTTTTTAAAGTTTTCATTTGTTCTATGTTTTATCGCTTGGTCGGAAGTACTATCGTTTTTATACAATTGTTTACAACTTTAGGATTTTGTTAAGAATCATTATTGTAAAAAAAGATGCAGATACTTACATTTGTTACTCAAAGATATTGATTATTCATGGAGCATTTTATCGTTTCTGCACGTAAATATAGACCTCAAAATTTTGAGGATGTTGTTGGGCAACAAGCTATTACCAATACGTTAGAAAATGCAATAAAAAATAATCACTTAGCGCAAGCCTTGTTATTTACTGGCCCAAGAGGTGTAGGAAAGACATCTTGTGCAAGAATCTTAGCAAAAAGGATCAACCAAGAAGATCTTAAGGGGGGTGAAGATGAGGATTTTGCTTTCAATATTTTTGAATTGGATGCTGCCTCTAATAACTCTGTAGATGACATTCGTAGCCTAACGGATCAGGTTCGTATCCCGCCACAAACTGGTAAATACAAAGTGTATATTATCGATGAGGTGCACATGTTATCTCAAGCAGCTTTCAACGCTTTTTTAAAAACACTAGAAGAACCTCCAGCACATGCCATCTTTATCTTGGCAACGACAGAAAAACATAAGATTATTCCAACGATACTATCTCGTTGTCAAATTTTTGACTTTAAGCGAATTAGTGTTCTGGACGCTAAGAACTACCTGAAAACGATCAGTGAAAAAGAAAATATTAATGCTGAGGATGACGCTTTGCATATCATCGCTCAAAAGGCAGATGGTGCAATGCGAGATGCATTATCTATTTTTGATAGGGTGGTTAGTTTTTCTGGAAACAATCTTACCAGAGAAGCTGTTACTCAAAACCTAAATGTATTAGATTTTGAAACTTATTTTACCATGACGGACTTGCTGCTCGGAAATAAGATCCCTGAAGTGTTAGTAGCATTTAACACCATATTGAGCAAAGGCTTTGAAGGGCATCATTTTATTAATGGGCTAGCTTCTCATTTCAGAGATTTATTGGTTGCTAAAGATACCGCTACGTTAGAGCTACTGGAAGTAGGTGATGCTACAAAGAAGAAATACTTAGAGCAATCTGTTAAAACCCCAATTGGGTTCTTGGTGCAAGCTATAGATAAGGCAAATGGCTGTGACTTAAGTTATAGGGCTAGTAAAAATCAAAGATTATTGGTCGAACTAACCTTAATGCAAATTGCCTCTATCACTTTTGATGGAGAAAAAAAAAAGTCAGCTAACTACATAATTCCTGCGACTTTTTTCACATCTATTATTCCAGCTGCCAAAGAGTTAAAAAAGCCGAAACCGCTAACAATAAAGAATGAAAGTCCTAAAATAGTAGCAGAACCTAAACCTGAGATAAAGAAACCTGTCCTTAAGAATATTACTAGACGTTCCTCCGCGCTTTCTTTAAAAAGTGTTCATCAGAAAAAGGAAGAAAAGAAATCTGACGTTCAAGAAAATTATGACAACCATCCTAAAACGCCATTTACGCAAGAAGAGCTATTAAAGACGTGGAAGAAGTACTACGGTAAGTTGATTAAAAAAGGGGAAAAATCGATTGCCTCTATCTTGATTGCAGACGAACCTTTATTAAAAGACAATTTTGTTGTTCAATTTACTTTGCCAAATACATTGATGAAGGATCAGCTTAGGCAAGGAACTCCTAAACTATTAAAACACTTACGTGAATCTTTGAACAATTACGGAATTTCATTAGACGTGCAGGTAAATGAAACTATAGAGAAAAAGTTTGCCTATACGCCACAAGAAAAGTACAATAAGTTAAAGGAGAAAAATCCGATGATCGAAAAGCTAAAAGATCGCTTTCAATTAGATTTATAATTTATACTTTATCTCCAACATATATCAAAGTACAATCTTTCTTTGGTAACGCTTTCGATTCAAATTCTACTAACAAGTAAATCTCTTCATCTTTTGTAATTACAAATAAAGGTACAGACTCTAAATGCTGATGCAATGTATCCAAACTAGACTGATAGGTTTCATCAGAGTCAATCTTAATTTCGTGAATCTGCGGAAAATCTCTTACGGCTTCGCTCAAATTTATGTAATCATCTTTAGGTGAAAAGAAAACATCTTTTTGTGCAAAATCTTGATCTTTCACTTCTTGAGCTGTAGCCAAACGAAAAGCTCCATGCTCTCCAAATTCTTTAGACAAGTTTTTTAATGCATATTCATTTACCGCATCACTTCCCGTTAAAGCAATGAGATAACCAATATCATTTAACTCAATATTATCGGATAGATCATCGTCATAAATATTGAATTCGAACGCCTCTACTCCTTCTTTTTGTGCATGCTCAATAAACATTTTATTAGAATCTATAAGTACTACCCGTTTACCAAATTTCTGCAAGTAATTCGCAATTAACCTGGAGGCCTTAGAAGCTCCTACAATTAAAATGCCATCAGAATCTTTAAGAAAAACACCAACTATTCTTGCAAATAAGCGCGCGGTTGTAGCATTTAATAAAACGGTTCCCAATACGATCATAAATACTAAAGGAGTAATATATTCGGCTCCAGCAACTCCTTGTTTTAACAACTTGCTTCCGAACAGGGAAGCAATACCTGCTGCTACGATACCCCTTGGCCCTACCCAACTAATGAATAGCTTTTCATTTAATTTCAGGTTAGATTTATATGTACTTAAAAGCACTGCTAATGGCCTGATCACAAAAACGACCAAAATAAACAATACCGCAGTTTTCCAATTATATAGTAATAAGAGATCTTCAATGTTAATATTGGCAGCGAGTAGTATAAACAGCATCGAAATAAGCAATACACTTAAAGATTCTTTAAAGTATAACAGTTCTTTTAAGTTGTTCAGCTTGCTATTTCCCAACACCATTCCCATGACCACCACAGCTAGTAACCCTGACTCATGTGCAAAGATTTCAGATTCTACAAAAACCAGCAATACTGTAGATAATGATACCACATTCAGGAGATAGTGCGGAATCCATTTTTTATTGATCACAAAAGCCAATGCATGGGCAAAAGTAAATCCGAATGTAGTTCCAAATAACAAGATTTTACCAAACTCCGTCAAGGCTGTTTTGGTAAACCCACTATCTCCTCCAACACTTATAAATTCAAATACCAATACAGCTACCAAAGCGCCAATGGGGTCGATCAAAATACCTTCCCATTTTAAAACGGTAGATACATCTTTCTTCAGTGGAATGTTTCTAAGAATCGGCGTAATTACCGTAGGTCCCGTTACAATGATCAATCCTGAAAATAGAAAAGACAACTCCCAACTTAAACCAAAGATATAATGCGCTGCAACACCTGCCCCAAAAAATGTAACTGCAGAACCTAATGTTATCAACTTTGTAATTACAGGGCCTACATTTTTAATTTCGTTCCGCTTAAGGGTCAATCCACCTTCAAAAAGTATAATGCTAATGGCTAAAGAAACAAAATAATATAGATAATCTCCAGGGAAAAGTCCTTTTTTGCCATTCCAAATAGGTTCAATGTACTTAGATCCATCATCTGTTAAAAATTCTGATGCTATCGGTCCGACGAGTAGCCCTATTAAAATTAAAGGTAGAATGGCTGGAATTTTAAGTTTCCATGCAACCCACTGTGCTAAAATTCCTAAAATAATGATCCCCGCGAGCTCTAACATACTGATATTAAGTTTATCTAAAAATACTAAAATCTGTCTTCATACCTTCAGCGCAAATAAAAAATTTATCCTTTTTCAGCTTTCATTTTATTTGCTATCTTGTGCTTGAAACACAAACTCACAAAGGCACTTGCAAAAGATACAAAAGATACTCATAGGAATCGCTTTTTCGCCAAATTTAAAAGCCAATTTCTTTGAAGCAGCTAGAATTGCCAATATGTTCAATTCTGAATTAGTGGGTGTTCATGTAGGCGACAAATCAACAGAAAAAGAACAAGCTCTCGCAGATTTGATTCATGAAACTCCTAAGCTAACAATTCCATTAAAAACGATATGGCAAAAGGGAAATCCTATAGATGTGCTGTTAGAAGCTACCAAAGAAGAGTCTATAGACTTACTAATACTTGGAGCACTTAAGCAGGAAAACATATATAAGTACTATGTCGGGTCTATAGCAAGAGAGTTGACAAGAAAGGCGACCTGTTCTGTCTTATTATTAATCAAACCATCTGTAGAAAGAATTGCCTGTAAACAGATTGTAGTAAACGGCCTTAAAGACCAAAGAACGAAAGAAACTATTCAAGCTTCTTTTTTGATCTCTAAAGGTTTGGGTTGTAAACGAGTTACTATTGTAGAAGAAATTAGCCAGAGTGAAATTCATGTCAAAGTAAACGATGATGCCTCCTTGAGAAAGGCAACCATAAGAAAAGAGCGTCTTAAAATGAGAGAGGATTCTAGGGTCAATAAAATTTTAGAAGAAATAGACACCAAGGATATTACCGTAAAAAAACAAAGTATTTTTGGTAAAAGAGGATATTCCATTGGACATTACGCCAAAGTAAAAAGGGCAGATCTTTTGGTGATGAATGCTCCGAAAAAAACGGGTCTTTTAGATCGAATGTTTCCACATGACTTAGAATATATTTTATCAGAATTACCAACCGATGTATTAATAGTTAAATAAATGAGTAAAAAAGGTACTGTTAAAACATTTGTAGGCCAATTACCACAGAATATTTTTTCTGGTTTTGTGGTTTCATTAGTGGCGCTCCCATTGGGACTTGGTTTAGCATTGGCATCTGGCGCTCCACCTATTTCTGGGGTTATTGCTGCTATTGTTGGCGGAATCGTTTGTACGATCCTTGGAGGTTCTCATGTTACTATTACTGGACCAGGGAATGGACTGGTTGTCGTTATTTTAAGTGCCATCACCATCTTGGGGAATGGGAATATGTATGAGGGGTATCTCTTTACACTGGCTGCCGTTATTATTTCTGGCGGACTTATGTTTATCTTAGGTATTTTAAGACTTGGATCATTAAGTAACTTCTTCCCTTCCTCAGCAATTCAAGGAATGCTCGCTGCCATTGGGATTGGAATTTTTGCCAAACAAGCACACGTAATGTTAGGAGACCTCTCTGCAAAGGGAAGCATTATAGAATTACTTCTGTCAATTCCGAATGATATGTTCAGTTATGTTCAAACAAATAGTACTAGTGTTTTCTATGCGGGTTCTATAGGAATTATCAGCTTGTTAATTATGATTTTTTATAGCAAGATCAGAAATAGATATTTTCAGTTGGTTCCAGCTCCTATGTGGATCATTGTATTCAGTATAGGTTTCTACTACTATTTTGATGTATTTTCTTCATCAAAATACCCGATAGATCAAGAGCTATTAATTAATTTACCCGATAAGATCTTTGCTAAATTCCCACAACCAAATTTTGACAAATTATTTGAACTTGAATTTATAAGCGCCGTTATAGCCATTACATTGATTGCTAGTATAGAATCCTTATTGAGTATTAAAGCAGTTGATAAACTGGATCCGATGAAGCGTAGGTCAAACATTAATAAAGATATTAGAGCTTTAGGTATTGCTACAGTGATTAGCGGTTTTTTAGGAGGGCTAAATGTAGTAACTGTAATTGCAAGAAGCTCCATCAACGTAAATAACAAAGGAAGTAACCGATCGGCCAACCTATTTCATGCTATCTTTTTAGTGCTATTTGTTTTGTTATTGGCCAGTGAACTTAGACATATTCCACTATCAGCATTAGCAGCCATATTAGTATATACAGGTTATAAACTAGCGTCACCTGAGAACATTCGGAAGACTTTTAGAATTGGTTCGGAGCAGCTAATCATCTTTATGGTTACATTGTTAGTTACAATCACCACAAACCTTATTACGGGAATTATTGTGGGTATAATCGCTACCTTCATTATACATGTAATTATTAATAAGAATTTTGGAATGTTTGCTGGTAATCTATTCAAACCTAACGTTTTAATGTTTAAGGAAGATGACACCTATTATGTGAGTGTTAAGAATTTTTCAAGTTTCCTAAACTACACCAAATTAAAGTCAAAGCTAGATCAGATTCCCGAAACAGAGGATGTAATCATCGATTTTTCTATGTGCGATTTTGTGGATCATTCTGTGATGGAAAATGTGTATAGTTATTCTGAAAGTTTTAAGCGAAAAGGAGGTTATTTCGAAGTGATAGGATTAGACGGTTACAAGTCTGGAAGTGCACATCCTTTTGCCTTGCGGAAATTTGCACTTTCCAAACCAAAAGATAAAAAACATAGTTTGACAAAGCGACAAAAATCGTTACGATCTATTAGTGAAGAGTTACAATGGAGCTACCAAGAGATACCACAGGAAGAAATCACTGAGCTTCCTGAGTTCGGCTATTTCAAAACACGTCAGATAAAGAAAGTATCAAACATTCTATCGAATGATCATTGTAGTTTGTTTGATATTGATTTCTCTGAAGGAGAACTAATCGCTAAACAGAATATAAAAGCTACAATGATACATATTGGCCTGGATAAAGGTATTCCAGAGTTCACACTCGATAGAGAAGGTATCTTTGAGTATATTATTCATTTTGCTGGTTTTAAGGATATAGACATCGACGATCATCCAGATTTTTCTAAACGTTTTTACCTTTCTGGAAAAAATGAAGAAAAAATACGTGCTTTTTTCACGGATGAGTTAATTTTGTTCTTCGAAAGCAATACCTATTATCACATCGAATCCAATGAAAAAGGATTATTGATTATAGGAAAAGAAAGATTAGCCGGTGTAAAAGAGATTAAATCGCTTGCTGATTTTGGAATTCGTTTGACACAAATTATTAGTAATGTTAGGACTACAGTTTGAGACCAAAACTTCTTGGGTAGAAGTAGCTAAAAATGGGCTACAACAATTGTTAACAGATCATGCTTTTGCAGAGCAAAAAGCGGCTTCTAATGCTGTTTCAATCATTATCAACTACTCTGAAGAAACAGCCTTAGTAAAGGATATGAGTGATATTGCTATTGAAGAAATGGAACATTTTAGAATGGTTCATGATTTAATGGTAGGACGTGGTATGGTATTAGGTCAAGCCGCCAAAAATGATTACGCTTTAAGACTTCAAAAATTCTTTCCGCATACCAAAGATAGAACGGAAGCTTTGATACATCGTTTATTAGTTGCTGCCTTAATTGAAGCCAGAAGTTGCGAACGTTTTAAGGTATTCTCTGAAAATATGGAAGATGAAGAACTAATAGTATTCTACAAGGATTTAATGATCTCCGAAGCAAACCATTACACCTTATTCTTAGGTCATGCTCGTGATTATATGGATCGTAGTATGGTAGATGAAAAATGGAATGCACTTCTTGCCTTTGAAGCTGAGATGATGAAAGAAAGAGGAAATTTAGCAAAGGTTCATGGGTAATATTCCTAGTATTTCTATACTAAAACATATAAATTAAATATTAATCAAAAAATAAATGCAATGAAAAAGTTACTGCTCTACGCATGTATAGCTATGTCACATGTAGTTATATGTCAAACAAAAACTAGTTTAAAAGTAAGAGAAAGTGTTGAATATAAAGACCCCGTTAGAGTTCATGAAATTCTTTCCATTCATACTACTAAATCTGGGCGAACAGGTATTATTAGAAAAGCGAAGAAGAAAATACAACTTGATATATTCGATCAAGGTTTAAAAAAAACCTTTTCTAAAACAGTAGAACACCACAAAAAAGAGGTTTTTGTCGGAGAGATTTTCCATAAAAATGAAATTAAGTTTTTTACTGTTTTTAGCCCTAAAAAAAAGGAGCGTATCTTATATTGTCACATCTTTAACTTAGCTACCAAAACCCACAAAAAGGTAAAACTCTTCAGTACTACAGTGGCAAAACAAAAAACCTTATTCTATGCAAAGAACAAGCGACAAACGAGTTTTGCTATTTCTCCAAATGGAGATTACTTCGCTATCAATACGGACAATTATAAAAAGAATATTAATTCTTATACAATCCGAGTTTTTGATTCAAAAACCTTAAAATTACTTTATAAAAAAGTATATCAAGCTCACGCAGATAGATATTTTGAGCCCAATGATTTATTAATTGAAGATGACAAAACAGTGTATGCATTGGGAAAATCGTTTTTAAAAGGAAAATCTGAAAAAAAGAATAAAAAAGTGAACTATCAATTTATCTTGAATAAGATCACGCAAGAAAAAAGTACAGCTTTAAAAATAAATTTAAAAAATGAACTTATACAATCTTTAGTATTCTCTAATGTAGATAATAAGTTACACCTTCTGGGGTTTTATTCAGAAAAAAATGCAGGAAGAATTAAAGGTGGTTGTGACTTGATTATAGATACAAACAATTTCTCTATTGCAGGTAAAAAAAAGCATGAACTTCCGAAAAAAGTTTATGATGATTTGTATAATAATAAGGCATCGGAGCGCAAGAAAAACAAGAAAAAGGAGCTTACTAATTTTAGCGTTGACTATGTATTAAATGACGATCAAGGGAATACTTTTTTAATTGCTGAAGAGTTTTACGTTACATACTCTTATGTAAGTACTGGTAATTTTGGAGGTCATACAACAACTATTTATCATTATGATGATATATTAGTATTGAAATTTGATCGTAATGGAGAATTAAATTGGGGACGTAGTATTTTTAAACGATCAACCGCTCCTTCGTATAATGCTTTTATAAAAAATGGAAAGTTACAAGTCATTTTAAATTCAGGAAAAAATCTTACTCATAAAAAAGATGGTAGAACCAAAGTGTCTAAAGGGTGGTTTGAATCTTCATCTTTGTATAATATTATTTTTTCAAAAGATGGTAAAATAAGCTATGAAAAAATTCAAGATAATAAAGGAAAAACATATTATCTTCCCTATTATGGCACCTTTGAGAATAACACTTTCATAATGCCTAGTACCAGTAAAAAAAGGAAAAGGTTTATGATTTTAGAGTAATCGCTTTCAATAAAAATGTTCAGCAGAGAAGAATCAACACAATTACGTAAAGAATTTTGGACAAGTTTTGGAAAATCGTTTCCGAGAAAATGGTTATTATACAACACGAAAATAAAAGGGTTTAGTTTCAAGTTCGTAGCAGATAGAAAAAAAGCTATGGTTTGTATAGATCTTGAACATCCGGATGCTATTGCCAATGAGTTATTATACGATCAGCTATTGGCCCTAAAGAACTTACTAATTTCTGATTACCTTCCCGACGCTATATTTGATGATTCTTATGAGCTAGAAAGCGGTAAAGTGATACATAGAATTTATGTGCCTCATGACAAAAAGTTTAGTATTTACAACAAAAATTCATGGCGAGACTGTTATGAGTTTTTTGTGGAAACCATGCCGCTATTTGAATTGTTCTTCTATGAGTTTGAAGATTTTATAAAACAGGCTATCTAATAAAACAAGTACAAATAAAAAGCGCTCCAATGGAGCGCTTTAAATTCAAATAATTATACACGTATTCTTATATTCTTAACTTAAGAATTGGATACTCAATGGATAGTTCGGAGCCTGATTATTACTTGCTTTGATTGCGTTGATGATTGGAAAAATAAAATAGAAAATTCCGATCAATAAAAACCCTAACAAACCTAATCCGAAAAATAGCACTAACGGAATACACATTAATACATAGATAAACATACTAATCCTAAAGTTCAGGATCGATTTACCATGTTGGTCCATACCGATCACTTCATTCCTCTTTACTAACCACAAGATTAATGGTACCACAAAGCCTCCTATAATTGTTACCAGATCTAGCAACTGGCTTAAATGGGTAATCACTAATAATTGGTTATCTTTTCTCATGATACTACTTTTAAATGGTTGACTCTCTATTATATAGACGCCAAAATTTTAAGTTTGTTACATAATTATTTCCGTTCAACTTTATGCGGTATATTTGCCCAATGATTCAAAACGATACCATTATTGCACTAGCAACGCCTGCAGGTGTAGGTGCTATTTCTATAATCAGATTATCTGGAGAGGAAGCTATTACTATCGCTTCTCGCTTCTTTACTTCTGTGCGTAGTAAGCGTCTTAAGGATCAAAAATCGCATACGATTCATTTAGGGCATATTACCGATCATGGAAAAATTGTGGATCAAGTTTTGGTATCTATTTTTAAAAACCCTCACTCCTACACTGGCGAAAATGTGGTAGAAATTTCTTGTCATGGATCTAGTTATATTCAGCAAGAGATTATTCAATTATTTCTACAAAACGGGTGTAGAATGGCAGATAATGGTGAATTTACCATGAGGGCCTTCTTAAATGGAAAAATGGACTTATCTCAGGCGGAAGCAGTAGCGGATGTGATTGCGTCTAACTCTGCAGCATCGCACCAAATGGCCATTCAACAAATGCGTGGAGGAATTAGTAATGAGTTGGAAGAATTACGCGGGCAATTATTAGACTTTGCGGCTTTGATTGAGTTAGAGTTAGATTTCTCTGGTGAAGATGTAGAATTTGCAGATAGAACTAAGTTCAAAGAATTGGTAAACACTATTTCTTCTGTATTAAAGAAACTGATTGATAGTTTTGCATTTGGGAATGCTATGAAAAACGGAATTCCAGTCGCTATTATCGGAGAACCAAATGTTGGGAAATCTACCCTACTGAATACCTTATTGAATGAGGAAAAAGCGATTGTTTCTGAAATTGCCGGAACCACTAGAGATGCCATCGAAGATGAACTAATCATTGAAGGGGTTGCTTTTCGATTTATTGATACTGCCGGGATTCGTGAGACGGATGATGTTGTGGAGAGTATCGGAATTAAAAAAGCCTATGAAAAAGCTGAAAATGCTCAATTGATCATCTTTTTGATCGACTCAAATAAATTTGCACAAAACAAGAATGCTTTTATACAAGAGATTGACATCATAAAGGAGCGTTTCCCTACTAAAAGGTTGCTAGTTATTGCAAATAAAATTGATGCCTTAGAAGAATTTCAAAAGGAAGATATTCAGTCTTCTATTGAACATATCTTGTTGTTATCCGCCAAGCAAAAAATAGGTATCGACCGTTTAGAAAATGAACTAACAGCACTAGTGAATACTGGAGCACTAAGTAATAATGAAACCATCGTAACTAATTCTCGTCACTTTGAGGCATTGAATCTTGCACTAGTAAGTATCTTATCCGTTAGAGATGGGATCGATGCAAATATCTCTTCAGACTTATTTGCTATTGATATCCGTGAGTGTTTACGTCATCTTGGAAACATTACCGGCGAGTATGATGTAGATAAGGATATTTTAGGGCATATCTTCTCTAATTTCTGTATTGGCAAATAAATTTTATTTCTTTAGTTTTTTTATAGATTAATATGCCCACAATCGTAGCCCTATAAAACCATTGTATAGGAAGAAAATTGATATTACTATTACCGCTATTGAATGTATCCTAAAGTATACTTTTGGAAAGCCTCTTTTCTTTATTTTAAACCCTCTATAAAATGCCCAAACGGAAAAAACTACAAGGAATATAGAGCTTATAAAGAATAGCATAGAATTAAAATTAAAGTTACCTGAGGTCACTCTATTTTCCATTACCAATGAGAATGATAAAAACATAAGTATATAGCACAAACATGCACTCCATAGAATAAGATGGTTTTTAATTGGTTTTTTGCTTTTTGAAAACACTTGTTTTAACATCCAAATTGCGCTTGATAAAAAGAAAATAAATGGCAGTAACATAGACAGCCAAATAGCGAAATTCAAAAATATTCGCGTCGCCCTGGATTCCATTTCTGTGTAGTTTTCATTAAACCATACTGCTGGTTTTCCATTTTCTGAGCCTAATAATACTACTGAAGGTATTCCTTCTTTATCACGATAGAATAAATTATCGCCAGCATAATGTAACGTAGCTTTATATTTTCCGAGTAGTCCAGAGACAATAACTGAATCTTTCAAAAAATTTAATTGGATACCTGCCAACATTCTATCTGAAAAACCAAATAGATCTCGTTTTGGACTCTTAAAGCAATAATACCCTTGATATTTTAATTGAATATCTTTTGGAATAGTCTCTATTTTTCTTTGAAGTACTATTGATTCCTCCGAGAAAAAATAATCCAATACTTCATCAATTATAGCATTTGCGTTACCCTCTCTATTTATAGAAATCACAATACCAAAATTCGCATCTCTAGAATACATAAATCGAGATGCAAAACCATCAATGCCTCCACTATGGCCATAAAAGCGATATCCATTTTTCCAAATGGAATAATTGCCCAAACCATATCCGCCTTTCAAACCAGCTTTAGCAGAGATTGAAACCTTGGAATTTTCAATTCTATCAAACGCTTTTTTGGTAAAAATGAGTGAATCCAATTTTCCGCCATCTCTATTGAGCATAAACTTCAAATACTCAGCCATGTCGTTTGCATTTGAGCATAAGCCGCCAGCCGGGCCACCTTGGATAGAATAAAAGGGGACTGAAACATATTTACCTCCTCGGTAATTGTATCCTTGCACTACTTTTATATTTTTTGGTCTCTTGAAGTAGTAACCAGTTTTCTCCATACCAATAGGAGAAAGTATATTCTCTTTTAAAAATTTATGGTACGGCATATTAGAAACTTTTTCAATAATATGCCCAGCCACAACATAACCTGAATTAGAATAGGCTTTTCTGGTTCCTGGTCGCCATCTAGATTTTAAAGAATTTGCATGAGATTTAACTAACTCTATTGTTGCTGGTGCAACAGAGTCTTTAAAATTATATACTGCATTTAGATGAAAATCTTCAAACCCTGAAGTGTGTTCTAAAAGGCTTTCAACAGTGACTGGTGATTCAGCCTCCCAAGGGTTAACAAACGGAATTCCTGGATCGATCTGTTTTATTGGTTGACTTAACTGAATTACATCTTGTCCATACAATTTATAAATACCCAAAGCTGTAAATGGTTTTGATAAAGAACCTACTCTAAATAGATGGCTCGCATTAACTCTTTCTTTGGTTTCTATATTTGCAAACCCTAATCCTCCAGAATAAAGAATACTATCTTTTGTAACAATGGAAATCATCATTCCTGGAATATGTTTTTCATTCATATAATTGTTAAGTTTTTCTAACAATGGATCCATTGGTTCTTGAGCAAAAGAAGTTTTCGAAAATAGTAAGAGAGCTAATAAAACAATTGAAGAAGTGCTTTTTATCATAAGTTAGATATATATTTAAAAGGTCTGTTCTTTACTTTTTGAAGTTGCACATATGCATCTATAAGGTTTTTAAGAATCAGAAAATAAGTTTTATAGTAAAGGTTGTACAACTTACTTTTTCCTAGACAATTTTACGATTTCTGTAAAGGCACCTTTCATCGCGTCATTATTAAAACTATCCACATAATATAATGCGATAGTTGCATTATAATCTAGAAAATGAATGACCGCACTTCCCCAAAAGCCAGTGTGCATAAAACCATTACCATAGGGTGTTTTTATTTCCCAAAGCCCCATCCTATAAGACTCCGCTTTATTACCCTGTTTAGTAATACCATTAGGGCTTAACATGGTTTTGAGGGTTTCTGGTTTTTCAAAGATTTTGCCATTAAATAGACCATGATAGAATTTGGTTAAATCATTAGTTGTAGATACATATCCTCCCCCTCCATATAAATCTACAGAATTGTCCCAATGTGTAGCATCTATATGATTTAAATAACTACTCACCTGTCTTTTTAGTCCTTCAGGTTTTGGCTCTAAGCTTTGCAGCCATGTTGTGGTAAGTTTTAGCTTATCAAAGTTAATAAGTTCTCTATTCGCTTCTGCTAGCCTTTTTCCAGTAAGTCTTTCGATAATCTCGCCTAAAAGTACATAACCAGTATCACTATAATGATAAATTTCACCTGGCTTACCAACAGGGTTTCCATGATCTATAGCAAATTGTATTTGCTCAGTTCGTGTCCATCGCCTATCGGGGTTTTGGATAGCAGTTTTTACATAGTCATCATTCCCTACTGCATAGTCAAAAAGACCACTTGTATGTTGTAAGCAGTGCTTAATTGTAATTGCAGAAAGATTGTAGGCATCTTTCTTTAAGATTTCCTTGTGCTTATTCGAAATATATGCTTGAATTGGGTCGTTGATGTCTAATTTTCCCATTTCTGCTAATCTTAAGATTGAAACAGCTGTAAAAGTTTTAGTTATGCTTGCAATTCTAAAGGGCTGCTTGTCGCTTAATTTTTGATCTTTCATTTTGCTATCAAAACCTGCTGCTCCACTCCACTGAATGTTTAGATTTGGAGCGAGTACCGTCATCATAACCCCACTTGATTTCTGAGTTACTTTATGAAGTAGGTTCTGGAAAACAATTTCTGGATTTTCAATGGTTGGTTTCTGCTGCGCAACACTGATTGCAACAAAGGTGAATGCAAAAAGTATTATAAATCTGATTTTCATTCTATATTATTTTTTACAAAAAAAACCTTTTTTCGAGTTCGTTCATTGTAAAATTTCGTCACAATTTGGCCTATAGCTAACAAAGTTTGGAATTGTAAGCAATTGACTAGGTGTAAATCTTGTATAGTGCTTCACTTCTTTAATAAAATGTGCCTGATCATAATAATTATATGTTGATACATAATGCATCCAATCGTCATTTTTTGTAGCAAAAATATCAGTCACAACTGCTTTAAATCTTCGTAAACATTGATATTTCTTGGGTGTGAGGCCAGTTTCTCTCTTAAAATAACGTTCTATGGTTGAGTAAGAATACTTGGTAGCAGCCATTATTTCCTTTAGATTATAATCAGCACTAATATTTTCAGCTATTTCAATTACAAAACCTTCTCGCTCCTTTTTGTAATAAGACAAAAACCAATTATCTAAAAAACGTACTTTTTCATCCTTGGAAAGCCCAATTAACCATCTAGAAAGTTGAGATATGGTTCCTCCAAAAGCCAATGCACTAAATCCGAATGGATTGTACATAATCTCTTTTGCAGAATTATGAACGAACGGCTGTAAAGAACCTAATGCTCTAGACTTAAATTTAATAAGAATAAAAGAACGAAGTTCTGAAAAATCAAGCACAACTTTCTCATGAATAAAACTAAATAATAGGCTCTTGTTCTGCTGAACCAATTTTCCTTGATACTCAAATTCATAATACCCATCAAGAACAATAATCATATCTGGAGTAATCCCAGGAAAGGCATACAAATAAGTATTGTTATTTAAAAATACAGAAGCATCATCTACTATCCAATAGTAGTCTATATGTCGTGAGATATCTTTGTCTTGCGGTTTAAAGAGCATGTACTAAAAAAACGAATTACTCTCTGTTCTGTTACAATTTAAAAGAAGAAGAAGAAGAAGCCATAATTAACAAAAGGAGTTTACTAATTGTTCTGAGGGAATTTCTATGACTTCTAACTTCTTATAATAATCAAAAAACTCTTATTAAAATAAGTATTTAATATTGGAGAGGTAAGTTTATGTATTAGATCCCCGCAGACCCCTAAGTGAAAATACATAAACTACCTTTCCTTTTTACAATCCATCTAAGATGGACTCTGAGTTAAAATTTCTATACAGAACTCTTAACTGGCAATTTTCCCTGATGTAATATATACATCTCTCTTTATACATATCTCATCAGATATAGTTTAAAAGTAACAAAGAATCGAGCATGTATATCTTAAAATGACACTTATGAAAAAAGACGGTTCCTTTTTGTAATAAGTGGGCATGATTTATTATTCTACTTCACCCCATTTTGTGACCATACTACTATGCAGAAATTTATTGTTGAATAGTATATCTATAAAGAAGAAAAAGCTACAGACTCAGGAATGTTCCATAGCTTAACTTCTTCAAGGCAATTAAAATTATATTGCTTTTTCCAATTCAAAATAAGTTATAGAAAAGGTAGGCCTGCCACATGAATAAACCCCTATCCGAATAAAGGCAAACCTACTTTTCTATTGATTTTTCACTAAATAAAAGTGAAAGGAGGGATCTTTATAATAAGTATTTTTTAAGCGCTTACTTTAAAACCTTTTAACACATTCAAAAGTTCTGATCTTCGTGTTCTTGAAACTTTTAGTTTTGTTCCATCTGTTAGATGCACTTCTCCATATTTTTGTGCATCTCTGTTATAGCTATCCAAGTATTGGATATTTATCATGAATGAATCGTGTATTCGAATAAACCCATGTACCGAGACTCCATCTTCAAAGCTTCCAAGATTCTGAGCAATCGTAATCGATTTTTCTCCATAAGGTCTAACAATCGTATATCTTCCAGAAGACTCGCAATACACAATATCATCTACATTCATTAATTTATACCCTTTTGGTGTAGGTAACAGAATTTTTTTAGATGGATCGTATAAAGAATGTATTTTGTCTTTGATAGTTCTTCTCTGGTGTACTCTTTTCAATTCTAACCTTTCATGATAACGCGCTAAGATCTCTTCTATATCTTCCATTTTTGGAGGTTTTATCACATAATCTAAAGCGTTATGTCTAATAGCCTCTATCGCATAGTCTACTACTTTACACATAAAAACGACTTCGAAGTTAATTTCTGGAATCTTTTTAAGGATCTGAAAACCACTCTTTTCGGGCATTTCCACTTCTAAAAAAACCAAATCTGGTTCTGTTTCTTCAATAGCACTTATACCTTTTTGTACCGTGCTAGCCTGAGCAACAATGGTTACACCTTCAAACAAAGCCAATTTTTTAGATAAACAGCTTCTGGTTTTTAAATCTTTGTCTATAATTATTACTTTGATCATACCGCAACAATTTTAGAGATTAAACAACTAACATAGAACGAAGGGGATACTACAAGCGGGGAGAATAAATTCATGATTCTTAGGATTAAATTCACAACAAACATATTCTCCACTTCCTTTAATGAAAAACAAATTCCACCAAGTGCTACTTCTAAGGATTACAAAGTTGTAATTTTTCCTTGAAGACAAAATCAACGATTTCATTCCATAAAAAATGCATTTCGAAGAATTGTTGATGAATTTCTAAAATTCATTTCTATATTTACATATCGTCATGGTTATCAATGAATAAAAGAAAAGCTTTATATCATATTATTTTTTGGGCAGCTGTCTATTTTTATGATTTAACAACTTATATAGAAGACATAGAAGAGACCGCTTCTATTACAAGCAGTTTAGATTTAGCATTTATAGACCTACTGTTCTATATTGGAATTGCTTATATCAATCTTTATATTTTAATTCCAAAATTATTAAAGAAATTTGGCAAGCTCGCCTACATTACTGGAGTTATATCAATTACTATCCTTACCCTTACCTTGACAATAATTTCTCCAATCTACGATAGTATAGACACTAGTGATAACTCAGATTATCAAATTTTTATAGAACTGTTTTTTTTTACCGCTGATCATTTTCTTTTTATTCTAATCTCTTTTCTATACTGGTATTTTACACAACATAAGGTAGAAAAAGAGCGAGCTTTACAATTGCAAAATGAAAAATTACAAGCACAATTACGATTTTTGAAATCTCAAATAAGTCCCCATTTTCTATTTAATTCTTTGAACAATATTTATTCGCTTGTCATTCAAAAAAATGATAATGCCGCTGTAATGATTGAAAAGATATCGAATATCTTACGTTATATCATCTATGAGGGTAAAAAGAAAAAAGTGACTATGGAAAAAGAAATAGAGTTGGTGGAAAATTATATTGAGTTACAATTTTTAAAAAAATTAAAGAATCAAGAATCTATTGAGTATACCATTAAAGGAGATTTTTTAAATAAAGAGATAGCTCCCTTACTAATAATTAATATTATTGAGAACTGTTTTAAACACAGTAATCTTGAAGCTAATCAAAAAGGCTTCTTACAAATACATATCTTTGAAGAAAATAATAAGCTTACAATACACACCCAAAACACCTATACACCGAAGCCTAATAAAAGAAAAGGAGTCGGTTTACAAAATTTGAAACAACAGTTGAAATATCATTATCCAGCCACTCATTTGCTAAACATTACCGATAAGAATGGCATTTTTAATTTTGAGTTATCTTTAGAGCTAAATTAATTTGATAAAGGTTAAAGCTTTCGTCAAGTTTTATACTGATGCATGAGTAAAAAAGTTATTTATCATATCCTATTTTGGGTATTTATTTATATTTGGGAGTTTCACTTTTTCCTTTTTATGGAAGACTCCTTGAATGCTTCCGATTTTACCCTAGGGCAAACCTTTTTTGATGCTTTTGTGGTATACCTAAATCTATTTATTCTTATTCCAAAGCTCTTAACAAAGTATGGCAGAGCAATGTACATATTTGGCGCTGCAACTTCTTTACTATTAATCGCTTTTTTAGTTGAGTTTGTAGGCTTATACGATCTTTTGAATGACCTTGGAGAAGAGTTTAATAACAGTCCTAATTTGGATATTTTTTCCAAGTTATTCTCTTATTTTATTGAGTTTGCGTTATTTATGATTATTTCTTTTTTATACTGGTATTTTACAAAACACAAGGAAGAGGAACAAAAAATATTGCAGTTTAAGAATCAAAAATTACAAGTGGAACTACAGGCACTAAGATCTCAAGTTAGCCCTCAATTTCTATTTGAATCTCTGAGTCATATTCATTCATTATCTGTGAAGAGTGATCCAAATGCTTCACTAATGATAGAAAAACTCTCGGATATTCTGAGATACATCATTTATGAAGGGAAGCATAAGGAAACTTCCTTACAAGAAGAAATAAGAATGATAGAAAATTATATACAATTACATATTTTACAAAAACCTGAAAGTAAAAAATCTATTCGTTATAAAATTTCAGGTGATTTCTCCAATAAGAAAGTCGCTCCATTACTTTTGACTAGTATTATTGAAAATAGTTTTAAGCGCAGTAATTTAGTATCAGTAGAAAATGATTTTTTAGAGATTGATATTGTGTTAGAAGGTGATTTCTTAACTTTAAAAACGAAAAATACATTTTTATCAAACACAGAAAAAAAAGAGATTGATTTACAAAACCTAAGGTATCAGTTACGGCATATATACCCTGATAAACATTCTTTGACAATAAACACAAAAGATAATGTTTTTTCGTTAAAATTAATTTTAGAATTATTGGTAAGATGAATCTCTTCTTTTAGCAAATACAATCATGAATCAAAAAAAAATAATCTATCATATTCTCTTCTGGGTATTCATTTACTTTTGGGAGTTTCATTTTTTTATGTATATGAATGATACGATTATGGCAGCGGCCGATTTTTCTTTGGTACAAACCTTATTTTTTGCTTCTGTGGTCTACGTTAATCTATTTCTTCTTATTCCAAAATTATTGGTAAAGCGTGGAAAGTTTCTTTATCTTATTGGTATTGGTATTACATTATTAGTGATGTCTTTACTTGTTGAGTTTTCAGAGTCTTATGCACTTTTGGATGATTTGAATGAAGGTATCAACAATAGCCCAGTAATGAATATTTATATGGTGTTATTAGAACACTTTATTCAGTTTTCTCTGTTTATAATAATTTCTTACTTATACTGGTATTTTACCAAACATAAGGAAGAAG
>Ga0316204_10002134_pt1 | contig 46950 bp, 78 predicted proteins | sample 6monrhotite_MG_2_FD_205661 | JGI IMG/M metagenome (GOLD analysis project Ga0316204, IMG submission 205661) | Microbial mat bacterial communities from mineral coupon in-situ incubated in ocean water Damariscotta River, Maine, United States -... | ecosystem: Environmental > Aquatic > Marine >... | reverse complement strand
CTAAACTTGGCGCTCCGCAAGAAGCCGAAAATCGGATCAGTTGATCAAGGGCAACGCCTTCAATTGAAACTTAATCCGACAGCGACCCGCGAGATTGTTGTCGGGACGACCGCCGTCGGCGGGTCGCTTGTTTATTGGAATGTTTATGGATCGGCGAACGAAAATCTAGAATTAGTTATAGCGGTTTCAGATTATCAAACGACCGCCTTAAATACGATGCTCGCAAATGGCAAAACGGTCGGCGTTGCCGGGGAACCGCTTGCGCATTTGGGGAGCGGGGCGGTCCCTGATTTTAATCATCCGGACGCCTCAACCGGAATGACAATTACATATTTCGACGGGCGGGAGGCGCAAACGGCAGACGCGGGGCTTGCGGCAAATGGTCCTTGGACTTCTAACCATAAAGGAGTCGGCGTTTCCTATATTAAGGCCGAACTCGTTTTTGATCCCGTCACGTATGAGCGCGGCGTCCCGGATATGGCTTTCGTGATCCAAGGCGCGCCGATTTTCAGCGACCGCGCGGGCGATACCTACGCAACGAAATCGACTCACAGTTACAGCGCCAACGGCCCCGACATTTTGCGGCATTTTTTGCGGGGCTTCCGGACGGACGGCGGAGTCAAAATTGCAGGGCCGGGGATCGACGCGGACGGCCTGTCCGACTCGACTTTTAACGCGGCAGCAAATGACGCCGACTCGTCTGTTAGTCTTGACGCCGGGGGGACGGAGACAAAATACGAAACTCATGGAGTGATCAGCACGTCCGACTCACACGAGTCGACGGTCCGGGCCTTGCTGTCGTCATTTGGCGGCGACCTGATCGACAGGGGCGGCGTTTATGCTTGTCTGTCCGGGTCGTCCCAATCGTCGGCGTTGACCTTGGACGACGGGGATATAATCGCCTCAACCCCGTTTGATCGCGAGCCCCGTCGATCCCGAGACGAGGTTGTGAACGCGATTAAGTCGCGGTTCGTTGATTCCGGAGCGCAATATCAGGAAGGAGAAATCCTGCCGCGTATTGACGCGACCGCCGTCACGGAAGACGGCGGGGAAAGAAAGACTGATCTCCTTGATCTGCCCCTTGTCCAATCGGAGACACAGGCGCAACGGTTGGCTCAAATATACTTGCGCCGATCCCGTTTTCAGCGGGTTGTCAACTTTACAGCGCGGGCGCGGGCGATCCAGTTAGAGGCGGGCGATTGGTTTGAAATGGACCTTGAGCGTTACGGTTGGACGGGCGGATCAGTCAAAACATTTGAGGTTCTTTCAACGTCCCTGAATCTCAAGAATTTGACTGTTGGAATTGCAGCGCAAGAGATCGCGTCGTCGGTTTATGCTTGGACTCCGGCGACAGACGAACAACCGGCAGCGACCTCAAACACGATTTCAAACCCGGCCTCAATTACGATTGCGGTCGCGTCTTTGACTGTCACCTCGTCCGTTGTCACGTCTGGCAGCGCGCAAGTTGCGGAGATCCGCGCACAGTTTACGCCGTCAACGGATTCCCGCGTTATTGGGCATGAATTACAATATCGAATCGGGTCTTCTGGAACTATCGTTTCAAAACTTTACGGACCCGACGAAACCGACGTGCGATTTCGGGACGGCATTTTTTCCGGGACGACATACGAGGTCCGCGTCCGGCCTTATGCGCAAACGGCGGAAACGTCTTGGACGAGTTGGACCTCAATCACGGCAGCGAGCGCGCCGATCACGGGAGCAATGATTGCAGGCAACACAATCGGAACTTCTGAAATCAGTCAAAACGCCGTGACAAATGCCGAATCCGCAATCTCGACGGCAGCTATTGGGACGGCGGGCGTCGGCGTCAACGGTCAAGATCAAACCCTCGTTTCAATAACTGGATTCACGGTCGTTGCGGGGTCGTCTGTCATTATCCGGTTCGGGTTTGCGCGGGGCGTTTTGGATAGTTCCGCCGCCCCTAATTTCCGCGCGACTCGCGATCAGGCGTCGTGGACGGTTGACGTTTGGCTCCGTTTGTTGCGGGGAACTACCGAAATTTATGCGGAAAAAATTAGCGCCCTGCCGCTTGGAACGACAGTTGAATATGAGGATTTTGAGAATGCTGTCGGATTTTATCGGACCGTTGAGTCAACAGGTCACACGGCGGGCGCGCATGATTACAAGCTAGTCGTGACATTTTACCGGAGCGGGACAACAACGGACGAGGCGTCCGATCTGGAAGTCCAAGAACTTTACAGATCGCTCGACATTTTGGAAGTTCGCGACAGATAGCCCGCCCGGTTTTGACAGGCCCGCCCGGCGGCGAGTATGGTCAAACAAAGGAGTCCGCAATGTCTGCCCCTGATTATACCGCGCTCAATCACTTCAAACGGCGCGAGTTTAACCCTTACGCCGACCGCATGTCTCAACGCCTGCTCGCCGTATATGACTTGTTCCGGACCTATTGGGGCGCGCCTGTCGGGATCAGTCCCGCCCCCGGCGCGTTGGGGCGCTACTTGGGGCGGGCCGACTTGTCGCAACACAATTTGGACAAATGGCCGGACGTGCGGGCCGCCGACAGCTTCCCCGCCGGGATGGAAACGGGCCGCGATTTTGAGCGCGCGTATCATTGCGCCAAACGGGCAGGGGCGACCGGAATCGGCATTTACACAGACACAAAGCCCGGCCCCATGATTCACCTTGACGTGCGGGAGGATCGGGTTGTCGGCATTCCGGCAACATGGTCGCGCGTGTCTGGCAACTATGGCGGACTCGCCCGGATCATGCCGTCGGGATTCAAGCTATGAGCGGCGGACTTGAGGAAACAATTGCAGCGGCAGCGCGGGCAACGCGCCCGGAGGCGCAAGGTTGGGACAACCGCCGCCCCCGGATCACGGCAACGATTGCCGTCGGCATGATCGGTTTCATCGCTTGGGCCGTCGGCGTCGCTTGGGCCGTCGCGACCGGCGTCGCCATTGGATACCCGGTCGCCGTCGTCGGCCTTGTCCCGGTCTTTCTGATCTTATATCCGCTCGACTTGTATGTCCGGGGCGCGCGGGGCGAACGCGCCGACCTGTTCGACCGGGCGGCCTTGCATCTTGAGTCGCTTGGCCGGGCCGTCGCTGTCGCGCGGGGGAATGCCCCCATATCGCCGACAGGACCGGGGCAGGGCGCGCAATGATAGGCCGGGGCTTACTTGGGGGCGTTTTGTCGTCGCCGTGGTTGTCTGGCGTCCTTGTCGCCGTTGTCGCGGGTTTGATCGCCGGGGCGTATGTCCGGGGACGGGCAGACGTTGCCGACGCCGCCGCCGCAACGGTCAAGGCCGAGCGCGAATCCCTTGCGCGCGAACGGGCGCAATTTGAGGCCGACAGCCTTGCCGCCGTCCAAGATCGGCAGGACAGCGCCAACGATTCCGGGGCCGCGATCCTTGCCGCATTAAATCAGGGTTTCGCCGGTCTCCGGCGGTCCCGCATTACGGAGGACTCGGAAATTGTCACGATCCTTGCAGACATTCACGGCGCTTGCCTTGATAGTCCTATCCGCCCCGATCTTGTCGGCGTGTGGAACGGTCCGTCTATGGGGGCAGGCGGAGACGGAGAAGCCGATCCCGATCCCGACGACGGTCCGGATTGATCCGGGCCTCCTGATCCGCCCCGATCCTTGGACCCCTGTCCCTGTCCCGGACGATTGCGTCGTCTTGCCAGACGGCAGCGCGTCGCCGTCCTGTCCGACGTTGCGGGACGCGACTCCGTATATCGTCGGCAACCGCCGGGCGGACGAGGACGAGGATCGGCGTCACAATGCGTTGATTGATTGGATTATTGAAAACTTAAACCCGCCGGGCGGGGATCAGGACAAAGCCCCGGACGACTAACAGTCCGGCGGCGGGCCTCCTTCAAACTTGCCCCGCAACGTCGCAAGGTTGACCTCTAAGGCGTCACGCCGGGGATCGTCGGCGGCCATGTCTAACAGAATCGAACAGAGTCCGGATATTTGCGCGGGCAAGGATTCGGACTCATGGTGCGAAACGATCCGGGCGTCGATCCGGGCGTCCAATGCGTCGCCCCCGGCATTCCAAACAAAGAGCGCGGCGGTCGGGACTCCGATAACTGCCGACGCAATCGCGCCGAGCATTTTCGCCCGTGTTGTAATCCATTCCATTGGCAACCCCTTTGCGCCTGATCCGGGCAGAATATCAGAGGGGGGACGCCGCCGCTACTGATCCCGCTATTGTCCCCAAGGGGCGGGCGATAGGTTGTCCGGACAGATCACAGGAAAGGGACTCGCCATGTCGAAAACACTTTATCGCTTCACGAAAAACAGCTTTGAAAACGGATCGAAAATTGTTGCCGTTGTTTACGAAGATCAGGTCGATTGCATACAGGGCCTCGCATATCGTCTCGCTAATTTGCACGATCACGAAATTAACGTCGAAATGAAGATCGGCGAAAAATGGTCAACCGACGATCTGATCGGCGACTTTGGAATCGCCGTGCCAAAACGACTCCGCCGCATACGGGGCGGAAGATAGGTTGTCCGGACAAATCACAGGAAAGGAAATGCAATGTTTCAAGATCACGACAGCGAACGCGCCGACGCCCTTGCCCAAGACGCAATGACTCAAGGCGAATACAACGGGGCAGCGGTCGCGCAACATGCCGCCGCATACGGGGCGGAAGATACCGAGCGGGCTTGGATATTGTCCCCGTTTGATACTTGGGAGCGAAATCCATTTTATCAGGGGCCGCCGGTCGCTCACCCGGAAGACGACTCGGAGTATTAACCCCGCCGACAGATAGGCCGCCCCGGCCAATTGGACCCCTTGCCCCCGGCGAGGGGTCTTTTTGTTTTGGGGAAGCCGCCGCCCTGTAATTTGCCGCCGCCGGACAGTTTGCGGCCCTGCCCCTTGCCCGGCAATTTTCGGCCGCGTTGGGACTCCCGCTTTTTGCGCTGTCGTTCGGCCTTGTCCCGCAATCGGTTTGCGCGGGCGATTAGACGCGCGTCGTTGGCGGTCTTGATCTTGTGATCAAAGGGGCAGGCGCAACCGTTGCAACGCGGCGTGACATTGAAGTCCTCGTCCGGGCCGCCAAGTTCAAGCGCGATTTCGTGATCGAAGTCGACTCGGCATTTGTTGGACGACCGCGCGCGGCCTTTGCTGTCGATCTGATAGGCGACCCCGCCCCGGCAAACATAGGAGTCCCGGTCGCTGATCCGTCGCTTGCGCGCGGCGGTCATTGCCCGGCGCTTTGTTGCGACGACAGGATCGCGCCCCTTGATAGTTGTTAGATCAGGCTTCACAGGGCCGCCCGCCCCGGCAGGGGAATCATGTCCACAAAATACGCGACAGCGGCCCCCGGATCGCCTTGCGCCTCGTTGATCTGCCGACCGCCTGCCGCGATCTGCCGGACCGCCTGATCGCCTTGGATCGCGTCAAAGGTCCGATCCCAACGCGGGACACGGGCGGGGGGGAAGGACAGGACGCAACAGGCGGACAAGAGACACCGGGCGGCCTGTCGTCCGACATAATTGCCGGACGCATTGGACAGGGGCCGGATCAGGGCGGCGGCAATCACGGGCAACGACAGCCCCGCCGGATCAATCCGGGCGGATTCGAGCGTTTGCCGCGTCACATGATCGAAAACGTCGCATTGCATCCGGGGGACCGTAATCGTCTGATCGGGGCTTTTCAACTGCCCGCCCGCCCGGCCTTGTCGGCGGCCCGTTGCAAATCGGCATAGACTCGCAACGTGATAACGTCCAAGTGATAAGGCGACCCGTGTCGGGGCTTGTAAGTCGCTTCAATAAAATCGGCGCGCCTGTCGGCGTCTGTCGCGCTATAAGGAGGCGGATCAGGACGACTCCCCCGATATGTCACGACAGCGGCAGGGGCTTGTTTTCGACGAACAGATCGTCCCGCCATATACCGGCGGCCCTGATCTTGGCGGCAATGGTCGGGGGCAGGATCATCGGCTCGCCTGTCATGCGATTATATCGCCGGGCAATCGTGACAAGTCCAACAACTTCCTTCCCCGCCTCCGTGATCCCGTAAAGACAAGACCCGCGCTCGCGGGGGCCGCCATGCTTGCGCCGGACAGCAAGCCCCCGATCTGCCAATTTCCGCAAGGTTTGGCTATGGTGCGAGCCGTTTGTCCCGCCAATGTCCAACGGTTTTGAGAAGCCGTTATTATACCGGCGGGACGCCCGGATCGACGCTTCCAATTCAATCAGGGTTTCAATATCGCGATCAGTTAGCGGACGCATTGTCGGCCCCCTTGTGTCGCGCTATGGCCTGCCGCGCGTCGTCCAAAATTGAATCCCGCCAATTGTTGAACCGTTGCATTCGTTCGCGATCAGTCAACGAGTCGCACATTTCCATTTCCAGCGGTTGCGACTTCCCCGGCGGCCAAATGCCCGTTTCGGCATAGAATGCCATTGCACGGCGATCAAACCCCGCGACCGGGTCTTCCCCCGGCAGATTATGCAACGACAACAAACGCTCAAATGCGGCGACGGTCTTGTCCATATTTTGACAATCAGACATTTCGATCTCCTTGCCGAGTCCCGTCCGGCCTGCTCATGCCGTCCGGATAGGGGTTAGGCGGGGCAGGGACGCGCCCCTCCCCGCCGCAATCTACGCAAGGCGTTTGCCGCTCGACATAGTTCGCACAATCGCCCCAACAGGCCCCGTGACGATCAACCCGACCGCAACAGACGGGCTCGGCTTCAACCGTTGCCCCGCCCCCGTCACACGCCGGGCAGTCTGCAAATCCGTCGCTCATGCAACCGACTCCGCGTCCTGATCCACGATCCGCAACTCCGCGATCCGGGTTTCAATCATGGTTTTAATGTCAAGACACCCCGCCGCATCTTCGGCCCAATACTGATTCAGGCTGTCGCGGTTGGCCTTGGCAAACCATTCCAGCTTTGCCGCGACCCCGGAGTCCCGGATATACTCAACAAGGCGGTCGTGAATCTTGCCCAACGGAATCGCGGATAAGTCGCCTTGGGGATCAAAAACAAAACTAATCGCCCGCCCCCCGACGACCTTCGCCCGATCCGACGCATTGAGTTTTTCGATTGCCGTCACGGGCGACACGTCGGCAGATTCAACCGCGCGGGCCTGATCAAGTTCGCTTGGCTCATAAAGCCCCCCGACCGTCTCCGGCCATGCCCGCCGCAATGCTTGGGCCTCGGCACATTTTGACAGCATAACGCGGGGCATTTTTCCCCATTGCCCGGACGTGTCCAAGGTCTTTTTGCCGGTCGGGCGGTCTTTGCCGTGTTGTTCGCTATAGGCCCACTCGTCTTTTAGCGGGGCAAACTCGTCCCAATACGCAACGCCCGTGACGGGATACCAATCGCCGCGCGAGTCTTGTTTGTAAACGCGGACCGTTGCCTTAACGATTCCAAGGGGATTAAGAATCGGGTCTTTTTGCGCCTGATCATACTCAAACGCGGGTTCGTCCGGATCGGGGCGATAGTCCCCCGACCGGGCCGCCAACGTGCGGAGTCCGTCGATCCCGAACACTATCGACATTCGTCGCTTCTTTGGTTTGTCTTTGCCAAACACGAGCGGCAATATCTGCCGACTAAACGGATCGAGGCCCTTGGATCGGGCAATTTCAATGAACAACTCGAACTCGTCATTGTTGCAATCTGTCGCAACCGTGTTGCGGATCAGGCGCAGTTGCCGGTCGGACATGCCGGACGCGGCAACGGCGTTAAATGTTACGGCCTTGGAAGACATATCGCGGCCCCCTATTTGCGGCGGATTGTGACGGACTGCCCGCCATTGGACAGACACGCGCCGGGGATCGGGTCGCCCTGATCGTCGTCGTCGGCCTTGGCTTTCAGATCGTCGAGCAACGCTTTTTTGTCGAGCGTTGGCTTGCCGGGCTTGAAGTATTGGGACGGGATTTCCGCCTCCTCGTTTATCACAAGGGACGCCGGGCGGCGGGACAACGTAATCGTTGCAGTTGGGAGAGTCACGGTTTTGAGGTTGGCGATCGACAGCCCTTTTTCAATCAGCGCCCGCCGCATTTCCACCCGGCCCGCAAGGCGTTTTGACCGGGCCGCAAGGTCGCCCTGTCGGGCCTTGATCCCGTCGATCAGCATTTGATCTTCATCACTGGATTCGATCAGTTTGCCGAAAATCTCTAACAGGCCCGTCTCGCCCTCAATAACGTCGATCCGGAGTTCGTCGTCGTCGGCGGCCAAGGCCCCAAGGGATTCTAAAAGATCGCGGACCGCCGCAATCTCGCGTTCCGCCGTTTGCGCCTCGGCAGATTGCCGCCGCGCGTCTGTTTTGGTTTGGTCTGTCATTGCCGGTTTCCTTTCCTGTCGGCATTCACTGGAAGTCTTGACAATAGGGCCGGGGGGCCGCTAGGTCAACACGTCAACGCAACACGGAAAGGGAATGCAATGACGGACACAGATCAGCGGGACTTATTCGGCGCGACCCCGCCGCCGCAATATCCAGACACGCCGGGACACAGACGGCGGGACACGTCCAAGCGGGCGGCGGAATCAGTCAAGGCCAAGGCCCCGCCAATGCGGGAAATCGTTTTGCAGGTCTTGCGCGCGGCAGGGCCGGGGGGTTTAACGCCGGAGGAGATACGGGGCAAGGCGTCGATTATGACGCGCCGGAAATTGAACATTTTGCAAATCCGGCCCCGCGTCACAGAACTTGCGCGAAATGGGTTAATTGAGGACACAGGTCGCCGGGGCGAGTCGGAACTTGGATTAGCGCGGGGGTCTATATGTTGGCGCGTCGTAAACTAGACTCGGCGGGATTCCAGACGTGGACCGTCGGCGGACAAGTCGTCGCCCGTCTTTATCTTGGCTCATGCTTTGACCTGTTCGACATGCTGGCAGATTGCGACCCGGCAGATCGGCCCCGGTCACTTTTTAGTGATCCGCCCTATCCGTTGACGACCGGCGGGCGATCTGCCGATCCCAAGTCTATGGGGGGCAAGTTCAGCGCCGAAAGGTATGCCAACGACGGCAAGATCGTCGCCGGGACGGACCTCGCGTTCACGACATGGATCAGGGCCGCCCTGCCCGCATTACAGCCCGACTCTGATCTTGTGATCATGTCCAACGACCGCAATCTCCGCGACCTGTTAAACGCGGCGGCCGAAAATGCCGTCCGATTTCACCGCCTGCTAGTTTGGGCAAGACAATCGAAAACGCCTAATCGTTGGATCATGGCGGGGGCAGAGTTTGCGCTCTATGGATACGCGGGGAAAAGTCGCCCGGTTATAAACAAACCGGGGGCCGATCAAATCACCTCGATTCACGGATTCAAGTCCGCGACAGATCACCCGACCGAAAAGCCCGTCGGATTGTTTGCCCAATGGATCGGCGACATAACGACGCCCGGCGAACTGATCTTTGATCCGTTTACGGGGACCGGGGCGGCGGCCCTTGGGGCGTTGCGTATAGGCCGCCGGTTTATCGGGTCGGAGATTGATCCGCGACATTTTGGGGCGGCCTGCCGACGGATTGACGACGCTTTGTCCGCCGGTCCATTGTTTGCAAACGACAGGCCGACTCTTCCGCTGATCTGATTTTCAAGTTATCCCTGTTATCAACGCAACTCACAGGCCCAACAATTTACAACAATCATAAAATCCTTTTTAAGTTGTAAGAGTGGATAACGTGGATAACGTGGATAACCCGACATGAGACACGAAACATTGCAGGCGGTCGCGTTCGGGAAGTGCTATATAGGAATCGCGGAAATAGGGGCCGACGGCGTTTTCATTTCCTTGAACGAACGATATGCGGAAATGCTCGGTTATTCGCGGTTCGAGATTGAAGGCCGATTGTCTTTCCAAGACATAACACACCCGGCAGACGTGCAAGTCGACGTGGAGCAGGCCCGGCAGGTCCGGGAGGGTGAGATCTCCGCTTATCCAATGACAAAGCGATATTGGACGAAAACAGAGGAATTGCTTTGGGCCGAGATTTATGTCGAAGGCGTTTTTAAGGGCGGTTTATTTAGTCATTACGCCGTGCAATGTCGGCCCGTCATGCGAGTCCATTTGCCTCGACGGGAAACAAAGATTAAACACACCGGGGCAAACCCTTTGCGTTGGCTCCGCGACAATTGGCCGATTGTGGCCTCCGGGACGACGGCAATCGGTTTGATTGTTGCAGAAGTGATCCGACAGATTGGACGGGGCGCGCCTAATGGATAAAAAACAGGACTCCGATCATTTTGATATTCCAGTCTTGAGGCTTCAAGACCCGCCCGCTTGGCGATTGTCTGCCCTGATCGGGGCGGTCGGGGCCGTGAGTCTTTTTGCTGTTCACACGTTGTTTTTGCTCTACGCAATCGACGCCCGGATTGCAGAAATCCAAAACAGCCCGGAAAACTGGAAGCGGATAGATATGTCGGTTTGGTGTAGTCGCGTTATGATCGCGAATCCCGGTTTTGTTTGCCCTGATCCATACGATCAGACCCGCCCGACCGGATACCCTGACAACATGCCGCCCGACCCGGCGGTCGGGCGATGATCGGCACAATCGCCGCCGTCGTCCTGTATTTGATCGGGGCCGCCGCGACGTTGCGAGTCGGCATGGCATCGCATACGCCCCGCCTATGGGGGCAGGGAACGCGGATCGAAGTCGCGGTCGTTTATATCAAGACCGGACTCGCCGTCGTCTGTTGGCCTGTTGCCGCCCTTGCAATTGCAATTTTCGCGGCGGAGTTATCCCCGATCACAGACGGGCGCAAAGCCCCCAAGGCTTGACCGCCCGGCCCGCCGGGCCTATGCGTTGGGGATGGAAAAGACACAGTCCGAAAATCTGTCCGACCTTTGCGCCGCGTATGCGGCAGAAGCCAAGACGCTTGAAAAACAGATCGACAAGTCGGGCGACGACATACGCCGGGCCGGGTTGGCATTGGCGCGCCTGCAAATGCGACACACCGCCGCCGCCTATGGAGTCCAGATTGGCTCCCTGATCAAGATCGGGGCGAAGAATCTAGTTGAACCGGGGGAGGCCCGCGTTGTCGGGTTCGGCCCCAATCCGGACGGGGGTTTCGATCCCGCTGTCCGCCCCAAGTTGCGAGTCATGCGTCGCAATATAGACGACGGCACTTTCAGCGGGCGGACGCATTTTGTCGATCATTGGACCGTGATCCAGTCGGAGCCGTATTTAACGAACGTCGAGCGCGCGGTTTTGATTCTGTTGCGGGCCGCCGAGGATCAGCGGCTTTCAGTTAAATCATTGCAGCAAGACCCCGCCCGCCGGGACGCGGCGTCCGGTCTGATTCATCTACGCCTTGCGCGCCGGTCGGATCGGCATGTCGTCTTGAATCCGGGGGCCTGATCATGACTCACAAATCTAACGCCGACCTGTTAAACACCGCCGCCGAAACGCTAGGTTTGACATTCGGGCAACTTGGGACCGCCCTCGGGTTTCAAAAAGACCCGGCCCGATCTGTCCGCAAGGTCAAGGCCAACGACCGCCCCTTGACGCCGCCGCGACGGTTCCTTCTGGAACTTTATATCTTGGGGCATCGTCCGGCGTCTTTGGACCCGTCAATCGACTCCGATAAATGGCGCGCCCTCCGTGGACGTAAAGCCCGCCGCCGGACTTGACGGCACGGCCCCCCGGCCCTAGCCTGTCGGCCTGCAAATGGAAAGGGCAGGCAATGACACAGGAACAAGAGTCCGCGATCCGGGACCGTTACGGATTGCACCCCCCGGCACAACAGCGCCCGCGACCGTCAATCCGTCGATATTCGCGGGAGTGGTATTTTAAGGCGGCATGGTCTGCCGTTTTGACGGCCCGGACATGGATCAGGGACAGGCCGGGCGATCACAAACTCGCCGCGATATGGTTAGACCGGGCCGCCTGTTGCCGCGCGGAAGCCCGCCGGGCGATCAGGGCCGCCGATATGCCCCCGCCCCAACATGCCTTAATTGAACTTATGGAAAACACGCTCCGACAGGGCCGCCGGATCACGATAAACGGCGCGACCTTTGGGGGGGAGAAGTGACGGGCGCGCGGACATACGCGGTTTTCGTCCGGCATACCGGCAGCGGGCGCGCAACGCTATTGAAAGGCCGCCGGGTTGTCGCGTCGTCTGTTGCCGGGGCGATCCGTCGTTTGCAGGACGCCGACAGGGCCGGGGGCAACGCCCCGCGCGATTACAAGGTCCGGGCAATAGGGCGGGCGGCCAATGTCTGAACGTATGACAAAGGCGATTCGGGATTATATCGCCCGCCTGTCCGCCGCCGTCCAAGATTACGGCGCGACCGTGACGATTGGCGCGTCGGGGAGTCGGCACTTGCGATTGATTGTCGCCCGACCGTCGGGCCGGTCGATAACGATCCCCATGTCGCGCGGCGGCAAGGCCCCCAAGGCCAGCACAATGAAGAACAGCATATCGCGCGCCGTCCGGTTTTGCCGAGACGGCGTCGATCCAACCCGGAGGGACTCATAATGGCGGACACAATGCGCAAGATTACACGCCTGCAAGGGGCGATTGAGGACCGGGCCGTCGTCGGCCCCCGCCCGGATTTTGATTGGATTCCGCTAGATCGACTCCGCGTGAATGATCAATATCAACGGCAGATTGGTAAACGATCAATAACACTGATTCGCGCACTTGTCCGGGGCTTTGATTGGACACACGTCCGACCGGCGACCGTGACGCCGACCGGCGACGGGAATTTCGAGATATTGGACGGGCAGCACTTGGCGACCGCCGCCGCGACACATGGCAGCATTCCCGCGATTCCCTGTTTCATTGTGACGACGGAAACGGCGCAACAGCGGGCGGCGGCCTTTGTCGGACTCAACCGCGACCGCGTTGCCATGACTTCCTTGCAGATATTTTACGCCGACTTGCTGGCAGGCGACGACGTTGCCAACGCGGCACAGGATGGAGTCACGCTGGCAGGCGGTCGGGTTTTGCGCGCCCCGCCCCCCGCCGGGCGGTATGTTATCGGCGACACTGTTTCCCCCTTGGCAATCCGCAAGGTCGCCAAGGCCAAGGGCAAAGCGGGAGTCCGGCGGATTTTCAGGATTGCAATTGACGCCCGCCGCGCGCCTGTCGGGGCCGTCCTGATCAGCGCCCTTGCCCGCCTGTTGTGGACTCGCACCTATCACAACCCCCGCCCGTCCGATCTTGCGATTTCGTCTTTCCTGTTGTCCGTTGATCAGGCGAGTCTTGAACTGATCGCGCGGAACCGGGCAAAGGAATCGGGCAAGCCAACAATGAGGATTCTCGCGGACGCAATTTATCAAGGGTCATTGCAGCAATGAGACAGATCAGCGGGACCGGCGACCGGGACGACCGACTCCGACTTGCGGAGGCAAAGGCCGCCGCGCTGGAATCTGAAAACGCCGAATTGCGCGAAAAGGTCGCTTTATTGGAGACGGCCAAAATTGGCCGGGCCGGGTTTTTGTCTCCGGATGAATGGGGCCTGACAACGTCAGAGGAAGCCCTTTTCGCGTGTTTGTGGGCAAACCGCGAGGCAACAAAAGACGCCTTGCACTTGGCGCTTTATTGGGATTCCGGGGCCGACGGCGGGGCGGGGCTCAAGATAATCGACGTTTATGTCTGCAAGATCAGGAAAAAGGTTCAACCCTTTGGAATCAAGATCAAGACGATATGGGGCCGGGGTTATGCCCTGCCGGAATCAACCCGCAAACTGATCCGGGACAATTGGGGGGATTCCGTCCCTGACAGTCCCCCTATGACGGCCCGCGCGCCGGGATAAATTGGCGGGATCGGATCAACGGAAAGGAACCCCGACAATGCAAACTTATCAAGACCACTTCGCCCGCTCGCTGGCCGCTGAAAGAGACGGCAACCGCGACCTCGTCACAACCCGCATCGCCGCGCAAAACGCATATAACGGCCTCCAAGGCGAATTGGAGCAATTGATTGCCGACTCACAGGAGGCATTGCAGGCAATGCGGGCCGGACAAACGCCGCGAGTCGGGCATGGGATCGTTGCCACGGCGGCGAAATCGGTTGCCCGTGCAACGGCGCTCGAAATCGAAATGCTCCGTCTTGTCACTGATCTTGAAGCGCGGGGGGTTTGATCATGGCCGTTGATAAAGCCCTCGCCGCCGCATACAGGACCGCCCGCCGCTGGCAAATGGATTGCGCCAACGACGGCAGGTCGTCGCTAACAGACGACCGCTTCGCCCCGGCGGACGGCCTGTCCCGGATGCAGGTTAGTTATGGGGGCGCGCCGTATCAGGAACACGCCCTGTCCGCGTTTTGGTCTGCCCGCCGATCCTTGCACTTCCGCGCGACCTTTGCCGCCGACATGAAACAACACCGCCGCCGATCCAAGGCCGCCCGCAAGGGATGGAAAACGCGCCGGGAAAACGCATGATTGCCGACCGCGAAAGCCTCGACGCGATCTTCGATCACGCCGCCGAACTTCAAGGCAAGGCGGCGGATCGGAGGGACGCCGACCCGGCGAACGAAGCCCGCCGCCTTCTAAAGATGCAACGGGCCGAGGAGCAAGTCGCCCGCGAGATTGAAGACGGTATCAGGGACAAGAACGGGAACCTTGTCGACGAAGACCTCCCGGACGACTAGCGTCCCCTCACATAGCGGACAACCCGCCGGACCCCGGATCGCTTATCGCGTCGCCGGGGTTCGGCCTGTCAAATTGGAAAGGAAAGACCATGACAACGAAAACAAAACAGCCCGCCCGCGCGTCCGCCTATATGAGCGACGACGAACTCCGATTTTGGGAAAACAAAGGCCGGATCATAATGGGCAACTTCAATCTTGTTGCGAAACACGACTTCCCCGACTCCGGATATTGGGACGGGCCGACGCGGTCGCATATCCGGGCCGGTTGGATCGTCACGGGCAAGATTGAATCGCCGGGGGCAGTTTGGGCAAAGAATCTCGACGCCGCCCGGCGGCAGGTCGCCGCGTTGTCGATCTGCGAGGCCTTGGGGCTGTCCAACGGCGACCCGGCCCTCGCCCCGATCTTTTACAACTTGCTCGCCCTGTCCAATAGCGAGCCGACCGCAATTTCGGCCGATCCGGACACGGGCGCGGAGATCCTGAATCCGGACCCCCTTGCCGCGACGGCGGGCGAATCGTCTGCCGGTCAAACGGTCGCCAATGCTTTCAAAACGATTGGGAAAGACGGCCCGGCGGTTTGCAAGTTTTGGGAATTGCAAGCGACAACAGAACGCGCGGCAACGGCGCAAGGCGTCCGCCGGGCCTTTGCCAAACTTGAAGGGGCGGCCCTATTGGACACAAAGATCGAAAAGATCGACAACCTGATCGCCGCCCTAGTCGATCAACGCCGGGCGATCATTGCAGGCCGATAAAATAAAACCCCCGGCGATCCGATAAACGGGGCCGGGGGCTATGCCCTAACTGCGAACCGCAAGGGAGGCGGGGAAAGGCCCGATCCGGAGAACGGGATACGCCGGGCGGTTATGCCGCAAAATTATCCCCCAATCAATAGCAGGTGAAACATGACAGACACAAACACAGACACGACAGCAGAACAGGGAATCGGGCAGGCCGCCCGCGATCAGTTGCGGGCCTTTGTCGCCCGGATCGAACGGATGGAGGAGGAAATTGCGTCCGCGCAAGACGGACGGAAGGAAATCTATGCGGAGTCCAAGGCTATGGGATACGATTCCAAAATCCTCCGCCGGGTCGTCGCCTTGCGCAAGATTGACCGCAACGAGCGACAGGAGACGGACGCCCTAACCGAGCTTTACCTTGGGGCCGTTGAGGGGTGACACAGGGCGGCGATCTGACTCGCGCCGACGTGTTGGGCCGGGCGGCAGCGTTCCCCGCGCTGTCGGCCCTGTCCGGCGACATAGGGGCCGATCATGGCAAAATTAACCGGGACTGATTACGTCAACTTATTCGGCGAGCCTGTCGATATGTCGGCGAACCGCCGATCCAAGTCGCCAAAGAAGCGCGGTTATGCTTGGCCGCCGGGGACGGGGCCGTCGGGCGAGACTTGCGGATCGTGTCGACACATTATCCGCGTTCAATCGCGCTTCCCAAAATGCAACCTCACAAAATGGACAAACGGGGCCGCGACCGACATTCTCGTCCGGTCGCCCGCCTGCAAGTTTTGGGAGGCCAAGGATCAAGACACAGAGGGGGGACGGGCGCGATCATAGTCCCCCTATTGCCTTCCCGCCGGGCGTTTACAAAGGGGCCTCGGATCAACGGAAAGGAACCCGAAATGAATACTTGCATCGGATACGACACGACGAAACGCCCGGACGGCCTTTTCAATTGGCAGGTTACGGCGTTTGAAAGTCACGACCCGCGCGGCACATTGCGAGTCCTTGCAGGCGGCACGGTCGCCAACAGGTCGCGCGCAACCTATCGCGCAAAGAAGTGGACGGGTTGGGCAAGGCGAAAGGTCCGGGCAGGCGGCACGGTTTAAGACCCGCGCGGGCCGGGATTGACGCCCCGGCCCCCCGGCCCTATTGTCACCCCGCAACAGATTTTGGAAGGAATCTAGCATGATTATTTTCAGCATATACGACGACGGGTCGGTCCCGTCTTATTACCCGACAAAGTCCGCCGCGATTGACGCGGCCCGGATAGCAATCGCCGACGATCCGGACTTGTATCCGGACGGGATCACGGTCCGCCGGTCTGTTGTCGCCGCAATCACGAAAGAGACGCTGATCGACATAATCAACTCGAACGGCGGTTGTTGGGAAGAATCGTCCGCCATTTGTGCTGTCGTGGATCAAGAAGGGGGAGTCGATAATGTCAAATGAGCGGAATCACACGCCGGGCGAACGCCGGGCAAGGGCCGAGTCGATATTGCGGCGGATCAGCGCCGAGTCGGCGGCCTGCCGACGATTGGGGGAGCGGTCTATTGCAAACCGTCTTGACCTGATCGCCGACGACATGCGGGCGCTCAATCACCGGGACTTGACCGGGGGCCGCAAATGATCCGGGCCGCGCGCATTGCCCGCACAATCCGCGACGGCGCGATCCTCGGCCTAATTGCCGGGATTATTGGCTCCGGCATCTTGTCGGGCGTCCTGATAGCATTGGGGGCCTGAAATGGACGACCTAACACAAAGCGAACGCCGGTTATTGGAAGCGATCCGCGACGCAAACCGGGCCGCTATATCGCGGGCCGTGTCTGCCGCCGGGTCTTTGGAGGCCGCGTTATGGATCGGCGCAATGCAAGCCGATCACGCGGACGATCAGTTCCGGAAGGCATTGCAGGAGGCAGCGGACAGCATGTCCAAGGCCGAGGGGGTCTTGTCCAAGGGCTTGGGTCACGTCCGGGCGGTTATCGCCGCCAATCGCCCCCTAATTGATCCGCCGGATCAGGCGACCGCCCGCGCAAATGCCGGGCGATTGACGATCCACGACGGCGGCAAAGTAAACGACAAGGGGGACTCGTAATGCCCCGAGGATTCCCCGCGTCTGGCAACCGGGCCGACCCGCGTCCGCCGATTCAAATGATCGACGACGAAACAAAACGGGCGCTCCAATATCGCGCCAAGTTAGACCGTCAATTCCACGACAAACCGCCGGGCCGCCGGATCGAATCGTTGCGGGCAATTGTCCGGGCCGCGTCGTCGCTGATCGTTGAGCAATATGGATCAGCGGAGTTGCGCGCCGTGTCCGATCTGATCGCATGGGAAAACATAGGGGAAGGCCCTGACAAATGAGCACAGACAATAGAGATATTATTTTCAGTGGTTGGCTTACATTGACTCCGCCCCGACGCGGGACGTTACGCGAGGGCGCAATGAAGCTGACAAAGGGACAGCCAACACTTGCGCCGTCTGAACGGGCCTGCAAAGTCCGAATCGTTTGCCCGGCGTCGTTGTTTACGACTCCCCAATTGTCCGCACAGATCAATTTCGACGGACACGGCCCGGACCTTGATCCGATCCAGTTGTCGGCAGACGTTGCCGACGTGTTGCGGGGGGCAGATTTTAGCGTTGAGGTTCGGCCTGCAAACGACGGGGAGTCGACATGACAAACAAACCGGCCCCCGACTCCGACTTTTTCGACGGATACCGGGACGGGCGCAACCCTGACAGCCCGGTCCCCGGCGATAATCGGTCGCATTGCTACCGGCATTCCTTCACCATTGGACGGGCGGAGATTGCAGGCGATCCGATCCCGGCCCCTGTCGCGCGCAAATTGGCGGACGAGGCAGAATCACAAGACGCCGCACAATGGGGGACGCAATGCAATTGACCTTGGACGAATGGACAGACGAACTTGCCCGCATGACGCCCCGCCAACGGGACGCCGTCGCAATGGCCTTTGACGCTGGAATGAATGCGGAGGGCAGATTGCAGGCCGGGCAAGACGTAACGACCCGGCAGGCATTACAAGAGGCCAGCACGGAACCGAATATCCGCGCGAGTGATATTTATCCAATCAACGCGCGGCGATTGGTATCCCTATGACGGAATCGAACATAGATCAGATCGCAAACGTCGGACTTATCCGGCAGGCTTTCCCCGACTCGTCGCGCGTTTTATGGGGGCTTGCACATTTGCACGGCAAGGCGACCCGGCAGACATACGACGCAACGGTCGCCCTGATCGCCCGCGTCCGGCCTGATCCCGTCGCTGCAATAAATCGGATCAATTTCGCCGGGAATATCGGATACGCTGATTTCGCGATTGTCCGGCAGTTGATTGAAGAAGGTATGTTGCCCCGGCAGATCGTCGCGGTCGTCAAGGCGTCGCCCCGCCGTCGCATATCATGGCCGGACCTTTGCGTCGCCCTGATCGAATGGGAGCAGGAAACCCGACCCGATCCGGAGGGGGGACAGGCGGACAACTGATCCCGCTATAGCCTGCCGGGCGCGGGACTATAGTCGAGGCAGATCAAAGGAACCGCCATGACAAACGAACAGAAATTCAACGCCGCCGCCGCCGCCGTCCCGGCATCACATTCGGAGGCCGTCGATATGGCAAAGGAAAACGCGAACGACATGATCACAGGGGACCGGGTCGGGATCAAATACCTTGACGATCAATATCACGCCGACGCCTTGGCGACGCTCGCCATGATCATGGACGCCCCGACGGAATACGGGTTGCCCGCGTTGCATTAAAAACAGGGGGGACGACGACGATCATTGTCCCCCTCTACCCCGCCGCCCCGATTGCGTAATTTCAGTTCATCGGATCAAGGAAAGGAACCGCCATGAACACCCCGCAAACCGACGCCCGCAACGACCTCCACGACGCCCGGATCGCCTATCGCAAGACGGACAGCGACTTCCGCGAAATCCACGACGGGTTTCAAACCGTCCGCCGCCTGTATCTTGACGGCACAATGTCGGACGACAGTTATTTTGAAGGCCGCAAGGAATACGAGGAATCCTTGGACGCATGGGAAAAGGCCCGCGACCGTTTCAGCGCCGCGATCTTTGCAGCACAGGCCGCCGGGCTTATCGTTGACGATTACGGGGACGAGCAAACCCCGGCAGCGGACGCAAACACGGCGCAGTTAATGCTCCTCAATATCGACTAGCAACCCGACAACAGTCCCCAACTCGGCCCCGGCATCGTCCGGGGTCTTTTTTTTGCGCGCGGCCCGACTCCTATAACCGGCGAAGCCGGTCGGGTTTGAATCGGCAACGCCGGGGGATCGGCGACGACTTGGGACACAGGGACCGGGGGGCCGGGATCGACAGGATCAGGATCAGGATCAGGGACGCAACGACAGCCCCGACTTGATCACACGATCCGTTCCGGGCTTTATGGCGGACATGAAAACGGAACTTAAACAGATCGGGGACTTGCTCCCCTATGCCCTGAATAGCCGCGATCACAGCGACGAGCAGGTCCGACAGATTGCCGCGTCAATTGACGAGTTCGGTTTCAACGTGCCGGTCCTGTTAGAAGCGGACGGGCGGACGATTGTCGCCGGACACGGGCGAGTCTTGGCCGCCAATCTGTTGGGGCTGGCAGAAGTCCCGACCTTCGTCCTCGGGCATTTGACGCCCGCACAGGCGCGAGCCTATCGGATCGCGGACAATGCAATCGCGCTCAAGTCAGATTGGAACGAGGCGGCATTGCAGGCCGAACTTGATCGGATTATTGAGGACGACGAGATCGACTTGGAATCCTTGGGGCTGGCCGACCTGATCGACACAGACGACGGCGGCAGCGGATCAGGCGACGGATCAGGCGGGGCCGGATCGCTTGCGGAGCGTTTCGGCGTCCCGCCTTTCAGCGTGTTGAACGCCCGCGAGGGGACATGGCAGGCCCGCAAGGCCGCATGGATCACGCAAGGGATCGAAAGCGAGTTAGGGCGCGACGCCGTATCCTATACGACCGACTCGAAAAAATACGACTATCTCCCGGCGTTTGATACGGGCGTTTCGATCTTTGATCCTGTCGTCTGCGAGTTGGCCTATACGTGGTTCAGTCCGCCCGGCGGCCTGATCCTCGACCCGTTTGCCGGGGGATCAGTCCGGGGCGTTGTCGCGGCCCTGCTAGGCCGTCGTTATTTGGGAGTCGACTTGCGCGCGGAACAGGTCGCGGCCAACGGCGCGCAATGGGACAAGATCGCCGCCCGGCAGGGCAAGACCCCGGCCCGCCCGGTCGTGTCCGATCCAGACGCGGCGACGCCTATCGAAAAACACGGGGACAACTGGATCAAACGCGACGACCTGTTCGAGATCAACGGCGCGCCGGGCGGCAAGGTCCGGACGTGCCTCGCCCTAGCGCAACGCGCCAAGGATTCCGGGGCGGCAGGGATCACGACCGCCGGGTCGCGATCTAGTCCGCAAGTCAACATTGTTGCCCGTGTTGCCGCACATTTGGGCCTGAAAGCCCGTTGCCACACCCCCAAGGGGAAACTGTCGCCGGAGGTTATTGCGGCCCGTGACGCCGGGGCCGTGATCGAACAACACAAGCCCGGACACAATAGCGTTATCATTGCCCGCGCGCGGGAGGACGCTAAGGCCCGCAAGTTTGTGGAGATCCCGTTCGGCATGGAATGCGAGGAGGCGATCACGCAAACCCGCCGACAGGTCCAAGACATACCGGCGGACGTTGCCCGGATCGTGATCCCTGTCGGTTCTGGCATGTCGCTTGCTGGCCTGTTGCATGGATTAGACGACGCGGGCCGGGGCGATCTGCCGGTCGTCGGCGTCAAGGTCGGGGCCGATCCGGCCAAACGGTTGGACAAATACGCCCCCGCAAATTGGCGCGACCGAGTCGACCTGATCGACAGCGGGACGGACTATCACGACCCGGCCCCGGACACGACGTTCGCGGGCCTGCCCCTTGATCCGCACTATGAGGGCAAATGCGTCCCCCATATCGCGCCGGGCGATCTGTTTTGGATCGTTGGAATCCGGGCGACCGCGTTGCCCCTGCCGGTCGCCGACGATCAGGCCGGGCCGTCGTGGATTGCCGGGGACTCCGCCGTCGTGATCCCGGACTTGCCGGGCGATCCAGACGCCGACTTCCTGTTCACCTGCCCGCCCTATGCCGATCTTGAGGTCTATAGCGACGACCCCCGCGATCTGTCGAATATGCCTTATGCGGATTTCGTCGCCGTATATCGGACGATCTTGTCGGCAGCGGCGGCCCGGTTGAAGCCCGACAGCTTCGCCGCGATTGTCGTCGGGGAGATACGGGACCGGAAGGGCATTTATCGGAATTTCGTCGGGGATACGGTCGCCGCCATGCGTGACGCTGGACTCGACTATTACAACGAGGCGATCCTTGTCTCCCCCGTCGGGTCGTTGGCGATCCGGGCGGGCAAATCTATGACGGCAACCCGCAAGATCGGGAAGACGCATCAAAATATTCTTGTATTCGTGAAGGGCGATCCCAAGCGGGCCGCCGGGCGTTGCGGGCCGGTCTATTTTGACGAGGACGCGATCACGGCCCCGGAGGAATCCGCAACATGACAGAAAAATCCTGCTACATTGGACAGCCTGATCATGCGACATTATTGCAGATTGGGCATTTGATCAAAATGTCTTTCGGCGTGATTCCGTATCTTGTCGGATCGGCAACGACCCGGCCCGATTTTCGTGATATTGATATTCGCGCGATCTTGGACGACTCGGACTTCGACCTTTTATTCGGGGCCGGGGCAAACGACGTATTGAGCGCCCGCCTTTCAATTATGAATGCCGCAATGTCCCGCCATTTTTCCGCCATGTCCGGGGGGTTGCCGATTGACTTTCAATTCCAACGCCGGACAGACGCAAACAAGCGATATGAAGGCCCCCGGCAACCCTTGGGAATGTTTCAAAAAGAATTTTCCGCAATCTGCCAGCCTGCCCCCGGCGACGTTGACGCATAGGTCCGGCGGCCCTATCGTCGCCCGGTCTATTTGAAAGGGGACACAATGCCACACGAGCCAGATTGCTACTGCTACACATGCGAACGGGAGATTCACCATTTGGGAATCATGTCGCATAGGGCCGCGCATAGGCGACGGGGTGAAGACTGCAAAATCGAGTTTTCGACGGGCCGGGTTGTTGCTTATCAATTTTCGGCCGACCGGGACGAGGGGGGACAGGCGGACGCATAGTCCCGCTATACCCCCCCCGCCGCGTCGATAGGATACGCGGATCAGATCACAGGAAAGGAACTGATCATGTTGGAACTGGAACAATCACAGGCATTTGACGAAACCGCCGCCGCGCTGTCCGCCGCCGGACATAGCAACGCCGCGCGACGGGTGGCAACATTGGCCGACGACTTTGCCGAGTCGCAAGAAATACGGGCGCGCGTTGACGCATTGCGGGCCGAGGCGGACGCCCTGTCCGCTCTTGCCGAAACCCTTGACGAGTTGGAATCCAAGACCGCCGCCGATCTTGCCCAACTGCAAACGCGCGGCAGCGCCTCGACAACGCAAGGCGTTTTGACGGCCCGGAAAAACAAGTTTGGGAAATACGATTATCACCACGCGGGCCGAATGCTGACAGAGTCGCAAGTCGCCGACCTTCATTTTTGGTTTTAAGGGGGCCGGGATATGACAACCCCGCCGACAAAATTGTCCCAACTCCGGCAGCTTATGGCCGCCGGGGATTGGGATCGGGCAATCGCTTTCGCCGCCAAGTTCCCCCGCTTGGGGGACGACGGCCCGGCGATCATGCGCGCGGATAAGGCGATCAAGAATCCCGTGTTCTATCGGCAATTGCGCAAAGACCCGGACGCCTTGCGGGCCGCCGGGGTTGCCGCGTTGCGTTCGCGCTATGGAAATGTTGAATAAGACGCTATAGTCGGGGGATCATGGCAAAGCCTCCGAGTCATAACGACGACGAAATTTCGAGCGCACTGGCAAAGGCCGGGGGCGTGATCGCTGTCGCGTCCAAGATGCTCGGGATCAGTCGCAAGGCGTTGGACGAACGAGTCCGCCGGTCGCCTGCCCTGATCGACGTTCGGGACACGCAACGCGAAACCCTGTTGGACATTGCGGAGGCGAATCTTGCGAACAAGATCAGGGGCGGCAATCTCCGGGCGATCATTTTTTTCCTGACAACACAAGGCAAGGGCCGGGGATATACGACCCGGACGGAAGTCACAGGGGCCGACGGACAGGCATTGTCCGGGGCGGCAGATATTGCGACTCTGCCCAAAACCGCCCGCGACAGTTTGCAGGCGGCCCTTGAGGCGGCAGAGGCAGCGGCAGGCAACGACTCTTGATCGACGCCGATCAGATCAAGGCCGCCCTGTCCAATCCACGGGATCGCGAAAAATTGCGCCGGGCGTTGGATCGGGCAAACGTGGAAGACCTGTCAACGGATCACCCCGATTGCGGACTCATGGGATTCCACCGCCGGGCTTGGGCAATAATGGACCCGGCCCCCTACGTCCACGGGCGACACTTGGAAACCATTGCGCGCGAATTGGAGGACGTGATCACGGGCAAGACCCGTTTTCTCCTGATCAATATCGCCCCCCGACATTCCAAGTCCCTCATGGTTTCCGTGTCGTTCCCCGCTTTGGTTTGGGCCTTGCCCCCGACCGCCGGTCCCTTGGCCGGGGCAGGCGTTCAATTCTTGTCCGTTAGCTATGCGCAACAACTGGCAACCCGCGACGCCTTGAAGGCGCGGCGACTCATGCTGTCCCCTTGGTATTCCGCGCGTTGGGGCGTCGATAGTCGGATCGACGGCCTGATCCCCCGCGTCGTCTTTTCAGGCGATCAAAATCAGAAAACGCGATACGACAACACGTCCGGGGGACACCGGATCGCGGTCGGGTTTGACGGGGGCGCAACAGGGGAGGGCGGGAATATCATTGTGATTGACGACCCGCACAAAGCGAAAGACGCCGACAGCCCCAACGCATTGGACGACGCGAAGCGGACCTATCGGGAGACGATTGCAAACCGCATGAACGACCCGTCGAAAGACGCAATTATCGTGATCATGCAAAGGCTCCATGAACGCGACCTGTCCGGATACCTGATCGACAGCGAGGGCGACACTTGGCGACATGTTTGCCTTGCGGCGGAATACGATCCAGATCACCCGTTCGGATTCGAGGGGGATTGGCGGACGACACCGGGCGAGCCGCTATGGCCGGAGCGGATTGGGTCGGACGTGCTGTCGGCGATCCGGGATCGCTTAGGGTCGTTTGCTTATTCCGGGCAGTATGGACAGACGCCGACAGAGCGCGCCGGGGGCATGTTCAAAAAGGCCGACTTCAAGGTCGTTGATCGCGCCCCGCGCAATGTTGCCGCCCGCGTCCGGGCTTGGGACTTTGCCGCGTCGGACGAGGCGACGACAGGCGATCCCGACTATACGGTCGGCATGTTGCTTTCGCTTGTTGAGGTCGCCCGACAGCCGTCGTCTGATTCGTCCGCCCCCGATCTTGTGACTTATGACGTTTATCTAGAACACGAGGAGCGGGGCCGTCTGTCCCCGGCCCAAGTTGACGACCGGATTAAATCGACGGCAGAACTTGACGGGCCGGAAATCCCTGTCCGGATTCCGCAAGACCCCGGCAGCGGCGGCAAATACGCCTCAACGGCAATCATTGGCAAACTCGCCGGGTTCGACATACAGGCCAAGGCCCCGACCGGATCAAAGGTCGCCCGCGCGCGTCCATTGTCGGCGCAAGCGGAAATCGGTAGGGTTCACCTAGTCCGCGCGCCGTGGAATCAAGATTACCTCGACGAAATGGCAGCATTCCCACGGGGCGCGCATGACGACAGAATCGACGCAACCGCCGACGCATATAACGCGGCGTTGGAAATTGCTAAGGAAAACGAAAGCGGGCGGCATGACTTCTTCTAAAAACATTTTAGAGCGGACCCTTGACGCGATCCGTCGGACGCCGCGCGCGGTCAATCTTTTAGCGGGGGTTGGCAGCAAGTCGGCGGCCTTAGACTCGCTCACATATCGGCCCGGCATTGCGACAAGTTTGCCCCGCCGGGGGGCCGTGTCGTTCTTGCGCGCATATCGCGAGGCCCCGTTGTTGCGGGCTGTCGTGTCCAAGATCGCCGACCGCGTCGCGTCTGTCCCGCTATATGTTGAAGCGAACGTCGGGTCGGGCTGGCAATACCTCCCCCATCACCCAATCGTGCGCCTATGGGAGCGCGGCGGTCCCGGCCTGTCCGGGTTTGCGTTGCGCAAGATCAGCGCCGCCTATATCGAAATTCTCGGCGAGGCGTTTATCGGGATCGGGCGGGACAACCGGGGAATCCCGAATCGTCTTTATGCCCTGCCGCCGCATTGGATTCACGCAACGCCGACGCCGGAGCGCCCGTTGTTTAGTGTCCGCCCGACAAATGCGTCCGCGTCTGCCGTCGATATACCGGAGGCGGATATTGTTTGGATCAAAGACCCGGACCTCGAAGACCCTTACGGACGCGGATCAGGGATCGCGCAATCGCTTGAGGACGAAATCAACGTGGACGAATACGCGGCAAAACATGCCGCCGCGTTCTTTGCCAATCACGCCCGGCCCGATCTGATTATCCAAGGCAAAGACGAACCGCTCAACCGGGACGAAGCTGTCCGGTTGGAGGAAAAATGGTATGACAAATTCCGGGGCGTCGGCAAAAAGGGGAAGCCCCTGTTTAGCGCCCGGCGTTTGGAAGTGACGGAAGTCGGGCAGGGATTCGGGGATCTCGGAATCGACACCGTCCGCAAGTTTGAGCGCGACCTGATCCTCATGGTCTATGGCATGTCCCCGGAGATCATGGGGGTTGTTGAAAACAGCAATCGCTCAACAATCGAAAACGCCGATTATATCCTCGCCGCGAACATTGTCCGGCCCCGGTCTGTCCTGATCACGGAAGCGATTAACGGGCAGTTAGCCCCGCAATTTGGGGCGGGCTTGCGTGTTGGGTTTGAAGACCCGGTCCGGGAGGACGAGGATCGCAAGATCAAGGCCGCGACGGACAATCGCGAAATCCTGACAATCAACGAGCGCCGCGACATGATTTTCGGTTTGCCCCCGTTGCCAGACGATCAAGGCGCGCGGCGTATAATGCCGATCAACGTCCGCGAGGTTGCCGTCTTGGACGCGGAGCAGGGATCGGGCAAGTCGGCAGCGATCAGCGGCCCGGCGGCGTCCAAGGCGATCAGCGGCGACGTTGTCGGCAAGGCATGGGACGAGGACGACATAGAGCGACTCGTCGGGGCGGCGGTTGCGGAAGCTATTGCGGACTCAATCGGGCCGATCCTGATCGAAACAATTGCCGCGTTCGGATCGGCAGCGGTTGCGGAATATGGTTTCCTGATCAGTTTCGACTTGGCCGACCCCCGCGTCGCCGACTTTGTCCAAACATTCAGCGGCGACCGGATTCGCGACCTGACAAACGCGACAAGCCAAAACGCCTTGCGCGCGACACTGTCGGAAGGGATCGCCGCCGGGGAGTCGTCTGATCGTTTGGCCGACCGGATTCGGGCCGTGTTTGGCGGACGCCGGGACAACGCCCCGACAATTGCCCGGACAGAGATCGTCCGCGCGTCCAACTTCGCAACGTCGGAGGCATTCCATCAAGCGGGCGTCGAGCAAAAAGAATGGCTCACAACCCGCGACGGCAAGGCCCGCGACTCGCATCGCAATTTGGACGGGACAATCGTCGCGGAAGACGGCCTATTCTTTTCAGACAATGGTTATTCTGCCCCGTATCCCGGCGAGTTTGGTGTCGGGTCGGAGGACATAAATTGTCGTTGTTCGATCTTGCCCGTATTCCCTGAACTGGAAGGGGAGGACGTGTCGTCCGTCCGATCAGTCGCGGACACGGAGGAAAAGCGGGTGGAATTGTTTGAAGTTTACGACCGCCGCCGCGCTACTTTCGAGGATCAGGCTATTGAGGCTATAGTCGCGGCATTCGACTCGCAAGAGCAAGCGGTCTTGGCCGAATTGAATAGGTTCCCGACCGGGACCGCATAGGAGACAAGATTATGAAAACACTCGTTAGCGGCCAACGGTTTCGCAAGGCGGCAGACAAGGATCAGGCGCTCGACGCCTTGGCGGTCCGCAAGGGCTTTGCGACAAAAGCGCCGGGGATCAACGAGTCTGATCGCACAATCAAGTTCACGATCAGCACGGCAGGACAGGACCGGGACGGCGACACGATTGCCCCGTCGGGCTGGCAGTTGTCGGACTATATCAAGAACCCGGTTGTGTTGTTTGGTCACGATCATTCGATCCCGCCAATTGGGAAGGCCCTGTCGATTGCGCTGGAAGGCGATAAACTTGTCGCCCTTGCACAATTTGCAGATCGAGAGACTCACGCCTTGGCGGACACGGTTTTCCGTCTGTTCGCCGGGGGCTTTATGTCCGCGACCTCTGTCGGGTTTATCCCGCGCAAATGGTCGATTCCAAGCGAACGGGATTACGGGATCGACTTTGTTGAGCAAGACCTGATCGAGTTTTCTGCCGTCGGCGTCCCTTCAAATCCGGAGGCCCTTGTCCAAGCCCGATCCAAGGGAGTCAACGTCGCCCCCCTTGGCGATTGGGCCGGTCGGCTCATGGACGAAAAATCGGCAGCGGATCGCGCCGGGATTGATCGCAAGACGTTGGAAAATGTTTATCGGATCACGGTCCGGGACGGAAAGGGGGCGACGACTTACAGCGTTCCCGATCTGTCGGCCAACGTCGGGGCGCGCAACGCCGCCCGCGTTGATCTAGAAAAAGCCATGCCAGACGCGGCCTGTCCGTCGTTCGGCGTGTCTGCCCGGACTCCGGGGGTCGTTTACGTCGCGACAAAGACCCCGGCAGGCGGGACAAATTGGATCGCGCACAAAACGACAGCGGACAACCCGATCAACGGGATTGTTGAGATTGCGGCGACCGTCCCGGATAGCACGGCGGCGGATTGCCTGATCTTGGACAAGTCGGGAGTCCCAATCCCCAAGGATTCGGCCCTGTCAGACGTTACGGATTGGGAAATCGTCGATCAGACGGGCGACCCTGTCGACAACGACGCGGCCCCGGCAGCAAAGACCGCCGACGACAAGCCCGACGCCCCGGATCAGGCCAAGGCCCCCGGCGACGATACGGACGACGAGGACGGCGAAATCTTTACGACCGGCACGTCGGAAGGTCATGCGCACGAATACGCGCAGAATGCGACCGTGACGGACGCGGCAGGCGATCCGGAACACGTCCACGCGATCACATACGACGGCGACGGCGTCCCGACGATTGAACCCGCCGACGATCACGATCACACCGCCGCCCCCGGCGACGCGGCCCCGAACGTAGAGGAAGACGGGGCGGGCATGGATCAAACCGACGACAAAGCGGCCCCCAATGGGGCAACAGTCGCCGCGACCCCTGATCCGGCCCCTGTCGTCCCCCCGGCGATCAAGGAGCGCCTGTTGGGCATTATGCGCGACGAGGCGGGGCGGACGATCAAGATCGTTGACGACAGCCCCGATCTGCCCCGGTCGTTGACAAATGCCGAGGCGGCGGAGATTTTAAGCCAAGCGGACTCGAACGGGTTTGCTGCAAAGGTTGCGGAAGCAATCATCGCCAAGCGCGGAGGCGTTGGCAAAGAATAGGGAAATCCTACAATGGACCCGAAAGAAATTATCAAAGACGGCGCAAACGACGCCCCGTCCAAAACCGCCCCTAACGGCGGCGACTCCGTATCTTTCTCCGATCTTGTCGGCAAGGTTGCCGACGCCGTCGCGGCGAAAATGCAATCGGACGCCGACAACCGCGACAAGGCGTCTCCCTTTGACGCGATCTTGTCCAAACACGGCAAGACGCGCGGAACGGCGATCCATATCGACAAGGCCGACCGTCTAAAGGCCGCCCGCATTGAAGCGAGCGAAACCGATAACGACCGTCTGAAATTGTATGTCATGGACGACAACGCGGTCGCCAAGGGCATGGACCTCGCCCGCCTTGCCCGTTGCTATATGCAGGCGAAAGGCGATCCGGTCCGCATGGCGGATTTCGCCGTCAAAACTTACGGCGTTGCAATCGGCGGCCAGATCGCGAAATCGGTCCTAGCAGGCGACGGCGCGTCCGGCGGATTCCTGTTGTCCGAAACCATGATCGCGGAAATCATCCCGCTCCTCCGGTCTGCCGCTGTCATGCGTCGCGCCGGGGCGCGCGTTCTGCCGATGAATGGCGCAATGGTCTTGCCCGCACATCGCTCCGGCCCGTCCGCGACCTATGTCGGCGAAGGCAACAACATCTCGAAGTCAACTCCGACCTTCGGACAAGTTCGCCTAACCCCGCGCAAGTTGGCTCTGATCACCCCGATCAGCAACGACCTGCTCCGGGCCGTCACGGTTGCCGCCGACGAGTATATCCGGGACGAAATCGTCAACGCGATCAGCGAAGCGGAAGACGAAAACTTCATCCGGGGCGCTGGAACGGGCGCGGGACCGAAAGGCCTCCGCTATAGCGTGGCAGCGGCAACAAACCTGATCGCCGCTAACGGGACAGTCAACGCGGCCAACGTGCAAGTTGACATTCGTTCGGCAGTCAACGCCGTGCAAAACGCCGACATTCGACTCACGAATCCGGGTTGGATCATGGCTCCGGCGGTCCGCGAATATCTTGCCGATCTCCGCGAGTCGTCCGGCGGAAACAAGGTCTATCCGTCGATTGAAGACTCGAACACGCTGAAAGGCGCGCCGATCCACGTCACAACGTCGGTTCCGACAAACCTCGGCGGCGGGACAGACGAGTCGGAAGTCTATTTCGGCAATTTTGCGGACTTTGTGATCGGCGACGAGCCGGGCCTCGAAATTTCGGCTTCGGAAGACGCGGCATATCACGACGGCTCGTCCGTCGTGTCGGCGTTCTCCAAAGACGAAACCGTCCTCCGTGGCATTGCGCGCAACGATTGCGCGCTCCGTTACGACCGGGCGTTCTCGGTCCTAACCGCCGCCAAGTGGTCCGCCTAGCGGTCGCGCAAATAATTAACGCCGGGGCGGAGGCCCCGGCAGCATAAGGAAAAATGCAATGACTCATTCCTTGGGACGCGATCTCGAAGGCTCACTTTATGCCCTTTCGGCGGCGGCGATCACGGTCGTAACTGCCGGGGGCGGGGCCGACGCCGTCGCGCAAACTGGCCTCACTATTAACCGCGCTTCACTGGCAAACGATTTTCAGTCGTTGGCCTTTGCTGTCGCCTTGGACGCCGCCCTCGCGTCGTCTGAAACGGCGATTGTTACGGCCAAGATCGAAGACTCTGCCGACGGCAGTTCTTGGGCCGACCTTGTCGCGTCTGAAACGATTGCGACCGTCACAGATGCAACGAACGGCGAAAACGGGGCCGGACAGATCGGCGTTGATCTGACAACCGCCCGGCAATACGTCCGAATCGAGATAACTGTCACAATGTCGGCAGGCTTAACGGATACCTGCACATTCGCCGCCCTTGCTTTGTTTGCGGGCGCGCGTGATCTGCCAATCGTGGAAACCTATCAACCGTCCTAGTCGGCGGCAGATAGCGCAAAGATCAGGGCGGCCCCAACGGGTCGCCCTTTTTGTTTGCCGGGTATTGGCGGGCGCGCCGGGGCGACTTGATTCCGAGATCCGCCCGGCCCCTATCGCGGCCCCGCTTTGCAATATAGAAAACGCCGATTATTGACCCGTCACAAGTAAAAAAGCGTATTCGATCAAGTATTAAACTTCTGTCATTATGCGTTGACTTGTGTTATACTGTTGAAGTCGCGGGGAACCGTGACGATTGTTTGAAATCGTGAATAACACTCTATGAAAGGAGATTGTTATGTCAATCTATAGCAAGCCTGCCGAATTGACCTTGAAGCCGATCCGCAACAATACGGGCCGGGGTTATTATTGCGGCCCCGCCGTGATCGCGTCGATCACAGGGGCGGCGATCAGCAAGGTTGAGGAAGCGATCAGGAAGGGCCGCCGCATGGCGGGCCGATCTGTCCGGTCCCAATATACCGCCGCAACGGGCCACCGTCGGCGCTATCAAATCCGGGGGACAGGGACTCATGAAGTCCGGCGGGCGTTTGTCTGTTGGGGCATTTATATGAACCCCCTATTGATCCACGACCGCCCGGCAGATCGGGCGACGCCGTTTGTCACGTCGTTGCGTGATCCGGCAGGATACGGCCTCAAGGTCAAATGGCCGGGGGCTGGCAAATGGACCCTCGCCAAGTTCCTCGACATGCGGACCGATAGGCTCCGCAAGGAAACCCTGATCGTCGAAGTTACGGGGCATTGGATCGCCGTTAGGGGCGGGCAGTTTGTGGACACAAAGTCCGGCGGCCCGTGTCATATCCAAGACGCCCCCGGACGGCGGGCAAAGGTCCAAGCGGTCCACATACTACATTGAGCAGACGGCCCCCGGTTAGCGCCGGGGGCTTTTTGCTGTCCGGACTTGACGGCGCGGCCCCCCGGTCCTACGGTCCGCCGCGTTAATCCCAACAGGAAAGGAATCGGGATGGAAGGTATAATGCAATTCCGCGAGCGTGTGATCGCAATCCGGACGGACAATCCGGACGCATGGATTTCGGCGTCGCTCGATCTGAACAAGGCATATACAGACGAAAAGAAAAAGCGGGTCGCCGACGGTTTGATCTGCGAGGTGACTTATTGGCCGCGCGGGATTACAGGCGGGGCAACGTCAAAAGTTGAAGGACTCGGGGCGACGTTTGGGGCGGCGTTGGATAGCGCGCTCGCGCAAGCGGAGGCGGCGGAGGCCGACTATCAGAAAACCCGGATCGGCGACCTAGCGGAAGCAATAATCCGTCTTGCCTTCCGTCTTGGCGACATGCCGACCGAGTCGGCGTTGCGGGGCGAGGGGTTCGATCAGGCCGAACTTGACGCCTTGGGGGGGCAGGCCGTGGATCAGGCGAACGACATGGCGGCGGGCGCGCCCTTTGCGATCCTGCCAGACGCGACGGCGGGCAATGAGCCGACCGATGGCATTCCGGAGGAGCCGGACTAATGGCGCACAAATACCGGACAACGCCCGGATTGACGCGCGACCCGATTGAGCGGGTTGAGATTGCCGAGGAGACAGCGACTTTAGTTCGCCGGGCCGGGTTTAAGACCCGCGACAAAAAGGTCGGGAAATCGACATGCTATTTCGACACATGGCAGGACGCCCGAGATTGGCTTCTAAGAGAGCAACAGGCCGTCGCGGACCGCGCGTCGGCGCGGCATGAAAGGGCTTCTGACCTGTTGGCAAAATACGAAGCCTTGCAACCGCCCGACGGCGGGGACTGATAGGACAGGCGGGCAGGTCTTGACCCGTCCGGCCCGCCAATAGACGCCCGCCGATGCTCGTCCCGTCGGCGGGCGTTGCCATTTTAGAGGGGGACGCGGGCGATCATAGTCCCGCTACTGTCCCCCCTGATCCGGGTCTATGGTCTGCCAATCGGATCAACGGAAAGGAACTGATCATGAAAAAGGCAACCGAAAACGGAACGTGCCAATGTTGCGGGGCGACTCACGCATACAGCGGCAACGGGATTGCAAAACACGGATATACGACTCGTTATGGATTCTTTGAGGGCATTTGCCCCGGATCGGACAACGCCCCGTTAGAACTGGCGGACGACCTTAACCGGACGCATGTCCAACGCCTCCGCGAATTTGCAGACAAAAAAGACGCCGAGGCCCTTGTCGATCCCAAGGCGCTCCCGGTCCAAAAACGGACTCGCAACTATCCTGATCCGACGATTGTCGAAACGGTCTTTTTGGACCGCGAGCAATATGAAGCGGGCGACGTTTACCGCGATTGGGATCGGGGCGTCGTAATGTTTAAGCGGGGATTGCAGAGCATCGCTGCTCAAGCCCGGAGTGACGCGGACGTATTAGACGGCCTCCGCGAGACGGTCCACGGCCAACCGCTGCAAGCCCGCGAAACGGAGGCCCCGTTGCGCCGTGAATACGTCAAGGGATACCGGGCCGCGTTTGCCCGTTGTGAGGAGTTGAAGGCCGCCGGAAAGCGCGACGTGCGCCAACGTCGCGACGGATACTCGCAAGGATACCGCGTGACATATCGCGACTAGAGGCCCAAGGGGGCGCAAATGCCCCCGCCGCCATGCTGACAGGAAAGGAAACGCAATGGCAATTTCACCCAAGTTCAAACTGATCACCCCCGCCGGGGACTATATCGGCTCGGCCAAGACCCCGGACGCCGCCGGGCATTTTGTCCGCACAATGTCCGACGGCGCGGTCGTCCGATATGGATCGACAAGCGGGCCGATCCTATACCGGACTCGCGCGGGCGAAGGCGTCGCGACGACAATCGCCGGGATTGTTGCCGGGTTGCGCGCATATCAGGACAAGGCCGCCGCCAAGTTACGGGCGGCAGGGTTATGAAGTTCGATCTAAAGACGCCTTGCAAGAATTGCCCGTTCCGATCCGACGCGACCGCGATCCGATTTTATAACCGGGCAAGGGCGGAGGAAATCGAGTTGTCGGCATATCGCAACGGATTCCCCTGTCACCTGTCGGCGGAACATATTGACGAGGACGAGGCCCCGGACGGCGTCGGGGGTTATGGCTTTGATGGTGACGGGACGACTCAACATTGCGCCGGGGCCTTGTTGCTATACTTGCGGCATGGATCGGGCAACGTCCCGTTTGAGCATTTGCCAGAGGACGAGCAAGACAAGATCGCGGGCCGCATGGATTACGACGCGCCCGTCTATGAAAACGAACAAGAATTTTTGGACAGTTACGGACCGGAGGAGGACGACGACGATCAGGATTGAGACAACCGACAGCAACCGAAAACATGAAAAGGAATCAGAAATGAAAACTATTTTGACAACAGCCCTAGCCGCCCTTGCCTTGGCAGGATCGGCGGCAGCGATCACGCCCCCGGCGGGGGACTTCAATCAATCACAGAATCAGGCGGAGTCGCTTTGCCCGTCAATTGGCGAACTTGCGGGCTTAATCATGGAGACCCGACAGATCGGGGCGCGTATGTCGGAACTAATGGCGATTATGCCGTCGGGGGACGAAAACGCGGAGTTGCGGGCCGTGACTCGCTCAATGATCCTCGCCGCCTATGACTCGCCCCGCTATTACGGGGACCGGGCGCGCGTTGAAGCCGTGCAGGAATTTCGATCAGAATGGGAGTTAGTCTGCTATCAAACGGAGGGGGCGGCCTAATACTCGCGCGGGCTTTTTGCCCGTGCTATGATCGCGGCGGGTCTGATCCCCCTCCGACCCGACACAGCCCCGCCCCGGACGACAAAACCGTCCGGGGCTTTTTCTTTTCCCCGTCCGCGTATATCCTCCCCCGATCATTAACAGGAGTCGCTTAGATGAAAGACAAAAATATCAAAGGCGCGGGGGTCAAGTTTGGCAATCAGATCGCGCAAGGCCGCGTGACGATCAACGGCCCGCACAAAATTGTGACATTGGCCGGAATCCCTAACGTCGTATTAGGCAAAAACAACCCCGGCGAGGTTTGCGGGTTTGAAAAGTCCAAGGCGTTGGGATACGTCAAAGACGGATATTTCAACTTGCTCGACGTGGACGGCAAAACGATCCCGCGCGACGTGATCTTCCCCGACGACACCGCAACCGCCGCCAAGTCGCCCTTGTCTGATCTTGACGTTGCCGCCCTTGTCGGCCTGTCCCGCGCGGATCTCATGGCTCTAGCGAAAGAGTCGGGCGTCCGGTATCAGGGCAACAGCAAGACGGCGACGATCCTCGCCGACGTTGCCGCCGCCGCCGGGATCAGCGAGGCCGACCTTGCGGACGCGATTGTCGCCGCCGCCGAGGCAGAAAAAGCCGCCGAGGCAGAAAAAGCCGCCGCCGAGGCCGCCAAAAAGTCGGACTCGTAATGGCGCGGGCGATTAAATCAGGGAGCCGACCTTTTCCCGACCGCGTCGCCCGCAAACGGCCCGCCCCGTCGCGACAGACGGGCGACAGCGGCGAAGACGGCCCGGATCGCATGATCAGGACCGGGAAACCGAAACGGCGCTAGGAGGCCGTCTATGGCGATTTTGACAGACACACAGTTGAAAAACTATCTCGGAATCGTCGGGACTGATTACGACGACAAGATCGCCTTGATCATTGCGGGCGTTGACTCCTTCATTGAGTCATATACCGGGCGGGAGTTTGAATCGGCGGCCCGCGACGAATATATCGACGGCGGCGGGGAGTTTTTGCCCGTGTCGTTTGCGCCCGTCACGGCGATTGCGTCGATTACAGACGAGGAAAACAGTAGCGCGTTGATCCCGGCGGCGGACTATGACTATCGGCCCGCAACGGGCATGATCTACTTGTCCGCCCCTGTCACGACTCTAGGATTCACAAACAACGAAGGCCGGTTAGAATGGGGCAAGGGCCGCCGCCGCTATCGTGTCCAATATACGGGCGGGACAGCGACCGCCCCGGCAGACGTAACGCTCGCCGCCCTGCAAATGGCCGCCGGGCGATTCAATCGTCCTGATCCGGGGATCGCGGGCGAGAAAGACGGAGACTATAGCTATCGAGTGGACACGGGCGCGTTCGACGTGTCCGGCCTGCCGCCGGGGACCGCCGCGATCCTCGACAAACACCGCTTCGATTGCCCGATCTAATGGCCGGGCTTTTCAACATACTGTTCAGCGTCACACGCGAGGAGGCGGACGGATACGATTCCGACGACAGGTTCTTCGAGTCGGACGCCGACCCCGCCCCCGCGTCGATATGGGGCCGCCTGTCCCCCGTATCCGCCCGACAGGCGTCGGAGGCCGCGTTGACCCTTGGACGGGTGACACATCGCTTTTCATGCGACAGCGGGGCAGATATACGGATCGGGGACATTGTCACGGGCAACGATCAGGAAGTCCGGATCGTCGCGGTCCGGAAAACGTCGTCGGGACGCCGGAAAGAATGTCTTGCGGATCACTTGCAAACCGGCACGGCGTCGCCGGGTCTTGCGATATAGGGGCGGCGTTATGCGAGTCATAAGATCAGGAGCAGGCGGGCGCGCAATCTTCCGCCGCCAAGTCGCCGCGCTAGATCGCGGCATGAACCGCGCGGGCCTGTTGGCTGTCGGATCAGTCAAGAATCTGATCAATCGCGGCAACGCGGACGGAAAGAATCCCTCGGCCCCCGGCGAACCGCCGAAAAAGGTATCCGCCCGACTTTTCCAATCAATAACGCACAAACTTGAACGCCTGCCCGGTCGCCGGATTGTTAAGATCGGAACGAATGTGAAATATGCGCGCCGGTTGGAGTTGGGATTTTACGGAACAGACGCGGCAGGCCGGACAATACGGCAGGCCCCCCGACCGTTCCTTCGCCCCGGCGTCCGGCGGCGTCGGGAGCAATATCGGATTTTGATCCGTAACGCATGGAAGCGGGGCGGCAAATGAATTTCGCGAAAGCAATTGAGGCCGTGTTGCGGGCCGACGCAACGCTAACGGCCCTGCTATCGACACACGGCGGCAACCCGGCGATTTTCCCCCGCCTGCCCGTCCCGTCCGGATTCGATCACAAGGTCGCGCCGGGCGTCTTTATTGCGCTGGAAGGCAACAGCGCGGCGGACCCGGACGGGGAGTATTTTTTCGCGCGGGGCGTATCGGCAGAAATCCAAGTTGTTGGCTATTGCCGGGCCTATAATAAGCGGACCTCGACGATTGAGGACGTTGCCGAGCGTGTCCGTTATGTCTTGCATCGGACGCCGTTTGAGATCACGGTCAACGGCGAGACATGGCGGTCCTTCAATGTTACGGCGTCCGGGCCTATTATCACGCCGACCGACTCAACCCTTGACGGGCGACTCGTCACGGTCACGGCAAAGTTCGAGAAGGATAACTAATCATGGCAGGAACCGGCGGAAGCTTTGTCCTAATCGGTCGCGAAGACTCGACCTATGCGGGGACTTATAACACGATTACGGGACTGATCGGCGCGTCTGTTCGCATTAACGACTCGGTCATTGATCAGACGAGCAAAGAGTCCGGGGGTTGGCGCGAACTGTTGGACGACGGCGAACCGCCGCGATCTGTCGCGATCCAAGGCCGGGGCATTTTGAACGACGACACGCAATTCGACGCAATTGTCGCGAATCAAATGGCCGCCGCCGGGACGGCGCGCGTTCAAGCCCTTTGCCTGACAATCCTCGGCGTCGGCACATTCACCGGAAATTTCAAAATCACGACTTCCGAAATGGGGGGCGACGCCGGACAGGGCGCAACAAAGGCGTTGACAGCCGAGTCGACGGGGCCTGTCATTTTTGCAAGCGGCCTTGATACCTTTAAGGCGGTTGAGGCCTCCCTTTATCTGGATTTTGTGAATCAACTTTACAGATCGGCGGGCGTTGACGTTACGGCCCTTGCATCCCTTGCCGGGGTTTCGATTGCCCGCGCGTCGAAGGGGTGGAATGACAATTGGGGATCACAAAACGGGACAGCGGTCGGGACATTAACGGAGTTTGCCTCCGGAATTGCGCGGGAGACTGACTACGGACTTTTGTTGGAGGACGCCGTCACAAACCGGATTAAAAATCCACGTTGCGAGGGGACGGACGTAACTTGGTCCTATCTGCCCGATGCTTGGGAAGCTTATAATATCGGGTCCTATACCCTGACAAAGTCGGATCAGGCCCTTAGCGAGGGCTGGCCGAGTGTGAATATAAGGAACGTAATTGCGAGCCCGTCAAATGGCGATTTTGCGGAAATCTTGTTTGAGGACCGCACGTCCACGGGCGACGGGGTTTCAAGCCTCGACGGTCTGACATATACGGCGGCAGTTTGCGTTGAAATTGCCGGGGGATCGCTTGCAAATGTCGGCAGCGTAAAATTGCGAATCCGCGAGTTCAACGCCGGGGGGACAAGCGTTGGCGCGTCAGAGATCGACATAACGAGCCTTTTGAGCGGATCAATTAAAAAGCGGTTTTGTGTGTCGCATCTTTGCGCCGCCGGGGGCGTTTATATCGGTTGTGGGATTGCCGTCACGGCAGACGGCGGCGGGGCAATTGATCTGACATTACGCCTCGGCGCGCCACAAATGGAACTCGCGGTCGGCGCGTCGTCGCCCGTCTTAAACGCGACGGGCGTCCCGGCGCAAACGACTCGCGCGGCAGACATTATAACGATTACCGACTCCGCGTGGGGCGTTGACGAGCCATATACGATTTTCGCGCAATTCATGCCCCGCGTTTATACGGGACTCGATTACTTGTTTTCGTATAGCAACGGCTCGCCAGACGATTATATTTCGTCATATATGGACTCGGCTAACGTCAACGTGTTTTCAGCCGAGGCCGGGGTCATTGCGCTCAATGTTGCGGCGGGCGCTCGTAATACAATCGGGGAAATCAATCAACTGGCCTTCCGGTCGGCAGCAAGCGATTTCGCCGGGTGTGTCAAAACACCGGGCGCGGCAGTTGTGACGAATGCGTCTTGGCCTTTGCCGACCGACCCGGCGACGACGTTGCACCTTGGGACAACGCCGTCGTCTGGATCTCACCTGAAAGGATATTTGCGCAAGTTCGCATTTTATCCCGCGTCAAAAACAGAAGACACCTTGCAACAAATGGCGAAGCTATGACTCAAAAATTACTTTATGCGTTCGACAGCAAGGCCGCCGCTATGGCAGCGGCCCCGGCCATTTTTGAAGGTCAAGGCGACGACGCGATCCTCGTCGGCGGGACAATGCGCGGGGAGCGGGGGGTCTGGATTACGCCCCCGGTTTTTGATTATAGCGACCCCCTGTCCCCGACTCCCGTCACGCCCGGCGTCCGGTCTGCCCCGTTTGTGTTTTATGCGAATGATGCAATAGAAGGGGCGGGAGCCAATTTGTTGGACGTTGACGATCAGGCTATCGCATAGAAAGGAAACGCATGAAAACGATCAAAATCCGGATTAACGAGCCCGTGAATGTGATCGTGATTCCGGCGATTGGCCGCGACTTCACGACGCAACGGGCGCAACTGTTGGACGACGGGCAGCGCCTCGGGCCTGATTACGAAGTCCATTTGCACGACGAGCCGTTCCCCGATCTGCCGCGATCTGATCAAGAGGGGATCGGGAACAAGGCCGCCGGGCGCGTAACGACTTTATTCGCCGCCCGGCAGGCTATCGCGTCCGGTCGCGGCGAAGTGATTGTCGGCGAGTTGCCGCCCTATCCTTACAAGCCGACGAAAAAAGCGGTAGAACAGGAATCGGAACCGGCGGACGCCGGGCAGAAATCGAAACCCGCAAAGCGCAAGCGGACAACCCGCAAAGCGCCGAGCAAATAACGGAGTCACATTATGGCCGGAGTAGGCGGAAGCGGCGTCCTGATCGCGATTGAATCGTCCCCCGCGTCGGGGACATATAACACCATTGAGGCCATGCAAGCGGACTCGGTCCGGATCAACGACTCGACAGTTGATCAGACTTCCAAGGACTCAACGGGTCTTTGGCGTCAACTGTTGGACGGGGGCGAGCCTATCCGGTCTTTGTCTGTCCAAGGCCGGGGCATTTTGAACAGCACAAACACGCGGCTCAAGGAAATCTTGGCCGACAAGTTTGCCGCCGCCGGGACGGATCGGATTATGAACTTTCAAGTGACGGTCCCCAATATCGGGACATTCACAGGGGCGTTCGCTACGTCGTCAATCGAACTTGGCGGCGACGCCGGGCAGGGCGCGACAAAGGGAATCCAACTTGAATCGGACGGCGCTATCACGTATGCCGCAAGCTAGGCCAGCCTAGCGGAGTCAGTATGCGACAGAAAAAACACGGGGCGGCGATTGGCAACGATCTCCGCTCCGAACTGTTTTACAGCCTCAATCTTGACGACGGTCCAATCCGATTAACCGTCCGACCCAATTTTCAAATGCTTGCCAGAATCGAAGACCTGCTAGGCGACCCTGAAACGGGATCGCTTGCCGGGGCCGCGCGCAAACTATTGGACGCGCCGGGGACTATGATCGCGCAAGCGACGGCGATCATATTGCAAGAATCGCCGGAACTGCCGGACACGTTGCGCGCCGATCCCGACGCCCTGCTCGACGCGATTATCGCGGAAGGCCCTTTGAACCCGATCCGGGGATCGTCCCCCTTCCTGCTCCAAGCGGTCGCCCTGTTGCACATGGGGCCGGAAGGTCTTGTCGATTGGGATCAGTTTGCCCCCGAGGCGGGCGAGGACGGCGACGAGGACGGGGAGGGTAGGGATAAAGCCCCTTTAGCCGCGCGGCCCGTTGGCGGGCCGTCCTATACCTTGCGTCGGATATGGGACTTCATGGCGAGGCATTTTGGCGCGGCATAAGTCCGGCCGAATTTTATGCGATCTTATCCGACCGGGCGCGACGCAACCGCGAACGCGATCAGGACCGGACAGACGGCCCCGTCTCGCCGAAACAGCAAGAGGCCATGCTAGACGAGTTTGAGGCCATGCAAGACGAAATGATCGCCCGCGCGTCGGGCGTTCCGGGATCATCGGAGGGGGACTGATCGGGTAACTGTCCCCCTATTGTCCCCCCCTGCAAAATGGCATTTTCCCCCTATCGGATCAGCGAAAGGGAGCCGCAAATGTCTAAACAAGTTTTTATCGCCGCCGCCAATTATGCGAAAGCAACGGATCGGGTCGCGACCTTCAACCGCAAGGCCGCCAAGTTTGGGCAAGACCTGTTAGATCACGAGTTTCGGGCCGTCACGGTCTTTGACGTGAATCACAATGGAAGGCCAATCCGCAAGGCCGCCGGGCATGTCTTGGAGTTTAACAATCCCCTGCCGCGCGTTGCCGGTCATACGCTGATCGCAACCGTTGAACGTGAGGGGTCGGTTTTGCTGATCGAAACGACGCGCGACCGTTTTGCCGTTGAGTATGTCGAGCAGATCAAGGCCGCGACGCCTGATCGTTGCGACCATTGCCACACGACGCGGGCGCGGAACATTGCATACGTTTTGCGCAACGACTCAACCGACGCCGTCGTCGTTGTCGGGTCGTCTTGCGTCCGGGACTTTTTGCGATCTGGCAATCCGGAGGCCGCGTTTGCCGCTTGCGCATTTGACCCCGACAGCTTCGCCTCTGCCGATCCCTTGGATATGCTGTCCGGCGGGTTTTGCCGGGGCGGGTCTGTTGAGTTTACGGCCCGGCACTTTTTGCAACACGCCTTGGCCGCCGTCGATCTTGATGGACGTTATATCCCCGCCAATTGCGACAGCGGCAAGGACTCGACGAAATCCCGCGTGATCGACGCCTTACAGGGCCTTGCATCATTATTGCAAGGCGTCCGCTGTCGGGATACGCGCGCGGCGATTAAGGAGCGTTATGCGCGCGAAATCAAACCAATTGCGGACGCGGTCGAAACCGGGGCTTATGCCGATCAGGCCGCCGCCGTGTTGGATTGGGGCCGCGCGATCAAGGGCGAAAACACGTTTGCCGAAATGGTGCGCCGGATCGCGGAAGCAAACGAGGTGACATATCGGACCGCCGGTTTCGCGTGTGGCATGATCCCCGGATATGCCAAGGATCAGACGTTTAACGAAAAGCGCGAAGCCGAAAAACAAGCCGTTGTCGACATTGCCGCAACGAATGCGCATATAGGCCAGCCCGGCGAGCGCCGGGACTTGCAGATCGCCCGGATCATTAAGCGGATCGAAATGGACGGCAATTACGGCCCCTTTATTATCCTCAAAATGATTGACGACGCGGGCCGGGTTGTCGTGTTTAAGGGCGGACGCAATGCCTTCACGGCGGCCCTTGCCGATTGCAACCCGGACGCCGTCGGCCTGACAGTCAAGGCGACGATCAAGTCGCATGACACCTATGAGGGCGAGATTCAGACGGTTATAAACCGCCCGGCGGTCGCCGCCTGATCCATACAGGACGGCCCCGGCAATCGCCGGGGCTTTCCGTCCCCCGTGAGTCGGCGTATGTTGCCCCGATCATTTGCAAGGGCCGCGACCTATGGCGACAGAAGCCGAACGACTCGTCTATATTTTGGAAGCGCGTTTCGGCGAGGCAGAAAATGCCGTGAATCGCATGGATCGGCGCTTCGATAGGTTCGCCGATTCCACGACCCGCGATATGAACAGATCAGAACGGGCGGTCCAAGGGTTTGCCGGATCAATCCGGACAATCTTGCTCCCCGCCCTTGGGGCGTTAGCGGCGGGCGTGTCTGCCCGTGCCGTGATCGAATACGCCGACAGTTATAACTTGCTCCAAGGCCAGTTGCGGGCCGTCACAGGCGACGCGGATCGGGCGACAGGCGTTTTCCAATCCCTGTTGGACGTTGCCCAACGGACTCGCGCGCCTGTCGCGGCGAACACCGCCCTTTTTAGTCGATTGCGGGGCGGGTTGCGCGACGTTGCAGACGAGGAAATCATCCAGTTTGTTGAACGATTGAATCAGACGTTTGTTATCTCCGGGGCGACAGCGGCGGAGGCCGCCAACTCGACAATTCAGCTTTCACAGGGCCTTGCATCCGGGGCATTACGTGGGGACGAATTGCGATCCGTTTTGGAAGGCAATGTCCGATTTAGTCGCGCCCTTGCGGAAGGTCTGACAGCGACGGCAGGAGTCGGGGAAGTCACTGTCGGGCGATTGCGCGAACTTGGGGCCGAGGGGGAGTTAACAACCGAGCGAATCTTTGCAGCATTGCAGGCCGCCGGGGGAACGCTTCAAGGCGAATTTGATCAACTGCCGACGACGGTCGGGCAGGCGGTCCAACAAATCCAAAACGCCTTGCTCGTTTATATCGGCGAGTCCGATTCTTCGCTCAACGCAACAGGCCGACTCGCGGAGGCATTAACGGGGCTTGCCAACAATTTTGAATCTGTTGCGGGCGCGGCGATTTTGCTAGGCGGCGGCGGCCTTGCGATTCTTGCGTCGCGGGGCATGGGGGGACTAGCGGCGGCGACAGGGCAGGCAACCCGGTCCCTGATCGCCAAGGAGCAAAGCGCGCGGCAGCTAAACACCCGCCTAATTCAGACGCGGACCGCGACGGCACGGACGACGGCGGCGACCCTTGCAAGCCGACAGGCGGCGTTAACCGCCGCGCAAGCAATGGTCGCGCAAGGCGAGTCGGCGACGATCTTGTCCGTTGCACAGGGCCGCGTTGCCGTTGCAACAGTCGCGGCAGAACGCGCGGCGATTCGATTGGCGGCAGCGCAACAGCGGGCGACCCTTGCCTCGCGCGCCCTTGCGGTCGCCGGTCGGGCGGCGTCGGGCGCGTTGGCTTTCTTTGGCGGTCCGATTGGACTCGCGATTACGGCGGCCTCCATCGGCATGTTAGCGTTGGCAAACAACGCCGACCGGGCGCGCCGTCGCATGGAGGACATAACGTCGGAGGCCGAAAGTCTCCGCACTGAACTTAATCTGACAACGGAAGCACAAGAGGCTTTCAACGAGGTTATGCGTCTGGATCGCTTGGACGACATGAACGACCGAGTCACACGCTACACCGAGAATCTTGCAATCATGCGGGCGCAACTAATGGCCGCGCAAGGGGAACATTCTAACCTAACCCCGGAGGGGGCGGCGGCAACGGCAGAACAGCCAATCCTTGACCCGAATCAGGTCGGGCTAGGGCCTGATCAACGGGCGTTTATGCGACGCCGACAGCGGGAACTTGCGCGCCGGGCCGGGGGCAATTTCACGGAAGCGGAAACCGCGCGGGCGGCAGAACTGGAAACAACGATCAACAGATTGACGACATATGTCGCGGCGTATGAAGGGGCGTTAGAAGCTGCAAACAACGAGCAATTCAGACTGTTGAACGGCGGGTCGGAAAGCGGATCGTCCGGCGGATCGTCCGGCGATTCTGGAAAATCAGCACTTGCCGAGGAAATGAACCGCCGCGCGACAGCCTTGCAGGGCATGACGGACGCGGTTGAGCGCGCCAAGGAAGAAGCACAGGAGGCCGAGGAGGCTTTTGAATCGGCGTTTAGCCAAGCGTTCGGCGATAATCTGGAACGGTTGCGGAACCCGACAGAGGATTTTGCGGCCCAACTGGAAATGATTCGGCAGGGCGCACAAAACGGACTTTTCGACGAGGGCGAAATTGTCCGGGAAGTCGCCGTGATCCGGGCCGTTACGGCGGCGCTTGAAGATCTCGCGGATTCGTTTGACACGCCCGCCGAATTTTTGGCCGCGTTGGAAAATATGGACTTTGAAGGCTTGTTGCCGGAGGGTTTTGCGGACGATCTTTCAGCGGTTGTCCAACGTGTTGGCAGCGGAATCGAGGACGCGACCGACGCGGCGTCCGAATTGGGGGAGGCAATTGGCAAATCAATCGGCGGGGCGTTTGAGGACGCGATTTTACAAGCCGAGTCGCTCGGCGATATTTTGCAATCTTTGGCGCAAGATATAACCCGGATTTTGTTCCGGGAGTTTGTCACGAACCCCTTGTCTGATTTTATCTCGACCGGGATCAGCGCGATAACCGGGGGCGGCGGCAATGCTATCGGCGACGCGGTCGCGGGCAGCGCGGCGATTCAGTCGTCGGCGTCACAGCAAACCGTCGTTGTCATGTCGTCGGAAATTAAAATCAGCGGGGGCAGCGATACCGAGCGCGATATGTTACGCCGCGAACTAGATCAGCGGGACCGGCAACTTGAGGACCGATTCCGGGGCCTGATCGTCCCAACAGTCCGCGACGGGCAACGCCGCCGCCTTATCCCATAGGACTCGAAAATGGCTATTACGTTTCCCCGCACATTCCCGACCGAATGGAAGCACGGACGGACAGATTTCAAACTGATCCGGCGACAGTCAACGAGTCCAACTTGGGGCGGGCGCAATCAAGTTTCAGAACTAGGCCCGGCGGTTTGGTATGCAAGCTATGAAACGACTCTTCTGTCGCGTGTTGCGTTGCGCGCGTGTCTGTCGTGGCTGGATAGCCTGCAAGGGGGAATGAAGACATTTTACGGACACGACCCCGCCTTCCCCTTCCCCGCGTCTGACAGCCCGGCAGGACCGGCGACAATCGGGACTCCGATCATTGGCTCTTGGAGCGTCGCCGACTCGACGGTTGGCGCGTATAGCGCGACGGTCGGTTTCCAGATCAAGGCCGGGGATTATGTTGCCTTTGATTATCCTGCCGCCGGGGGCGAAACACATCGCGCATTGCATCGGATTGTTGAGGATCAGACGGTCAACGGGTCGGGCGTGTTCACGGCCTTAACCGTCCAACCGCGAATCCTGTCGGGGCTTGCCGGGGGCGAGTCTTGCGTTTTCACCCGGCCCGCCGCTGAAATGCGCATTTTGGCGGACACTATCAAAACCGCAACAGACGAAAACGGATTCGGGCGCGTTGGCTTTGAAGCCGTCCAAGTGATTAGGGTTTAATATGGTCCTCGCTCTATCCGCCGCAATGCAAGACGCCTTGGAATCCGACGCCGTCGGCGCGCGGAATCTTGTCGAGTTTTATATCGACAGCGGGAACGCCTATTATTGGGACGATTTCGGGACTCTGGCATTTGATCCGGGCGACGGGTCGCGCGACTATCTCGGGACGGGTTTCCTTGGCGAGATTGATCAGGTCACGCAAACAAAAAGCCTCACGGCGCAAGGCGTCACGTTCGCCATGTCCGGCCTTGATCAGACGGCAGGATCGACAGCGGGCGACTTGCTGTCAGCTTTGGACGACGAAACATTCCACGGGCGCGAAGTGATTCACCGTTTGCTCCTGTTGGACCTGTCCGATTATGGATTCACCGTGATCGGGGCCTTCCAAGTTTACCGGGGCTTCATTGATCAAGTTTTCCTAAGCGACGACCCCCAAGGGAACGGGTCTGAAATCCGCGTCCAAGCGGAATCGTCGGCGAAGGAATTGGCGCGCGTTGAGCCTTTGTTTAGAACCCAAGCCGATCAGACTTTGTTATTTCCCGGCGTTACAGACACCTTCTTTTCCTTTGTGACTCAATCGGTTTTGCAGTCGCCGAATTGGGGGTCGCGGCAGCAAGGAATCGGGAGCGGCGGCGGCCTTGGCGGCGGCGGGCGATCCAATAATCCAGAAGTGACGAGATACAACGAATGAAACCCCGTTTTGACGATTGGCCGCAACGGATGGAAGCCGCGATCCGCGCGCGTCGTGATCTGCCCCTTGATTGGGGCGTCCACGATTGCGCGACATTTGCGTCCGACGTTATTCAGGCAATGACGGGCGAGGATTTCTTTGCGCCCTTCCGGGGCCGTTATACGACCGCTCTCGGGGCCGTCCGGGCGATCCGCCGGGCCGGGTTTGATACCCTAGCAGACTTTGCAGCGGCCAACGCCCCGGCGGTCCCTGTTGCATTTGCTCGACGCGGCGATCTGTTATTCTACCCGACAGGCGCGGGCGGGATCGGGTCGCTTGCTATTGTTGAATCGAATATCGCGTATGCGGCAGGGGTGACTCGCCTTGATCGCCTGCCCGCCGCCGACGCGGTCGCGGCCTATCGAATCGGGGGGACATAATGGGACCGGCAGCACCATTCTTGGCGGCGGCGTTCAAATGGTTTGTTTTCAACATGGCGAAACGGGCCTTGTTCCGTTGGATTGTCACGACTCTTTTTATGACGGGTCTAAACTTGGCGCTCCGCAAGAAGCCGAAAATCGGATCAGTTGATCAAGGGCAACGCCTTCAATTGAAACTTAATCCGACAGCGACCCGCGAGATTGTTGTCGGGACGACCGCCGTCGGCGGGTCGC